>Ga0335069_10001406_pt1 | contig 39015 bp, 24 predicted proteins | sample Lox_Sample_11_FD_206714 | JGI IMG/M metagenome (GOLD analysis project Ga0335069, IMG submission 206714) | Soil microbial communities from Loxahatchee National Wildlife Refuge, Florida, United States - Lox_Sample_1.1 | ecosystem: Environmental > Terrestrial > Soil > Wetlands | place: USA...
TAACGGATTGCATATTTATGGGTTGCTGCCTGCTGAAGGCCAAAAGACTTTTTGTCAGGTCTGCCCCCTTCTGAGATGCCGAGAGTATTTGGTCCACATATGACCTCAAGGGATTTGTCTTATCCATGCGCATCTGTAAGAGGCTGCCAAAGCCCACGAGCGCAGTCAGGATATTATTGAAATCGTGGGCCATGCCGCCGGCAAGCTGACCCACCGCCTCCATCTTCTGAGCCTGACGGAGCTGGGATTCGAGCATACGTTCTTTGGTTATGTCCATGCACGTTCCCGAAACGGCGGCTCTTCCCCCATAACTGATCGTGTTGCCGAAAATCTTCAAGGTCATGACCTTGCCGTCTTTCCTTATGGCCCTCACGTCGAATTCCGCGAAATCTGCATCGCCCTGCAGCCGTTTCTTGAGCGCCTCTTGCACTCTAGCTTTGTCTTCCGGATGGATGCCGTCCAGGGGACCAAGCTTGTCCACTATCTCATCGCTTGCGTAACCCATCATATGGCAGAACCGACGGTTTACGAACCTGAATTTTCCATCCTGGATAACGTAAAAGCCTACGAGAGAGCTTTCCACCACACTACGGTACTTTGCTTCAGACTCCATGTAAGCCCGCTCAGTATTCTTGCGCTCCGTAATATCGACCGCTATGGCCCGCATGCCGGAGAGTTTTCCTTCCCGTATAACGGGACCGGCATAGACCATGACGGGAAAGGTGGTGCCGTCCTTTCTCAATGCGGTATATTCGTTACCGTGGGATGGCCTGTCGCCTTTCAGCACCCTTTGAATGTTCCCCTGCAGTCTTTCAAGGTCTTCGGTCACAAACATTTCGGAGAGGTTGAAAATCCTCTCATCGAACTCTCTTTGCGTATAGCCGAACATTTCGAGCCCGCAGAGATTTCCGTAGACGAAGTAGCCCTTCAGGTCAAACTCGGCAACTGCCTGAGGCAGCAAATCTGCCAGTTCTCTATATCGTCTCTCGCTTTCCTCAGATCTCTCTTGAGACAGCTTGCGCATGGATATCTCTCCCTGCAGGAGCTCATTGGCGGACTCGAGCTCTCGCATGGCCCCCACCATTCTTTTTTGAAGGCCGCTCACGGCAAGCACGAATGGCGCCAGATACATAATAAGACAGGCGACATGGACCATCCAATTGGCGGGCGAAAAGAGATAGAAAGCTGTGCCCGGCCTTGTTGGAATAATGCCCCAGTGGGCCCCAATAGCGAAAAGGATAACCGTTACCGTCACCACAGAGGAAGAGATTATCCCTGCCCGTATTCCAAGAAAGACGCTTGCAAAGGCGCAAAGCATGACGAGGTGAATCATTGACGAACCTGCGAGCCCCAGGCTCGTGAGCGATTGGGCGCCGATAATGTAGACAATCGCGAGCAAGAAGGAAAACGTGACAGGGACGGAGAGGTGACGGCGAAATGCGAAAACCGCAACGAGCATGAGATACATTGATCCATGCATGATTAAGACAGGGTGCCAGGCAGATCGTGCGAGCGTTCGGCAAAGCGAGACCGCCAGGGCCAGGCCGGCGCAGATCAGGATAACAGGATATATCTTGTCGAATATGGCGGATAGGACAGGATAGATTCGTTGGGGGTCTTTCAAGGCGGAAGAACCCGATGATGGGTTTAACCGCGAGGGGTGCATATTAGGGCCTGCCATCAACCTGTCCTCCACGATCATATACGTTCCGATCGATATCGGGCCCATATCGGTTCCCATCACGAAGACCTGGGATAAGACCCGGCGCCGCGTTTACCGACACCAGGACCGGTCATCCGCATAGAGCCCGTCATGATGAGGTAGACCTTGCGCAGCATGACAGCCGGCAGATGACATCTAAACGGTCTTTGAGCCCAATACAATAGTATTAACGGCAATTCTCGAGATTTCTTAATAGTAACTTTCTGTCCTCGTCGGTTTCGCACCATGCTTACAATTTTCTTGCCGCTCTTGCCTGCCACGGTTATAATCAAAGATAATGGATCTTGAGAATTTTATAGGCGGGCTCAGGGCATTCCTCACGGAAGACAGGATAATACTCAACCGAGAGGGCCTTTCTCACTTCTCCTACGACGCCACAGAGAGGCAATTTCTGCCCAAGGTGGTGGTTCTGCCCGAGAGCACCGAGGAAGTGTCGAGAATCATGAAGCTTGCCTTCGAACTCAAGATCCCGGTTACGCCCCAGGGAGGCAGAACGGGCCTATCGGGAGGCGGACTGCCGGTTAAAGGTGGTGCGGTACTTTCGCTCCTGAGAATGAAAAGAATCGTAGAAATCGATGAGAGGAATATGCTTGCAATCGTAGAACCCGGTGTCACATCTTCCGACCTTCAGGAGGCTCTTAAGTCACGCCGACTTTTCTTTCCTCCCGATCCATCGAGCGGGGTGGACAGTACTATCGGCGGCAATGTGGCGGAGAATGCGGGATACACGAGGGCCGTGAAGTACGGCGTGACGAGGGACTACGTAAGGGGGCTCGAGGCGGTACTCGCTACCGGCGAGATTATACGTACGGGCGGCAAGAATGCCAAGGATGTAACGGGATACGACGTGACGTCACTAATCGTTGGTTCCGAAGGTACACTGGCTGTGGTCACGAAGATCATTTTGAAGCTTCTTCCCCGACCCGCAGAACTAAGGACAATTATCGTATACCTCAACGACCTGGCAGCAGCTGCGGACCTGATCGTTCAAGTCCTTCGCAGCGGGATCATTCCCTGTGCTTTAGAATTGCTGGACAATACCACAATCAATACTGTGGCCGACTACATGGGGGTGCCCCTTATGAAAGGTGCGCGAGCGCTGGTTCTCATTGAAGTCGACGGGCATCTTCCGGTGACCGTAGACAGTGAGGCGCAGGCCATCGTATCAGTGTGCGAAACGTTTCCCGGTATCGTCGAAACGAGATTGGCATCAGGTGAGGCCGAGGCTCAACGGTTCTGGAAAGTACGCAGGGAGGCGTTGCCCGCGCTCACCTCCCTGGGGAAGGACCGTCTCGAAGCCGATGTTGTGGTACCGCGTTACGATCTCCCTTTCCTTGTCCAGTTCATCGGGGAGCTTAAGCACGATGAGGCTATAAGCATAGCCACCTTCGGACACGCAGGGGACGGCAATCTCCATGTTACCATTCTCTATCGCCGGAGAAACTTCGCCGAACTTGACGAGGCATACGGTCTTTTGGAGACCATATACCGGAAAGCCGTAGAGATGGGGGGGAGTCTGACGGGAGAACATGGAGTAGGGATTACCGTGAAAGATTATCTTCCGCTCCGCCTGAGCGAGGCGGAGACGGAAATTATGAAAAGGATTAAGAAGGCATTTGATCCGAGCGGCATACTGAATCCCGGTAAGATCTTTCCGGATTGAAAATATGACGGAAGCATGTCTCTTATGATCTTACGTTCGCATTTGAAATCTCACGTTAGTCTCAATGACCGACGCTTTCGCACGTGAGGCCTCTCGAGGGGCAAATACCGCGCACCAGTGAAAGGAAACTGTTGATATAGGGCATGAAATATATTATGAATTAAGAACAGATTTATGCTGTGGCGGCGCGGTCATGGGGGCAAGAGGTAGAAGCATGGTCAAAGGCTTACCGGCTCAAACTTCCAGAAGAGGCATATTGCACGCTCATCTTGATGGCTACATATCCCTGCTTAAGTCCTCCGGCATCGCCATGATCGTTGTCGACCGGGACGCAACCATAGTGCTCGCAAATGAAAGATTCGAACAGTTCTCCGGATACCCGAAAAAGAGTCTTGAAGGCAAAAGAAGGTGGACGGAATTTCTTACCAACGACGATCCGGCGAGGGCCAAGGCATATCGTGTCTTCACGGGGAACCATTCCGGACGTCCTGCAAAGAGTTACGAATTCAAGTTTATAGACGGTAAAGAGATTACAAAGGATGTGGCGATTGTCAAGGAACCGATTAAAGGGACCAGAGGGGCGCTCATCTCCTTCGTAGACATTACAGAGATAATTGCCGGAAAAGAGAAAACCAGGATCAGCGAGGAGAAATACCGATCTCTCGTGGAGTCTACAGACGATTCGGTCTACATGATCGATAGAGATTGCCGTTATCTCTTTGTGAACGGACAGATGTTAAAAAGGCTTCATGTCAAGGGAAAGGACATCATGAAGAAGCGGTATAGCGATTTTCATGATGCCGAAGACGCGAAAGAATTCAAGGGCTACGTGAATAAAATCTTTCAGACAGGCGTGTCGTACCGGTATGAATATAAGAGCAGGACCGAAGATCGGTATACGCTTCGTACCTTGAGCCCCATTATCGAGAAGAATGACGGAAAAGTCAAATTCGTGGCCGTCGTCTCCAAAGATATTACGGATCTGAAAAAGACCGAAGAGAAGCTCAAGTATCTGAGCCTCCACGATCCCTTAACGAGTCTTTATAACCGGGCCTATTTTGAAGAAGAAATGCACCGTCTCGATAACAGTCGCCTTGAGTTTGTCGGTCTCATCGTCTGTGACATAGACGGGCTTAAGCTTATCAATGATACTTTGGGGCACGACAAGGGGGATGAGCTTCTCATCACGGCGTCCAACGTGATCAAGCAGTCTTTCCGCGAAAGCGATGTTGTTGCGAGGGTGGGCGGAGATGAGTTTGCTATCCTCCTGCCTAATAGCCCGAGGTCCAAAGTAGAAGACATTTGTCGAAGAATCAAACAGGCCGTCGTTGTCTATAACCGAAAGAAACCTCTCGTACCGCTCAGCATTTCCAAGGGATTCGCGATCCGCGGCAATCTCAATCAGACCATGGCAGAGCTCTACCGGGAGGCGGACAACAACATGTATAAGGAGAAACTCTACGGTGGCCAGCGCGCGCGCCATACGATCGTCAAGAACCTGATCGGCGCGGCCGAAGCGCGCGGGCTCGCCGATAAGAATTCCCTGGCCAGATTCCAGAAACTCACCACCGCATTCGCTCAAGCCATAGACCTTCCGGAAGAGCGCATCAAGGACCTGTATCTACTCGGGCAATTCCATGACATTGGCAATGTAAGCATACACGATTACGTGCTTCGAAAACCCGGTCGGCTGACCAGAGAGGAGCTCGTTGAGATTCAGAAGCATTGCGACATAGGACATCGCATCGCCCAATCAGCTCCCGATTTGGCCTCCATCTCCGATTTCATTTTGAAACACCACGAGTGGTGGGACGGCAACGGCTATCCTCTGGGCCTCAAGGGGAGCGACATCCCCCTTGAAAGCAGGCTGATAGCTATAGTTGACGCTTACGTAGCAATGACCGCCGGCCGGCCGCACCGGCCGCCAATGATCCCGAAGAAGGCCTTGAAAGAACTTAAACGCTGCGCCGGAACGCAGTTCGACCCCAGTCTTGTCGATGCATTCGTCGATCTTATGAAGAAGTCAGCATCTCTCTGATAATCCCTGGGTTCTATGGATTGAGGGACGTGAGTCCGAATAAAAATCGAGAAACGCCCCGCTCGCGGCGAGGCCTGATTATCGGTTCCTGCTTTGTATATCGGCGATGAATCATATCTGTTGTGAACGAGAGTCTATCCTATAATGAGATTCGTAGTGCTACTCGTAACCCTCACTGCCTGTCGAGCACTTCTCTTATTTTCCGAAGCATATCCCCCGGAGTGAGTGGTTTCGAAAGGAAATCGAACCGTTTGTCTTCGATCCCTTTGTCGAGAATGAAGTCTTTCGTGTAGCCACTCGTAAAAATTACTTTGATGCTGGGATTTATTTTACTTACGGCATCATAAACTTCTCTCCCATTCCTGACGGGCATTACCGAATCGAGGATGAGGAGATCTATGTTCTTGTGCTCATCGAACTTCTCCAGGGCATCCTTGCCGTCCACGGCCTCTACGACCGTATATCCATGCTGCTCAAGCACGGCCTTCACGAGATCTCTTACCACTTTATCATCTTCGGCGACGAGAATGGTTTCTTTGCCTTTTTCGATCTCAACCATGGCCGGTCTCTCCTCTTTGATCTGCGCGGTAACCGAGGGAAAATAGATATGAAAGGTCGTGCCCATTCCCTGTTCGCCGTATACGGTAATGTGCCCGTTATGCTGTTTTATGATACCTTATACCGTAGAGAGTCCGAGGTCGGTCCCTTTTCCCACCTCTTTGGTCGTGAAGAAAGGATCGAAGATATGCTCCCTGACCGTTGCGTTCATGCCGACACCCGTGTCGGAAACAGACAGGAGGGCGTACGGTCCTGCACTGTCCACGCCATGGAGCTCCGCGGTTTCACTATCGAGGTGTATAGCTTTGGTTTCTATGGTGAGCGTGCCACCGGCTGACATGGCATCTCTTGCGTTACTGGCAAGGTTAAAGAGTATCTGGTCAATTTGTGTGGCATCGGCCATGATCGTGATGGCGTACGGAGCGAGCACCGTTTTCAGGTTGATGTCTTCGACCAGAAGCCTCTTTAAAAGCGTCTCCGTGGCCTTGACAACCTTATTAATATCGATGGGCATAAGGGTCAGAGGCTGCTGCCTGCTGAAGGTGAGTAGGCTTCTTGTGAGTTCGGCTGCTTTGTGAGAGGTGGTCATGATCTGGTCTACATATGCCCAGAGCGGATTATCTTCATCCATTTTCATCTGGAGGAGGGTCCCGTAACCGGTGAGAACGGTAAGGATATTGTTGAAATCGTGCGCCACACCGCCGGCCAGTGTGCCGATCGCCTCCATCTTCTGAGCCTGCCTGAGCTGGGATTCCAGCACATTCTCTCTGGTCACGTCGATCATGGTTCCGACAATCGCGGGCTTACCTTTATAAGGCGCGACGCCCCCGATAACCTTGACCATAATGATCTTGCCGTCCTTACGTACGGACCGAAACTCCTGCTCTATCACCGTGGCTTCGCCATCGAACCGTTTTCTCAAGTTTTCGATCACACGCGCCTTGTCGTCAGGATGGACGATTTGCAGAGGGTCCATTTTGTCTATGACCTCCTCATATGCATACCCGTGAATCTCACACCACCTTTGGTTGACAAACCGTATCAGGTTGTCCTGCAAGATGTAAACGCCCACAAGAGAATTATCAACGACCGTGCGGTAAGCGGCTTCAGATTCCTGAAGGGCCTCTTCAGCTTGTTTACGTTTGGTGATGTCGCGAAGGTTAATTGCCACGGCGTTGACGTAGGGTTCATCCAGGAGGTTGCTTGCCGTGACCTCGAACCATCGCCAACTCCCGTCTTTGTGGCGATTTCTCGTGATGAAAGACATGTACTCGCCCGGGTGCTGCCTGACCCATTCGGTAGTCGCTGCCACCACGGGCAACGAATCGGGATGGACGAAACTGGTCCGGTCCCCCGCGAGAAACTCTTCAACGGTATATCCGAGAATTTTGCTGATATTCGGCGATACATAGGTTCGCTTGCCGTCGACGGTGGCGAGGATGAGGATTTCCGATGATCTCTCTATTAACGTACGGAAAAGCACCTCGCTTTTTCTCAAGGCCTCTTCGGCCTGTTTTTGTTGGGTTATATCGGTAGCGGTAAAGATGTAAGAATCATCGTCGATCGGGGACACCTGTACCAGGGAATGAGTGATTCCGCCCGTCCTTTTGACAAATTTTGTCTCGATCTTTCCCTGCTGATACATGATCTTTCCAACCCGTTCGTACTCTTTATCATCTTCATAGAAGATGCGGGTGCTTTTGCCGCTTAGCTCCTCGGCGCTATAGCCGGATATGCGGCAGAGCGATTCGTTTACCCAATCGATCACCCTGTTTCTTATGCGGCCGATGCCTATGGGCGAGGCGGAGAGAATGGCGTGGAGCGCTTGCCTTGACTCGGCGACGCTCTTTTCGATGGCCTTGCGCTCCGAGACGTCCCTGATGAACCCTCCCACGCCGGTCTTGTTTCCTTGAAGCCCGACAGGAAATTTCGTGGTTTCGTATACGCTTGTCCCCACGGTTTCTTCCGTCACGACAGTGGAGTATGACGTGAGCGCCCGCACATCGGTTTCTCTGCAATTACGGGCACCTTCGCCAGGCATGAGTTCGAAATCTGTCTTACCGATGATCTCCTCCAGTCCCTTTCCGAAAAAGGCTGCAAGTTGTTTATTGGCGAGGACATGCCGGAACTCGTCGTCTTTGAGAAAGACCATATCCGATGTGGAATTAATGAAGGTACGGTACTGTTCTTCGCTCGCTTTAAGCGCCTCCTCAATCTGCTTGCGCCCCGTAATGTCACGGGAATTGACTACGAGAACGGGCTCCCCGGACAAATCCGTCATACCCATGCCCACGCTCTCGATAAAGCGCCATGAACCGTCTTTGTGGCGCATGCGAACTTCGACCGTCCGCCCCGCTCTACCGGGGTTATCCATGGCCTGCTTGATAGCATCCGCAACGCGAGACCGGTCGTCAGAATGCACGAGAATGTGATCGGTCAAGCCTATCACCTCTTCCGGAACGTAACCCAATACCCGCTCATAGGAAGGGCTCACGTACCGGATCCCGCCCCGCGCGCCAAACACCATGATGAGGTCTGAGCTATTTTCTATGAGTGACCGGAAATACGCCTCGCTTGCGCTTAATGCATCGCGCTCCCGACCTGCTTCGGCCCTGTTGAAAGCGTTTTCTAAAACCCAGGGAAGCTGAGACAGGTACGCACTATTCTTTACCACGTAATCGGCGGCGCCCAAGCGCATTGCCTGAAGCACTATTTCCTCATTTCCGTGGCCAGTGATGATCACCACGGGAAGATCGAGCCTGCGCACTTCGTGGAGCTCTTTCATGAGATCAACCCCATTCATGCCCGGAAGATGATAATCTACAAGAAGGATGTCATAGCGCCCATGAGCCTTGTCCTCGCTTTTTGCTGGAAAAAGTTTGTCCAGCACTTGGTCCGCTGTACGGGCGATATCGAGGATGATATGGGGAGCTGAAAGTGCCAGCCGACGGCGCGTAATGTCGATGTCGGCCTCGGTGTGCTCGCCATAGAGTATGCTGAGCGGCCGCACGCGACGAGCGACTTCTGAATGATAACGGCGCGACGCCGTCTCAAGAATGATGGGAAGGCGGTCGATGTAGTCCTCATGCTTGACCACATAGTCGCTCGCCCCGGCCTTAAGTACCGAGACCACAGTTTCTTCGCTTCCCATGTCGGTAATCACAACCACGGGAATAAGCATATTGTTGGTGCGCAAAAACGTGATCAGGGCGATGCCCCTGTCGTCTGCGACATGCATGCCGGTGAGCACCGCGTCGTAGGCGGGTTCGTTCGGTGTCTGCGTCTTAAGTTTTGTGATCGCTTCCTGATAGCTTTTCGCATAATCCACGCTGATGTGGGGGGCCATGCGTAAGAACCTCCGTTTCAACTTATCGGCGTCCTTGCGGTTATCTTCCACGTATAAGATATTCACAGATCACCTCCTCTGGATTGACAGGCGAATGCGAGCTCTTCCGTGATTTATGTGATTCCCATTGGTCTTCATTTGGGGACCTGCACATAGAATGTGGCGCCATTGTCGGACTCACTCTCAGTCCATGCCTTTCCGTGCATGTGTCGTATGGCCCTTCGAATAAGGGCCAATCCGATGCCGCTGCTGAAATTGTCCTTTGCGCGTTGTGCACGATGAAATATCTCGAAAATGAAATCGTCCTCTTTTCGGTCAAAGCCCATTTCAAGAACCGACGGATCGTTACCTTCAAATCTGGCATGGCGCCTTCTCCGGCTCGTTTGTGGTATGGCCGGCCCCCGGTCTTAAAGATCTGTGAAAGAGCCTTTCCGCATCACGGGCGAGTATGATGGATCTCTGTTTGTTCGGTTCTCAATCTCCTCTTAAGTCCGTGTTGCAAACCAATGTGGCCATGAAACGGGACTTCCTGCCGGTTATCTGAGAAACATGGTCATGTTCTCGTCTTGTGGGTTTCGTCGCCATATGTCTTCTCGTAGTATTCGGGGAAGAGTTTCTTCATGCAGTCAGGGCAGTAACCGTGGGTGAAGTCTGCGTCCGAGTGCTCGCGGATGTAGTTCTCCAACTGGTTCCAGTATCCGCGGTCATCGCGTATCTTCTTGCAAGAAGCGCAGATGGGGATAAACCCGCTTAATGTCTTGATTTTGGCGAGGGCTTCCTGGAGCTCAATGTTTCGCAGCGTGAGTGCGTCCCGCTGTAGCTTCAGTTGCAGCTGGGTCTTGACCCTGAGTTTGACAACGGCGGGATTGAATGGCTTCGTTATGTAATCTACGGCGCCCAGCTCGAGCCCTCTCGTCTCCCGGTCCTCACGATCAAGGGCCGTAATGAATACTACGGGTATCTCCTTGAGGGACGCGCTCTGTTTTAGATTTTGCAGGACTTCATAACCGCTCATTACCGGCATGATGATATCGAGAACAATGAGATCAGGGGACTGATGAGCCGCAATTTCCAGGGCCTCTTTTCCACTTGTGACGGCCAGTATCTCGTAATCGGTCCCGAGAGCACGGTTCAAAATCTCGATGTTCGTGGGTTCGTCATCCACGATAAGGACGGTCTGCTTTCTCGTGTTCATCTATCAACTCCTCCTACGAGAGCCGTATATGGAGCATCTGAGCTATTGCGGCAAGGCGCTCAGCGGCATCCCTAAAATCCATCCGATTCAGATCCTCTTCGAGCTTGTCCATTATTGGTCTAAACAATGCCCCTTTCAACTGCTGCCTGAGCATCGCCAGTCCTTTTCGGGCGCTAAGGCTGTTTCTAGAAAGAAGACCGTCCATCTCTCTCAAGACGGGCGCAATATTTTCAGACCTCACACGGACACTCTCCTCTGCCTCTTGTCGGACCTGACCCATAGAAAGATCTTTCAAGCCTTCTATTACCGTGCTCAGCTCTCGCTCCAGTTCTTCAAGGGAGTCGGGGATGCGCGCATCGGCGCCAGCTTTAATGGCGCTCTCAAGATCACGGGCAGCCGCACATACGCGGTCAGCGGAAAGATTTCCTGAGACGCCCTTCAAGCTATGGACAAGACGTTGTGCAAGCTCTATGTCTCCATCTGCCAGGGTTTTGCGGATCTCTTGCGCTGTTCCCGAATAATTCTTTGCGAACGTGTCAAGGAGCTTGAGCAATAATTCCCTGTCCTGCGATACCCTCCTTAAGGCGGTCTCCATGTTGATGCCCGGCAGGTTCTCGGGAAGGCCCATGATCGGCGCGGAGACTGCGGCTGCTCTGCTGCGGTTTGCTTTTGGAGCAAGCTGTGCCGCGAGCCCCTTCCTCGGTTTCACCCAGTGGATCAAAATGTCGGCAAGCTCGTTGGGTTCTATGGGCTTTGGCACGTAGTCGTTCATACCCGCGTCAAAGCATTTCTGTCGATCGGAATCCATCACATGGGCAGTCATAGCAATAATGGGAACAGCCCGGCTGGACAGAACTTCACGGATATTTCTCGTTACCTCGAAGCCATCCACGTGGGGCATCTGGATGTCCATCAGGATGGCATGAAGGGCTGGCGCCTTGGTATCGGCGACTCGCTGTATGGCTTGAAACCCGTCAACGGCGGTCTCCACCACCAGGCCGAATCCTTCCAGCATTTCTTTTGCCACCTGTCGATTAATCTCGTTGTCCTCCACGAGGAGCACCCGTGCCCCCTTAATCTGTTTGATTTTTTCCCGTCCGGTATTGTTGCCCACCGCCAGCCTACCTCTATCATTGACATCCCGGTTGAAAGCAGCCGTAATCGTGTCAACCAGGACGGATTCCTCAATGGGTCTTGTCAGGAGGCCGTCTAACCCTAATTGCTCGGTCAATCTCGCTGCCTCTTCCCCGCCTTCTGTCGTGATGAAAAAAACCTTGGGGATTTTACGGAGATCCGTCCGCGTTCTCATGCGGCTCATTGCGTCCATGCCGTCCACATCCTGTACATTCAAGTCCATGAGCACAAGGTCGAAACCGTTGCTTTTCTTTTGAAGTTCTTTGAGCGCTGCCGCGGCCGACGTTACTGAAGTAATGCTGCAGGACATCCCGGTGAGCATGGCTGAAAGTACCGTCACATCTTCCTCATGATCATCAACAACAAGCACTTTCAAGCCTCGAAGGCTATCGGGTAGCGCGAGTGCCTGTTTGGTCCATTTCTCTTCTCTACCGAGCCACACAGCGAAGCTAAAAGTGCTGCCCTTGCCCATGGCGCTCACAACGTGGATTGTGCCGCCCATCTGTTCCACCAGCTCTTTACTGATGGCGAGACCCAAGCCCGTGCCGCCGTATCTGCGGCTTGTTGACTCGTCCGCCTGGACGAATGGTGTAAAGAGTTTTGCCTTTTGCTCCGGGCTTATGCCGATGCCCGTGTCGCGGACTGAAAACTCAAGGAGAACTCCTCTTGCCTGTTTCTCCCCTATTTTTTTAATCTCCACGGCAATTTCGCCCGTGTGGGTAAATTTCACGGCATTGCCGATGAGATTGACCAGCACCTGGCCCAACCGGAGCGGATCGCCTTTGAGCACCGGGGGTACATCGGGGAGGGCGCGAAAGGAGAATGCAAGTCCCTTTTCCTTTGCTTTCAGTGAGGTAACGGCGGCAACGTTACGTATAAACCTGTCCAGAGGGAAGACTGTTGATGCGATCACGAGTCTGCCCGCTTCCATCTTCGAAAGGTCGAGAATATCATTGATGATGGCGAGGAGGGTTTGAGCCGATGTTTGAATTTTGGTCAAGTAATCGTGCTGTTTGGTTGAACGGTTGTTTTGCAGGGCCAGGCGGCTTAGTCCTATGATAGCGTTCATGGGCGTGCGAATCTCATGACTCACGTTGGCCAGGAAGTTGCTTTTTGCCAGTGTGGCCGCCTCGGCCGCCTCCTTGGCCTGTTTTAAGGCCTCTTCGGTTTGTTTCCGTTCCGTGATATCACGGGCCGCTGCATAGATGAGATTGCCGGCAGGGGCCGAACGCCATTCTATCCAGCGCCAGCCCCCGTCTTTGCGTCTGCAGCGGTTCACGAAATTTAGCACGGTCCGCTGGGCGGTGAGATCGCTGAGCGCTTCAAGCGTGGCAGACACGTCGTGGGGGTGCACGAAATCGATGATTTTGCGTCCCTCCAGGTCCTTGTTCTGGTATCCTAATACGGCTTCCCAGGCACGGTTCAACCGCCGGAAGTTGCCTTCAATATCGGCGATACACAACAGGTCCAGGGTGATGTTGAAGAAACGGTCCAGTTCCTCCGTCTTTTGCTTAAGCGCATCTTCAGCGATTTTTCGTTCCGTAATATCGTGGAAGTTGGTCACCATGGCTCGCACACCTGGGTTAGCGAGAAGATTGCGGGATGTTGCCTCAACCCATCGCCAGCTCCCGTCTTTGTGGCGCAACCGGTTAATGAATTTTATCATTTCTCCCGGGTGTTTGAGCATCCAATCCCTGTTCCTGTCGAGCATCGGCCATTCATCGGGATGACACACGTCCACCCATTTCATGGCGGCATACTCTTCCGAAGAATATCCGAGCACGGCTTCAACCGTGGGAGATATGTACAGGCGTTTGTGGTTTGCGTCGGTGAGAGAGATAACCTCTTCCGACTTCTCGATCAAAGTCCGAAACCTCTCCTCGCTTGCCTTAAGCGCCTCTTCCGCATTCTTTCGTTCCGTAATATCGTGAAAATTGATAACCTGGGCGTGCACGTTGGGGTCGTCAATGAGATTGCGTAACGTGGTCTCGCACCAGCGCCAGCTCCCGTCTTTGTGCCTTCTTCTCGCTATCAATATAATCGCTTCTCCGGGATTGTTGACTGCCCTTACGTGTGCGGCTTCTACAGCGGCCCTGTCGTCAGGGTGGGTACCGTACTCGGATGGCTGGGCGAGGAACTCTTCCGGCGTGTATCCGAGGATATTTGTGATAGTCGGCGATACGTAGAACCTTTGTCGGTCGCTACTCACAAGCTGTATCACATCCGACGATTTTTCGACCAGGGTCCGAAACCTCTCCTCGCTTGCCTTAAGCGCCTCTTCAGCGTTCTTGCGTTCCGTAATGTCGTGAAAATTCACGACATAGACATCCAGATCGTGGTCGGTGAACATAGTGCGTGCCCTGTTCTCCGTCCATCGCCAGCTCCCGTCTTTGTGTTTTCTCCGAAATATGGACGCAATCGTCTCCCCGGAGCGTTCCCTGACCCAAGACTGGGAAGCTTGTACGAGGTGCACGTCGTCAGGGTGGACACGTTCCTCCAGCGTCTGCGCAAGAAACTCTTCCGGTGTGTATCCGAGGATCCTCGTGACGGTCGGCGATACATAGCTTCTTTTTTGCTCGGTGTCGACAAGCTGTACCACCTCCGATGATTCTTCGATCAAAGTCCGAAACCTCTCCTCGCTTGCCTTAAGCGCCTCTTCAGCGTTCTTGCGTTCCGTAATATCGTGAAAATTCACGATATGGACATCGAGGTTGTGGTCAGTGAACATAGTGCGGACCCGGTTCTCCGTCCAGCGCCAGCTCCCGTCTTTGTGTTTTCTCCTGTATATCGAGGTAATCATCTCGCCGGGATGACTATATGTTCGCATGTGAGCAGCATCTACATCGGTCCTGTCGTCAGGATGGAAAGCCTGGTCGCGCGTCTGGGCGAGGAACTCTTCCTGTGAGTATCCAAGGATCCGAGTGACACTGGGCGATACGTAGGTCCTTCTTCCGTTGGCATCGATGAGCTGTATCACCTCCGATGATTCCTCGACCAGGGTCCGAAACCTCTCCTCGCTTGCCTTAAGCGCCTCTTCAGCCTTTTTTCGCTCCGTAATGTCTTTAAAGAAATTGATGGTCACCCTGGCTCCGTGAAGCGACGCCAGGACCCCCGAGACTTCGACATCTACGATTGAGCCGTCCCTCTTTATACCCCTGAAGGTGTACTCCGGAGGTGTTTGCCTGCCGGCCAGGGTATCGCTGTTTCTATCGACTACCAACTTCCGGTCATCGGGATAAACGGTCATAAAAGGAGATTTGCCCAAAACCTCCTCTTCCCTATCATAACCGAAGAGGCTCACGAATCTTCTGTTAACATAGATAATCCTGTAATCTTTAACGACTGCGACTCCATTACTGGAATGCTCGATGACCGTTCTGTATCGTTCTTCGGATTCAAGAAGGTTTTTTTCCGCTTCCCTCTGTTCGGTAACGTCGGTCACTATCGAGACCTGACCGAGCGAAGCATCGGCCGGGTCTATGGGGGCCACGCTCAAGTGGATGTCACGAATCTTCCCGTCTCTACGGACCCATCTGGTGTCCGCTTCCATGCTATTGCCTCGCAAGACTTTTTCAAAGACGAGCCCTCTCACGCGGTTGAACTCTTCATCGTCAGCGTAAAAAATCCTCGGATTCCTGTCCTTTATATCTTCCAGCGTGTATCCGGTGATGAGCGTCATTCTGTGGTTCATCCAGCGGATCAATCTGTCGGCGGTGACGATATGGATACCTACAGTAGAAGCGGAGAATACGGACTGCAGAATGGATTCACTTCTTTTTAACGCCTCGCGAGTTTCGGCCAATTCGGAGGCATACTGTCTCACCCGTTCCGTGAGCTCTTCATTGAGTTTTCGGATTTCCTCTTGTGTCCGCTCGCGTTCTGCAGGATGTATCACTGAATGCGAGCTATTTGGTCCCTTTTTGGCCCCGCTTGGTGTCTTCATCTGTCTTGAGGCAACTCCGTCTCAAAGATAGTCTCAATCGTATGGCCTCATCGATGGCATGCACAAATGCAACTCTTCAATCAGATTATCGTCTTTTCGGGAGAATAAATAAGCGTGATCGCCGGGAACGAACGAGCCTGACATGGCTCTCTGATGGAACGAGCGGGGAAAAAACCTGGAAACTCTACTCTTACCGCTCCATACGACGGGGGCACGGCTTTTGTCTCCTGCGCGCAAGATGCTTATCATAGCACCCCCTTTATAAGTTACTTATAGCCCGTAAAATTATATCTGTCAACCAGATCAAAGCCAGGTGAGAAAGCGCCAGGAACCCGCTTATTACGTTAGATAAGGAATCAGAGAAGAGGGTGATGGGTCGCGCGACAAGCTATTAACGCTTAACATGGGCGACAAGCTATGAGAGGTTAGTGAACAGAAGTCTCATGCCACAAGCCTGAAAATTTGGGCGGGGCCGGTGTGGCATGAGACGGTCTTTCCCCTTACGGGGCTTTAATGATCTTGGTCTCGTTAAACGCCCTGGTGTAAGAGTTGATATTCTTCTGGGCAATCTTGCCAAAACGGTTGTTCACCGGTTCAACCATGTCCTCCAGAGCCACAACCCCGGTGGCCTTCACGAGCGCGCCAAGCATGGTAGTGTTGGTTATGTTGACTCCCATCTCCTCCTTGGCAATCTTTGAGGCATCCACGTAGGCCACGTTTAAGCCCGGGAACATCTTTTTCAAATCTTCCTCAAATTTATTTGTATTGATGATCACGAAGCCACCTTGCTTGAGTCCCAAGGCGGGATTGGCCGAAGCGACGAGCGTAGGGTCCAGGATGACCACGTTATCCGGTTTGTAAATCTTTGACCGAAGCCTGATAGGTTTGTCAGAAACCCTCAAAAACGCCTGCACCGGGGCACCTCTTCGTTCAGGTCCGAAGCTGGGAAAAGCCTGGGCGTATTCCCCTTTCTTTATCGCCGCCTGGGCAACGATTTCTGCTGCGGTGACAGCGCCCTGACCGCCCCTTCCATGAAATCTCACTTCTATCATCTTGACCGCCTCCTCTTATCTCGCAGTGTATTTGATCCGCCATTCGGTGCCATTCGGTGTATCAAGAAGCGCGATACCTTTTTCTGATAACATGGCGCGGATTTCGTCAGCCTTCTGGTAATTCTTGCTTTGCCTCGCTTCCATTCGTTGTCGCATCGCATTCTCAACAAAGGATGGGTCGAGCCCAAGACGTTTCATATGACGTACCTTCTCCTCTGATTCCATGGCGCTCACGTCATTTTTCATGAGCCCCAGGATATCAGAGAGGGTCATAAAAATGTGGCTGGTGTATGCGATAAGAGGGATAAGGCTCTCGTCTTGATCGTCGACCATTTTGTTGATATTCTTGGATATCTCCAAAACGTAGGAGAGCGCCAGTGCAGTGTTGAAATCGTCATCCATGGCTTCAAAGAACTTTTTCTCGATCTCATCGCCCTCAGGATACCGTGCGGGATTCACGTTCTTCCCTTTCTGCGCTGCTAATGCGCGCTCGAGGGTGTAGTAGAGCCTGTGGAGCACGTTGTTGGCGTCCTCCACGGATCGGGTGCTGTAATCAACAGGGCTTCTGTAATGGGTGGTGAGGAAGAAGAGTCGCAGTACCTCGGCATGGTATTGATTGAAAAAATCCTTGATGAGAAGGGTGTTGCCTATGGATTTGGACATCTTTTCCCGGTCGATATTCACGAAACCGTTGTGAACCCAATAGTTGACAAATTTCGCGCCTGTTGCCGCTTCCGTCTGGGCACGTTCGTTTTCGTGATGAGGAAAGACCAGGTCTTTGCCTCCCCCGTGGATGTCAAAGGGGTTTCCCAGATATTTTGTGCTCATAACGGAGCACTCTATGTGCCAGCCGGGCCGGCCGCTACCGAAAGGGGCATCCCAGGAGGGTTCGCCCTGCCTTGAAGCCTTCCAGAGCGCGAAATCGAGGGGGTTTTTCTTCTTTTCATCTATTTCGACGCGCGCCCCCGCCATCATCTCTTCAAGAGATCTCTTGGAGAGCTCCCCGTAGCCAGGATAACTTTCAACAGAAAAATAGACGTCCCCTCCCATCGTGTATGCGTGGCCCGTCTTAAGGAGCGTGGCCACGAGCCCGATCATGTCATCAATGTGCTCGGTGGCCCTGGGCTCATAAGTGGGCCGCAGTATATTGAGGGCATCCATATCCTCGTAGTATGACGCAATATACTTCTGCCCCACTTCCTGCCAGGATAATTTCTCCTCTTGCGATTTCCTGATGATCTTATCGTCGATATCGGTAAAATTCTTCACAAAATCCACGTCATTGCCCCTGGCGCGAAGGTACCGATAGATCGTGTCGAAGACAATACCGGAACGTGCATGTCCGATGTGAGAATGGTCGTACACTGTGACGCCGCAGGCATACATCTTCACCTTCCCCTCTTGAAGGGGCGTGAACACCTCTTTTCTGGCGGACATCGTGTTGTAAACCCTTAGAGTCATGGCGTTGACCGTATTATTTACCACAGCGGAGCTTACCTTGTCAAAGCAAACTGTTACAGGTGTTCAACGCAATTTTGACTTTTTAGGGACGTCCGGTTTAAACTCTTAAGTGATTCATCGATTTCCATTCGCGCGTCCTATCGTAATCCTGAGCAGTTTTGCATACGGAACGTAGTTTCAAAAGAGACGAGGACACCATCGCCTCGGTCGGTTCATCGATCGGGGCGCACATGAGGAGCCAATATGACGGGATTGCAGGCAACATTTGATTTGGCGACAGCAGACAGATATTATCGGGAATATGGTTCAAGGGCAAAAGAGCTAAAGGCCGCGGGCAACAAGATTATCGGCTATCTTTCCGCACTTGCCCCCGTGGAGATCATGACGGCGGCCAAAGCGGTGCCGGTGAGACTCAAGGGTGACGTGTCCCAACCCATCACAAAAGCGGACGCCTACATGGAAACGATCGTCTGTCCCTTCGTACGCAACGTCTTCGATTCGGCGCTCAAGGGGAATTTCAACTTCCTTGATGGCATGGTCTTGCCGCACCAGTGCGATAGCATCGACAGGACAAGCGACGTGTGGAACTACAGTCTCAAACTGCCATACTGGCATTTCCTCAACATGCCCCACGTCACCGACGGCCCATCGGTGGAATTCACCAAGGAGATTCTCCGCATTTTCATTGCCAGTCTGGAGAAGTTCCTCGGCACAAAGATCACTGACCAAGCCTTAGCTCAGGCCGTGAAAGACCACAATGAGAACAGGCGCCTTATGAGAGGGCTTTACAACCTGAGGAGAGGCGATACCCCCCTCATTACCGGCGTTGAAATGATGAAGGTCCTCGTGGCGTGCATGAGCCTCCCTGTTACCGAATCGAGCGCCCTCATAGAAGGTGTCACCCGTCAGGTGAAGGAACGAGAGATTTCCCCACGCGGCAAGGTTCCCCGGATCATGATCGTGGGAGACCAGCTCGACGACATAGCCGTGATCGACACCATAGAAAAGGCAGGCGCGGCGCTCGTCATGGATGATATCTCGATCGGCAGCAAGGTCTACTGGCCCGATGTGGACGATACCGCCGACCCCGTTTCCGGTCTCGCCGAACGTTACCTCAAGAAGCTCAAGATCCCTACGACCTTCGTGAGCGAAGGAGCAAACTATCGGGAGAATCTTGAGGCGCGGTTCGGTCATTTGAAGCAGTATATCGATGACTTCAATATTAACGGCGTCATTCTTTTCACCTACAAGTATTGCGACCCCTATGGTTTTGACATTCCTGCGGTGAAAAGCTTTGTGGAATCGTCCGGCGTTCCTGTGCTCTACCTTGAAGATGAGTACTCCACCTCTACTTTGCCGAGGATTAAGACCAGGATAGAGGCATTTATGGAGATGATCGTATAAATACTATACGGTGAGGATAATCATATGGCTGAAGACAAAAAACCAAGAACACTGGCAACTGAATCTGCGGGGAAGATAGCGAAGTTTGTGCGGGGTAACATGGCTTCCACCCTCAAAGCCAGGGAAGAGGGGAAGAAGGTGGCCTATACGTACATCAACGACGGCCAGGACGAGATCATACGGGCGATGGACATCGTTCCGGCGTATGGCGAGAGTTTTGCCGGGGTGTGTGCTGCCAAGCGTGACGCGGAAAAATACCTGCAGAAAGCAGAGGCGGAGAATTTTTCCCGGTCGCTCTGCACCTACGCGACATGCACCATAGGGTTTGATGTCTGGCGCGAAGAGCTCGGCGGCCAGATCCCTCCAGAGACGCCCTGGGGCGGCATGGCGAGACCGGATATGATTATCGGCAGCGCCCAGCAGCTCTGCGATCCCCGCTTCAAGTGGCCCCAGGCAACCCAGCACTACCTGCAGGACGTGCCGGTGTTCGTGGGAAGTATGTACTATCCGCCCTGGGACCCCAATATGGATCACAAGGACCAGGAGAAACTCTATGTAAAATATGCCGCCGATGAGCTTCGGGAGCTCGTCCTTTTCTGTGAGAAGCATACCGGAAAAAAGATGGACTGGGACAGGCTCGCGACTATCGTCGATCTCACGGATCGGACATGGGACCTTTTCATTGAAACCTACGAGCTGCGCAGGGCCATCCCGACCCCTATGGATACAGGCGATGCCATGAACACCATGGTGCCGGTTACCTTCAATCTCGGCACCCAGGAGGCATACGATTACTACGTGATGCTGCAAGAAGAGTTGAAACGGAAGATAGAACAGAAGAAGGGTGTGGCCGAGAATGAAAAATACCGTGTGGTCTGGGGTGCGGGACTTCCATCCTGGTTTGCCTTAAGCGATTTTCAGTACTTCAATGACAAAGGGGTCGTGTTCCCGGTTGAGGTCACGTATCGGAATGCAGAGAAGCTTGATCGTCTCGATCTCCCGAAAACGAACGACCCCCTTGAGCACATCGCCTGGCGATGGGTAAGGTTCTGGACCCACTGGTACGAAAAGGCCAGGAGGCGCCCGGGTTCGTTGCCAAAAGTTGAGCGCATTATCGAATACCTTGAGGATTACAACTGTGACGGAGTCGTCTTCCATTCGGCTTTTTCCTGCCGGAGCTGGCATGCAGGTATCGTCCAGCAGGCCCAGGTTTTGAAGAAGGTATATGGAGACATACCCACGCTTATCATGGAAGGCGACATCGTTGATATCAGCTCTTATAATGAAATAGACACCCACAACAGGATTGACGCCTTCGTCGAGACGCTGGAGGCCCACAAGAAAAGAACGAATTAGCGTAATCGGGAAGATCAAGAACCGAGAGGACAAATAAGGTTTATCCAATGCCTGACCTCATATCATCCCGGAAGGCTTTAAGTGCGCACAGAAATGAATCAGTATTTTGCCGGTGTGGATATTGGCTCCACCATGACCAAGGTGGTCATAGTCAATGAGGGGCTCAGGGCTTCAGTTGTGGGCCCCACCGGGCCGGAGCACCGGAAATTAGCAGATAAAGTCATGGAAGAGGCGCTTGAACACGCGCATCTTGCCTTTGACGACCTCACCTATATCATTGCCACCGGATACGGCAGGATCAACGTTCCTTTCGCAGACAAACAAATCACAGAGATCACCTGTCACGCAAAGGGGTTGCACAGCCTTCTTCCTACAGCCCGGACGATCATTGATATCGGGGGACAGGACAGCAAGGGCATACGGATAAAGAACGGAAAGGTGATCGATTTTGTGATGAACGACAAATGCGCCGCCGGAACCGGCCGTTTTCTCGAGATTATCGCCGATGCCCTTAATGTGCCGCTCGATGCCCTGGGCGCGCTCTCTGTCTCAGCGGAAAAAGTGACCCCCATCGCCAATACGTGCACGGTTTTTGCCGAACAGGAGGTCGTCTCCCAGCTCGCAAACGGAGAGCCTCTTGCCAGCCTTACCGCCGGTATCCACGACGCGGTTGCGGCAAGGATATGCGCTATGGTGAATAAACTGAAGATCGAACAGGACGTGGCAGTAACCGGCGGAGGCGCCAAAAATATTGGACTCGTAAAAGCGCTCGAGAAAAGATTCGGATTTGCTCTGCTTGTCCCTCACGAACCACTGCTCACCGGCGCCCTGGGAGCGGCGCTTATGGCAAAAGAGCTTTTTCAGAACGCTTGGGCAAAAGGGGAGAAACTTAAAAGGAGCGGGGAAGGGCTCAAGGAGGCAAGCTTATTCTTGTGAGCACGATAGTACAGACCGCGGCCGGTGAAGGGGATGAGGAGGATTGATCTATGGCGTATGCGTTAGGCATTGATGTGGGCTCCGGGTATTCCAAGGCCGTGATCTGCGAAGATAAGGCAATTCGATCTTACGCGATCGCGCCCTCCGGAGGGAATTATCAGGAAACGGCCCGAAACGTTGCTGAAGAGGTGCTGAAAAAGATTAACCTTACCTTAGAAGATATTTGTTTCACGCTCGCCACAGGATATGGGGCGGCCATGGTTCCATTCGCCAACAGTACGGCCACGGACATTTCCTGTCACGCCGCAGGAATCCATCTTGTCTTTCCCTCAGTGAGGACCCTCATCGATATAGGCGCTCAATTCAGCAAGGTGATCCGGCTCGATGATGCGGGGAGAACCTTGAGTTTCCTGCTCAATGAGAAGTGCGCCGGAGGCAGTGGAAAATTCCTTCAGGTCATCGCCCGTATACTCCATATGGGCATCGACGAGATCGGGCCGCGCTCGCTTGCGTCTTCCAATCCGGTGCAGTTCACAACGGGCTGCGCGGTCTTTGCCGAATCCGAAGCGGTATCCCGTATCGCAGAGGGCGCCTGTGCGGAAGATATCCTCGCAGGTATCCATAAGGCCATGGCGTCCAAGATCGTGAACCTCGTAACCCGCATTGGTCTTGTCGGGGCATGCGCGGTAACGGGCGGAGGCGCCAAGGACGTAGGGCTCGTTAAGACTATAGAATCGGAGTTGAACATAGAGGTCCTTACACCTCACGACCCGCAGATTACTGCCGCGCTTGGCGCCGCTCTTCTCGCGTTGAGAATGGTCAGTCTTAATGGCGGCGATAAAGAATCGGAAAAACGTATATGAAAAACACGATGAGAAGAAAAAGGTTTGCCTTTTCTCTTAACACACAACAAGTTCAAGGAGGATAGTTATGCAGACTGTTCAATGGCTTACGGCAAAGGAAGTATTGAAAGTCAATGCGGCTAAATGGCCGAACAAGATCGGTTCCAAAGACCTTTACAGAGAGTACACATTCAAGGAATGGAACGAACGCGCATGCAAACTGGCAAACGCGCTCGCTGCACTCGGCATGAAGAAGGGCGATAGGTTCGCGGCCCTGGCGTATAACTGCGCCGAATGGATGGACATGTATGCGGCCGCGGCAAAAGGAGGTTTTATCGTCGTGCCCATCATGTTCAGGCTTTCAGCGTCGGAGATGGAATATAACATCAATCACAGCGAATGCAAGGTCTTTATCGTGCAGGGCGGCCTTGACAAAAAAGACGGGAAAGAATTTCCCTGGATCAAGATGGTGGACGGCATGAAAAAGAACCTCCCCACTGTGGAGAAGTATATTTCCTTCGGCTTTGACGCCCCGAAATATGAGGGCTACATAGATTACGAGAGTACGCTTGCTAAAGCGAGCCCAAAAGAGCCGGCCACCATCGTGGACGCCGAGGACACGTGGATCATCATGTACACGAGTGGTACCACCGGCAAACCCAAAGGCGTGATGAAGAGCCACCGGTCACTCTTTTCCCAGTATTTCATCATGATCCACGACCACTTCTTCAGCCATGACGACGTGAACCTGCTCGTCATGCCCTGTTGTCACATCAACTCACTCAATTATTCATTCGTGAACACCTGGGTGGGCGCCACCGTCATGTGCTACAATATGGTGAGCTTCGACGCCGAAGATCTGCTCAAGACATTTTCCGATCACAAAGTCACGTTCACCTCTCTGGTGCCGACCCATTACATCATGCTGCTTTCCCTTGCCGATCAGGTGAAGAACAAATACGATCTTACCTCAATCAAGAAACTCCTTATTTCCTCTGCGCCCGCGAGAAGGGATACGAAGCTCGGCATCCTCAAGATGTTCCCCAATTCCAAGCTCGATGAGGCCTACGGATCGACCGAGGCGGGATGCGTCACGATTTTGAAGCCCGAGGAACAGCTCACAAAACTCGGCTCCTGCGGCCGCGAGGTCATAGGCTCCGATCTGCTCAGGCTCTATGACGAAGAAGGCAATCTGATCACCGAACCCAACAAGGTGGGCGAGGTCTATTCGAGAAGTCCCATGCTCTTCTCTGCCTATTGGAAAGACCCCGAAAAGACCGCCGGTGCTTTCAAGGAGGGCGGCTACTTCAGCGCAGGTGATATGGGTTACAAAGACGAAGAGGGGTACCTGTTTCTCGTAGACAGGAAGGCAAACATGATCATCTCGGGCGGCGAGAATATCTTTCCTTCCGAGGTGGAGAACTGCATAGGGGCAAACGAGAAGGTGAAAGATGTGGCCGTCATCGGCGTGCCCCACGAGAAGTGGGGTGAGTCGGTCATGGCGGTTATCGTGCTCCATGAAGGCAAGAGTGCCAAGCCTGAGGAAATATCCGCGTTCTGCAAGGGCAAGATTGCCGGCTTCAAGGTGCCCAAAAGCGTTGTGTTTATCAAGGACGAGGAGATGCCAAGAACAGGCAACGGCAAAATCCTCCACAGAGTCCTACGAGAGAAGTACGGTATGTGGAAAGACCATCAATAATCGGCGTGAGAGTTAACATGCAAAAAAGGGGCGGTTACGAGCCGCCCCTTCTTCCTTCATGATAGTTACTCGTCTCTAATACACGCCGTATTCTTTTGTGAACTCGAACATAGCCCGCACGTTTTGAGGCCTCGCATCATCGAGCGCTGCGCCCGCGTCCAGGATGAATCCTCCGTTTTCGCCCACGATATCGATAAGTCTTTTACAGTATGCTTTGACGTCGTCAGTCGTTCCTGTTACCAGGAGGGAAAGAGGGACATTGCCCCTTAAGCACACAGTCTCTTTCAGGATCTGTTTGGCCTTGAATATGTCTGTAGACTCAAAGGCGTAGATAGCCTTGCCGGCCGGGATATCCCTGATCGTTTCAAGACGCGACGTGCAGTTTCCCTCCCATAGGGGACAGGGGGTCAATCCTTCGTTGATCAGGTTAGTCATGAGCTCCTTCAAGGTCGGCCAAAAGAATTTATTGAACTGATCTTGAGACATGAAACCGTCAATGCCTTTATGGATAGGGATGAATATCCTCGGGTTGCCGGAAGTCCGGGCAGCTCCTACCGCCATTTCGAGCATAATGGGGAGCAGCTTTTCGCACGCAGCAATCACCTTGTCGGGTCGCCTGTACATATCAAGCATAAGCCCTTTGGTGCCACGGAAATAGTCACCGAGCGTATCGAAGGGGGCTTGAGCGAAACCTCCTGTCTGCATGGGAAATCCCGCCTCCCTCACCTTAACGGAAAAGTCTCGCGTGTAAGACGCTATTTCCGCTGACTTTTCTCCCGCCCTTTTCAGAGCCTCCAGGGTTTCCACTACGTCAGGCGCGCTGAAAATACCAAAACCAAAAGGTGTGCCGATGGAGTAGGTGATAATATCGCGCAGGGGTCCGAGCTTCGTTAGCCCGCGTAACGCGCCAAAGACCCTGGGCCAGTAACAGCGCAGCATAAAGTCGGTGGGGTCGAACAGAAAGCGGTCATATTCGTCTGCCCTCATGTATTCGCCCTCGACGAACTGGTAAGAGAAATCTGCGCCCACGCCGTGGCCTGACCAGAGGAGCTGTTTGAAGTCGAGGGCGTCAAGCAGAGGACCCAGGAATCTCAGACCGAATGGGTTTTGTTCCATATCCTGCTCGAATTCGAGCATGGTCCTCCACTGTGCCTTCCAGAGCTTCTCCGGGTCGTACATGACCTGTTCTACGGTCCATCCCGAGTACCGCGCAGGAAAAAAACCAAACATCACCATGATGGGGACCCGATCCGGCTTCTTAAGCGCGATTGCGTCAAGCACCCTCCTTTCTCGCTCTGCGTAAAGCTCCTCAGATGATTTGCTCATAGTTGTCCTCCCGTCCGTTGGCCACGAAGTGACGTGCTCACTATAGACCAGCTAAGACATGGCTTTTTAGTCTTATCCTATCCCCATACCACGATGCATTGATATTGTCAACGTATAAAATATCAATATATTGCATTTAAAACTCTTTTTGGCTACAATCGGCGCGCTGCGCTGCTGCTATTTAGCACAAAATGGCGGAGAATTCATTTGACATACGGTGCCTCGCTGTGATAAATATTCAATACGTTGAGTATTTGTTAGAGTCCACAATTCATGGTATTCGTTATGGATAATTTCACCTTCACATCGAGATACAGAGCATGGAAGACAACCTGCAAATGAAGTGAAATACTTTATCAAGGAGATTTGTTATGAATCTTGCGAAAAATTTAGAACTGTCCGCTTCCTTCTTTCCCAATCATATGGCCATCCGGGAGTCAGACCGCCAATTGACCTACGCCGAACTCAACGATCAGGCCGACCGGGTCGCAACGGGTCTCATAAAGATGGGGGTGAAGCCCGGGGAACTTATCGCTTTATGCGCTCCCAATTCGGCGGATTGGATTATCTTCTACTTTGGCGTTCTCAAAGCCGGCGCGGTGGCAGTTACGCTATTCAACACGATTACCGCAGGGGAGCTGACCAATCTGCTAAACCACGCCAAACCGAGGATTCTCTTTACCACACCCGACAGATTATCTGATCTTGCCCACTTGAAAGGCCCCGGTATGCTCGAAAAGATCATATGTCTCTCCGATTGTGATCTTACCCTTCAGGATCTCATGGACAAGGGCTCCGGATCATTCAAGGCGCTCGACAGAGAACGGGACGATACGGCAGCCATACTCTACACGGGCGGCACTACCGGCGTGCCCAAAGGGGTTATGCTGACACATGAGGGGATCAGCTTTTCGAGTCAGGCGATCGCCGTGTACGAGCGATCCACGGAAAACGACCTTGCGCTCTGCTTCATGCCCTTTAACCATGTCTTCGGCCAGATACACGTTATGAATTCAACGATCATGACCGCGGGGTGTTTGGAACTGTTGCCGGCATTAGATCTGGATCGGGTGCTCGCGCTCATGGAACAGGGCCGGGTTACCAAGTTCTTCTCCGTGCCCACGGTTTACGTGCGCCTTTTAGGCGTTCAGGATCTCAAAAAGAAAATGGGGAAGGTACGTTACTGTTTCTCGGCTGGGGCCTCCATGGCCATGGAAGTTGTGAAGCAATGGAAGGCGCTCACAGGGCTCACCATCGCGGAGTCATACGGAATGACTGAGGCCATGCCCATTACTTTCAATCATTACTATCCTGAAAAGCACGTGGTCGGCGCCGTGGGGCAGCCGGTGCACGGGATTGAGGTGCAGATACGGCACACATCGGGTCACATCCTGGAGCAGGGGCAGGAAGGAGAGATCTGCATTCGCGGATATAACGTGATGAAGGGTTATTTGCACAACCCCCAGGCAACGCATGAATCTTTCTGGTATCCAGAGGGCAACAGGAGAAGACAAAAAGATGCGTGGTTTAGATCAGGGGACATCGGTGTTTTTGACGAAAATGGGTACGTTTACATTGTAGACCGTCTCAAAGACCTCATTATCACAGGCGGCGAAAACGTCTTTCCCCGCGAAGTGGAGGAAGCCCTCTACACCTGGCCCGCGGTGCAGGAATGCGTGGCCATAGGCCTTCCCGACAAGGAATGGGGCGAACGGGTGGCTGCTTTCATCGTACCCAAACCCGGACAAACTATTGACACTAAGGAACTGAAGGGCTATCTCAAGGGACGCCTGGCACCCTTTAAGGTCCCTAAAGAGTACCAGATAGTGAACGAGCTGCCTAAAAGCCCGGCTGGAAAGATACTTAAGCGCGAGGTCAAGAGAGAGCATCTCGAAAAACAGAAATAGGGTTTTGCCGACAGCACAGGATTCGTCTTTATCGAGCGCGTGAGACAGCTTAGGATCTATGTTCTCTCGATGGAGCGGGCGTTGAGGTTTAAGAACTCATTGGTGAAGGCGCCGTTATGAAACTTGAGCCTCCAGCGGTTGGGAGCAAGGAACCTGCATTCGGCCCCGATCGATTTGAGCACGCCCATTTCTCCTATGCCTACGAGTATTAACCCAAGCCAGATACCTACGGCTATAAACCCAAGCCAGGATGCGGAGCCGGTCACGTACGTTATCCGCTGCATCGCCTGAGTCTTCAAAAGAACGGGTAGCAGGATGGCCGCGAACATCACTATGCTGCCGATCGTCTCCATGGTTTTGAAGACGTTTAGTCTCCTGGCACAGGGCCTGCACAATCTCATGGGAAGTTTCCTTGATCCGAGACCTTCCATGAGGAGCCCCTTGATCCCCTTCTTGACCTTGAGGCTGAACTCCACGATACCCTCGGCACCTTTCAGGTCGGTACCGCAGTAAGGGCATATCTCGGGCCAATTCAATTCGAGCTTGTTAACCTTTACGATGGATTGTTGCATGGTTCAACCTCCTCATGGCGATAAACTGCCTGCCTTGTCTTCAAGGGGTGTGCATCCTCATCCGGCATGAACAGTATGCATCCCACATAGGACACGGTATTCTTCCCATTATGATAGGGTATCTCGCATCTTCTCACTAACTCGGCCACATCGATCCCGTACGATTCGACCGACGCGTAAGCCCGATCGGGGTAAGGGCATGGCGATCCATTGACGGCCGAACAAGTCGGGCACTGTGTGCAAGGACCGGCGCCGAGCGCAAGTACATCTTTCATGGCGTAGGTGGCAGTGAACAATCTTTTTATCCTGCTTAAGACCCGATCATGCTCGACAAAGGCGGCTCGCATGCCCTTGCGGTCAAGGGAATGGGAAAGCGTGTGGACGGTCTGGAAAACGAGGCCGCATGTATATCGGGCGGCCTTTGCCTTGAGTTCTTCAAAAGCGCCCACCGCGGGTGGACACATCCAGTTCTTTCCATAGTGGCCACACTTGTTCTGCTCGCAGAGGCGCCGAAATTCTCTCGAGTAGCTAAGGGTCGATGTGTCAAACAGGGCTGCGCGGACGGCCCCGCATTGTCTTGCTTGGTCTATGAGACGATCGGGGGATATTGACACAGGGCTATCCTTATCTTGCGCGTACATAACCTTATCACAGTCAAAGCCAAAATAAAACATGTACATCTCAACAATTCTCCCCCGCAAGGCGTGATCGCGGCCCAAGAATTCTTAAGAAATGTGTGGCGAGGATTTCGGTTTACGGGTTATCCTGAAACAAGAAATGAGGAAAGAGGCTAAATCCCTTCTCGCCTTCCCTGTGCTTGCTGCCCTGTTTACCTTATCCATGTTTTATAGGGTTACGAATGCCGTAATGGCCCCGGATCTCACGCGGGAGTTCAATCTTGATCCGCAGGGGTTGGGTCTGCTCGGGAGCGCCTTTTTCTATGTGTTCGCCGTTCTTCAAATACCCATGGGCATCCTCCTCGATCGCGTGGGGCCCCGAAGGGTCATATGCTTCTTTTCTCTGGTGGGGGCGGCCGGTGCATTACTTTTTGCATGCGCCGGCAGTTTCTCCGTGGCACTTGCAGGGAGAGCGCTTATCGGCGCGGGTATGGCGTCGGCGCTTATGGGTGCCCTAAAGGTTTTTGCCACGGGCTATTCTCCGCAACGTTTTTCCACACTCTCAGGCTCGCTCATGTCCATCGGGACCCTGGGTAATTTTCTCGCCACCACGCCGCTCGTCTATGTGAACTCTCTGATCGGGTGGAGAGTCACGTTTGTCGTGTGCGCGCTCATAACGGCTATGCTGGCGCTCGTCAGCCTCTTCGTCATAAACGATACGAACGCGTCAACCGAGGAGCATGGGCGGCAGGCACCCTCCGCTCAACGCCCGACGAGCGTGCTCAAGACCTCACACCAGGTTCTCGCCAGTCTTTCCTTCTGGCAGATAGGCGCCATAGCATTCTTTCGATATGGCACGTTTGTGGCCTTGCAGGGTATCTGGTTTGGTCCTTATTTGATGTTTATCAAGGGCTTCAACGCGATCACAACCGGCAATATTCTGATGATGCTCGCCTTTGGCATGATCATGGGCTCACCCGTAGCGGGCTATCTTGCCGACCGGGTTTTCCGCGCGACCAAGCCAGTGGCGCTCGCTGGTATCGGCTGCTATGCGCTCTGTCTTGTCCCGCTTACGGGGATTATGAGGATTCAAAGTCCCGTGGCTTATTCAGTACTCTTTCTTCTCATCGGGTTCGCGAGCGGCTTCGGCATGCTTGCCTACTCGCATATTAAAGAGCTCTTTCCCCTCACCATGTCCGGTACGGTCATCGCCGGGATCAATTTCTTCGTTATGGTCGGGGGCGCCCTCTTCATGCAGATCATTGGCGTCATTATCTCGCTCGCGAGCGGGGCCCGCAAGGACTATCCACCTGAGGCTTACCACCTGGCGTTTCTTGTATGCTTTGTGGGAATGACGGCGAGCCTCATATTCTACGGTTTCTCAAAACAGAAATATAACCGCCCGGAAACTAAGCTGCAATCGGACGAACTGTGACGGCCCGGAGCAAAAAGCGCGCTCAGGGTGCAGAGGCCAGATCGGTTATACCGAAGACATGGCGGCCCGACAGACGCACGAGCACGCCTTTGTACAGTGGATCCGAGCCGACAAGCGTTGCAGCCTCCTCACTTTTCACAATGCGAGGGGCACCGCCTTTTTCTTTAAGATATGCCGCGTACCTGTTAAAGGTGTCGGCTGCTTCTTTGTCTGATCCATCGAGAATCACGAACATCTTTACCGGCCGTCCGGCAAGCACGGCCTCGGCCGTCAGTCCCTTTTTGAAGAAGGCATATCCGAGGACGCTCTGTGCCGTATATTTTTCCGTGTGCGGGAGCACGCCGGGAAATTTGATAAGGTCGAGCTCCCGCGGTGTGGCGGACCCACCGGGGAGCCTCCTGGCGATAGCCTCGGCGCAGGCTAAAAAATCAGCCCGATCGGGATTGTCACCGGACGCTGCCAGGTGCACGAAATAGAGATCTTTATAGAACATGAGCTGGGAATCGTCGATAAAGCCTTCCGCACCGATATTCACTGTTTCCGAATCGGGGTCCCGATAGTAAGAGTATACGCCGAAGGCGTCGATAGGCGATCCCATTCTGAAGATGTCCGCTTGAAGAGCGACCTTCGGGTTGTCCATCTTCTTATAAAGGACCGATTCAAGCCCTGAGAAACCATAAGGCATATAGAGCTCTGCTTCGCCGTCAATGTGAGTATAGAGGTTCTCCCTGGTGTATCGATTTACGTTTCCGTCTACGGTCCACCCTTTGGCAAAGCCCGCGAGCGACGGTGTGCTCTCAACGGGCTCTCCGGCGGCAAAGAGAACGCAAGGCGCGCTCATAATACAACAGATAATGGCGAAAAGCGTGAGAAGAGGAATAGGGGTCCTAATGCGCATGATATCCACCGCACCTAGATGAAGAGGCTACGGGCTTTTTCCATCTTTTGCGCGATGTCGATGCCGTGCACACAGCGGGCGACACACTCGCCACAATTCAAGCACGTAAGGGCCGATTGCCTTTTCGGAACTTCGCGGTACGTTTCCTGAGCGAGGTCCATGTTCCGGTAACCTTCCGCATACATGAGCGAGCGGTTGATCACGCTTATGGACACATCGTTAGGACAGGTCGGTTCGCAGCGTCCGCAAAGGTGGCAATAATAGGGGCTAATGGCGTTGGAGTAATGCTCGAGAATTCGCTCGTCGGCGCGGGTCAGTTGCATACCCATGACGGAGGTGGCTTCGGCAAGCATCTCAGTGTCCTTGATACCGGGGATCGCGCAGGTCACGTTCAAATTTTGGAGCACCCATTTGAGCGCCGCCTGATGCGGACTCACAGCGCCGAACATATCCGTCTTGTACCCGCCCGCCTGCGTCTTCATAGCAACAACGCCGATTCCGGCTTTTGCGGCCCTGGCGATGGCTTCTCCGATATCGGGGGAGCTCTTGAAATTGTACCCCACGAGTACCGTATCGAAGAATTTTTCTTTGTCATCGACCACCGCGTTCACCACCTCGGCCTGATTCGTGTGGGTCGTCACACCGAAGAACCGGACTTTGCCTTGGGTGCGCAGTTCAGTGAAGGCCTCGCGGACCTCGGGGATGAATGCCCGGCCCGGACTCGTGAGGCCGTGGAGTTGGATCACATCTATATGATCCGTGCCGAGTTTGGCAAGGCTTGTTTCCACGTCATTTATAACCTGTTTCCTGGATGTGGATGTGCTCCTTACTTTGGTCGCGATAAAGAGACGGTCGCGGATGCCCTTGATGGCCCTGCCCACCGTCTCTTCGTTTCTGCCACCCATGTATTTTCTCGCTGTGTCCACATAGTTGATCCCCAGGTCAAATGCGGCCCTCATGACCTCGTGCTCAGGTGTGAGCATAGCGCCGAAACTGACAACCGTAACCTTGAGGCCCGTTCGTCCAAGCGTGCGAAAGGCAAGGGGTGGCGCACCCTGACTCTGTCCTTCGGCCGCTTTCAAGACGCTGGAAAGACCGCTTAAGCCCACCGCAGCAGTCGTGGCGCCCGCCACACTGATCTTCAGGAACTCTCTGCGGTTGATGGTTTTGTTCTCGCCCTCTGTACCCATATTCTCACCTCGTAGAGCAATGGTTTCCAATCATTATACTACAGAAGGGAAAAGAAAGAGAGGCCGTTGCCGGTTAACCGTGTTCGGCACTCAATTTCATCCCATTTCTTTTGTCCAAGGCGTATCGTTAAAGCTTTCAAATAATTTCTCAAGTCCCAACCGGTAACGGATCGCCGTCGGGACACAAAGAACCATCGAAAACATTTGCGCTAAGGTAAGTTACAAGCAATATGTCACAATGATACTGAGGTATAACTTATTGTCTTCACTAATCATTGGGTGTTCTACAATAGCATGACAGATGTCACGTTTTTCAGTTGACAAAAGTCACACTCGCTAATAGACTTACCTTTATCGTATAAGTGTATACGTATAAACATTAAGGTTCGCTCCCTATGTAGAGGAGGCGTGGTGAAACGGTGCGAGAGCAACCAGAAAAGTGGTGTGAAACAGCCATTGCACCGGTAGCCGAACAGGTATCAAAAATAGCCGGCCGCTTTTCCCGACCTTTCGGCTTCAACACGATTTGTCAAGACGTTTGTACTCCATGTCGAATGGACCAGTAGATCCAGATTTGGAAGGTGCGCACGAAAAATTTCCTTGACAAAACCATCATTGTCGACCGCCCCCGGCCCTGTGCGGTTTCCCGGTGCGGCGTTATTTATCCAAGAAAAGGAGGTGAAGGTTCAACTAAGAGATATCTCTGGTTTTAGGAAGGGTCCGTGTTTTTTAACCAAAATGTGATGCATCAAGGAGGCATGCAATGCGAGTCAGAGAAAAAATAAGCATTTTTGTGTTTGCTGCACTCATAATGTGTACAGTCGGTACCGGTGTTGGATTCGGGGCTGTCACCTGCCCGGGTATCGCAGGCCTTTCGTTTACAGACCTTGAGTTTGGCAAACCTGTAACGTTTACATCGGTCACGTTAAATGCTGCTACCAGCACACTGCCGGAGTTATGCTACGTTCAGGGCACTATCTACCCGAGCATTAACTTTATCCTGAAGATTCCCACGACAACCTACAACAATCGCTTCATCTTTCTCGGATCCGGAGGCACTGCCGGCTCGCTCAATGCGAACGGCGAGGCACCCTACCTGAACATGGGGTTTGCAGCCGTCATCACTGACACAGGCCACGACATGAGCAAGGGGAGCACCGGCTGGGCAGTCCCGCAAAACGCGGCTACAGACCAGCTGGTCAAGGACTATGCCTACAGGGCAAACCACGAGGTGGCGAACCTGGTAAAGAAAATCATCAATGCTTACAAAGGCGCCTATCCCCAGTACTCATATTGGGACGGCTGCTCCAACGGCGGCCGCGAGGGCTTTATCGAGGCCCAGAGGTATCCCGAAGATTTCAACGGCTACCTTATCGGCTCCCCTCCCCAGGATCTCGTGGTGAACATGATGGGATTCATGTGGAAAGCTCAGTACGGAGCGAGCGTACCGGGAAGCAAGCTCTGCCTACAGGCCCAGTACGTGTACGACAAGTGTGACAAGAGAGATGGCCTTGTTGACGGGCTCATCGAGAACCCAGCCACCTGCCGCTTTGACCCCATGACCGATCTTCCTGCCTGCCCGAACGACGTGGATGCGTCTAACTGCTGGACACTCGCCCAGAGACAGGCGATCGCGCAGATGTATCTCGCACCTCATACTTCCTCGGGGTACTATTTTGGCATACCCTTTGAGCCGGGCGCCGAGGTCTGCACGACCCCAGGAAACCCGAATACGAGCGGCTGGGGCGGCGGCCTGGGATTTCTGGCAGGAGGCGCTGCCGGACCACTTGGCCAGGCTACGGTCAGAGACCTTTTCTTGAGAAACCCGAGCTTTGACATGACAAAGTGGAACTGGGATACCGACCCCTTTACCGCGATGGCGAGACCCGAGGTGGGTTGGATGAGGGCGGATGACCCCAACCTGTGGGCGGTAAAGAAACGGGGAGCAAAGATCATCGGCACCTTCGGCTATTCAGAGGTGACCGATCCCCTCGGAGAATACGAATACTACAAGACAGTGATTCGTGAAATGGGCGGTTTGGACAGGGTGGATGACTTCTATAAACTCTATTTCATCCCCGGCATGTTCCACTGTGGTGGCGGAATAGGCTGCTACTCGGCCGACTATCTTACGCCGCTCATGAACTGGGTAGAAAAGGACATTGAGCCTGCGGCGATCATAGGTTCCCGCCCGGTTTCTGCCTATCGGCCCGCTATAACGAGACCCATCTGCCCGTATCCACAAGAAGCCCGCTATTTAGGTACCGGCAACACGAACGACGCGGCCAACTTCCTCTGCGCTACGCCGATCAAGGCCAAGGTCAAAATTGAACCGGAGGTCGTAAACCTGAGCAAAGGTACATTCACCGCCTTCATTACCTTGCCGTGGCGCTATAACCTGAAAATCGCAGATATCCAGGGCGTGGCGTGCGAAGGGGCCGGCGTGGTAAAAGGCAGCATCTACCGGTTCGGCACCGGCTACATGGCGAAATTCAACACACAGGACCTCGTGGGTATCGCCGCGGGTAATAAGGTTTCGCTCAAAGTAACCTTGATAGCCGACTACCGCGGTAAGGAACTGTCTTTCGAAGGAAGCGACAAAGTAAACATCAAATGAAATGATACCGTCCTATAGGACAATGTAGGAATGAGGGGCAGGGCGCCCATATGACCCTGCCCCTCATTTTATCTCAATTTCTTCCCTGAAAATAGATTTCCATACACGTTTGCGTTGTGCATCGCTCGATATAAACGGTTCTAAAAGACACGTGCAGCGGCTTCAGTATGGGGAAGAGCGTCCGTACAATTTCGTATGCGCGGAAAGATCAGGTAAGCCGTTTTTTAAACCGCGAGGAACTGAGTAAAAGAATTACGACGCCCAGTGCGAAGAGCGAGAGTATCTGCGGCCAGAGGATGCCTATGCCGACCCCCTTGAGAAAGATGCCGCGTACCACCACGAGAAAATACCTCAAGGGATTGGCGTAGGTTATGTACTGGAATATGGCGGGCATATTCTCTATAGGGGTGACAAATCCGGAGAGCAGGATGGCGGGCTGAAAGAAGAGAAATGACGCCATGATCGATTGCTGGGGGGTCTTGGCTATGGTCGATATGAAAAGCCCTATGCCGAGCACGGGGAGAAGATAGATGATCGTGCAGAGAAAGAGAAATGGAAAGGCCCCTTTTATAGGCACATCAAACCAGAAGACACCCACAGCAGTGACCAGTGCCATATCGAAAAAGGCAATAATGGCGGGAGGGACGGTCTTACCCAGCATGAGCTCCACCGGCCGTATGGGGGTAACCATGAGCTGCTCCATGGTGCCCACCTCCCTTTCCCTGACCACCGACATGGAGGTGGAGATGAGGCAGGTAAGCATGATGATCGAGGCCACAACGCCAGGGATCATATAGTTCCTGCTCTTGAGATCGGGGTTATACCAGACACGGGTACGAAAGTCTATGTTTGAAAGCACGGGATGTATGGGGGCGGCGGCCTTTTCTTTGGCAAAGGCTGTCACAATTGCATTTACATAGCTCATGGCGATCAAAGCAGTGTTTGAATCGGTGCCGTCCACGATGACCTGTATTTGCGTGGGTATCTCTTTTTTCACATCCCTCGAAAATCCCCTGTTGATCTGGATGGCGCAGAGCGCCTTGCCTCTCTCGATGAGGTCTGCCATCTCCCGCGGTGAGGTGGGTCTGTAGATGATGTTGAAATATCCCGACGACGTGAGCTTCTGTGCTAACTCTCTGCTCTCGTATGATTGATCGAGATCGTAGAAAGCGGTGGATATGGAATTGACATCGAAGGTAGCCACGTAGCCGAAGAGGATGAGCTGGATGATGGGTGTGACCAAAAGAAAAAAGGCGGACCGGCGGTCTCTGAACATCTGTATGAATTCCTTGATCACGAGATGTTTTATCCTCTCCAGCATTTCAATCGATCCTCTTTTTGAATTTTCTTACGGCGAGAAAAAAGACGGCCATGGCATAGACCGTGAGCAGCATGGTCTCCCAAAAAAGGTGGGAGAGCGGTGCACCTTTCAGAAATATCCCTTTCAGAATAGTCACAAAATACCGTGCAGGGATGAGATATGTGATGATCTGTAGCGGCAGGGGCATATTGAATATGCTGAAGATAAAACCTGAAAGCAAGAAAGCCGGAAGAAAGGAGCTGAGCATCGCCATTTGGCTCGCTGATGTCTGGTTCCTGGCCGAAATAGAGATGAGAATGCCCATGCTTAAGCCGCCGAAGAGAAATATCGAAGAGAGAACAAGAAGCAGAGTGAGGCTGCCCCTTAAGGGCACCATGAATAGCTCCGTGCTCATGAGGATGGTAAAGACTGTGTCCGCAAAACCGACCACAAAATAGGGTACGAGCTTGCCCACAACGAGCTCAGCAGGTTTTATCGGCGTTGATATGAGCTGTTCCATGGTACCTCTGTCCCATTCCTTGGCCACGGTGAGTGAGGTGAGCAGCGCGATGATTACGGTCATGATCACGGCGATGAGCCCCGGGATGATGAAGTTTCTCGATTTCAATTCCGTGTTGTACCAGACGCGACTTCTGGAATCGATGCGGGGTGTGATCATGCCTCCCTGTATCCTCTGAGAGTACCCGAGCGTGATGGCGGAAATGTAACCCTGAGCGATATTAGCCGTATTGGAATTCGCCCCGTCGAGAATCACCTCGATGGTTGCCTTGCCTGACGTGCGCACATACTTCGAAAAATCGTGCGGTATGACGAGGGCTACCTTGGCCTTGCTGCGATCAAGAAAGCTATCGATTTCCTCGTACCGGTCAAGATACGCGATAACGCTGAAATAATGAGACTGGGTGAACTCGTTGACAAGCTCCCGGCTCAAGCTGCTTTTGTCCATATCGTAAACCACGGTAGTGATCCTGTCCACGTCAAAGGTGACGGCAAAGCCGTAGATGAAGAGGAGGACGAGCGGTAGCAAGAATGCCATGGCGAGGCTCATGGGATCGCGCTTTATCTGTATGAACTCTTTCTTTGCAATGGCCCTGGTCCGCGTAAGATTCATTTCAGGACGCCTCTATAAGGGTCACAAAGACATCTTCGAGCGAGGGCACGATTTTTTCGCGTCGCGTCCAATGGATACCCGAGGCTTCAAGCAATGTTTGAAGCCTCTGCACATCCTGCTCCGCCTTCTCAACGGTGATGTGGAGGGTGCTTCCGAAAATGGCCGCATCGATGGCGTTTTTCGACAGAACCTCCAGCGCTTCAACGGGTTGATCGGTCTGAAGCTCAAGCACGTCGTGTTTCATATAGGTGTGTCTCAACTCCGTGGGCGCTCCCTCTGCGATAATAGCGCCGCGATAGATAAGCGCGAGACGATCGCAGTAGTCGGCTTCGTCCATATAATGGGTTGTGACGAAGACGGTGGTTCCGGCCTCGGACATCTCATGGATAAGACGCCAGAAATTCCGTCTGGATATAGGGTCTACGCCGGAGGTCGGTTCATCGAGAAAGATAATGGAAGGCTCATGGAGGATGGCGCACCCAAGCGCGAGCCTCTGCTTGAATCCGCCGGCGAGCGTTCTCGTGGAGGTGTCCCTAAGGTCGGTAAGCTGCGCCATATCGAGGACCCACTCTTTCCGTTTCGTCATTTTTTCTCTGGGAACGTTATAGATACCGCCGAAGAAGTTTATGTTTTCTTCCACGGTAAGGCTGTCATAGAGCGAGAACTTCTGAGACATGTATCCAATGATTCTCTTGATGGCTTCAGGTTCTGTTAAGATGTCGAAGCCGCCCACGGTACCCATGCCTCCCGAGGGTGCGAGTAGTCCGCAGAGTATGCGGATCGTCGTGGATTTGCCTGCCCCGTTTGGTCCCAAGAAGCCGAATATCTCACCTTTCTTTACCGTAAGGTTTATGCTATCTACGGCCACAAAATCGCCAAAGGTACGACGCAGACGTTCTACCTGCACGGCAAATTCGGCTGATTCCCTGTCATTGATTTTGAGCCCTTTAGATGATCTCACCGGTCTGCCTTCTGTTTCTCCTGATTCTCAACCGTGGAAATAAAGACGTCCTCAAGGGACGGCAGGATTTCTCTGTGTCCCTCTACGGGAAACCCTTGAGAGTTAAGCCTATCGAGAACCAAACTTACGACATCCCTTTGTCTGACGGCAACGTGGAGCCGGTCGCCATAGGCGCTGATGGAGAGCACGCCCGGTATCGGGCTTATGATTTCTCCGGCTTGCCGCGGCCTGGTTGCGGATATCTCAATCATGAACACATCAAGAGATTTCTTGATGTTCTCCGGAGCGTCACTCAAAAGGATCTTTCCTCTGTGGATGAACGCTATCCTGGTGCACCGTTCAGCCTCGTCCAGGTAGGCGGTGGAGAGAAAGATTGTCACCTCTTCTTTCAGGAGGTCATAGAGTATCCGCCAGAAATCCCTTCGAGATACCGGATCTACCCCGCCTGTGGGCTCATCGAGAAACAGGATTTCGGGCGTGTGTACCAGCGCACAGCAAAGCCCGAGCTTCTGCTTCATTCCGCCCGAGAGGTTCCCCGCTAATCGACCTGTGAAAGGCGTGAGATTGCTAAACCCGAGGAGTCTTTCGTAACGGGCAGGTCTTTGTCTGCGCGGCACTCCATACAGGTCGGCATAGAAATCGATATTTTCTATCACGGTCAGGTCTTCGTAGAGACCGAACTTCTGTGACATGTATCCAATCTTCTCCTT
>Ga0335069_10001407_pt1 | contig 38985 bp, 36 predicted proteins | sample Lox_Sample_11_FD_206714 | JGI IMG/M metagenome (GOLD analysis project Ga0335069, IMG submission 206714) | Soil microbial communities from Loxahatchee National Wildlife Refuge, Florida, United States - Lox_Sample_1.1 | ecosystem: Environmental > Terrestrial > Soil > Wetlands | place: USA...
ACCTCGGCCGCGCCTCCGCTCCTCATGGAGCCGGTCATCAGCCCTTCCCTGGGCTCGGACCTGGACCTGACCGTGCCGCTCCTCACGGACGTCGGCTGGTTCCTGGTCGACGTGTCAGTCACCGGGACCGGGCCGAGCACGCTCGCCTCGGGGGCCACCGGAAGCTTCACCTTCACCGTGACGAATCCTGGTCCTTCGACCGCGCGCAGCGTGACCCTGTCGAATGGGGGTAACGGACTGAGCTTCGTGTCCAATTCGGGTGACTGCGCCACCGCCTTCCCCTGCGCTCTGGGCGACATCCCCCCGAAGACCTCGCGGGTGGTGACCTCGGTGTTCCGGGCAAGCTCGAGCAGTGCAGCGAGCGCGAGCGTCACGGTGTCCTCACTGTCTAACTTCAATCCCGCCAACGACAGCGCCACCATCGCGGTCAATGGAGCATCCGGACCGAAGCCCGGCGCGACCACCGGCGGCTGCTCGAGCACCGGCGACACGCCACTGCCTGCGCTCGTTCTCCTCCTCGGACTGACCCTGCTGACCCGGAGGCGGGTCCGCGTCTGATCCGGGCGCAGCGGTCATCCCGGCGCGACCTGCGAAGCGTCCTCGCAGGACTGAACCTCCACCGTGAGGTGGCTCAGACCTGGCAGGTCCGCCAGCGCCTGCCGGAAGCGATCAGTACCGGTGACCTGGTGCGTGACGAGGGAGACGATCGCCGCGTGGTGGCCGGGGCCGACCCTCCAGACGTGCAGATCGCTGATCCGCACGTCTCCCCGCTCGACCCTGGTCCGGATCTGTCCCGCCAGCTCCGGAGCCACGGCCAGGTCGAGCAGGACCGCGGCGGCGCGACGCATCAGGCCCAGGGACCAGCTGGCGATCAGCGCCGCTCCGACCAGCCCCATGGCCGGGTCCAGCCAGCGCCATCCGAGGTAGTGCACTCCCAGGATTGCACCGATGGCGAGCACCGAGGTCGCGGCGTCCGCCAGGACGTGCACGTACGCCGAACGAAGGTTGTTGTCGTGCTCGTCCTCATCATCGTCGTGCAGGAGCGCGGCGGAAACGAGGTTGACGAGCAGGCCCACGCAAGCGATCGGCAGTGCCTCCGAGAAGGCGAGGGCCACGGGATGGACCATCCGCTGGACGCTCTCGATGGCCACACCGATCGCTACCACCCCGAGCAGGATGGCGCTGGCGAAGCCGGCGAGGTCTCCCACCTTGCCCGTCCCGAACACGAAGCGCTCGCTTTGCCCGTGCCGCTTGGCGTAGCCATAGGCCAGCGTGGCGATGCCGATCGCCAGTGCATGGGTCGACATGTGCAGGCCGTCGGCGAGGAGCGCCATGCTGTGGGTCCAGAGGCCACCCGCGACCTCGACCACCATCATTCCGAAGGTGAGCGCGACGACCCATCGCGTCCGGCGGGCATGCTCGTCGTGACGCGCACCGAGGAAGCGATGCGCATGCACCCAGGGTTCGAGAGTCAGTTCGTGCATCGGAATCCCTTCAGCGCGGTGAGAGCGTGAACGCGTATCCAGTCAGCGTCTGCATTCCCTGGAGCAGCTGGGCGTGGAAGGTCGTCTTGTTGTCCCAGGTGTAGTTCCCATCCGGATCCGGAGTCGAGCCCAGGAGCTGGGAGAAGTCCGTTGTGTCGAACCAGGGAGAGGGATCCACCCGGAGGGAGAGCTGCTGCGGGCTCGGGCTGAAGGTCAACGACGGGGTGAAAGAGCCGATGATCCGCTGGAGCGCGACGGCCGGCTTCTGGGGGCTAGCCTGGCTGATGTCGATGGTCACGAATCCGGCGAACGGCACCGTGACCCCAGCCTGGGTGGCCGTTCCGCGGACGTACGCCTCTGACTGGCCGAGAAACGCATGGTCGTCCGCCGACTGGCTCGCGTCCGGAGGTAGGAGGCCCATCTCCACCGCGACGGCGGTGCCGGTCTGGCCGTCGGCGCCGGCGGAGGCCGAAGCGAGCGTCGGATCGAGCGGGTCGACCACCAGCTGCTCGGTCACCTGCACGATGACGATCCCGGTTCGAATCGCGGCGCCGGACGGAGGACTGACGTTGAAGTAGTACGGGCCGAGGCAGATCCGGGCCTCGTCGAGCGTCACGGACCAGCCGGCGGCAGTGGTGAACGAGAAGGGTCCGGCTGCGCCTCTCTCGACGCCGCCCACGGTGAAGGGAAGATGGATGAGCGCGCCTCCGGTGGTGTTGCCGCAGGAGGCCAAGAGCACCAGTGCGCCGGCGAGCAGGATTCGCTTCATGGGCGAGTCTCCTGATCGAAGATCAGCGCCAGGGTCACCAGAAAGGTCCGCGGGGCCGCAGCAGTGAAGTGCGATGCCGGGGCGAGCGTCGGATAGGGCCGGGTGTGAAAGTCCGAGGCATAGAAGAACTCGCTCTGCGCGTACTCGCGGTTGAACAGGTTCCAGACGTTCACGCCGAGCTCGACCAGGCTCCAGCGCAGTGTCGCGTGGAGGTCGGTGACGAAGTTTCCCGGAGCGGTCTGGCTGAAGGGAAGAGCCCGCTCCCCGACGTAGCTCAGACGTACGCCCAGTGTCCCGGTGATCGGCCGGTCCGCAATTCGCAGCCCCGGGATTGCCCCGAACAAGGAGGTGTCGGATCGGGCCACCCAGGCCGGGACGTAGGGGACGAGGAGGCCCGTGTCATCGAACGTCGCGTAGGCGTAGGTAACCGAGGCGCTCTCGTCGATGAACCGCCCGGTGGCCCGGAGAGCTCCGACGAAACCTCGTCGGGTCGTGCCGTTGGTCTGATCCAGCCGGCCGAGCTGCGGGTCGAAGATGAGGTCGTGATCGACGTGGGTCCAGTAACCGACCGCGCGTGCAGAGAGGTCCGCCACGGACGACTGGTGGTGGAAGAGCACTCCCCCCTCCGCCGCCTGGAGCTTGGAGAACGGCGACTCGCTGTTCTGGAACACGTACCGCGCGTCGGAGGACGCTGCCCCGATCCCGTAGCTCGCGGTCAGCGTGAGCCACGGAAGGACCCGCGCCAGGGCGCTGACCTTCGGCTCGAGCACGCTCCCGCTCGCCGAGACGCGTGTCTCCGGAAGCCGGGGACCGGCCCGGTCGTACGGCGGGCAGTCCACGTCGAGCGGCTGGCCGCGGGTGTAGTTGCCTGCGGTCGCGCACTGATTGAGGACGTTGTACGAGAAGTACTCCTGGCGAAGCCCGCCGCGGAGCGAGAGCCAGGAAACCGGCCGGAGATCGAGGTCGAGGTAGCCGGCCAGGTTGAAGATGTCGTCTACGAAGTCGTCCTCGGTCTTGTACGGAATCTGGGTCCCGAAGCGAAGCCGCTGAGCCTGCGGGGTGACGTGGTCGTACCGAGCGTAGTAGCCAACCTCGAGCGACTGCTCCTGACCGAGCAGCGTCGTGGAGGCCCGGTAGCTCCCGCGGGCGCCCGCGACGATCGCGTTGTAGGCCTGCTGGCGGGCGTCGCCCCGCTGGTCGTGCAGGCTCTGGCCGATCTCCTGCACGTCCTCGAGAAACCCGGTGAAGTTCTCCACCAGGCGATGGGACCGGTAGGTGAGGAAGACTTGCTGGGTCACCGTGCCTCCGGCCAGCGGCGAGAAGACGTCCGCAGCGAGCGTGTAACGCTGGGCGTCCCCTCCCTGGCTCGGGTCGAAGGTTCCGTAGAAGCCGATGGCATCGAGAGCGTCCCGGCGAACGACGCCTGCGCTCCGGTAATGGTTCGAGTAGGCAGTGGCCAGCAGATGCCAGAGGCCGCGCTCGCCCAGCTCACCCTCGTACTGCCCCATGGCGCTGAGGTACGAGTAGGCGCGGTTGGAGCCCCAGCCGTCGCTCGTCTCGTACTTCACGCCAAGGAACGTCCCCTCCCGCTCGCCGGGAGGCGCGACGATTCCGAGCGCCTGCTTCGTTCCGTAGTTCCCCAGACCTCCCTGGAGGCGGATGCCACGCTCGACCACGCCCAGCTGGTAGTCGGCGCTCCCGGCCACTGCGAAGTCGCCCTGGTGAGGATCGAAGGGGCCCTCGATCACTCTCAGGTTCTTCACCAGCTCCGGGATGATGAAGTGGTAGTCGGCGTAGCCGTGGCCATCGGGGTTGTCGACGTCGTTGATCGGAACCCCGTTCACCGTGAACTCCAGGCTCTGGCCCTGCTCGAGGTTGAAGCCGCGAAGGAAGACCTGGTCGGCATGCCCTTCGCCGCCCTCGTTGGCGATGAAGATGCCGGGCGCAAGCAGGAGAACGTCGCTGGCCGTCCCGCTGTTGGTGACCACCGAGAGCTTGCCGATCTCGATCTGAAAGTCGCTCGCGCCGCGTTCCACGCGACGCCTCCCACGCACGGTGACCTCGCCAGCCGGGGATGGCGCCGGAGCCTCCGGCGGCGGAGCGACCGGAGTCACCACCGGTGCCGCCTCGGGTGCGACGGGAGGCGGCGTTCCCGCATCGGGCTGGATCGATGCTGCCGGGCCCGTCGGAGGCTCGAACCGGAACGGAATGCGGATCCGGGCGGCGAACGGTTGCCCGTTGCGAAGAGCAGGCCGGAAGGTCCATCTCCGCACTGCGACCAATGCCGCGTCGTCGAACGCCTTCCCGGCTGATTCGGCGATCTCCGCGGTGGTGACGTGACCTGTGGCGTCGACCGTCACCTCGGTCACCACCGTCGCGCTGGCCGTCTCCGCGGAGGGGTACTCTGCGGGCGGAGAGTCCACGACCTCGGGCGGGGTGACCGACTGTGCGAGGGCAGCGGTTCCCAGCACGCTGCTCAACAGCAGGAGGGCTCGGGTCATCGAACGAAGTGAATCGACAGCGAGGGAATCATTCCCGCGATGGACTGCCCTTTTTCGTCGCGGGCGGGGTTGAAGCGCTCGGAGCGCGCACACACCCTGGCGGCGACGGCGAAGGCCCGGGTCGGGCTCTGCAGGACATCGACACCCCGGGCCGCTCCGTCGCGATCGACTTCGATCCGGACCGAGACACGGGCCTCGCGCAGATCGGACGATTGCTCCTCGTCCGGCCACGGACAGCTCCAGTCCCGCCGGGCGGGGGTCGCCGGACGAGTCAAGGTTCCCCCGGGAGCTGCACCAACACCGTGGGCACGGGCTCGTGGATCGTTCACCGCTACCTTGCTGGTGCCGGTGGCTGCGGTGAACCCCCCGGCGTAGCTTTCGCTCTTCCCCACGGGCATGTCGAACTGCGTGAGATCCAGTGGCTCGTCCCGCTTCGTGGGCGCGGTCACCACCCGCCCCGCCTGCGCAGCCGCCGGTGGGGCGCGACGGATCGGACGGGGCGAGGGAGGCCGGGGACTGACCGGCTCCTGGGCGACCGGGAGGCGCTCGAGAGTCACCGCCGTGGTGATGACCGGCGGGGGTGGCCGGCGGTCGTGCGCGATGTCTCCCCAGACTGCCAGCGAGACGAGGGCTGCGTGGAAGAGGAGCGTTGCCCCGAGGGCGAGCGCGACCCGCTTCAGCAGCTCGGCGCTGCCCAGCGTCTCCGCTGGTTGGTACGCAGCTCCAGGAGCCGCCGGGAGCAGCACCACACGGTGAAGGAGGCTCCGTCGCCGGCGAGGGCGGCCGCTCATCGGCTACTCGCAGCGGCCGGATCGACCGTGACCGCGAAGGCGATCTGGGTCACTCCGGCCCGGCTCAGCAGATCCATGATGTGGACCACTCGGGCGTGCGTCACCTCGCCGTCAGCCTGGATGACCGCGCGGAGGTCCGGGTGAGCCTGTCGCTCCGCAGTGGCCCTCTGGATGAACCCGGCGTCGTCCGGGACCAGCTGCCCGTTCACTCGGATCGTCCCGTCGCGCGGCATCGTCACCGCAAAGACCGGGCTGACCTGATCGCCCGTACTGCTCCTGGGAAGTGTGAGCTTCAGCGCCGCGTTGGGAGCGACCACGAGCTTCGCGGTGACCATGAAGATGATCAGCAGCACCAACGTGACGTCGACCAGCGGGGTGACGTTGATGCTGGTGATGGTGTTCGACTCGTTGGGGGTCCCCGCCATCACTCGGCCCTCCGTGCTGCCGGCCGGACCTCGACGCTCGCCGATGCAGGTGGCGTCTCGGCGTTCAGGTGAGCCAGGACCACGTTGGTGAGCGCCTCGCTCCTGGCCATGATGGTGGAGATGCGACGCTGGAAGTAGTTGAAGGCGGCGACCGCGGGGATGGCCACGAAGAGGCCGACCGCCGTCGCCACCAGCGCCTCGGCGATCCCGCTCATGATCCCCTGCGGAGCGAGCGAGCCGGTCGCGGAGAGCGACTCGGGACGGCCGAGCACGTCGAACGCCTCGACGATGCCGATCACCGTGCCCAGCAGGCCGATGAACGGCGCGTTGTTCCCCAGCGTCCCGAGGAAGGCGAGCCCGCGTTCCATCCGGCTTCGCTCCAGGGCGAGCGCGCCCGCCACTGCTTTCTCGGCGGCGATCGGGCCAAGGTCCGCGCTTCGAAGCCCCGCCGCCGCCGCGGCGGCCTCGGCAGAGGGCGAGCGCTCAAGTCGTTCGATCGCCTCGCGAAAACGGCCTGCCCGAAGAAGTCCGTCCAACTCGCGCGAGAGCCCGGAGACGTCGTCCCGGATGCCCCGGAAGAAGAGGGCCCGCTCGACGGTGACCAGGATGCTCGCCAGGGAGAGGACGATGAGGATCCACATCACCCAGGAGGCATGCAGATCGAGGAGGACGTGCTTGAGATGCTCGGTCAGGGACATGTCGAGTCCTTGCGTCGAGGAGTCGAGCGCCCGGAGCTGGGTGACGCCTGGCCAGCCGGGCGAGGACGGCCGACCACCGAGGGTGGTCGGTCGTCCAGAAAACGCGCGTGGCTACTTGGGGAGACCCGGGACGTAGAACGGGTCGCTGGCGTGCTGTCCGGTGTTGTAGCAGAGGCCATCGGCGTTCAGATGCATCTGCGACTGACCGCTGAAGGCCATGAAGTCGGCGAGGTTTTTCACCACGGTCGACGGAACCGATCCCGCGCTGCCGGAGAGGTGGAACGTCAGCTGGGCTGGATTTGGCTGGAACGAGCTGTCGTAGCAGCTGGCGGTCGGCTCGACCGGCCCCCGGTCCGGCAGCGGCGTACCGTCCGAGAAGGTCGCCGCCAGCGGCTTCCCGAGCTGGTCAATCTCCAGCGGGGTGGCCTGGCTCGAGTTGGCCGCTGTTGCCCACGCGGCGAGCTGGTCGAAGTGAAGGGGAGTGCCGTGGATGATCAGCTGGTCCCAGAAGATGTGGTCGGTGTGCAGCGTGACCTGCGCGAAGACCGCGCCGGTGGGCGTGACCTGAACCCCGCGGCCAGCCGGGTCGTCCTCGGCGAGGTTGAAGTCCGGGTTGTTGCAGTTGATCGCGCTGTCGTGATCGTCCCACCCGAACTGGAAGTAGATGGTCTTCGGAAACGCCTTGAACTTGGCGTCGATCGCTGGGTCGCCACCGGGGTAGCCGTCGGTTCCTGCGAAGACCGCCTTGCCTTTCACCAGCTTGCTCCAGCCCTTGCTGATCATCAACGGCAGATCGGTGCTCACCTGCGCGTCGGTGAGGTTGACGTTGACCACCCCCGCCTTGGCCTGAACCACGTCGTAGCTGAAGGCGTACTTGACGGCCGGGTCGAAGCTGCCGCCCGAGTCGGGCCCGGTGAAGAGGTAGAGCGCTCCAGCCGGTTCCTCGCCGTCCGCTCCGACGAACCCCGAAGGGTTGTGCATGTCGAGGATCCATGGGCCGCCCTTGGAGCTCGCCACCAGCGAGCCCACGTCGGTCTGGATCACGTTCCCGGCCGTCGAGTTCAGGCGGATGTTATCAACCACGACGATGTACTCGTCGAAGCTCACGCTCCAGCCGTCGACGAAGAAGAGGGCGTCGGGACCGCCGTTGCAGTTTCCGGGATAGGGCAAGCCATCCACCCCGAACGTCTCGCCCGAGAAGGTGACTCGGATGGACTTGTCGATCTGCTGCGAGTTGGGAGTGAACGGTGGAGTGAAGGAGCGAGTGAGACCGCCATCGGGGCCACCCCCACCATCGGGGTTGCCGGAGCTACTGCCGCAGGCGGAGAGCGCGAGCAGGGCTGCGCTTGATGCAAGGACGACGTGACGACGCATGTTGGAACACCTCGGGAAGGAGTGAGAGCCATCTGGACGCATTGCCTGCGCGTGAGCGCGTCGCGCCCACGCACCCCATGACCGCATCCGGACCCGGTCCGACGACGGTGACCGGGAGACCAGAACGCGGCGCGCCGCGACGGTCCGGTGGCGCCACTGACCCTCACCCGACGGAGGTCACTCCGAGGCGAACGTCTGCGTCAGCGGATCGGCGGCGCTACGCCGCCGGAGGTGACTGCTTGGGTGCGACGCCGAGGCGTCCGGAGAAGTCCGGAGGCCAGAAGACCGGCGTCGCGATGCTGGAGGGGGGTGGGTGAAGCGCCAGGACCCGGACGACCGGTGCCTCGGGGACGATGGTATCCCGCCGTCCGTACAGCACGGGGCAGTGGGCGTGCTCGGTCGGCTGCGCTCGATCCGCGACAAGCCCTTCGCCGGGCGCCGACGCTAAGATGGGCCCCGGGTCGGCGACCGGGGTCCCGAGCTCGATCATCTCGCCGTGCTCGGCACAGATGCCGTGCTTGCCAAGAACCAGGTGGCCGAGTTGCGCCAGGTGCAGAACAAGGAGCGCGAGGGCCGTCAGCAGGACGGCCTTGGGAGCCCGTTGCGCTGCACTCGCCGTGCGCATCGCCGCGCGTGTCTACTCCGCAAGTCGCACGGACCGCAACCTGCTACCGTGGCGGCCCCTGAATCTCTGTGCGCTGCCCACCGTGGTCATGGCCGAGAGCATCACTGATTGCGCTCGGCGCGAGCGCTCTCAACCACGGGCTAGTGGTCCTGACGTGCCCCCGTTTTCTGGACCACCGTCAGGTTGAGGATCCCGCGAGCGTTTTCAGCGGCCCAAGCGTTGGGCAGCGCCGGCCGGGCCGAGTTCCAGGCCCTTTTCGGATCTGCGAAGCTGCCCAGCCTCGCCGCGACGGAGGTGGGGTGTGCGGCTCACACCGGGAGCTCGAGTCGGTCCCTACGAGGTCCTCGCGGCCATCGGCGTGGGGGCTCAATAGTTAGCCGATACCCCCTCGGCGCGTCAGACAGCCCGTCAGATATCCGCCGGGCCTCTTCCCGGGGGGCAGGCTGCTTGAAACGGTAGGTGCTCGAGCACGCTCTCGAGGGGGTCCGCGGGGATGTCTGAGCCGCCGTCTGATGCGCCACCCGCGCCCGCCGCGTCGGCTGGAGACTTCCGGCGGATGCTCCCGGCCGGCTTCGAGGCCCTGGAGAGGCTTGTTTGGCTCGAACGACTGGCAGCTCGAGCTGGGGCGCCTGGCCCCCGGGGGTCGTGACGCGCATCGGGTCGTCTTCGCCCTGAACGACGCCCTCGCCCTAATTCGCCCCGTTCAGCACTGGTGAAATGGAGTTCCTGCGACGCCCGGGTCGAGAGGGCCCCTGCCGGGGTGAAAGTCCTCGGCCTCGCGCCCACCGACGCTCCGGGGCAAGCTCGACGACCCGGTCGGGGGTTCGATGATGGCAGCTCGGAACGGTGCAGCGTGGGTCGTGCTCGCGGCATGCGGGCTCGTCGGCTGCCGCAACCTGGATCTTCCCGACGTGCCCGCCGACGGCGGACTCCTGCCACACGTGGCCGTGCTGGAGCCTGCGAAGAATCAGGTCATCTCCACGCTGGCGCTGGTGCAGGTGGACGTGCAGTCGGTCTACCCGATCCGCTCCGTCGTCCTCGGCTGCGGGCAGGGCCTGATCGTGGCGGCCTGGGCCTCGCCTCCCTACGGTGGCTTCGTCGACCTGTCCCCCTGCGTGCCGGTCGCGGGGCCGCCGGACTCGCAGACCGGGCTCCGGTCGCTCACCCTCGTGGTCACCGTGGTGGACGGCCTCGGCCGGGCACAGACGGCGAGCCAGGACATCCTGCTCGACGCGCGCGCGGTCGCCCTGCGCGTGGATGCGCCCGCGACGGTGACCCCTCACTCACCGCTCGAGGTCCGGGTCCAGGCCGATGGCCCCCTCTCGTCCGCCCCGACAGTCCAGCTCGATGGGCAGCCGCCCTCCCGCGTGCTGGTCGACGCCGACGCGGGCACCCTGCCGGTGTACCGGATCCAGTACGACGACACCCCCGGTCTGGGCGCGGATGGGCTCGCTCCCGGCGCTCCGGTCACCTTCGAGCTGCTGACCGAGACCGAGCGAAGCATGCGCCTGGTGGTCGACGTCCGATCGGCCGTGAACGGCAATCCCACGCACGTGGACACTTCCGTGCTCCTCACTCGGGTGACGTGGGATCGTCCCAGCGCAGGACGGCTGGCCCTGGCCGCCGCGGACCCCGTCGCGACCGCCGAGGGGATCCAGGCCCCGCTGGCCACGGACGACCTCGTTCCGGGTCCAGGGTCTCGCTGGCTGCCTGGCCTCTACACGGCGCCCGACGGCACGTTCGTCCCGTTCGACGCGGCACAGCTCCCGGGAGGGCTCGACGGTGGGTACGTCGCGCGCGCGCTCGATGCCCGGGGCCACACCCTCTTCGCCAGCGACGCTGGCGCTGCGCTGTCGTTCGTGCCGGCCTCTCTCCCCGGCCCGCCACAGGCCTTCACCGTTCCGTTCGCGCTCCCGGGCCCGCTCACCCGGGTCGGCACGGCGCTCTGTCCTCCGGACGTGCTCGGGGGAGCCGTGGCCGGAACCTGCCGCACCGCCCCGGCGAGCCAGACCCTGAGCTGCGTGGGTCCAGGAGGGCCGGTCGCGGGCATCTCGGGCAACAGCGCGACGCTCTCCCTCGGGTCACCCGCGGCGGGAGTGCCCCGGGGCTCGGGAGGGACCCCGGACGGGGGGGCGGGCGCGGCCTACCTCGCACCGGCGGGCCCGGCCTGCGGCGACCTCTGGGCGGTGGGGACCCTGGGCGGAGGGTTCGTCTTCGGCGCCCGGACCGACCCCGACCGCGCCGGCTGCACGTTCCAGGACGTGCTCCGGCTGCTGCCGGTCGGAGACGGCACCTTCGTCGTGGAGCTCGCCGCGACCTGCGGTGCCGCGCCCGACTTTCCCATCGTCCGGGTGGACGCGAAGGGAACCCTGCTCGCCTCCTACGTGACCCCGCGATCCGCACCGGCGCCCGCCTTCGTCGAGCTCGTCGCCGCGCTGCCGGACGGTTCGCTGGTGACGATCCGGAACGCGCCTCCCTCGACGGTGTTCGAGCGCTGGCTCCCCGGGGCGGCCGCTCCCGCGAACGCGGCGGCGATCCCGGGCCTGTACGCGCTCGTGCCCGGCGCGCACGCCCAGGCGCCCGGCAACGTGTCGCCGGGGAACGACGGCTCCTTGACGGTGCTCCTCAGCGGAGGGCCGAACGGGACGGCCGTCGCGCACTTCGGGCCGTTCCTCTCCGCGCGGTGGCTCTACTTCTATCCCCGGACGCTCGTTCCGACGACGGACGCGCCCTGGCTCGTCGGCGCGCCGGGGCTGAAGGACGCCTACCTCCTCGATCCGCGCAACCAGCGTGTGCTCTCCCTCCGGTCCGGGGACCTCCCGGTCGACGGAGGACAGCCCGACGCCGGGCCTCCGGACGCGGGCCCTCCCGACGGCGGACCGGACGGCGGCGCCACCCAGTGCCTCGGCCCGGCCTTCTGGGCGATCGACACCTTCGACACCAACGCCGTGGTCAACGGATGCATTGTTCCCAGCTTCGACACCCGGGCCCTGAACGACGCGGGCACTCCCTGGTGCCTCCTCAACATCCAGGACTACCACTACAACGACGGAGCCGGCGCGACTCCGGGGCTGATCGGGCTCTTCGACGTGCTGAACGATCAGACCCTCTCCCGCGGTCCCTGGCAGTCCTTCCATCCCTCGTTCGGCGGGGGCGCCTTCGAGTGGATTATCGACCTCAGCGCCGATGCCGGCCCGCAGGGTCCGGTGATCCTCGACGGCGTGTACCAGGTCACCGACACGGACCCGACCACCTGGTCCAGCGACCCGCTCGCCGGGGGGATCTGCTTCACGGCGGTGCAGGTCCAACAGGCCATCCCGGGCGGCGTCTGCCTGCTCCTTCCCCGGACTCCATCGCAGACCAGCCCCTTCGCCTTCACCCCCGGGAAGGTGGGCCAGGTCTACAGCGCGCAGATGGTGCCGACCCCGCCGTGCGGCACGTACGGGGGTGGAGGGCACGGGAACTTCTCGCTGGCCAGCGGAACGCTGCCACCCGGTCTCGACTGGTTCTCGGACGGCTCGATCCGTGGAACGCCGACCACCCCGGGTGACTACGTCTTCACCATGACCATCACCGCCAGCCTGGCCAGCGCCTCCCAGGCGTTCTCGATCCACGTCGCGCCCTGAGGGCGCCCTCCGGCCACGGTCGTCCCTGGCATCGCGGATCCCGGATCCGGACGTCGGTTCCCGGACACGCCTGGTGCGTATCGGCCCTCAGGTGTCCTGTTCTCAGGTGCAGGGGCGCGGCCTTCGCCTTTGGTGAGCTTCAGCAGGGCCTCGAGCTGCCCGGGATCCTCCTCGAGCGCGCAAAGAGCAAGACGAAGCGCTCTTCTCGCGTCGCTGCCAAAGTTCCACTCGATCTCCTCGGGTCGATGCACGATTGCGAGTATCCCGTTCGATTTCTCCGTCCCGACGAGGTACTGGGCGGCATCGCGAGTCACCGGTTCGGCGCTGATGGTCGAGGGCGATGCCACACGCGCTTCCCCCACCGGGCGTCCGTCGTAGCCCATGGCGACGAGACGTCTCGTGCGGCAGGGGTTTTGAGGTCGCGACCGATTGGCATACGCCAATCGGTTCCCCCAGGCGCCCGCGCCGTGGTCGGTCACCCGGGTGGGCGGGTCAGCTCTGAGCGGTCGTACGCGGAGCTTCGGACCGCTCGGTCGATGCGTAGCGGCGCAGCTTCCGCCACAGGGTGTTCCGCCCGATTCCGAGGACGCGTGCCGCCTCGGCCTGCGAGCCCTGGCAGGCATCGAGGACCCGCAGGATGTGCTCGCGCTCCACCTCGAGCAGCGAGCGGAGGTCGATCTCCCTAGCGTTCTCCGGTCGGGTGCGCACGGTACCCCGGAGGAGCTCCTCGGGGAGGTCCTCGGGGCGGATCAGCGCTCCTGCGCCGAGCGCGACTCCGTGCTTCACCGCGCTCGCCAGCTCGCGCACGTTGCCGGGCCAGCCATAGGCGGTGAGAACTTGCGCCGCTTCAGGCGAGAGGTGCACCTCGAGATGCCCCTCGTCGCGGAGGAACTGCTCGGCGAGCGGCAGGATGTCCTCGCCCCGTTCGCGCAATGGAGGAACGCGGACGGTCAGTACCTTCAACCGGTAGTAGAGATCCTCGCGAAACAGACCGCGCCGGACCTGCTCCCCGAGCTCGCGGTGCGTGGCGCATACCACCCGCGTGTCCACCCCAAAGGACCGGGTGTCGCCCACCCGGCGAACCTCTCCATCCTGGAGCACCCGGAGGAGCTTGGCCTGCAGCGCCAGCGGCATCTCGGCGATCTCGTCGAGGAACAGCGTCCCGCCGTCCGCGGCCTCGAACAGCCCGCGCTTGGCGGCGGATGCGCCGGTGAAGGCCCCGCGCACGTGGCCGAAGAGCTCCGATTCGAGCAGCTCACTGGGGAGCGCGGCCACGTTCACCGCGAGGAAGGGCCGGTCCCGCCGGCTGCTGTTGTTGTGCAGGGCACGGGCGACGACCTCCTTGCCCGTTCCGCTCTCGCCTAGGATGACGACTGGAGCGTCCGCGGCGGCGAAGCGTGCCACCCGCCTGAACAGCGCGTGCATCGCAGGGCTCCGGGCCACGATGCGGGAGTGTCCCCGGGCGGTCTCGATCAGCGGCAGGAGCCCGCAGATCTCGCACCGCTCGTGGCCCTGAGGCTCCAGCAGCACCGGAAGCGCGATCCTGGAGCGTTCCATAGGTTCCATCATGGAACGAATTGTGGAACGAATGCCAGCGGCAGGCGGGCCCCAGCAGAGGAAGTAGACCCGTCTCACGCCCCGACCCGGACGGCAAGGACCAGCACGGCCCCGGTCACCAGCATGCCCCCCAGCCCCAGCCAGGCGCTGGTCAACACGAGCGGTGCGAGCGCAGCGAAGTCCAAGAGCGCCCAGGCGCTCGCCGCGAGCAGGAGTGCGCCCGGTCCCGGCCGACCGCCAGCGAGGGCCGCAGCCGTCGGCACGGCGAGCTGACCGTAGGCGCCGTGCTCGCCCGGGGCGAGGGAGCATGCTCGAGGCGAGAGCGCCTGAACAGGGACGTCCATCGGTCGTTCCGGTTTCATCGATCGTGCCACGACGCTGGGCACGCCGGATGCTTCAACCAGCGTCCAAGTGATCGCCGCGGACCAGCCTGTCGCGCAGATCGTCCTCGAGCATCCCCGCTGCGCGGGGATTCTCGTCGAGCGGGACATTGACTTCTGCTGCCGGGGCCCGGTGCCCCTCGCCGAGGCCTGCGCTGAGCGGGGGATCGACGTGGCGGCGCTGGTGGCCGAGTTGGAGGCGGCGGTCGCCAGAGGGCCTCCCGGAACGCCCGGGCTCGACCCGCGGTCGCTCACCACGCTCCAGCTTGTCGCCCGCATCGTCGATCAGCACCACGTCTACCTGCGCAAGACCCTTCCCCTCGTCGAGCTCCTGGCCGGGCGGGTGGTCGACGCACATGCCGAGCGCCAGCCGTCCCTGGAGGAGATCCAGTCCGTTCTCTGTGGCTTGCGGACTCTTCTCGAGCCCCATCTGCAACACGAGGAGGCGGTGCTCTTTCCCCTTCTGATTGGCAGAGCCCGGTCCCGCCAACGCATCCGCGCCGAGCTCGACTGGATGCGGGCCGAGCACGTCCAGGTGGGCGAGGCCCTGCGAGAGCTCCGCACGCTCAGTGATCGCTTCGTCCCGCCGGTCTGGGCCTGCGCCACCTACCGGGCGCTCATGTCCGAGCTCGAGGCGATGGACCGGGACACCCTCGAGCACGTCCATCTCGAGAACAACGTGCTCGCCGCGCGATTCGAGCAAGCCCGGCCGGTGGCATCCGGAGTGCACACGGGCGGTGTCCGATGAGCTCCGCGCTGCCGATCGCCGCGCGCCTTCCCGACCTGGAGGACTGGAAGGCACAGGTGAAGTGTCAGGCCGGCTGCCCGGTCGCGACCGACGCCGGCCGGTACGTGCAGCTCATCGGCGAGGGGCGCGACGAGGAAGCCTTCCTCGTCGCGCGCGCTCCCAACCCGTTCGCCTCGGTGTGCGGGCGAGTCTGCGCCGCTCCGTGCGAGGACGCCTGCCGCCGCGGAGCCATCGATGCGCCGATCGCGATCCGCGCATTGAAGCGCCATCTCACCGAGCGCTACGGCGTGGAGTCGAGCCGTCCCGACACCCAGGACTCCCTGCGTCAGACCCTGGTCTCGGAAGGGAACCGCTTCGCCTTCCACCTCCCGATGGTCCCGGGGCCTCCGCCGGTGCGCGGGGCGAAGGTCGCGGTTGTCGGCGCCGGACCGGCCGGGCTGTCCGCGGCCCACGACCTGGCGCTCCTGGGCTACCACGTCACCGTGTTCGACGCCGCGGCCGAGGCCGGGGGAATGATGCGCTTCGGCATTCCCGAGTACCGGCTCCCCCGTGCGCTGATCCAGTCGGAGATCAACAAGATCCTCGAGCTCGGGGTGGAGCTGCGGCTCAACACCGCCCTCACTCCGGCCTTCGGGCTCTCGCAGCTGCGGGCAGAGGACTTCCAGGCAGTCTTCGTCTCGGTCGGGGTCTCGCGTGGGCGGGACCTGAACGTCCCCGGTGTGGAGCTGGACGGGGTGGTCAAGGCGGTCGACTACCTGCTCAACGTCAACCGCGGGTACCGGCTGAATCTCGGCCGGCGGGTGGTGGTCGTCGGCGGAGGCTTCGTCGCCTTCGACGCCGCCCGGACCGCGCTGCGCGCCGGACAGGAGACAGCCGCGTCCGAGACCGAGACCGGCGAGGCACGGCTCCAGGAATCGCTGGACGTGGCGCGAGCCGCGCTCCGGAGCGGCTCGATGGAGGTGACCGTCGTTTCCCTGGAGACCTTCGAGGAGATGCCGGTCCTCCGCACCACCCAGGGCAAGGAGGAGTTCGAGGAGGCCAAGCGCGAGGGCATCCGCTTCGTCACCCGGCGCGGACCGCTTCGCTTCCTCGGCGAGAAGCGGCTCCAGACCGTGGAGCTCCGCAAGGTACTCGCGGTCTTCGACGCCAGCGGCCGCTTCGCCCCGACCTACGACGACGCCGACATCGAGTCGCTCGGCGCCGACGCCTGCGTGCTGGCGGTGGGGCAGAAGGCGGATCTCTCCTTCCTTCATCCGGGCGACGGGGTGGAGGTCGCTCCGTCGGGCGCGATCCGCGTGGACCCCGAGACCCTCGCCGCCTCCGCCCCGGGAGTCTACGCCGGGGGCGACGTGGCCTTCGGCCCCCGGAACCTCATCGACGCGGTGGCCAACGGCAAGCGCGCTGCACGCTCGATTCACGAGTACCTGGCCCACGGCCGCGCGCGGCGGCGCGCCTGGATGGAGGTGGAGAAGATCCCCACCGCCCAGTACCGGATGGTCGCCGGTTTCGAGCTGCTCGACCGGGAAGCCCCCCCGACGCTCGACGTGGGCCGCCGAACCGGCATCGCCGAGGTGGAGATCGGCTACAGCGACGCCGAGGCCCGGACACAGGCGGCGCGTTGCCTGGTCTGCCACGTGCAGACCATCTACGAGCCGGAGGCCTGCGTCCTCTGCGGCCGCTGTGTGGACGTGTGCCCGGAGAAGTGCCTGGCCTTCGTCCCCCTGGAGCAGCTCACGCTGCCCGAGGACGAACGGACTGCGCTGGTGCGGGTGGCGTCGCAGGACTCGGACCTACCCCTGACCGCCCTGCTCAAGGACGACACGGCCTGCATCCGGTGCGGGCTGTGCGCCATCCGCTGCCCGACCGACGCGATGACCATGGAGCGATTCACCATCACCGAGCGGTTCGAGGAGGCGTCATGAGCGAGAAGAAGCAGCCCAACCGGCGCGAGCTCCTCAAGACGGTGGGAATCGGCACCGGACTGGTAGCGCTCGGGGCACAGGCCGGAGCGGCTCTCCGCTCGCTGGTCCCCAACGTGTCCTACGACGCGCCGACCACGGTGAAGCTCGGGTTGCCCTCCGAGTACCCCGATGGGCTCAAGTACCTTCCAGACGAGCGCCTCTTCGTCTTTCGCGAAGGGCACATCTTCCACGCCATCTCCGCGGTCTGCACCCATCTCGGCTGCACGGTGAGGGCCGAGGCGCTCTCCAATCCCGAGACGAGGGAGGTGGGTGGAAAGTCGACCCGCCTCACCCACCGCTTCCTCTGCCCCTGCCACGGCTCGAAGTACGCCGGAGACGGGACCAACGTCGCCGGACCCGCTCCACGGCCCCTGGCCTGGTACGAGCTCTCGGTCGCGCCCGACGACGGGCAGCTGGTGGTGGACCTCGCCCACCCGGTGGAGCGCGACTTCCGGCTCACCGTCGCCTGAGAGCTCCCATGACCACACCCCTCGACAGCGCTCCCGGCGTCCGAACCCGAAGGCTCTGGAGCATCCGGCCGCGCTCGGATCGCGAGTCCGGCGACGCGGTGGCCTCCAACTTCGCCCTGCACTGGTTCCCGGCCCGCAGCTTCAAGCGCTCGCTGGCCTGGAACTACTCCTTCTGGCTGGGGACGGTGTCGGCGGCGCTGTTCCTTCTCCTGATCCTCTCCGGCCTCCCGCTGATGTTCCTCCACGTCCCCTCGGTGGAGCGGGCGTACCTCTCGGTGAAGGACATCGAGTACGTGGTGACCTTCGGGAGCTGGATCCGCGCGGTGCACCGCCTTTCGGCGCACCTCATGGTGGCGGTGGTCTTCCTTCACCTGGTCCGGGTGTTCCTCACCGGCGCATACAAGAACGCGCACGGCCGGGCGCAGCGGCGCGAGTGGAACTGGGTGATCGGGGTGGCGATGCTGGTGCTCACCCTCTTCCTCTCCTTCACCGGCTACCTCCTGCCGTGGGATCAGCTTGCCTTCTGGGCAGTGACGGTGGGGACCAACATCGCCGCCTCCATCCCGGCCATCGGCCCCACGGTGCGCGAGCTCCTGATCGGCGGGCGGAACATCGATCAGCCGACGCTTCTGCGCTTCTACGTGCTGCACATCGTCTTCCTGCCGGGGCTTCTCGGCGTGCTGTTCGCCTACCACATGTGGCGGGTGCGCAAGGACGGAGGGCTCGCCCGCGCCGACCAGCTGGGGCTGGCGGCGAAAAAGGTGGAGCAGCCCCCGTCCCCGACCAAGACCTACTCGCTCCTGGGGATCGCCCGGGGCACGGGGCCCACCGTCCGCGCCACCACGCTCCAAGCGCCGGACGAGCTGGTCAACTCGGTACCGGATCTGGTGCGGCGGATCAGCATCGTGGTGCTGGGGACCATCGCCGCGCTGAGCATGCTCGCGGTCTTCGTCCGCTCCCCGCTGGAGGAGCCCGCCAACCCGCTGGTCACGCCCAATCCGGCCAAGGCCCCCTGGTACTTCCTCTGGTTACAAGAAATCGTCACCGACACAACCTTCCACATTGGCAGCTTCACTGTGAACGGGGCCTTCCTCGGCGGGGTGCTGCTTCCCGGTGCGCTCCTGGTGCTGCTCACGCTCTGGCCGTGGCTGGACCGGAGCCCTGCCAACGAGGCCGGGCGGTGGTTTTCCCGGAACCGCCGCCTGCAGAACGCGGTGTTCTTGCTCTTCGTGCTCGGGGTGCTGCTCCTGACGCTGATCGGCACGTTCTGCCGCGGCCCCTACTGGCACTTTTACTGGCCCTGGGAGAGCTGGCCCCAGGTGCCCTCGAGGATCTGACGATGGAACCCCTCCGGATCGCGTCCTTCGCCAAGCGGGACCGCACCGTGCTCGCCGGGGTGGGGGTGCTGCTGATCGTCTCCACCATCCTCTTCGCCTGGAGCGACCGCCGGCACGACTGGCGCTGGTACCAGGGCGAGTTCCGGCGCCGGGTCGCCGAGAAGTTCGGCGTGCCCAAGGCGGCAGGGATTCCCTCCGGGACGCAGCAGATCTGGGTTCCCGAGCTGCAGCGGGCCGACCGCTGCATCACCTGCCATCAGGCGGTGAGCTGGTCGGGGTTCGAGACTGCCGAGGAGCCATTCAAGAGCCACCCCACGGAGATCCTCCGAAGCCACGCCATCTCCCGCTTCGGCTGCACCTCCTGCCACGGAGGACAGGGGTATGCGGTCGACCCGCAGGAAGCGCATGGACCGGTCGAGCACTGGGAGGAGCCGGTGCTGGGGAAGGCCCTCGGGGAGTCCTACTCCCTGGCCCTGCCGCCCTCCTCGCTGATGCAGATGCAGTGCAACGTCTGCCACCGCTACGACCGCGAGACGAAGGGCGCCGAGGCGATCAACCTGGCCAAGGCCTTGGTGAACGAGAAGGGCTGCCGCGCCTGCCACGTGATCAACGGGCGCGGCGGCACCATCGGGCCGGACCTCACCTACGTGGGCGACAAGGCTGCCGAGCAGTACGACTACAGCCATCTCTCCGGGCAACAGACCGCCTTCGCCTGGCACGTGGCCCACCTCAAGGACCCGCGGGCGCTGGTGCAGGACACGGTGATGCCCAACTTCCACCTCTCCACCAAGGAGGCTCAGGCCCTGGCGATGCTGGTGCTCTCCTGGCGGAGGGAGCCGGTCCCGGCCTCGTTCCTCTCCGGTGCTCCACGCACCGAGCCGCAGACGAAGGAGGAGCGCGAGGCCGAGGCCCGGATGCGCACCGGCCCGGGCGCCTGGTTCGTGAAGACCGGGTGCTTCGTCTGCCACTCCATCTCCGCCTACGGGGTGAAGAGCCCGGCGCAGATCGGCCCCGACCTGTCGGTCGCGGTCGAGGATGTTCAGGCCCGCTTCGGGCGCACCATCGACGACTTCATCGCCGCGCCCACCGGGACCATGGCGGTGGTGCTCTCACGGCAGATCGTCCTCACCCCCGACGAGAAGCAGGTCGCAATCCAGAAACTCCGCGAAGCCTTTGCCGAGCATCTTCGGCAGAAGGACGCGGCGAAAGGCCCCGCCACTGCGGGCCACTAGGAGGGAACTCGGCATGAAGACCAGGACCAAGATTCTGTTGGGCGCGGGGCTGGTGGTGGCGGCCTTCGTCGTGACCTGCGCGCCCAGCGCGCCGAAGCAGGCGGCGAAGCCGAGCGGGGCAGTGACCTCGGACATCGCGGTGGCTGCCCAGAAGACCTACGTGCCGCCCGGAGACCTGGACGAGTTCTACATGTTCGCCTCGGGCGGGCACTCGGGCCAGGTCTACGTCTACGGCATCCCCTCGATGCGCCACCTCTCCACCATCCCGGTGTTCACCCCCTATCCGGCGACCGGCTACGGCTTCGACGACGACAGCAAGAAGATGCTGGGAAACCTCACCTGGGGCGACGCGCACCACCCCGCGCTCTCGGAGACCAACGGCGCCTACGACGGCCGCTGGCTGTTCATCAACGACATGAACGGGCGGATCGCCCGCATCGACCTCCGGGACTTCAAGACCAAGCAGATCCTGGGGCCCATTCCCAACGTCTCGGGGAATCACTCCTCCAGCTTCGTCACTCCCAATACCGAGTACGCGATGATGGGGACCCGCTTCTCCATCCCCATCCCCAAAGGAACGGCGCTCCCGGTGGAGAAGTACGCCACCGACTACAAGGGCATCCTGGCCGGCATCAAGATCGACCCCAAGAGCGGCGAGATGTCGCTGGGCTGGGAGATCATGATGCCGCCCTTCGACTACGACCTGGGCGACGCGGGGAAGAAGGTGTCGGACGGGTGGATGTTCTTCACCTGCTACAACTCCGAGCGGGCCACCGGGAAGCTGGAGGTGACCGCGTCGCAGAAGGATCGGGACTACATCGCCGCGGTGGACTGGCGCCTGGCGGAGAAGGCCACCACCGAGGGGAAGGGGAAGATCATCGGCGGGGTCCGGGTCCTCGATCCCCGCGAGGTGCCGGGGCTCGTCTACTTCATGCCCTGCGGCAAGTCGCCCCACGGGGTCGATGTCTCTCCGGACGGCAAGTACATCATCGGCTCGGGGAAGCTGGCCGGCATCACCACCGCCTTCAACTTCGAGAAGGTCCAGACCGCGATCCGCAACAAGGACTTCACCGGTGACGAGGACGGAATCCCGGTGCTCAAGTACGAGAGCATCAAGGACGCCGAGGTGCCGGTGGGCCTCGGGCCGCTCCACACGCAGTTCGGGCCTGACGGGTACGCCTACACCTCGCTCTTCGTCGACAGCGCGATTGCCAAGTGGAAGCTCGGCACCTGGGAGGTGGTGGACAAGACGCCCATGTCCTATTCCATCGGCCACCTCGCCGCGGCCGAGGGTGACACGGTCGAGCCACAGGGCCGGTTCCTGGTGGGGCTGAACAAGCTCTCGCACGGGCGGCACCTCTCGGTCGGTCCGTCCCAGCCCGAGTCCTCGCAGCTGGTGGACATCTCGGGCGAGAAGATGAAGCTGCTCTACGACGCCTTCACCGAGCCGGAGCCGCACTACGCGCAGATCATCCGCGCCAGCAAGCTCCACCCCATCGAGGTCTACCCCAAGGAGGAGAACAAGCACCCGCTGGCGGTCTGGGACCTGAAGGACACCGGCGTCACCCGGCAGGGGAACAAGGTGACGGTGAAGGCGATTCTCACCCGCTCCACCATCACTCCCACCAGCTTCACCGTGAAGCCGGGTGACCTCGTCACCGTGGCGCTCACCAACATCGAGCAGACCACCGACGAGCTCCATGGCTTCGGCTTGCTCGACTACAACATCAACCTGGTGGTCGATCCGGGGGAGACCAAGACGGTCACCTTCAAGGCCGACAAGCAGGGCGTCTTCCCCTACTACTGCACCAACTTCTGCTCGGCGCTGCACCAGGAGATGCAGGGATACCTGGTGGTGAGCCCGACGGTGAACTGACAGCCGCGCAGCCGGCGAGGAGTGTTCCATGGCTTCGGTGCTGGAGAAAGAGCAGCAGCTGCTCGACCGGCCGCTGGGCTGGAATCCCCGGGCACTCCTCGCCCTCGCCGCGCTGGTGGCGGCGCTGGCCAACTTCCTCCCGCTCTGGAACCTGACGATGTTTGCGCCGCAGTACCCGGACGGGCTGCGGCTGGACATCTACAGCTTCAAGCTCGAGGGCGGGAACCGGGGTCAGGATGTCCGGGAGATCAACCTCCTAAACCACTACATCGGGATGAAGGACCTGACGGAGGAGGACTTTACGCAGTTCCGCTGGCTGCCCTTCGCCCTGGGGGTGCTGGCGCTGCTCTTCCTGCGGGCCGCGGTGCATGGCCGGGTGGCGCAGCTGCTCGACGTGAGCGTCCTTTTCACCTACTTCGGCCTCTTCTCGCTCTGGTCCTTCGGGTACACGCTGTACCGGTACGGACACGACCTGTCGCCTCAGGCCGCGGTGAAGGTCGCGCCGTTCATGCCCCCGCTCTTCGGCCACGCCAAGCTGGCCAACTTCGACGTCTACTCGTTCCCCCAGCTCGGGACCTACGCCATGCTCCTGGTGGTCTTGCTGCTCGCCACGGCGATGCTGTTCGCCCTCCGGCGCAGGTCAGCCGGGCCCGGCGTCCCCGCAGCGGAGCCCGTGCGGTGACCCTGCTCCTCCTCCTGGCGCTCGCTGCCGGTGGCCCCGAGATGTCGGCCATCGAGCCGGGGGCGCTCGAGGAAAGGCCTCCGCCCGCGGAGGCCTCCGTGCTCCAGCCCCGGGTGGATGCCGCGGCTCCGGGTGAACGCATCGACGTCGACCCGGGCGAATACCCCGGAGATCTGGTTCTCGATCGCCCGGTGACCCTGGTCGGGCATGGGCGGCCGCGGCTGCTGGGATCGGGGAAGGGGAGTGTGGTCCGGGTACGCGCGTCGGGAGTCACAGTCGAGGGGTTCGACATCGACGGTCGGGGGGGCGGCTCCATCGATCGGGACTCCTCGGGGATCCACGTCGCGGCGTCCGGCTTCACCGCCCGCGACTGCGGGATCACCGGCGCGCTGTTCGGCATCTATCTCCGGGCCGCCGACGGCGCGCGGGTCGATCGCTGCGAGATCCACGGAATCACGGGCAAGGAGGATGGGGAGAAGGGCTCCGGGATTCACATCTGGAACACCCGCGGCTTCGAGCTCACCGGGAACCGCGTCGATCTGTCGCGCGACGGGCTGTACATCCAGTCCTCCTCGGGCGGACGGATGCGGGGCAACGTGGTCCGGCACGTCCGTTACGGGCTGCACTTCATGTACTCGGACGACAACGTGTTCGAGGAGAACGTCTTCGAGCAGAGCGCGGCCGGCGCGGTGCTGATGTATTCGCGGAGGCTCACGCTCCGGCGCAATCAGTTTCTCCACAACCGCGGCTTCGCCTCGGTGGGCGTGCTCTGCCAGTCCTGCGAGGACTCGATCGCCGAGGACAACGTGCTCCTGGACAACGCCCGCGGCCTCTTCCTGGAAGGCTCGCGGCGCAACGTCTTCCGCCGGAACCTCATCGCCGACTCGGACGCGGCGATCGTCCTCTTCGACTCCTGCGCCGCCAACCGCTTCGAGGACAACGCGTTCCTCGGCAACCTGAGCCCGCTCACCCTCGTGGGCCGGCGAACCGACACCTCCTTCGACGGAAACTTCTGGTCGGACAACGACTGGCCGGACCTCGACGGCGACGGGTGGAGTGACGGCGAGTACGTCCTCTCCAGCCTCTTCGACCATCTCCGGGGAAACCTCCTCGCCGCCGACCTCCTGGTGCGGAGCCCCTCGGCGCTGGCCCTCGCGGCGGCGGAGCGGACCTTCCCGGTCCTCGAGGCGGTGAAGGCCGTCGACCACCGGCCCCTCGCCCGTCTGCCGGACCTTTCGCGCCTCCCGGTGGTTCGGAGTGAAGTAAGACGGCCAAGCCTGCTCGGGATGACGGCCAGCCTTGGACTCCTGGCCGCCGGCGCGGGAGTGCTCTCGCGGGGGAGGCGGCGGTGATCCTCTTCCGCGACGTCTCCAAGTGGTACGGGAGCCAGGCCGCGCTTCGCACTCTGACCTTCTCGGTGGGCCCCGGCGAGGTGGTGGCGGTGGTGGGGCCCAACGGCTCGGGGAAGACCACCTCCCTCAAGGCCGCCGCGGGGTTGCTCCGTCCCACCTCGGGCGAGGTGCTGCTGGGGAAGGAGTGTCTGCCCGCGCACCTTCCTGGCTCCCGCCGGGCCATCTCCTTCCTTCCCCAGCGGGTGACCTTCCCCGGCGCGCTCACCGGCGCCGAGGTGGTGGACTTCTATGGACAGCTGCGCTCGGCCCCTCCGGGACGGGGATCCCAGGTCTTGAAGCTTGCCGCCCTGAACGGCGCCTCGGGCCGGATGGTGAGCACCTACTCCGGCGGGATGCTCCAGCGGCTCGGGCTGGCGGTGGCGGCCCTGCCCGAGGCGGAGGTGCTGCTCCTCGACGAGCCCACCGCCTCGCTCGATGCTCCCGGGATGCAGGCGATGCGGCGGCTGATCGCCGCGGCCAGGGAGAAAGGGAGCGCGGTCCTCTTCACCTCGCACCAGCTGGAGGACGTGAAGCAGCTCGCGGATCGGGTGGTAATACTGGTGGAGGGCCGGCTCGCGGCCGAGCTCAGCCGCCCCGAGCTGGAGACGCGTCTGGCCCTCGGCGGAACGCTGCGGCTCGAGCTGGACCGCTGCCCCCCCGAGGTCCTCACCCGCGTGAGCGCCCTCGCCGCTGCACCGGAGTGGGACGGCCGGTTCCTCGCGGTGCGAGGGTCGCCGGAGGAGCGGGCCCGGGTGGTGGAGGCGGTGCGCGGGGCGGGGATCACGCTACGGGCGCTCTCCTCGACCGAGGGTGGGCTCGAGACCCTCTACCGCGAGCTGGGGGTCGCATCGTGAAGAGAGTGGCGCTACTCGCGGTCGTCGGCGCCCTGGCCTGCTCCCGAGGCCCACCGCCCCCCGCTGCACTCGACACCCGTAACGATGCCTGTGCCGGCTGCCGGATGCTGGTCTCGGATCCGCGGACCGCCGCGCAGCTAGTCGCTCGTGGAGAGGAGCCCCTCTTCTTCGACGACGTGGGCTGTCTCGCCCGCTACCTCCGGGAGCATCCGCCGCGCCCGGGGGCAGTGGCCTATGTCGCCGATCATCGAAGCGGAGCCTGGGTGCTGGCCCGGGAGGCCTCCTACGTGCTCCAGCCGGTCGCCTCCACGCCCATGGGCTCACACTTCCTCGCCTACCGGGATCCCCGCTCGCGGGATTCCGATCCCGCGGCGGCGGGCGGCCGTCCCCTCGCACCCTCAGAGGTGTTCGGCGAGCCTCCCCGGGAGCCGGTCCGATGAACGCGCTCCTTCTCGTCGCCCGGCAGGAGCTGCTGCTCTCGGCCCGGGCGCGTTCGATCCAGATCTTCGCCGCGGTCTTCGCCCTGCTGGCGCTGGCCGTGGCGGGCTCGGGCTACGTGCTCACCGGGGGCGTGGGGGTACAGGACTTCGCCCGCACCGCCGCCTCACTGCTGCAGCTCGTCCTGCTGGTGGTGCCCCTGATGGCCCTACTTCTGGGGGTGGTGGCTCTGTCCGGGGAGCGGGGCTCGCTGGAGTTGCTTTTCGCTCAGCCGCTCGCCCGCCGCGACATCCTGCTCGGAAAGCTGCTCGGCCTGGGCGCAGCACTGGTCGGCGCCGAGGCGATCGGCTTCGGCGCGGCGGGGGCGCTCATCTACTGGAAGACCGACCAGCTCGGGCTGGGGAGCTATCTGGTCCTGGTGGCCGGGGCGGCGGTGCTCACCGGAATCTTCCTTGGCCTGGCGGGCGCAATCGCCTCCGGTGCGCCGGGCCAGAAGCGCACCCGGGCGATCGCCGTGGCGCTGGTGGTCTGGTTCGGGGCGGTCATCTTCCTCGACCTGGTAGCCCTCGGCCTCTGCACCCTCCTTCCGTCGGGGCTCGGCTCGCGAGTGCTCATCGTCTCGGTCCTGGTGAATCCAGCCTCGGCCCTCCGCACGGCCGAGCTGCTCCTCTTTGAGGGAACTGCCGCATTCGGCGCCGCGTCGCTGGCGCTGCTCCGCTTCACCCACGGACCTGTGGGGGCAGCCCTCGCCCTGGGCGGGAGCCTGTTCCTCTGGCTGGTGCTTCCGGTCATCGTGGCGATACACCGGCTCCGGGCAGCGGACCTCTGAGTCGCCGGGCCTAGCTCAGCGCCGGAGCGGAGGAAGCTCCCGTCCACCACGTGGAGGTTGTCCACCTCGCGCGCCTTGCAGTTGGCGTCCAGGGCGGAGGTCTTCGGGTCGCGAGGGGCAAGTGTGGCGCTCTGGCGGCCATCGGCGCTGGAACTCACCGGCGATCTCGCCGGATGAGGTCCTCGACGTCGTCGAGCCGAAGTCGGATGGCGTTGGACACGCGGTCATGGGGCAGGGCGTCCCGAGCGCAGAGGCAGTAGACCGTCACCGGGCGCACCCGGAGCAGCTCGGCGACCTCCCCGACGGTCAGGAGCCGGTTGGCCTCGATGTGGAACCGGCGGAGGGGGGGTGGCTCTCCTTGGCGGTTGCCAAACCCCCGGAATGACGACCCGGGCGCAACCGGTCTGAACCGGTGGAAGCGGCGGAATCGCCCGAGAGCCCCTTCCCAAGCCGAGGGTCGCGGGTTCGACCCCCGTCTCCCGATCAAGTCAAAGAGGCTGGAAGTCCTCGCGTCGCCCGCGCTGCCGAGAGGGGCCTCGGCTTGGTCGTTACGACGGTCGTGTCGCTGCCCGCGTTCGCCGTGAGGTTGGGCGGATGGGGTGCTGGGGCTCGACGGAGAGCTGAAGTCGGGGGCGCGCTCAGGTGGGACGGATTTGAGTCAAAGCGGTCCCGATCGAACGTTTCGCGATATGCACTGCTTGCAACGCGGGAGGGGGGTCCCTCTCATCCCTCCTCGCGCGGGGACAGATCATGGCGGACACCACCGTTGGATTCCTCGTCTTTCCGGACTTCACCCAGCTGGACCTGACCGGGCCGTACGAGGTCTTCAGTCGGATGCCAAACGTCCGGGTGGAGCTGGTCGGGACCGAGCCCGGCCCCATTCGAAGCGAGCGAGGTCTCACCTTCCAGCCCCGCGCCGACCGGGCCGCCGCCCCGAGGTTCGACGTCCTCTGCATCCCGGGCGGACTGGGAGTCAACGAGCTCCTCCAGGACGACCGGGTGCTCGACTGGGTGGCCGACGCCGGGGGCCGGGCGGAGCTCGTCACCAGCGTCTGCACCGGGGCGCTGGTGCTCGGGGCAGCCGGACTGCTCCGCGGCTACCGGGCGACCACCCACTGGCTGTCGCTGGACCTTCTCACCGAGTGCGCAGCCATTCCGGTCGGCGAGCGGGTGGTTCGTGATCGGAACCGCGTCACTGGCGCCGGCATCACCGCCGGCATCGATTTCGGGCTCGCGGTGGTGGCCCAGCTGCACGACCAGGAGGCCGCGGAGAAGATCCAGTTGATGATGGAATACGATCCGGCGCCGCCCTTCCACGCCGGGTCACCGCGAACGGCACCTGCCGCCCTGGTCGAGCGGATCAAGAAGGAGCGCTCACCGCTCCAGGACGAGCGAAGGCGACTGCTGGTGGCGGCGGTGAATCGCCGCGCGCGGGCCTGAGCGGCATCTCGAGGAGGAGCCGGCGTGGACTATCGACAGCAATTCAGGGTTCAGCCGGGATCTTCCGTCGACCTGGCGAAGATCGATCCGGACCTCGTCCCCGAGCAACCATCGAAGACCGAGGCAGACGAGGAGCTACGGCAGTCCATCGATGCGCTGGGAAAGCTGCAGTACCGGATGTGGGCCGAGCAGAAGCACGCGCTGCTGGTGGTGCTCCAGGGCCTCGACGCCGCGGGGAAGGACGGCACCGTCCGCCACGTGATGACCGGGATCAATCCCGCCGGCTGCCGCGTGACCGCGTTCAAGGAGCCCACGAAGGAGGAGCTCGCCCACGACTTCCTCTGGCGGGTCCATCCTCATGTCGCTGCCCGGGGCGAGGTCGCGGTCTTCAACCGCTCGCACTACGAGGAGGTGCTCATCGTTCGCGTGCACCAGCTGGCGCCAGCTGCGGTCTGGTCGCAACGCTACGACGAGATCAATGCCTTCGAGGTGATGCTCCATCGTGAGAGCCAGACCACCATCCTCAAGTTCTTTCTCCACATCTCCAAGGACGAGCAGCTCCGACGGTTCGAGAACCGCCTCGAGGACCCGATGCGGCAGTGGAAGATCAGCGAGGCCGACTATCGTGAGCGCGACCACTGGGACGACTACCAGACTGCGTACCAGGACGCGTTGAGCCGGACCTCCACCGAGCATGCCCCATGGTTCGTCATTCCCGCGAACCACAAGTGGTTCCGGAACCTCGCCGTCGCCAAGATCCTCGTCGAGACCCTGGAGGCGATGAAGATCGAGCTCCCCCAGCCCACCGTCGATCTGAAGCGAATCCGCGAGCTCTTCCACAAGGCGGGGGCCGGGAAGGAAGCCCCGGCTCCAGGACGGCCTGTGCGGTGACGCCCCGGTCCGGTCCCAAGAGCCCTGGCCGACATGGCGGTTCTGAGCCACGTCACCATCGAGGTCCACCGCTGCGAGGACGCCGGATCCGGCGCTACGTGCGTCCCTTCCAGCCGGCGCGCTTGAGGGTGCTGTACATGGTGGGGAGCGAGACCTTGAGCTCCTTGGCCAGCGAAGGGGCGCTCTTCCCGCCCTCGACCTGCTTGCGGAACTCACCCGCCTGATCGACGGTGAACTTGAATGCGCGCCCGCGCTTGCGCGGCGCCCCGTCGCGCGGCCTGGCGGCACGCGGTGGCCGGCCTCGGCCCCGCTGGCCGCGTCCCTTCCAGCCGGCGCGCTTGAGGGTGTTGTACATGGTGGGGAGCGAGACCTTCAGATCCTTGGCCAGGGAAGCGGCGCTCTTCCCGCCCTCGACCTGCTTGCGGAACTCGCCCGCCTGATCGAGGGTGAACTTGAATGCGCGCCCGCGCTTGCGCGGCGCCCCGTCGCGCGGCCTGGCGGCACGCGGTGGCCGGCCTCGACCTCGCTGGCCGCGTCCCTCCCAGCCGGCACGCTTGAGGGTGTTGTACATGGTGGGGAGCGAGACCTTGAGCTCATTGGCCAGGGAAACGGCGCTCTTCCCGCCCTCCACCTGTCGGCGAAGCTCGGCGGCCTGAACGTCGGTGAACTTGAAGGCACGGCCTCGCTTGCGAGGCGCTCCGTCGCGAGCCCGGGCGCTCCGTCCCGGCCCTCTCTGGCCACCGAGGAGCTGGCGATGGTCGACGATTCCCTGCATCTGCCGCTTGAGCTGGGCGTTCTCGTTCACCAGTGCGCGCATCGCGTCTTCCAGATGCCGGAGAGCGCTGGTGATCGCGCTCATCCCGTCGGGCGTTCTTGCCATGCGGCGGACACTACACTGAAGTTAGCCACTGGTAGGAAAACAAAACGCTCTTGCTGTCATTTCGACAGGAATACCAACCTTCATCGCGGTGATCCCGGCAGGAGGGACGAGGCGATGTCCGTCAGGATCGTGCAGCTCGGAAGCAGGCGCCTCCCTGGCGAGGGCCTCCGGGTCGGAACGGTGCGGCACCCGCCCCGGGGGGTGCGCAAGGAGGAACTCGCCCGGCGCGACTATTACGACGTGTGGTTTCCCAACCTGGCACCCAGTGCGGAGGCGGTCGCCGCGGTGCGCGCGGACCCCGGCCCCGCCGCCTGGCAGCGGTTCGTCCGGCGCTACCGCTCGGAGATGGGGCGGCCCGAGCCGGGGCGGACGCTGGATCTCCTCGCCGCCCTGTCCCACACCGCCGAGTTCTCGGTGGGCTGCTACTGCGAGGACGAGCGCCGCTGTCACCGATCGATCCTGCGCCTGCTGCTGGAGGAGCGGGGGGCGACGCTGGCCTGAGCCCGGTCAGGGTCCGCCTCCGGTGAACAGGGAGTCGTGCTGGCCTCCGGGGGTGGGCAGGTCGGCGCCGACCACGCCGGTCGCCCGAGCGTGTGCGCTTCCGCGACGGGCCGGCCCGCTCAGGGCGCCGGGAGGCTGGCCTCGCGCGGCGGCGCCACCCGTGGCAGCCGGAGCCGGGCGTCACATCCGCGCCGCCCCTCGGCGTTGCGCAGGGTGAGCGTGCCGCGGTGCGCCTCGGCGATCTGCCTGCACAGCACCAGCCCGATGCCGGAGCCCTCGGGCTTGGTGGTGTAGAAGGGCACGAAGAGGTTGCGTGAGTCGAGCAGCCCCGGCCCCTCGTCGGAGACCACCAGCTCCACCTCACCCGGGGCCTCCTCCCAGCCGATGCTCACCCCGCCGCCGGTCGCGCTGGCCGCCTCCGCGGCGTTCTTCAATAGATTGATGAGCAGCTGCTCCAGCTGGTCGACATCGCCCCGCACCCAGGCCGGCGGGCCGGGCACCACCCGTACCCCGGGCGTCCGGTCGAGCGCCGTCACCCGCTGCACCAGCGCCGGCACGCTCACCGGGGCGAGCGTCGGAGGCGGCAGCTTCGCCAGCCGAGCGTAGGCGGCGAGGAAGCGCGACAGCGCCTCGCTCCGCCGGGCGACCACCGTCAATCCGGAACGCACGTCCGGCACCCACTCCGACGGGTCTCCCTTCCCGAGCACCGCCTGGAGGCTGGCGGCGATGCTCTGGATGGGGGCGAGGGAGTTGTTGATCTCGTGGCTCAGCACCCGGACGATGCGCTGCCAGGCGGCGCGCTCCTCCTCGCGCACCACCCGCCGCAGGTCCGCCAGAACCACCAGGACGTGCGGCAGGCCCTCGCGCCGGAACTGCGAGCGCCGCAGCTCGTAGGGGCCGCCCTGGCCCCCGAAGTCGGTGTCCACCCGCCGCGGCGTCTCGCCCTCGAGGAGCCCGGCCATTCCCAGGGACTCCGCATCGTGTCCCAGCAGCTGCGATGGAGGACGCTGGAGCAGCCGGGCTCCGGCCCGGTTGACCAGGCGGAGCGCGCCGGTGTTGTCGAAGGCGAAGATGCCGACGTCGATCTCCTCCAGCACCTGTCCGAGCAGGGCCCTCGCCTCCAGCTCCCCCAGCCGCTCGGTGCGAAGCTGGTCACCGAGCGCGTTCACCTCCCACACCACCTCCCCCAGCGGGTCGTCGCGGTCGGCGTCGCGACCCCGGACGGAGTAGTCACCCTCGCGGAGGGCGGAAACCAGGTTGCTCAGCGTCTTCAGGCGAAGGACCAGCCGGCTGCGGAGCTGGGCGACGACCGCCAGCGAGACCGCGACCGCCCCGCCCACCAGCCCCCATCGCAGCCCGCTCGAGGGAAGCGCCCGCCAGCCGAGCACGGTCGCCAGCACCAGCCCCGGCAGGACCGCCAATGCTGCGCCGAGGGCGAGCCTCCGCTCGAAGGTGAGGAATCGACCCATGTCCGAGGGCCGAGAATGCCAGGTCAGCTGGCCTTCAGCCCGTACTGCTGGAGCCGCCGGTAGAGCGCGCTCCGCGACAGCCCGAGGAGCCGGGCAGCGTCGCTCACGCTGCCGTCGGTGCGCCCGAGGGCCCGCTGGATGAGGTACCGCTCGGCGTCCTCCAGCGTCATGTCCTCGACGCGGGGCCCCGCTCCGTCGCGCGGCCGGAGCACCAGGTCCTCGGGGGTGAGCTCGGCGCCGCGGGCCATCAGCACCGCCCGCTCGACGCAGTGCTCGAGCTCGCGGACGTTGCCCGGCCACGGGTACTCGAGCAGCGCCTTGAGCGCCGCCGCCCCGAAGCGCTGCACTGGCTTGCGGTAGCGCGCGGCCTGCGTGGCGAGGAAGGCGGTGGCCAGGGCAGGGATGTCCTCGCGGCGGTCGCGCAGCGGCGGGAGCACCACCTCCACCGTGTTCAGCCGGTAGAGGAGGTCTTCGCGGAAGGCGCCAGACTTCACCGCGGCGTGCAGGTCGGCATTGGTCGCGGCGAGCACCCGGGTGTCCGCCCGGCGGACCCGGCTGCTCCCCACCGGGTGGAACTCGCCGGTCTGCAGCACCCGGAGGAGCTTCGCCTGCTGGCCGAGTGGCATGTTGGCCACCTCGTCCATGAAGAGCGTTCCCTGGTCGGCGAGCTCGAAGCAGCCGGTCCGGTCCGCCTTGGCGTCGGTGAAGGCTCCCTTGACGTGGCCGAAGAGCTCGCTCTCGAAGACGCCTTCGCTCAGCGCGCCGGCGTTCACCGGGACGAAGGGCTTGCCGGCGCGGTGGCTCATCGCATGGATGCGCCGGGCGACGACCTCCTTGCCCGTCCCGTGCTCGCCGGTGATGAGCACGTTGGCGTCGGAGGGGGCGATGCGGTCCACCAGCTCCAGCACCGCCTTCATCGCCCGCGACTCGGCCACCATCCCCGGGGCACGCGTCTGGAGCCGCTCGTTCTCCGCCGACAGCCGCCGGGAGCGCCGGAGCGCGTCGGCGAGCTCGACCTGGCTCCGCAAGGTGGTGACCAGCCGGGTGTTGTCCCAGGGCTTGGTGACGTAGTCGCGCGCCCCGCCGCGCATCGCGTCCACCGCACCCTCCACGCTGCCCCAGGCGGTCATCACCACCACCGGGAGCTGCGGGTCCAGCTGCTGGAGCCTGGCGAGCAGCTCCAGGCCCTCGCGACCCGAGGTGGTGTCGCGGGTGTAGTTGAGGTCCATCAGCACCACGTCCACGTCCTCGGTCTCCGCCGCGCCCAGGACCCCGGCGGGAGAGCTGGTCGGCACGACGGTGAACCCGCTGGCCTTGAGGAGGAGCCGGAGGGCCTCCACCACGTCCGGCTGGTCGTCGGCCACGAGGATGCGGGGCTGGGCGAGCGACATGGTGCGCTTCCTCCTAGTCCCGGAGCCAGCCGTCGGCCATGTGGAGGGTCCGTCTTCCGTAGCTGGCGTTGTCTGCACTGTGCGTCACCTGGACGATGGTGGTGCCTTCGGCGTTGAGACGCCGGAACAGCGCCATGATTTCCGCCGCCTGCTCGGAGTGCAGATTCCCGGTGGGCTCGTCGGCCAGGAGCAGGCTCGGCTCGTGGATGATGGCCCGGGCCACGCCCACCAGCTGCTGCTGGCCGCCCGAGAGCTGGGAGGGGTAGAGGTCCTTCTTCCCCACGATGTGGAACCGGTCGAGGGTGTCCGCCACCCGGGCCTGGATCTCCCTCCGGGAGAAGCCGCGGTACCCCAGGGGCACCTCCAGGTTCTCGGCCACCGTGAGGTCGTCGAGCAGGTGGTATCGCTGGAAGACGAAGCCCACGTGCCGCCGGGCGAGCGCCTGGCGTTCACGGGTGGACATCCGGTCCACCCGCTGGCCATCCAGCTCGTATTCTCCGCTCCAGTCGGCGTCGAGCATGCCCAGCACCGCCAGCAGGGTGCTCTTCCCCGCCCCGGACGGGCCCATCAGGGTGAGGAAGTCGCCCTTCTCCACGACCAGGTTCACGTTGCGGAGGAGGAAGAGTGCCCCGGTCCCCGACTTGACCGACTTCTCGAGACCCCGGACGCGGATCATTCCCAGCGCCTCCCGGCGCAGCCCATCCTCGCCATGCGCTCCGGGCGTGACCCGGGCGCGTCGCTCCACAGTGCTTGCGCCGCCCAGCCGGCCGCGGCCGCTGCGTGCTCCAGGGGCCGGGTGCGCACCGCGCGCGCCGCTGCGGCCACCGCGGGGTCCTCCGAGAGGCGGACGCCCACCGCGAGCAGCACGGTGACCAGCAGCAGCGCCAGCGCTCCCCGGCGCTCTCGCGTGGCGTCCATCACCGGTTCACCCCAGCGCGCTCGTGGTGTCGTCCTCCACCACCCGGCCGTCGAAGAGGCTCACCGTGCGGGTGGCGAGCTTGGCGTGACCGAGGTCGTGGGTGACCATGCAGAGGGTGGCGCCGCCGGCGTGCAGCTCGCGGAGCAGCTCCATCACCGCCTGGCCGTTCTTCGAGTCGAGGTTTCCGGTGGGCTCGTCGGCGAGCAGGAGCAGCGGGTCGCCGGCGACGGCCCGGGCCACCGCCACGCGCTGCTGCTGACCGCCTGAGAGCTGCCCGGGGAGGTGCTTCCTGCGATGGGCCATGCCCACCCGCTCCAGCGCGCTCTCCACCCGCCGCTTCCGCTCCGCCGCGGGCATGCCCCGGTAGGTGAGCGGCAGCTCCACGTTCTCGAAGACGGTCAGATCGCCGATGAGGTTGAAGCTCTGGAAGATGAAGCCGATCTGCCGGTTGCGCACCCAGGCCCGCTGCGAGGCGCTGAGCCCGGACACCGGACGGCCGTCGAGCAGGTAGGTCCCGGAGCTCGGGGTGTCGAGCAGCCCGAGGATGGCGAGCAGGGTGGTCTTCCCCGAGCCGGACGGGCCGACGATGGCCACCCACTCCCCCTGGTGCACCGTCATGTGCACGTTGGACAGCGCGTGGGTCTCCACCTCGTCGGTGAGGAAGACCTTGGTCACCCCCTCGAGGTGCAGCAGCCGCTGTCCGGCGGCGGGTCGAGCGTCTCGGGAAACGGGCTGGATTGCGGTGTCGTTCATCGAAGCCTCACGGTCTCGCTGGCGTCCCACGCGGACATGTCCGAGAGCACCACCCGGTCTCCCTCGGACAGTCCGCCCTTCACCTCGATGGTGTTCACGCTGCTGCGGCCCAGCGCGACGCGGGTGCGCTGGGCGGTGTCGCTCCCCGGGGCGAGCCGGTACAGCTCCACCGTGCTCTCCGGCTGCGCTCCGGCGGGACGTCCCACGTAGAGCACATCGGGGAGCTTCTCGATCTCGATGGTCCCCTCGACGGTCAGGTCAGGACGGGCGCCTTTCGGCAGCGCACCTTCGAGCTCCACCTCCACCAGCACCGTCCCCTGGGAGGCGGCGGGATTCACCCGGCGCACGTGGCCCGGGACGATGCCGTTCCGGGTGTCGATCTCCACGTGCTCGCCGAGGGCGACGTCCTTGGCCTGCGTCTCGGGGATGCGCAGCTCGGCCTTCAGCTCACCGGGCTGGACGACCTTGGCGAGCAGGGTCCCGGGGACGACCCACTGGCCCAGCTCCAGCGGCAGGTCCTGGAGGATGCCGTCATCGCCCGATCGCACGTGCATCGAGTCCACCAGCTGCTTCCGGAAGCGCGCCACCGCCCGGAGCTTCTCCAGCTGGTCGCCCACCGCGCGGGTGCGGTCGGCCAGGCTCCGCTGAAGGACGGCGACCTGGTCCCTGCTGAGCTTGAGGCGCTCGGCGAGGTCCTTCGCCCGGTCGTTGCTCAACCCGGTGTCGATGTCCGAGAGCATCGCCCTGGCGTGGAGCTTGCGGTCCGCCTCGGCGCGCCGGCGGGCGTCGGCGGCGTCGGTCTCCAGCTGGGCGACGGTGGCCTCCTGGCGGAGCCGGTCGTTGGCCAGGTTGCTCTTGAGCGCGAGCAGGTCGGCCTCGGCGGAGGAGACCTGGCGCTCGGCCTCGAGCGACTGGAGCATCACGTCCGGGTTGGAGAGCTCGACCAGGAGGGTATCCGCCTTCACCTGGGCGCCAGGGCGGAGGTGGATGCGCTCCACGCGGCCGGCGGTGTCGGCGGTGATCCACCGGATGTGCTCGGGGACCAGAGTGCCGGGGCCCTTGACCGCCCGGAGCATCGCCCCCCGGCGGACGGTGTCGATCCACACGCCGCTCTTCTCCACCGCCGGGGCGGCGGGCTTGACGCGGGTGAGGCCCAAGGCGAGCAGCGCCACCACCACGGTGGCGCCACCGGCCAGGTAGACCGGACGGAGGCTGCGAACTCTTTCGCGAGGGATGTCCACGGCGCGGCAGCGGACCTAGCCAGCGGCGTGCCAGAGTCCGGGGTGCGACGCAGCAGCCCGGAAAGACGACGGTCTTCGGGCAGCCATCCACCCGCGCGGAGCGCCGGCTGTCTCTGGCCTCAGGCCGATGCCGGCATCGCGGATCCCAGAAGCGGACACCCCGCAGGAGACGAGCGCAGGTGCAGTTCGCTCGGAGGGGCTGCCACACACGGTGTCTCGCCCCGACCTGCCCGAGCTCGGCGTGCAGTCGAAGGAGCCCCTGACAGGAGCGGCGGCGGCTCGTCTCATCGGGCCGCCCTGACCGCGGAGCGGAGCTCGGAGAGCGAGACCGTGGTGCGGAGGGCCGGCGAACGGCCAGCGGGAGTCACGAGATCGAGCCCCTCCAGCGAGGCCGGAACCGCATGCTCCTCCGCACCGCCTTCCCCGGGTTGCACCCGGTAGACACCCTGGGCGAGGCCTACCACCCGGTGCCGGTCACCGGCACGCTCGAGGAAGAGCACCACCCGCTCGCCCGGAACGAGCGCCGCCACGCCCGAGACGCGCTGCCCGAGGCCGTCGCGCTCGCCGCCCGGTTGCACCACGGTGATGCGACCGGTGGCGGTGCCCTTCCAGGTCTCGCGAACGTCCACCTGGACGTGGGTCATGATCCGGCGGTGGTCGCCGGTCCACACCGCGGAGGCGGAGACCACCTGGGCGTCCACCACGTCGGTGGACGCGGCGGTGAGCGCGGGAACGTCCATCTGAACCGTGATGCTGGCGAGGGCAGAGGAGGCGACGAGCAGAGGAAGCGCAAAGGCGTTCATGCGCTGCCGATGCTACCCGCGAAGGGGGGGCGTGCGCGCGGCTCAACGAGGCGCGTCCTTCGCGGCACGGAGCCGGCTCTCGAGGCGCTCGACGAAGGGGCCATGGGCCAGCAGCGGCGACAGCGTCGGCTCGCGAAGGAACTCCGACAACTGCTGGCGAACCGACGACAGGCTGGCGTCGAGCTCGAGGGTCAGGGTGTGCTCGTCGTGGAGCTCGCCGGCCACGAATGCCCGGTAGAGTCCGACGTCGGGTCCGTCGCAGCGCGTGCTGCGGATCCGGTCGTAGATTGCGGTGGCCCGGGCTGGCTCGCCGGAGAGCGCGAGCGCGTGGCCGAGCAGGGTGGCCGCTTCGCAGCTGGCGGGGTCAAGGCTTGCCGCGTGCTCGAGGACCGGCCGGGCACCATTGACGTCTCCCTGGACCAGACGGAGGAAGCCGAGGTTGTACTGGGGGTCGTACTCAGTGGGGAAGAGGCGAGCGGCGCGCTCGGCGAGAGGAAGCGCCCGGGCGAATTCACCCCGGCGCATCAGGAGCGCGCTCGCGTGGCTGGCGGAGAAGGGATCGAGCGCGTCGAGCTCCGCCGCCCGGACGAACGCTTCCGCTGCTCCCTTCTCGTCCCCCGCGCTCTCCCGGAAGTGCCCCAGGTTGTACCAGGCCAGCCGCGCGTCCGGCGCCTTTCGGGCCGCATCGGTCCAGAGGGCGAGATCGCTCGCCCAGAGCGTCACTCGCTCCCGGGTGAGGAAGATTAGAGCCATGGCCATCCCGGCGGCGAGCGCCACGACGAGCGCACGCCGCCCGCCCGTGATGCGGGTGGCGAGGAGAGCCAGGCCCTCGCCGACGAGCGGCGCGCCTCCCAGGAGCGGGACGTAGAGGTAGCGGTCATTCATCAGCGTGGCCTGGGGGAGGATCTGCGAAACGGGGAGGAGCCCTGCGACGAACAGCCCGGCCCAGCAGGCGAGCCGTGGGCGCTTCCGTGCCGCGACCATCAGGAGCGCGCCGAGCGCGAGGACCAGCAGCAGCGAGCCGGCGACCTCGGCGTCGAGACCGGTGCGGACCGGCGGGGTGTAGATGATCGAGAGGTTCACCGGCCAGAAGAGCAGACGAAGGTACCGGGGAACCACCGTCAACATCGTCAGGAACGTGTCGACCGGCCCTCCGCCATACCAGGCCAAGCCAGCGAATCCGACGGAGCGGCTGTGGCCAGTGACTGCCGTTGTGATGCTGACCTCGACCTTGCCGAGCGCGGTGACCACCGCGAGCGCCGCGGCGGCCACGATGAAGGGGAGCTTCTCCAGGAGCGAGCGCCACGAGGCGCGCGCCCGGCCGAGAGGTAGATCGACGAGCGCGAGCTGGAGCGGGAGCACCACCGCGACTGGCTTGGTCATCAGGGCCGCGATGCCGGCGAGCAGGGCCAGTCCGTAGAAGCGGCGCCGGCCGGCCGTCTCCTGAGCCCGGGCATGGCTCACCCAGGCATGCAGAGCGAGGAGGAGGAAGGCGGTGGACAGCACGGTCTTGCGCTGGGTGATGGAGACCACCGACTCCACCTGGACCGGATGGACGGCGAAGAGGAGCCCGGCGGCCCACACGGCCAGCGTCGGGGCGCCGATCCTGCGCGCCAGCGCCGCGACGAGCGTGGCGTTCAGCAGATGCAGCAGCAGGTTCACCAGGACCGAGCCGCCGGCCCAGGTGCCGAACACCGCGCGGTCGAGCGCGTGTGAAAGGAGGTGGAGGGGGGCCCAGGCGCCCACGGTGATCGTTCGAAACGCGCCGCCGAATGCTGACGCGAGCGGGCCCTGAACCACCGGGTTTTCGAGCACCGTCTCCAGCTCGTCGTTGCCCCGGAGGAAGGGGTGTCCGAGGGCATGGCCCATCGCGAGGGCAATGGCCACCGCCAGGACCGCGAGGAGCACGGGGTCGATCGCTCCCCGTAGCCAGCGTCGCTCCTCGAGGGAAGCCCGGGAAGGCATCACCCGCGCGGAGCGGCGCCTGGTCCCGGGTCTCCTCGGTTGTGTGCGCGCCTTCAAGCCCTGGTCAGGCCTTCCCCCCGGTCGGAACGAGGTGCAAGCAGCGAAATCGTGACGAACCGCAGGGCGACGCCGCCGGACGCCGAGGGCCATCCCGAGCGTGAGGCCGGATTCCGAGGGCTTCCCCGCGCCGGGGGAGCGGAGGGGTGACGGTTCCGCGGCGCCACGCTCGGAACCCCGCGGAAGCAGGGAAGGGGACCCGCCGAGCGGTCTCCGATGTCAGACGGACGAGGGGCAATGGCCCAGCACAGGAGCTTGCCGTGGCAGCAATCCAGATGATCGTCGTTGAGGCCTCGAGACGGCCGCCCTTCGTGCTGGAGGGGGATCTCGAGTTGTCATTCTTCCCGCACACGGGCATCGACTTCCTCTGTGGTGGGTGTGATCGCGTCGTCCTCGCCCGCGTGTCCCCGAAGTTCGCCCTCGAGCACTCGTTCCGCTGCCCTCATTGTGGGGCGCTGAACGAGGCACCGTGAGATGCGAGATTCCGGTGAGCGGCCCGGGCCCCGTCAGCGTGTCACCGAATCGTCGTGGTTCCTGGCAGACGCCAGGTGGTATTGGGTGCGCAGGCATCCAGGTGGGCACGACGATGGGGAACGGACGTCTTTTGCTCGGGCTGTCTCTCTTGTG
>Ga0335069_10001408_pt1 | contig 38939 bp, 94 predicted proteins | sample Lox_Sample_11_FD_206714 | JGI IMG/M metagenome (GOLD analysis project Ga0335069, IMG submission 206714) | Soil microbial communities from Loxahatchee National Wildlife Refuge, Florida, United States - Lox_Sample_1.1 | ecosystem: Environmental > Terrestrial > Soil > Wetlands | place: USA...
CCTCTAGAGAGACGACAAGTCTCAATCTTCCAGGCACCGCTGTCATCCATCTTTATGATGGCCCAGCCCCTATAGACCACGTTGTATAGTTTGATTTGAGTAATATCAATGTAGATGTGTTTGCGACTATCGGGGCGCAGGTGCAATTCCCCGTCTTCTTTTTCTAGGAACACATCGTGAACCACTGGGTCCATTGTGGCTCCAAAATTGGTGGTCTGCCGTTCTGAGCGGCTCTGGCGGGCTTTGCCTTGTTCGTGTTTGGTCACAAGACCTGAGGCCGTGCAGGGGAAGGAGCACGTGCTACACCTCAGGGACTCTTATATTGCGCATTTTCCTGCCCGCACGGTGCCGGCCACACTCCCCTACCGGTTTTCTGCGCTGCCGTGAGTGGTTCCACTCAACCACCAAGAGACCACCGTAAGCTAAGGTTCCATTACCCTCGCCATCTCTGCCGTAGAGATGAGATTTCCCATCTCTTGCTCGTTCGGCTCAAGTGGCACGACCTTGGTCATGGCCAGAGTAGCCAACCCCATAAATACCCACTCCCACTTGTTTGCTCCGATTTTGGACCAAGCTTTGGTGGAGTTCTTCACGTGGATCGGGAACCCAGATTCTTCTGGGGCTTGCTGATCGCCTGTTTCGTTCAACCACTCATGCTGACATAGGGCAAAGGTGCGGATCACTTCTTCAATGGTGAGCAAGTTCTGCTGGTCGATGGTGACCCTGATGTCTGGACATCTGAGAACGAATTGTTTCACCAGTTCCTGGTCTATGTCGAACGATGTCCTAGCGTGGCGGAAGACGTAGTCGCTCAGGGTCTTGGTCGTCAGGCCGCGCTTCTTCTTGCCATCCCGATTGGCAAGGTAGAGCCGCATAATCTTGTTGACGTCACACTTCTTACATCCCCTGAGGTGGCCCCATACTGCTCTATAGAGGACTTCGTCGTCTTTCACGAACGAAGACACGGGTCCTGTTTCGGGGCCCTTTTTACGGACCACCGTGATCTTACACTCGGCCATGGGTCACCTAGACGCGGCGCATTTTGCCCACGTAGTCTGGCGGGTCATCCCCCTGAGTCTGTACGATCTCCATCTTGGCGCCGCCTGCGACGGGAGTGATGACCCCGATGGTCCCACGGCCACAGGCTTTGCAGATGTGCTCCTTGCGCATCTCTTCCTGTATCTCCATGATCTTGTAGACCATGAAGTCCGGCTCGGCACAGAACGGACAAGGCATGTGCGCGGTCGTGTCCAGGCCATAGCCGGATAGGTGGTAGTTCTGTTGGAACTTGAGTTCGTATTCTTCTTTGGTCATGTCTTCGACTCCTCCTCGGCCAGCGCCTTCGCCGCCTCCTCGAAAGCCTCGGCCTTGGCCGCCTTGATCGCCTTCTCGATGACCTCGACGGCGTGGAGAGAACCGGCCGCGCCTCCGGCCGCACGGGCGGTGTCGATGGCGACGAGTAGGTCGTGGGCGTTCATGGAGTCACCTTGGCGGCCTCGGCGCGGATGGCCTCAGCGATCGCGTCCCCGCCAACCCACTCGGCCTTGACCATCTCCGCCGCCCTCTCCATGCCCGCGCGGAAGCCGGCGGCGAGGGCCGAGGCGATGGCCTTCTCGGTGCAGGCTCGACACACGCCCGGCAGCATCACGCCGTTCTGGTCCGGCGCCTCGTCTCGGATCTCGTTGCAGGCGTCCAGAATCTCGTTCGGGCTAGCCATTGCGCTTCCCCCGTGCCGCACGACGGGCCTTGGCGTATTCCATTGCGGCGTCCACGATGGCCAGCTCGCGGTTCATGCAAACCAAGATGGCGTCGTGCCCTGCATAGATCGGCTCGATCAAAGTCATTGCCGACGCCTTCAGTTTCCGAAGCGCCTCTCGCTCTCGCCTGGTCACTTGGGATCCCCCTCGCGGGCGGACAGGGCATCGTCGATGATGGTCCGCGCGTCCATCAACGCCCCGCGCAGCACCTCGGCCTTGGCCCGCGTGTCATCCTTCGCTGCCAGCTCGGCGCGGAGGGACGCCATCTCGGCCGCGGCGGCTTCCAGGTGCGGCAGGACGGATTCGGCATCAGCAACGTGGATGTTGCGCCGCAGGTTCTCCCTCATGATTCGGATGACGAATGCCAGCGCCCCCTCGCCGCCGGTAGCGGGCTTCCCCCTCGCGTTCATCGTCGCCAGGTCCTCGGCCTCTTCCGGCGTGAGCGGGTCGGGAGCGGGCTTCCACGAGCAGCCAGGGCACCGGCCCTCCGAAGACGTATGACCGTGGTGCGGAGGCCGGCCCTCGCCGCCGGGAGCGGGCTGGTATCGGCCGCACAGCCGGCAGGTGATGCCGCCGGGGACGCCGTGATCGCAGTATTCGTCACCCCCGCTCGCCGCCTTCTCCGGGGCCGCGGGAGGGGCCTCAATCGGCAACGTCACCGCAGCGTAGAGTTTGCCCTCCGGGGCCGCGGGAGGGAAGGCGGGAGCCCGGACCTCGGACGAGGCGGGGGCGGCACGATACTTCGACAGCCCGGGCATCACCTCGTCGCGCCACTTCTCGGCCGCCTTCTTCCAGTCCGGGTGCGCCTTGTCCCAGTCGCCACCGTTGGCGTTGGCGATGATGGTCCACGCCCACTCAAGCTGGTTCAGGGCCGCATCCCGCTCCCGCTCGGCCGACGCGAGGCGCGATTCGAGGGCGGCGACCTCTGCCGCGATGCCAGGAAGGCTGTAGTAGGTAACCATCTGCAGATTCCGAATCCGCTCCGACAGTTTCTCGCTCACGTCGTCTCCTTGTGAATGGCCTGGCTCGTCAGCTGTGGTAGGCCATTTCCACAGAACCCGCGTGGTGGCCAGGGAGTACCACCACGGGGTTTCGCCAGTTAGCGGTGCCGCTTGCGGAGCACCACCTTCCTGCCGAAGGGCGGACTGAAGTCGTCGTATCCAGAGGTCAGGATCCAGAGGACGTCACAGCCGGGGTTGTAGTGGGCCGGTACCGCGTCGATGTAGCCGTCGGTGACGACTGCCACGAGGTCGAACGGTTTCCCGCCGGTCTTCACCCGTAGGTCCCGGAAGAACTCCTGGACGGTCGTGCCACCACGGCCGACGGCCTTCAGGGCCCGCAGGTCATCCACCGATCCGATGGGCTTCATCTGGTCCCAGTAGATCGTGGCGTCGAACGGCACCGCCAGGCCTTCCCCCTCTGCCGCCAGGGGCTTCATCTCCTTCAGGCCATACTCGATGTCGCTCTTGTCCATGGACCCTGAACAGTCGTAGGCGACGATCCAGGTCGGGTTGTAGGTGAACTTCCTGTGCAGGAACATCTCCGGTTCCATCGCCAAGTAGCGCCTGCGGTAGCGGTGGGGGTCGTTGCGCTGGCCCTGGTTCAGCTTCTTGTTCTGGAGGGCGATGCGCATGAGGTCCTGCATCGAAAGTTCGGGCTCCAGCAACTCCCCGAGCATCTCCTGCATCCCAGCCGGAGCGGTGCCACGCATCTGTTTGGACGTCTCCAGGGCCTTGGTGATGTCCCAGAGCGCCTCGTCCTTGGACACCTTGGGGACCATGTGGGCATCGAGGGAGTTGAGCAAATCCTCCAACTGCCCGGGGCAGATCTTGTGGGTCTTCCCGCCACTCTTGCCGCTGCCCGGGGACTGCCCGGGGCTTTGGGACTCGCCGTCCCCGTCGCCCTCTTGGTTCCCGTCTTCGCCGCCTCCTTCGCCGCCTCCTTGCCCGTCCTGGTCGCTGCCCTGGCCCTTCACGTGGATGGTGATCTTCTGTTTGCACTCGCCATTCGCGTCCAGGCTGTGGATGCCGTTGGGTGCCACCCGGCCGCAGGCCTTGCAGCGGATGACGCTCTTCATGATTAGCTCATAGAAGTCGTCAGCGCCGAAGTCCTTGTAGTCGTCGGACGGGTCCATGAAGCAGCGTGGTTCGCGCGGGTCCTCGGGGTTGATCTTGATCCTCCCCTGGAGGATGGCGACCAGCTCATCGATATGCATGGGCTTGCCGAGGCCCCTGTCGAAGACCTCCCGATTGCCCGAGAAGCCGGGGTAGGATCCACGGTCCCTCTTGCGAGAGGCCATGTCGTGGTAGATGGTACCGTTCACCGTGTAATCGATGGCGAGGGGCCAGATGTGCGGGTCCTTGCCAGCAGACCGCGACGCCTCGCAGTGGAAGAAGGCGTAGTGGTACACCTCGTGTTCCATCACGACGCGGGTCTCTCCCTCGTTGAGCCTGGCGAGGAAGCACGGGTGCCAGTAGTATGTCCTACCGTCCGTGGCGGCGGTATGGAAACCCAGTCCGCCCTTGCACTTGTCACACTTCTCCCCACTCGGCACGTCGTAGGGGCGGTCCGGTAGACGGTCTGCGATGATGTGGGGCTTCGAGGCCGCGATGGCAAACACGAAGGGATTGCCACCATCGCGATGGTTCGCCAGGAGGCGAGTCATCACGTTGCTCATGCGCTTGTCGTAGCGCTGGAGCTTGTCGGCCGGCAGCAGCCCGTTAGGGTCCTGCAGTCGGGTCGTCATGTGGTTGGCCTCTTAGGGCATCAGGGCGCGGGCCATGCCCAGGATGCTGTTGTAGTCGGAGTCGTACTCCGGGTACACGTCCCGGACCGCTTCCGCCTTGGGCAGCACGTCCAGGGCATGGTGGGTGGTGAGCAGCGGGGTGGTCTGCTCCGCCGCCCACCGGAACTGGAAGAGGGGCGCCTTCGCGTCCAGCAGCGCCTTGAGGGTGTTGATGTCGATGGTCAGGGTCTCTTTCTCGTCCTTCTTGGACTTGTCCGTATTCACGCGGAAGCAGTCGAGGAATGCGAGCTTGTGCTCCGGGAGCCGGCCCTTCAGGTCGAAGGTGCGGTTGAAGGTCGCCACCGTCTGGACGCGGTGCTCGTGGTCGCCCCTGTGGGTGCTGGAGCTACCCAGCTGCACCTCCAGCAGCCCGTAGGCCAGCAGCTCATGGTTCTCACTGAGGGCGATGGGCTTGTCGGTGGTGGTGAGCAGGTCCCAGAGCGGACCGGCGAAGACCTTGTCATCCTTGCCGAGAGTCTCCAGGTAGTCCAGCGCCTTCTCCACATTCTCCGTGGTGAACCCGTTCTTCAGGTTCATGAAGGGGTCGAGGTTCACCTCCAGCTTGGGCTCCTTGCGGCCCGGCTGGTCGAGCATCTCCACCGCCTCCACGAAGAGCTTGAAGAGCGAACGGTCGTTCACCTCGATGATCGCCTCGCCCCAGGCCTTGGCATCAACCTTCGCCAGGTCCAGGTGATCACCGAAGTACTTCTGCCAGTCGGAGCGGCCCGTCTTCTTGATGACCTTGCCGGTGTTGGCCGTGTTCTCGGGAGTGGGGTTCTGCAGGAACGAGAGCATCCCGAAGATCTCTTCCTTCGTCGCGACTTCCTTCTTGTCCGTTGCCATTTTATCTCTCCCTTGTTGGTAGCCTGGCTCATCAGTTGGGGGAGGCTATCCCACCCAAAACCGGAGGGGCCCCTCCGGTTTCGCCTTCTTCCGTGTCTGGATCACAGCATTGGGTCGCAACTCTCCCGGAACAAGAAACATTCCACGATTACTCGGGGTCGTGTCTACGCCACTAGCGGTGTCTCGATGAGGGCTTGGTAGCCCCTGCTGCCACAGAAGCATGACATCCGTGTTGCACCTTGCTCTGGGTAGTGGGCCATTACACCCTTCTCTACCTTAGCGTGTTGCTGTCGGGACTGGGGTCCTTAGCCACGGCATCTGTGGGTGCTAGCCACAGCACCAACAGAAGACTACGCCGCCTCTTCCGCGTCGCCGTCCTCCTCATCCGGCTCGTCGCTGGCGGAATCCTTCTGGTTGTTCAGCACCCGGTTGATGTTGCCGAAGATGGTCTTCACCGAGGCGATCTCGTTGAATCCCATCCTCACCATCCACTCCATCTGGAGCGTGGACTTCACCGCCGCCAGCTGGATGTCGCTGGGCTGCTTGGCCAGGTAGTCGAAGACGTACTGGGCGGCACGCCGGATGGCCGGCTTGTCCTTGTCCGGCATGGTCGCCAGGGTGGAGCAGCAGGCGATGTTGAACACCAGCTTGCGATCGATCTCGTAGTTCTCCTTCGGGACCACGCCCTTGTAGACCAAGTCGTCCACCACGCCTGCGATGTGGCGGTAGTGGGTCAGCCAGACGCGGAACTTGTTGGCCGGCTCCATGCCCGTGTAGCCCGAGACGACGCGGGACTGAAGCTCGATGAGGTCCTCGTCCTTCATGCCCTTGATGATCTTGGACTTGGCCAGCTCGTCGAGCTTGATGGCCGCGTTGGTCCAGGAGCGGGGCGAGGGGCGGCAGTAGGCCGTCGGGTCGTCCTTCTTGGGGACGGGGGCGAAGAGCGCCGAATCACGGCCCAGGAAGCCGACGATGAGCGGGTTGATGGCCTTGGCGACCGCCCAGGTCTGCCAGAAGTGGTAGTCGGCGGTGACCTTTACCACCATGCAGCGGTTGGTGAGGGCGTGCGAGATGGGGAGCGAGAACGCGCCCTCATCCGGCAGGTTGCCGGTGGCGATGATGGCCTTGATCTTGAGCTTGGTGCCGTTGATGGTCCGGAACTGGAAGATCTCCAGCAACGGGCCCTGCAGTTCGCTCTTGAGCTTGTCCACCTCGTCCACGACCAGGACCACCTCTTCGCCGTCCTGGGGCATGAACTCCGGAGGGATGTAGCGGACCACGTTCCGATCGCGGTCCTTCTCCGGCAGGCCGACAAGCTCCGGCGACTCCATGACGCTCATGTTGAGGTAGAGCGGCTTGAAGCCGGCGTGCTTGATGCGCTCGATGGCGATCTCCGTCTTGCCCGTACCCGCGAGGGCGATGGCAATGAGGTTGCCGCCCGACTCAATGGTGAAGTCCACCAGCTGAGAGTACTTCTCAGAGGTGATCTCCGGGACTCCGGTTAGCATTGTATGTCTCTCCCTGTTTGTGGCCTGGCTCGTCAGTCCGGGGTGGCCAATCTGCCGGAGACCGCCCCTAGGCGGTTTCGCCTCAATCTGTCCCCATAGTTAGCTGATGGCCGTCCGTTGTTCACCGGGCCACACCATGCACGCGTCGGGCCGGTTAAGGCGCTGCGCGTTGGGGCTTGAGAATAATCTAATAGCAAAACATCAGGGCAGCATCTCTTCTTTCGCCCTGTACTTTGTAACATGGAGGAACCCCTTGCGGGTAGCTAGTACCGGGATTATCCGCAGGATTAGGTGTCCCTCGTCAGACGGATGGACGACCCACTCGGTGACTACCTTGTCCAGGACCTTAATAAGCAGCTGCCCGACTTTGGCTCCGGGCTCCAGATAGACGTGCAGGAGCGGTCCATCTGACGCAGACTCCGATGTGTCCACCTTGAATTTGATGCTGTTATCCCGCAGGTGATTGGTGATGTGCCTGGCCCATTGGTTGGTACGGAGGGCGGTACTCTCCGCAATGAGCCAAATTTGACTCCTGATTGTGGGGCCGAACCGAACACAGAGCTTGTAGAAATCTCGCTGCGATTCCGCCTCTTTTATGGCGTACTCGATTTCCTCTTTGGCGACGTCCCAGGTGACGTCCCCGCTTCGGTAGGTGCGCAGGTAGTTGAGCCGATCTTTGATCGACCCATTTATGTCGCTGGTCAAGCGGGCAATGTGATCTACGTTATTTTGCACATGCTCCTGCGTGTACTCGAAGTACGTGCGATATTGTGTTACGTACTTAGGCCGTCGGTCAGCGTCCAGGCGACGACTCTTGTGAACGAGCATGTGTTCAATTTCAATTGGCGCCTCTTTGCTTAGAATTTTGGCGGCCAGCTCGTCGAAAGTTCTGCCCAGGATCTCCTTGTGCTTGCTGCCGTAGCTGACCGGACGCTTCCATTGGAAGATCTTAATCGGCATGTTACTCCCACCAGATTACGATTAGTTTGAGGTCGCGTTGCCTCTTGGTCGTCCACGCCACAGAGGCATGGCGGATGCCATCGCTGATCCCGTGGGCGATAGATGCATCCGCCTTGAAGTCACGCCCCAGTACAGATGCCACGTGCTTTAGCATCTCTACCGGGGTGGTGTGTGGGCTGAGTTCTGAGGTCTTGTGACCGAGGCCGCTCTTGCCTGCAGTCTTATTCTTCTTTCCAGTCAGTGACCAGAATATGTGCATGGTAGTTGGGGCCTGGCTCGTCAGTGGTAGGGGGCCAATCCTACCAGACCCGGGGCGGGCTCCAGAGGAGCCAGGGTTCGCCCCGAGTTTCGCCTGTGGCGGGGAGGGGGAGGACGCCACGGCGAGAAGGTTACGCCTCGGCCGGCTCCTCGTCCATGCCGAGGGCCTTCAGCCGCGCCCGGAGGGCCTCGCGCTTGGCCTCGGCGCCACGCGCCTTGTTGGCGGCGTTGGCCTGCTCGCGCTTCTCCTTGGTCTGCTCGTCCAGGCGGCGGATCGAGGCCTGGTACTGCGACTGGGTGATGAGGCCCTCGTTCAGCGCCTCCTCCAGCACCTTGCGGTCGCTCTTCTTGCTGCTCTTCTTGCCGCTGGCCTGGATGGGAGCCCGCACGAAGCCGCTCTTCTTGATGGCCTTCTTGCACTTCTCGCTGCAGCCGGTCACCTGGAAGAAGTCCTGGCTCTTCAGCTTGCGCTTGCCGTCGCAGGCGAGGCAGGTCATCTCCAACTGCTCCGGGCGCTTGTTGATGGTGGAGAGGACCACGGCGCGCACGCCGTTCTCGCTCACCACCAGCTCGCCGCCCTTGAACTCGTGCTTGTTGTACTCCTCCGAGTTCCGGAGCATGAAGCCCTCGGTCTTCGCGGCCTCCAGCAGCTTCTCGATGTTGAAGGTCCGCACTGCCGCCGTCGTCTCGCTCATGGCGTTCTCCTTGAATCGTTAGCCCTGCCGTCACCAGGGGTGCTGCACCCTTACCTTGGCCGTCGCACCAGGCCTCCGGGAGATGGGCGCCCGGACACCGTTCGCTTTGCACGATGCGGGCCGACCGACCGGCCGCACCATCCTACTAGAGCGTGCTCTCGTCCTCATTGACGAGCTTCAGCCCTACACCCAGGATTGCCAAGCGTACTTCCTTCTCCGTCATCTCCTTGTCCTTGTAGACCAGTTCAATGTCATCTAGCCGTTGCTTCGCCTCTTTGATGATATCCAGCACACTCTTGGGCATGGCACTGCCTCCAGCGACCACCAACTGCATTTAAGTGAGTGGAACTACGAGATGATGTATTCGTTCAGCCACGCGACCAGCCCGCCGCCATTTGGGGTGGCACGGACAGGGTGCTTCAATTCTATACGGACTAATGTACCACCACATCCTTTTGATGTGGCGCTACAGCGAAAGTACCAAAGCCCGTCCCGCTCCTTTCTCCACCACGGCTCGCCAGAAGTGACAGCCGTGGTGGATCTAGGCAGATTAATTACCGCCCAGATGTCCAGGTACTTCGCCACGTCGCGGACGCTTTCTGTGGACGTAAAGCAGCATTGTACGTCACTTTGTTCGCGGTGCCCAAAGTCACGCCAATAAAATATTGCATACTTGTGCTTGTGGTCCCAGGCGACAGATCCCTTCGCCCAGGGCTGGCTAACCGCTCTGGGCAACAGGCTCATCTTCGAACTCGTCGGTTGCGTTGTCCATGAAGTCTTGCGCGTCCGCGAGGATGACTTCGTTGGCCTCCGTCAGAGCCGCGACGATGCTGAGGATGGTCGGGTCGGTGGCCACCCGTTCCTTGTCCTCCTTGATGGTCCGGTCGTAGACGCGGACACTCCGGGTGTGCACGGGAATGAAGGGCGCGAGACGGGTGTCCGGCAGTTCCACGCTGACGCGGAGCGAGTAACGAGGACGGTCCTCGTCCTCCAGCTCGCAGCTGTAGACCGCGACTACGGCGTTGCCGCTCCCGTTGTTGATGGGTCGCTTGATCTCTTTTAGGCACCGCCAATCCTGAGCGGTTTGTGTCTTGTAGTTCGACATGGTACCTCCAATTCTAGGTGCTGCCTAGTATAACGTCCAAATTGCGACGCATTGTCCCCCGGGCTTGGCTCATCAGGCTGCGGGTCGCCCAACCCTACAGCGACAGCCTGGACCCCGTCAAGGGCCAGGCTGTTTCGCCTTTCAGCTTGTGACAAGGCCTGCTAGGCCTTGGTCTCCGTCTTCAGCTGCGCGTTGAGGGCCTCCACCTTCTTGCGGAGCGCCGCCTGCTTCTGGGCGTGGGCCCGCTCGGTCGCCTCCTTCTTGAGCTGGGCCTCGCGGTCGGCCAGCTGCTTCTGGGCGGCGGGGAGGAGGTGGTCGTACTCCTCCTTGGAGACGGCGCCGGAGGCGAGGGCCTCATCCAGCATCTTCACCGGGTTCTTGGTGCGGGGCGAGGCGCTGGGGTGCGAGGTCGCGGTGACCTTCAGGCCCTCGTTGCGGACGGCCTTCTTGCACTTCTCGCTGCAGCCGGTCACCTGGAAGAAGTCCTGGACCTTGATCGAGCGGGTGCCCTTGCAGCCCTCGGCCAGGCACTGCAGCTCGATGCCCCAGGGGCGGCCCTCGCGGACCTCCGTCACGGTGCCCCGGGCGCCCGTGGTGTCGCTCACCACCAGCTCGCCGCCCGCGAACTTGGTGTTCTTCCAGTCCTCGCTGTTCCGGAGGATGTAGCCCTCGGACACCGCCGCCGCGATCAGCATGCTCACGCTCTTCATGGTTTCTTCTCCTTGTTTTGGGCGAAATTGCCCAATGGCCTGGCGTCATCAGGATGGCGTAGGCCAAATCGCCATCTACGGCACTGCCTTGCCGTTTCGCCTTAGATATGTCCGGTTTGCATGACAGTTAGAACACACAACATCACATTTCTTCAGTTCAGCTACGATGATCGGCCACGAGTACCTCCTCACTAAGCGAGAGATGTTGTCAACCTTGCTGTGCAGGTGGTCAAATTCCATGACCCAATGTGGATATTTACTGCCACAATCTGCACATTTGAATTGTTTCTTATATTCAATGATACGCTTTCGAAGCCTTTCACGAATCTGCTGTTTCAGTTTGCTCATGTACAAGCGATACTCTGGTTTATGATACCTTTCTCGTATTGGCATCGTCTTGGCCTTGGCTCATCAGTGCGAGTAGGCCAAATCTCGCAGACAGCTTTCGCTGTTTCGCCTATTCAGAAAAGAGTGACCCGCCACTCACTTTCCTATGTTTCTGCCTCCAGTCTCCTCTTTCCACCCAATTCAGGTCCGGCGGTATCTTAGGGAGCCGGTTGCGGTCTGCATCCTTCAACCTCATGACGACAAACCGATAAATTGGGTCCTCTCCTTTCGCGATCTTGAAGTCTGTTACCCACATGTCCTTGACCACTGAACGTGTGTGGCAAATCTCGTAGGCGTCCCTGGTAAGTCCAAAGAAGGCACAGAGCTGGCCCGCATTCGCGGGGTCCACAACCTCCGTGGGGTGATCTGAGTAGAAGATCCTGGCATCAGCCACACCGTCCCTTGGGGTGTCCACCATGCAATAGGCGACCAACCACCGCCGTATCACCCGCCGCATGACGACCTCCGCCCAGCAACCCCGCCACCTCGCGCCGCCGCCCGATCCGCCCGTTGCAGCGCGCGTGCCGCGCCCGCGCCGCGTCGAGCTGTTATAGCCTATCTTTCAGAACTCGACTCATCTCAATCACGTCGATAGCTTCTTGCTCGGTGTCACCAGGGAAGTAGAAGGAGTAGGAGCAGACCCCGTGGTTTATCTTATAGACCTTCTTCACTCCCATGCTGACCCAACGCTCCATCGCCGCTGTACCCTCTTCGAAGTGTTGGTCGTGAGTGCCACCCCAGTCTAGACTGTGGTCGGCAAACTGCGAAATCGACTTGATGGCGCCCTCGACGGCCTCGTCCATGTTCGCGTCTTTTACCTTGTTGAAGCTGTCTTCCTCGATGGCCGGGCACAGGTCGTAGAGATAGTTCCAGAGGGGACCGCCATATTCTAGCAGTTCAAATTCAATCGGCATGGTCGTCCTCTAGAACCAATTTCATTTGGAACTCAGTTATGAGGCCATCGACACTGTGCGCCAGGAAATACCAAGCGGTAGCGTCGTCGGAGTCCCACTCTCTAAACATGAATACCTTAAGCTCGGGGCTCTGTTGAATCGCCTTCTCCACCAGGCGTGCCATAAGCAGCCCAGACTTGAAATTGCAAGGACCATCGCGCTTGGAGTTATAGTGTCCCTCATAATAGAGGGCACGACTCTTAATCCACTCTGGGTGGTCGTCCCTATCTAGAATCTGGTTCATTACGGCGCGTAGGGCCCCATGGTCGCTCACATCGCGTATCTTGATGGCCATGGGTCACCCGGACAGGGCGCGAGCCATCTCCAAGATAGAGATGATGGCCGCCTTGGTGCCTGCGAAGATCCAGATTAGCGGCTCCCGCTCGCCACGGTCGGGTTGGAAGCAGAAGGCCTCCCAGTCGGGGTGTTCTATGAGCATCGTGGCGAGCCACAGCCCGTGGTCGATAAACTCTGCTTCATCGCCACCACAGCAGATGTACTCATAGAACTCGGCGTGTTTAGAGTTCTTGAATGCACCCTCCAGAAGCTCTCTGTCGTCCCCGAGCTTCTCCAAAATCTTGTTGAGGTCTTCATCGTACTTGAGGCCAAAGCGGTTCTTCTCGTCTGGGCTCATCTTACTCTCCTAGTATTCGCATCTTCATGTGAGCATGGCTCGCATCATGTTGAAGGTGGAGATAATCTCATCCTTCGGTGCGGACAAGTAATAGAACTCTTCAAACACCCTCACGCAGTAGACTACTCTGACTCCTTGTGTGCTCAGCTCGAAGCCCCGGGCCATGAACGATTCCGCAAACGATGTCGTGCTGTCATCGTATTCGAAGCGTTCGTTGATACGGTCGAACCAGGGGAGGGCATCTAGAGCGTCTGTGACCTTTTCGTAGGCATCTTCAGACGAGGCGCCATCTATGGCTTCCTCAAGTTCTTTTGCTGCCTTGTTTACTTCTTCGTCTTTATCTTCAAAGCGCATTTATGCCCCCAAGACCCGCAGCATCTGCAGGGACTCGATTATTCTCTGTCTGTTGCCAATAATGATGAGCGGGTACACATCATTGTCAGGATGCCACCCAAATGTCTCCCAATCTGGGTGCTCCGACAGTGCCTTCCCGAAACGTAGCCCATAGCCAAATGTCTCTATGTGGCTAGTGTCCTCGCCAATGAGGAGATGTACAGCACAAAATTCCTCGCTGTCCAAGGAATCATACACCGTCATTACGTCGTCGATTGCCTTTAGCAGATTGATCAGCTCCGGGTCTTCTCGGAGTTCGTAGCGGTCTGTGGGCATAGTTATGGCCTGGCTCATCAGCACCGGAAGGCCAATTCCGATGGACGCCCCGGAGGGCGTTTCGCCTTGCCGAGAAGCTAGAAGCCGGCCTTCTTGCCGATGATGATGTTGTCGGAGGCAGCGGCCTTGGCGAAGCTCTCCTCGGCCTCCTTCATCGACAGCTCGCCCCGCTTCTCGCCCTCCTTGCGGGTGCGGGCGTAGTCGTAGCGCTGGTAGAAGATGAACCGGCCCTCGGGCTCGGTCATCTTGTAGACCGTCCCGTCCTCGGCCTTGAACATCCCGCCCACGCCGATCTCGTCCACGACCGCCTGGGTCGTGACCTTCAGGGCCTCGTAGTAGGCCTTAATCTCCTCCTTGCGCCCGTCCAGCTCGATCAGCTTCTTCATCGCCGCGCTCAGCTCTGCCATGGTGCTTCTCCGTTGTGAGGGTTAGTCCCGCGACTTCTTGACCGCCTCGATGGCGGCGGTCAAATCTTGGGTCTTCTTCTTTGCGAACTCGATCCGATCGACGAAGGGCTGCGCGTCCCGGATGGCTTGATTGAGTTCGTCCTGCGCCTTGAGCAGCTGTGCCTCAAGGAGTTCCACCGCCAGCTTGCGCCCGACCACGTAGGAGGTGGTCTGCACGGGCTCGGCTGGCTTCTCTGCCGCCGGAGGGGGCTTGTGCCACAGTTCCTCGGAGGTGGAGACGCCGGCCTCCTTCATATCGTGCAGGTCCCGCGCCAGGTGGTCCATCCACGAATGGGCGGGGCGGTAGGACTTGACTTGGCTGGGGATTGACTTGTAGCGGTGCTCGTTGCGACTCCGCTTTGGAGCGATGTTAATCTGCGTCTTCTCCCACTTGGCCTGATCTACCAGCAGGCGAGCACCCTTGGCTCGACCCACGCTGGTGAATAGCTCATGCTGCTTGAGTAGGTGCACGAAGGAGGAGCCCAGTTTGGTGGCGCTGCCCGGAGGAAGTGTGTCGGGCAGATTACCGCCCGGAGTCCGGAGACTCAGCAATAGCTTCGCCTCCTGGGCGGTTAGGACGAGAATGTGCGTGAGGGTCACCGATTCGCTGCTCGGCTCTACAGGCTTCTCGTCCACGGATTTCTCCATCACGACGGCGGGGGTGACGATGGGTGGCGTGGGGGTGACGTAGATTCGCGCCGGCTCCACCTTCGGCTGGGGTGCGTGAATTGGCGGCAGGAGCTTCAAGGCCGCTTCCAGCTTGCTCGGCAGGAAGCGGTAGCCATGCGGCCCTAGTTCCGCGAGGTTCGTCAGGATCGCGTGGATTTGCGACCTGTCGGCTCGCGTGAAAGGGAAGCCCACCATCGCCTTGTCCGGCAGCGCGTTCAGGTCAGCATACGACAGGAACTTGCCATCCAGCTTGGGCAGGTAGCGTACGATGGTGGCCCACTTCCGTAGGCGGCGCTGGTGCTTCTCTCGTTTGACGTGTCCCTGGATCATGCGGCACTAATCCTCGGTGAGCTTCATGGTGATGACAACTTCGACAATACAGAGCGCACCGCTGACGTTGGCAAGACAGTGCCACTTCCCGTCTGGTTGCTTCTTCGCCTTGCCGATGTATTGGATGTTCTTCTCCATATCGACCATTCCGTCGATGTCAATCTCGTTGGTAGCAGCCATTTATTTACTCCCGAATTCAGGAACACGAAAAAGGATAGCTTCGCTGCCAATATAGATGATACTAGCTACAGGACAAGGATCGGGTCCAATCAGGGGCGATCCCTCAGCATCTGCGTCCTGCACAACCACCTGTGCGTCTGGGTCCATGTGCTTCAACTCCAGCAAAAGCTCTCTGATTGTCATACCATTCCTTCTAGCTGTCACCCTATCATAAAAATCCGACATCAGAGGTCTAGCCATGGGTTATCGTTGACGCTGGTTGGATGTTTGATGATGCAGTGGCAGGGCTTCATGTTGGCGTAGTCCCAAGCGGTCCGTTGTACCAAATCAAGATTGGGGTGCGGCCCTCGTCCACGTGGAACACATGGATTCCTTGCACCACCTTGACTGGCGCCCCGAGAAAGTTCAGCATATCCTCCATCGAGGTGTAACCAAGGAATCGGAACCTGCGTAGTGTCCGCTCGCTGGGCGGTAGGGGCTCAATTACGTACGGGTGGAACCCACCATTGAGGATATAAAAGGGCATCAGTCTGACCACCAGGCCATATAAGTACGCCCGTCTTTGTCTACGAAGATGTAAATGCCACGGACTATCCGCTTGGGGTCGCCCATGACGGCCTGGATTGCGCCGAGGCTACGGTATGGCCTGCGTATGGGTTTGACATACGTACCTAGACCTAGGTAATGGCGGCCGTTCTTGTAGCCGGCATACTCATTAAGTACGTCTCCACCATTGTCCTCGATCATGAAGAAGGGCATCACCCCTCCAGACGCTGCTCACAGCGGCGGCACCAGGGGCCCTCTTCTTTGTCCAGAAGAGCCCCGCAACTGGCGGACCGGCAGACGCCAGAGGGACGAATGTCCGTGACACGGAGAGTCAAGAGAGACCCATCCGCGAACTCAATTTCCAGGGCGGTTCCATGAGCGGTTGCCCTGTGGATACCGGCATCAGACCCCCGGTGGGTTGCCTCGCCTACCATACTAACAAGCTGATCGATGGTCATTTGACATTCTCCGGCCGCCTGCCCATCAGCGGCACTATCTTGCGGACGATGGACTCGTGACGGTCCCTGCCCAGAATCATGAAAATTAGTTTGTTCTGCCAGCGCGGCATCTCTTCTCGATTGCGCATCGCCCAGTCACGAGCATTTTCTATCATGAGTGGGTTCGCTTCTTCCGTGTAGCTCCTTGGATTAAGGCAACGTAGAAGCGTGCGATGAATGTCGCCAGGGATCTCTATGCCTTTCTCCCATTGACGTTGGTGGTGCCCCATCAAGGCATCTCCCAAGCAACGATCCTGTAGTTGTAATAGCCATTGTGCCTTAGTAAGTAAAGTTTCTCGGGAATCCGCTCCAGGTCGAATGCCTGGCAGACAGACTCCATATCCTTGAAAGTACTATAGTATCCAAACGAACTGTCACCAAAAGTTGGCTTGCCGTCTATATATGCGTTCGTGACCGAATCCTGTGGGTCGCGGCTGTTAATGCGGCAGGAGATAACATAGAAAGTCATGGGGGCAGCCCCATGTGTTTGACCACCGCGACCGTAATGGTGCTCCACATATCGGACCAGGTGAGGCCATTTAAGAGCGCGTACTGCCACGGCGGCATCTCGTCTTTATGAGCCTCGATCCAGCGGTCGAGGAGCATAAGCTCTTTGCTCGACATGCCAGCCCTGAATGGGCGTTCCTCCCAAGCCTTGTTGGGCGCAGGGTCGAAGAATTCACGCACTGTGGCCTGAATGTTTGCCGGCAGCGGTAGAGCTGTCTTGAGGCGGCCCATATCGCGCCCGTTGCAAGTGCGGAGCCGGCGGAACCGCCGACCTAGTTCTTATCTATTGCGTGCTGCCTGGCGGCCAGAGCTTCCAGCAGCACCAAGATCACATCTACCATATCTTTATCGCTAATCAACGCACTGTAGATGGCGTACTGCCACATCGGCATGTGCGTGGACTCTTTCCAGCGTTCTATCGTAGTGAGGTCTGCTTGGCTCCAGTGAATATGTGTGGCCCCAACGAAACTCTGTAGTGGTCTTTGTCCTAGCCACGTATTCGGCATATCCCGTTGGAATGTCTGGTCGATTATAGCACGAATGTATCTCGGCACCAGAACGCCGATTTGCTTAGTCCTCACCCGAGACCTCGGTAATGGTGGACCCGGCAGGATTCGAACCTGCAACCTAGCGGTTATGAGCCGCCGGCTCTGCCGTTGAGCTACGGGTCCAAATCTACGGAAGGGGTGAGATTCGAACTCACGCTGGGTTGTCCCAGGCCGGTTTTCAAGACCGGTGCCTTAAGCCACTCGGCCACCCTTCCATCAAAATCCGTGGGGACGGAATCGCGTCGCCTTGTAGAACATTGGGCGGCGATCTACGTCAACCACCAAGAACAGGTCCTCGCCTATCATCCTGACCTCGATAACCCGGTATACCATCCCGCAGGTTAGCTGGGTATCGGTAGTTTCGTAGGCGACAACCTCAACATCTTTCAACATCGGGTCCTCACGTTCTGCAGCAAATTCGGGGCAGTCTTCATTCCTCGCGTACCGATATGGGCCGCCGAGTATGCCGTCTATCCACGGGAAGCCTTGGCAAACTCGTGGGTAGAAGTCTTCTACGTGTATTGTACAGCGCCCGTCTTTCTTGAAGATGCACGCCCCATTTGAGACTGCTGTCCTGGGACCGTCGCTGGTTTCCACTACCGCTTCATAACCAAACTTCCTGGTTATGAAGGTCGCCTCTAACTTGGTGAGGTCGGCGCCATGGTTGCAGCACATGCCTCCGTGTGGGCAACTATCACAGGGCAGTGGCTTGAATTGTAGTCGCATGTGTTTATAGGAGGTACTGGGTTCGAACCAGTGACCTGAGCCTTGTAAGGGCCCTGCTCTACCGCTGAGCTAACCTCCTGGGTACTACTGGCACTGCGGACGACCCCAACACTCACGACAGAAGCAGTCGGATGTGTGGGGATGGCAGACCATGCTGGGTGAACAGCCCAGCACCGTCTGCACGATCCGCTCGGTCTTTACTTTCGGCGGGCTGTAGGGTTTCTTCACTTGATGAACCTCTCAATGAGATGTCGGTCTTCGATTCGCGACTTCTTCTTCAGCGAAACCGACTCGCCGTGGCAATAGACGCGTTCAGGACCGTCTACTTGGAAGAATCCGGCCGAGATGATGTCGTTATCCTTCAGTTGCATCGTCCTGGCCATGTCTGAATGCGTAACATGGCCCGGGAACAACACTGGAGTTTCAAATTCTTCGCCAAACATTCCCTTCCAGTTGAACACGATATACTTTCCGTTGTGCATTGCTCCACCCCATCAGAACACCCCCGCTACATACAACGGACAATGACGACGATAGACTGGTATGCATTTAAGATAACCGCGTCCGGCTTCGAAGTCTCCCACGGTTTACTTGATCCGTGGTCGCCAGCACTTGACTCCACCAGACTGCAGTACAGTCTACCGTTCAATACGAGGTGCTGCAGACTATCCAGGTAACCCGTGCCAGGGCACGGGTATCGGCTCACATATGAGCCACACGCAATTACTGTGCCGTCTCGTCAGGTGCGGGCCCCAACACTTGCGGGCAAGGCCCTAACTATCACGTATCACTCGCGGCCCCAGGATGATCAACGTACTTGGAGGGGTCGTCCCTCCATCTTGGCTGTCTCATACAAGAACGTTTTGTTTATTTGTCGTCCTTACCTCCTCGGAGGTTCCATCATCGTCCTATATCCCCAACGGGATTCGAACCCGTCTCTCCGGCTTGAAAGGCCAGCGTCATAGCCACTAGACTATGGGGACGACCTGCTACTTCTTGTTGTTGCGGATCCTCCTCTTCGCCATAGCCGTGCCCATCAGTAGATCAAGTGGCTCTGGCATGTCGATGTCGTTGTTCTCTACCCAGTCACCTTCCATGTTGTAGTATCCACGTGGGATACTCAACCTAAGGGACCAGAGGTCTTCTTTCTTCAAGGGATTGAGTTCTGGTGTGATATATTTCGGTAGTTTGTCTTGGATCTGCATGAGCAGATCGCCTGCCGCGCTCTTGCTGGGCAGAATAATGTTGAACGAGCACTTGTTGGCGGAGATAGAAAACCCGTAGTAGTGCAGCTCCTTGCCGTTCAAGTACGGGTCCACCCACTCGCGAGCTTCCTCTTTCACAGTGGAGACGACCACTTGGTATAGCTCGTAGCTCTGCCGGATCTTGCGATCGATCTCCGGCGAGAGGGCGAGTAGCGCCTCCAACAGGGCCCGCTCATGGTTGATATACCTATTCTGGTGAGCCTTGCCCAGGTCCTTCCACTGCGGGTGGAACTTCTCGGGCTTGTTTAGGCGGGCAGTCGCCGTCTTGATGAGTCCCCTGATCCAGACTTTGGTTAGGGGTTGGTACTCGCCATCTCCGGTACGCTCGACGTGACTGTTCGGCAGAAAGTTATAATGGGTTTGGCCGGGAGCGAAGTAGTAAGGCCGAAGCTTGCTCGGGATGAGCATCCGGAACATGTTCGTGACGCCCGTCTTCGTCTCCATCGTGTGGATGGCCCGCTTGGTCTTGCTCATCTTCGGCGTGATCATAATAACTCCTACCAGAGAACAATCTTTATGGTTTGTCTTATCCGTGCGGGTCTATGCTTGAGATGTATGAACACGAAGGTGTCGCAGACCAGCTCGCGAATCATCGCTGTCTCAAAGGACCGATATGTCGCTTCTTCCTTGATCCGCTCTACTAACTGGGGTATTGAGAGCCCCATGGAGATCCATATATCCAAATCGAGCGGCACCGTCTCCCAGGTGTTGTAGCGATTGTTGTCCTTGGACAACGACACTATGTAGTGAACGTCTGCCATATGCGAGGACCGGGACTCGAACCCGGACGGATTGCTCCACAGGCTATCTTATGCGAGCGGCAGGAGTCGAACCTGCACGGGTTGCCCCGGTTCCTTCTAAGAGAACTGTGTCTGCCGTTCCACCACGCTCGCTTATCGAAACAAATCGTTAGTGTTGACCTTCACGGTGCCATAAACCTGATTAAACACGTACTTCATCAGGTAGGGCATGTTCCAACCAGATAGCACGCCGTAGAGCAGGGCCTCTTGCCACTGCGGCATCTTACGTCTATAGTAACTGAACCACTCTGAGGCGGCATCTGCGTCAATACCAAAGTGGTTACGCAGCTGCTCCATGGTGGCGTTCCTTTCGATGCCCCACAGGAACACCTCTTGGTGCTTTGCCGGGACCTCCACCGCCGGCCCCCATTCTGTTAGAAATTCACGCATGGATGAGCCTGTGTTCGGCCAGAATGTAAGCAAGCCTGGCGTGCCAGTCTTTCTCGAAGGTGCCGAGGTAGTAGCGCTTGCCCTTGTATTGGATTCGCGCTTCGAAACGCCCGCTCTGCGGAATTACACCGCGCATGCCAGTCGAGCTGTGTCGCATCGCGCCTTTATTGCGTTCCTGATGGAACCGATTGGCAAGTTTTAGATTCTCGCGCGTGCAATCGAATGGATCCCGATTGACGTGGTCCACTTCCTCGCCCTTAGGGGCGCCAATAAGCCACCGATGCAGCTTCACCCACTTGCCATCGATGAGTGCTTTGGCTGCAACAGAGCGGTTGCCTTGATGGAAGTACCAGCGATGGGCGGCTACGCGTGGTAGGTCGGCAGCATCGAACTTGAAGCGGTAGACGTGGAGGGATGGACCTCGCACGTCCAGCCACGCCTCATGGTCGTTGGGGTGCATATACACCCCAACCTGAACCGCATGTAACTTACGTGCGGCGACCATTGATCACTTCCACTGGTCTTCGTTGTCGATGTCGTTCTGGCGGAACCGTTCACGCCGGTTGTTCTGACGGCGAGGTCGGCGCTCCTCGCGCTCGCCTCCGCCGAAGGACCGGTTGTCGTCGATCCGATCGAAGCTCTTGAGGGCAGGACGGCTCGCGTGGAACGCATCCTCGACCTTCTGAGCGTCGTTCTTCACCAGTTCCTGGGCGCGTTGGTAGAGCGCCTGGACCCGCGTGGCCAGGTCTGCGACCACTACCGGACCTCCTTTGCTGTTGACGAACATGGAGACGAAGGGCAGGGGCTTCTTCGTCTCACGATGCTCCGACATCAGCTGGGTTGAGTAGCGGGGCCGGGCCGACGCTTGCTTCTGGATCTTCAGGAGCAGGACCGGGTCCTGGCTATCATCGCGCAGGGTTTCCAGCTCTCCCCACGGGGTCTTCGGCTTGTTGTCCCGCGACTCATTCGACATGACCGTATGCTCTCCGTTTGTGCCCTGGCTCATCAGTTGGGGTAGGGCTTGGTCCCCAATACAGCGCCCACAAATAGTGGGCCTGTTTCGCCTTTTAGTGGCCACCCCATACCGACAGTGGGGTTGCTGAATTTAGTAGACTATGGACTTGGGGTCTCCCTGCTTGGGTTTACCAGCCCAGACCCAGTTGCTTACCTCCTTTCGTTCGGTTGGGGTTGACGCCCGGACTAGGCCGACTTGGACAAGTCCGGGAAGATGGTGATGTGGCTCCAGCGGGCGGGGAAGTGCGAGTTCTGCTCGTTGAGGGCGTCGTACATCGCCCGCACCCTGGTGTCGTCCACCCCGTGAAGCTGGCGCCTCGTGGCTACGTCGGGAGAAACGTGGATGGTGACCACCGTGACCTTGTAGCCGTAGGCCACCGCGAGAGCGTAGTACGGGGCCACGTCGATGGCGTAGATGTTGGTGTTGTCCACCACCACCTGGCCCACCCGGTTCTGCAAGGCGTTCTGGAACTTGAGCAAGCACTCGGAGTGAGCGTCGCCCAACTTACGGCCGTCGAACTTGTACTGCCCCTGGGCGTCCATGAAGTAGTGGTCGGCGGAGCAGACCAGGGCCTTGGGCATGTGCGATTTCTGGTAGGTGCTCTTGCCCGCACCGGGGATTCCACGCAAAATCTTGACCGTTAAGGTGTCCATTATCTCTCGCTTTCGATGATCATTCTAGTCACGACAAGTGTCGTGATAGTGGCTAAAGATTGTTCTGAGCGGCCATAGGCACCCCAGACGCGGCCATTCCAAAGAGTTTTCTGCCATTCCGGCATTGCCCTGCCCTCAGTGTTAAACCACCTGAAGAGCCTGGCCTTCTCATTCTGGCTGTAGCGTAAAGGTGCGACATAGCCAGTAGTAGTACTGGGGTGAATATCGCCCCAAGACGCAATGATGCGTCGGGCAATGTCCCACATGTCCTCGGGCACTTTTAGTGGTGGCGGGAAACTTTGAGCCCAGACCATTTACCGTGCCTATTCCGGAACGCTGCCCACGTAGCATACCACGTTTCTAGGATCTCTTGGGTAGTCTCACGCCAGTCTCGCTCCAGTAGCGTGCTGAGGACGGCAACATACTGCCATGGCGTCATCTCTTGCCAATGCGTCGAGACCCAGCCCTGTGCCCACGCGATTTCGTCTGCTTGTTCCGTGTTTCTATGCCATTCCTGCATTCGTATGAACTTCAAAGCGTTCCGGACCCGGCGCGGTAGTTTTAGCGCCTTGCCCGGCGGAGAGCCTCTAACCATGTTTCACCCTCGTCGCCTCGGTCAAGACCAATGGCGTAGACCACCATAATTGTTGTGCCTCGCAGGCCACGCCCTGAGAACAGACATAAAATAAAATGGCGCTGCCATGCGGGCATTTGATGACGATTCGCTTGGAACCACTCGCTGAACCGCTTATGGTGTTCATTTTCTAGAGTGGTGAACTTAGCCTCATGGTCTCCCACGGCCCACCGTATGAGAGCCCGGACCCAGTCCGGGTAGACCACGGCGGGCAGGTCGCTCCCAAATGAGGCCTTAGTCGCCATCGTTGTTGAGTATCCCAGCCTTTTGTAGGGCGCCCTTCAGTACATCCAAGCTCTTACTAAGAGAGCTGCCATCAGCCCTGACCACGGTAAGCTTGATGGAGGGGTTGGCCTCGCGGGTCTTGGCTATGAGCTGCATGGCGGCCCGTGCGGTCTTTCTGTATGACAGGTACTCGTGGTAGGGGTCGTACCTGGTCCCGTCGTATGCCTTCCGCGTTCTAATGATGAAAATATCGTAGCCTGGATGGGACATAGCATAGCTCCTGTGAATCATATAGTAGTGAGCGGGGCGATCCCCGCGTTCGCTTTGCAACAGCGACGCCATTCGAGCGGCGGCGACATTATTCGTCGCTGGTCTTAAATCCGTCTACGATCTCCTGCATCATAGACTGATCGGCGCGACGGAAGAATGAGGAGGTCTGGTGGTATATGCAGCGCAGGAAAGTGCGCTGCCAGGGCGGCATCTGGAGCCAGTGCTCGTTTACCCACTGTTGGTAGGTACCGACGTCGCCTAGCCACCGAGACTCGCGCCAATCCTCCATAGTAACGTTCTCAACAATGCGGCGAAGAGTCTGGCGGATGAACACTGGAAACACGATACCTTTCTTTCGCTCTGGCATCTAGTCCTCCAATTATGACCTGGCTCATCAGCACAGGTAGGGCAGTAATCCTGTGGACCGGGACGGCGCCCGGTTTCGCCTTACTCTTCGGTGGCCAGCTTCATAGCCTCATCGAACGTCTCGCAGATTGAGGTGCCAGGCTCGACCAGGACCTCATGGTGGTCGAACCGCTTGCACCACTCGTGGCCCTGGTTGTACGCGAGGTTGCCGTACTCACCGGGGGCTTTGTTCAGCTCCTCTATCACTTGCTTGGCGAGCTTCTCGTCCGCGACAAGAAGCAAGTCTGCGGTGTCCGGGGCGTTGCCGTCGTAGTCTGCGTAGATTGCACAGCAGCGGACGGCGGGCTCTGTCTTCTTGGACATGTCACCCTCCTTGTTTGTATTCTGCGAAGGCCTGGCGCTCGATGTCGCATGCCTTCTGAAGGCGCTTGAGCAACTCCTTCTTTCGTAGGCTGTCCTTCTCCTCGCCCCAAGCCTCGGCCGCCGTTGCCATGGTCTCGCGAGCCTCTTGCCACTTGGCTTCGAGGACGTCGAGATTGGTCATCTCGCCCCGAGACATGGTTAGAGGATCCCGTAGGCGAGGAGGATGGAGGGGTTGCCGTGCGGGCAGGTCCCGTCGGGCTCCACCTCGCATCCCTCCGTGCAGAGGGCCTCGGCCATACCCTCGTTGACCATCTCACCGAGCATATCCATGAACTCGTCCTGGTCGGTGACCTTGTAGCGCTGCCGCCACTGAGCCACGGTGAGACGAGTGGTGCCAGGCGGCAAATTGGGCATTGACATTGTGTTCTCCTTGGAAGGCTCATCAGTTGTGGAATCCCAATCCACAAGACGGGGCCAGACCTGCGCCCCGTTTCGCCTGGTCAGCGGTCCTGCCAGCCCTCCACGGTGGCGGCCTCCAGCACGGTGGCGGCCTCCTCTGTGGTGGCGTCGAGCACCTTGGTCACGTCGGCCTCGATCTTGTAGTGGATGCCGTTGTGGTACTGGCCCTGCTTCTCCACGGAGAGCTTCACCGTCTTGAAGAAGGGGTGCTCCACCTTGATGCTGTGGCTGTCGTGGTGCTTCTTGATGTTCAGCTGCAGGGAGACGAGGTCGCCCTCCTTGTCCTCGATGGAGGAGCTGTCGAGGATCTCCTGCAGCTCGCCGGCCTTCATGACCTTGAGCTTGGCGAGATCGTTCTTGTCCACCTTGAGCAGCTCCAGCTCACGGAGCAGATCGGCCTTGCTGCTCGCGAGGCAGACCGTCCGTCCGTCCGAGAGGTGGTTCCAGGCGAGATGGCCGCTGTGGTAGTTGTTGGCGGGATCCCTGACCACGCGCCCCAGGACCGGGTCGGCCCGGAGGACGTTCACCACGGAGTAGCGCACCCACTGCTGCTCCTTGGAGCCGATGGCCTTGTCCGCCAGGAACTCGAAGGTTGGCAGCTTGCTCGTGTTGTTCATCAGGACCATCGGCTTCTCGCTCTTGCGCCACAGCTCCAGAAACGACTCCAGCTTTGCGATGTGCATTGTGTGCTCCCTTGTTGATCCTGGCTCGTCAGTTGGGGGCGGATCTTGATCCCCAAGACCAGGCGCCGGGGATAGCCCGAACGCCCGGTTTCGCCTAGCCCAGCGTGTGTGCGAGCACTCCGGAGATGAACGCACCAAGCATGAGCCCGGTAATGAACCAGTACCGCGTTACCTGGGTCTCCTCTTCGGGCGTAAGCCCGTAGGGGTGATTGCCCATGATGACGCGGTACACGTAGTCGCGGTCCAGCACGGCTACTCCGGCTTGCCGAAGGGCAGGAAGAGGCCCGCCTCGGTGCGAACCTCCTCGCGGCCCAGGTCGCTCTTCACGTCCGGCACCTTCACGCCGAAGAGGTGGTGGTCCCACTCCGGCGAGACCGGCCAGCGCTTGGAGTCCTCCTCCATGAGGCGCTGGAACTCCGCCTCGGCCTCGGGGCCGGTGAGCTGAACCAGCTCGCGACCCGGGTAGCGGCGGATGGTGGTGGAGAGCTGGAGACGACCGAGCTTCACATCCTTCTTGCTGTCCTTCTCGTTCATGGTATTGCTCCGGTTTTGGCAGGCTCATCAGTTGTGGCATGCCAAGCCACAAGACGCCCCGGAGGGCGTTTCGCCTAACGCTTCCCCTTCTTGAGCAGCTCCTTGGCGACGTTCTCTGCATACCGTGCCAAGTAGCCGTTGGTGTAGGTCACGTCCGGGTCGGTCGTGTTCATCAGGATTTGCTCGACCGTCCCAGGCGGGACGTGGTCGCGCATCAGCTCGTAGAGGAAGGACACGAGCAGGCTGTTGATGCGGACTGCGCCAGAGATCTGCCGTAGCTCACTGAGGCGGCTGGCGCTCGGGTGCTTCATGACCTCCTTGGTGCGCATGCTACTCTCCTTGCTTCTGGCCGAGATAGGTGACCGTCAGGTGATTCGCTTTGTCCTCCCAGGTGTTCTCTGACACCTTGACAAGACTGATGTCGGCCCAGTTGTCGATGTGATCCAGCAGGTAGTACAGGAACTTGGCGTCACCCACGTCCTCGGGCGGGTTCTGGTTGGAGCTGTCTTCCCAGTACAGCCCATAGTACTTGAAGCCGTACTTATGTCGAGGGTTTGGGGCGACACCCTGGAGCACCCTCTCGTTGTGCTTGTCTACCACTGGGCCCCACATGACAACAGTCCCGGCGGTGTCGCCCTCAAACTGCCCCGGGCTGAACCAGAGCGCGTTGGTGACGGTCTGGGTGGGGGGCAGAGCGAAGTATGAATCGTCGGAGGCGTGGCTCATGAACGCCACATTTGCCTCCTGGTCCATCAGCGACAGCTTCGCGATGAGTTCCTTGATCTTCATGGCTTACTCCAGCCCGGGGATGCGGCAGACCTTCGCCACCACCCGGCCGGTGGGCACCGTCTCGCCGGTTTCGACGATGAGGCCGTGCTCCTTGAGATGCTCGTAGATGGGCTCGTTCTCGGCCCAGCCCTTGAGCAGGAAGGTGCCGGGCTTGGGCTTGAAGTGGTCCACCGCCACCGTGAGCTTGGCGAAAGGATCGCCCTCCTCACCCTCGATCGTGACGGCTTCCGTGCCGTTGGGGTACTTCCCGGCACGGCGCATGGTCAACTTCTCGCCGTGAAACTCGAACTGGATCATGTGTTCTCCTTTGGGCTCGTCAGTTGGCGCCTAACGCCAAGACGGGGACGGAGCCCCGTTTCGCCCTGGTCAGTCGTTATCCTTGAGCTGGTTGACACGTTGCTTCTGCAGTTCACGCCCATTGGGGCAGATGCAATAGCGACGGACCCCGCATTTGATGCCTGCTGCCGTGGTGACGTGGCCTCGCGTATCGAGAATGCCTCGATTCCCACAAAGGCCACACACTATCTTTGGATGGACGAACTCCATCCACAGCCGCACGATTGGATCGGTCTTGCTTGCCATGGCGCCTCCTAGAAAGCGGTGCTGCCGATTTCGCGGCGCTGCTCGTGAAGCAGGTTGGTGAGCCATGAGAAGTAGTCGATGGCGTGCTGCTCCGTTTCCATCGGCTTCCCGTCGTTGAGGGCGTCTTCCAGCCCCTCTCTGACCTCCTCATCGCCATAGCACTCGACGATGATGTCCCAGCCGTTGCTGTTGTAGTCCGCGTGCTTGGCTGCGTACTCGCGGACCGCCTTCACCATCTCTGGCGTGATCATGGCTCGATTGCGTCCTGAGACACGCGAGGCGTCTCGAAATGCTCCTGCAACGCGTGTTCCAGCCGATCGGAAACGGCCAAGGTGTTCTTGGCTACGTCGCCATAGAGCTGGGTGGTTGCCACGATTCGCAGGATGCCGTTGGTCAACTGTACTTGCTCCACCTCCAGTTCAATCTTCATTGTGTTCCTTCGGGCTCATCAGTTGGGTCGTGAACCCAAGACGGGCTTGCGCCCGTTTCGCCCTACGCTGCATCCAGGTCGAAGTCGAGGAACATGAACTGACACATCGGGCAGTTGCAGTCGATGGGGTGGTCGGGCAGGAAGTCGAGCGGGAACGGGTCGTGGACCGTCCCGGTGGACACGTAGATGGTCGGGTAGGGACGGTCCAGATCCACGCCGGCCTTGGCGAGCAGCTCCAGGTCGTCGTAGAAGGCGGGCACCTGCAGCTCCACGCCATCAATCTCCTGCTCCTTGATGGCCTTCTTGGCCTCGCGGCGCTCGTTGCGCTTGAGGACCTTCTTCACGAAGCTCTTGGACTTGAGGCCCCGGAACTCGTCCGGGTAGAAATGGTGCGAGAACTTCATTGTATTCTCCCTTTGGCAGGCTCGTCAGTTCGGGAATGCCAATCCCAAAGACGGGCACGATGGCCCGTTTCGCCTTACTCGCTCAGCTCGTCAATGGCGCGCATAGCTGGCCAGATGGTGGTGGATTTCATCGTCAGGTGGAGAATGTCTCCAACCTTGTACTTGAGCCGCTGATGGCCCGGCACCCAAAGGATGAGTAAATCGACCCGGCCCTCCGGATTCAGCTCGTTCGGGGCGACGACACTGAAGATTTCCAAAATCGTGCCCTTCTCGGCAAGCAGTAGTCTACCTCTGGTGCCCCCATACCAGTCCTTGGTGACCAATAGCTTACGCTTCAGTTTCAGCTTGGTCGGCTTCATGGTTTTGTCCTTGGGAAGAAGTCCACCACTCCCCAGATACGGATGGGGCGGTGGAAGATGCGCACCTTCTGTGCTTGGAGCAGCTCGTTGCTGTACACGGGCTTCACCCCATCGGCGCAGGAGATGGTGATGTGGGGGAGCTGTGCGCCGTGGCAGAGGTTGTACACGTGGTCTCCGCCACAGACCACTGCCTGCCCCTTCTCGTCGTCAGCGACGCCCAACACCTGGATGGGGCAGATGTCCCCCAGCGGATAGCTCGGCAGTATATTCTTGCCGAACGCCAGGGTCAGGTGGTGAGCGAAGACGTTCTTGTGCTTGGGCGCGACGTATTCCAACAGCCGCGCCCTAGTCTCCTCTACCAAGAAAACGCCTGCATAAACAGGCTTGTCCTTATGCATGTGACCTCCTGAGTTCGCGAAGTTTGGCCACCATCTCGTCACGTGCTGTGACAGTGTGGAAGAGCGTATTTGGGCGGTGCCCGCCAGGCACGAAAGTAAAAATGCCAATCACCTGCCCGTCGTACATCGCCACGGTGTATCCGTTGGCAGAGAGCGTGACGTAGTGGATGGGCGGGAATCCTGACTTCATTGTGTGCTCCTTGGCAGACTCATCAGTTGAGGAATGCCAATCCTCAAGACCGGGGCGGGCCCCGGTTTCGTCATGCAAACAAGTTGATCCTGTTGCACCGTGCGCACCAAGACAGGCCACACCAATCTCTTCCAAGTTCCAGGTGCTTAGTATATATGGCGCAACGACCGCACCAACGCTGCGAGAAGTTAATATCTGGGAGCACCGCCAGCTTGTACCAAAACCACGTGAGGAGTTGGTGCTTGAGGCGCGTCTTGGGTTTGAGGCCCATCAGCCCTCCTGGGGCTTCATATCGACCCAGCCCTCTTTGCCAACAGTCTCGAAGAAGGTGTTGTCGCTGTCCCCGTAGCTCTCCTCGCCCTCGGTCTTGTCCACGTCCCAGTCCGGCGGCCAGCTTTCCCCGCTGGCCATCCTGTCACCGGAGTCGAAGATGGTCATTACGCCCCGCTTCCCCTCCTTGGCCAACGCGTAGTAGTACTCGTTGTCCTCGGCCTCGACGTAGAAGATGCCATATGCGTCGTTGCCCTGCTGGTAGTGCTCGGGGTTCATCTTGTTGAGGGTGTCGGCCACGAACTTCAAGGGGCCGTTACCCTCCAAGACCCGACACATGTCGGTCAGACCCTCCACCGTGGTCGGGAGCTTGTCCTTGTACTTCGCGAAGTGCTTCTCCAGCACCAACTCCAGCAGCTTCTGGGTGGCGGCCTCTTTGGTCCCGACCGGCAACGCCTTGTTGGTGTTCATGTCGATGATACACCAGCGCTTCATATTTGTAGCCTTTCTGGCTTGGCTCATCAGTTGGGCAGGAGCCACCTGCCTCAAGACCGGCTACTGTGCCGGTTTCGCCAGAGGAGAAGGGGCGGCCCATCCTGGCGCCGCCCCTCTTCATTGCGGACTACGGGCTACTCCTCCTCGGTGGGCAGCTCGGCCTCCACCTCGGTCGCCTCGCTGGCGCCCAGCTCCAGCTCGATCTCCACCGGGGTGGCCTTGCTGGCGCCGGGGACGTTGAAGCCCTGCTTGGCGAAGAACGCCTGGTACGCCGAGGCCCGGGTGCAGGTGTACTCCTTGCCGTTCACCTTCACCTTGTCGCCCTCCTCGATGCCCTGGCTGTTCGGGGTGAGCGAGTGGGTGTCGATCGTCGTGGTCTTCATTGTGTGCTCCCTTGCAAGTCCAGGCGGAATTGCCTGGTGGCCTGGCTCATCAGTGGCAGTAGGCCAAATCTGCCAGACGGGGCGCGATCGCCCCGTTTCGCCCTTTGCGACCGCCGTGCCGGCCGACGCATCTCAGCCTACGGCGCATTTGCGTTCTTCTTGCACCGGTTGCACCAGTACCAGCTGGTGTACAGCGTGATCTGGGTGGTCATGGTCCCGCAGTGCCTGCACCAGGCGGTGTAGGTCCTGTGTGGTGCGTGGTACTTGCGCACGACCAAGTCCCAGAACCAGTCCAGCAGTGCCTTGCTGTTCATCCTGCCAGCCTGTGCCCGTCCAGAATCTTGTAGCCGTAGGGGCAGTTGTGCTGGCTGTCGGTGTAGCCGCAGAAGGCGTGGCAGCAGAACTGCTCGTGTGCCTCCTTCGCCCGTACCGCCTTGTCCTTCTCCATCAGCGGCAGGGCCTTCACCGGGATCTTCCGCACCTCGTCGTGTGCGACCTCCCAGCCCTTGAACCCCAGTCGCTCTGCCCTGCGCAGCACCTGGATTGCCCGGTCCGCCGAGTAGTAGACCCGGATTCGGCCCGGAGTGATGAGAACTGAGACGTTCATGGTCTCCACTCCTTGCACGGTTTGAGGATTCGCAGCAGGGGCCTCGCCAACAGCCACCGGTTCTTCTTCTGCCAGAGTCTCAGAATGAAGAACATGGAGACGCTGAACCGCAGGCCCCACCAGAAGCAGAGGGCCTTGTGCCAGGCGACTCGCCAGCCGTGCACAGCCCCTTGTTTCACCTCGTCCCAGATTCCATAGATCCTGGGTGGCCAAAAGTCACGATCGGCCATGTGGTCCCCTTACTTGCAGAGCTTCAGTTCCAGCTCCCAGTGCACCTTGTCCCCGGTGCTGTTCTTCCCCACCAGGAGCCGGCCCTTCTTCTTGTCGTACCAGAGCACGTAGGCGCCCTTCCCGTTCCGTCCCCGGATGTGCTCCAGGTAGAGCGGGTTCTTGCCACTCGTCGCCCGGAACGACCTCATCTGCTCCTCCGTCCCCGACCAGAGGAGGAGGAAGTGCACCAGGGACTTAAGCAGGTAACGCTCCAGGTCCTTGGGCACAGTCTTCTTCGGCCCGTCCCACGCTGCCAGCAGGGCCTGGAGTTGCTTCTCCTCCTCTTCCGTGTCCGTGAGCTTGAGGGTCTTCATCGGCAGGCCCTCATCCTTGGCCTTCTTCCGCGCCAGGGGCGTCTTCAGCTCTCCTGGGTTCCCGTACATCTTCTTGTGTTTTCGTATCATGCGAGTTCTTTTCTGGCTTGGCTCATCAGTGGGGAGGGTGCCACCCTGTCCCAGACCCCCGCTTGGGGGTTTCGCCCTCACAAAGAACTCTCAGTCTAGGAAAGGAGTTCATCCCTCCACGTAGGCGATTACCTGCCCGGCGGGGATTTCCACCAAGTCCCGCATCCCCACCTCCCGGTCGTTCTCGATTCCCCCGTGGTCGCTCTCGTAGTTCTCCCGCAGCGACATCTTGCAGCCCCGCGCCTGGAAAGCCCGCAGGGCCTCCTCCTGCGTGGCGGTCAGGACAACGAAGAGGGAGTAGGCGGTATTCTTCAGCTTCCAGAGCTTCATAGTATGGGCCTCCTGTTTCAAAGAATGCTTCTAGCCGGTTTCAGGTGTTTTCGTAAAAGCAGGGGTTTGGGCCCAAAGAGGGGATTCTAGTCGGGCGAAAAGGTTAGAAGAGGAGGATTCTGGTTTAGGAAGAAGGGCATTCTAGCACGCCCCGGCTTTCCCAAAGAGCGGGCCCCTCCCAAAGACGACTGACCCACATTTCGCTTTCTTATATCTCTCATGGGCACGCGTGTTCATTCCTTGCACTCGCCAAACAAGGGGGTGGATGTCCCCCCTATTGGCTAGTCCGCGTGTCAACGGAACCAAAGGAAAAAGTCAGCCCTGTGATACGGGTCGGGCCTTGCTTGCCCCAGCTGGGGTTTACACGTCCCCCTCTGGCCGGGCCGAATCTGGATACTCCTCTCCCCTGAGTTGGGAGGGAAGTAGTCTTCCAGGCCTTGCCGCCGCGCAGCGCGAAGACCGGCTCTGAGACCGGGCAAGGCATCAATCCTAGTCTAGCTCGTCAGTTGGGGTAGACTAACTCCCCAAGACCCCTCAAGTACAGAGTGAGGGGTTTCGCTATGTTTTGCTAGCTGGGGTCTGGCTGGTTCCTGAGATAGGTCAACCAGCAGCAGAGCCCGATCAAGACAAGGTAAAGCATCTTGCGGCTCCTTTCTTCTGGTTTGCTACATCTCCCGGCAGCACTCCTTGCAGTGCCAGGTCTCCCGGGTGAAGACCATGGACTTCAGCCAGCTGGTGTACTTGTTACACCAGCCACACCAGGCCGTCTTCATCTTGGACTCCCTTCTTGGGGATTGGGGGCTACAGCCCCTTGAACATCAGCACCCAGGAGCTGATGATCAGCCCCGCCCCGAAGAGGGCCAGCGCCCACTCGTCCGCCTCGTGGTCCTGCATCCACTTGAGCATGGTATTGCCTTTCTGGTCTGGCTCGTCAGTTGGGGTAGACCAATTCCCCAAGACAGTAAAGCCCAGGGAGGGAACACTTCCCCTCCCCAGGCTTCCTGTTTCGCCGCCCTACTAGGCCAGGTCAGCGAGGAGGCTCGCGATCTCCTCCTCCTTGGCCGTCTTCTCCTTCTCCGCCTTGGCCGCCCGGTGGGCCTCCAGCTTCAGCTCCATCTCGGCCTTGGCGTCGCCCTCCAGGAGGGAGATGAGGCGCACCATCTTCGCCTCCGTCTCGTCCACCTTCGTGGCCTTCTTCGCCACCCCGGCGACCGGGATTCCGGTCAGGTCCCCGTCCACCTCGATCTCCAGGGAGACCGGGTTCGCCTTCGAGGCGCCGGGCACGGAGAAGCCCTGCTTCGCGAAGAAGACCTGGTAGGGCGAGGCCCGGGTCACGGTGAAGACCTTCCCGAGGATGCCCACCTTCTGGCCCTCCACCAGGCCCGGGTTGGGGGTGATGGAGTGGGTGTCGCAGGTGGTGATGTTCTTGGTAGCCATGGTGCTGCTCCTATGGTACACAGGCATGATTGCCCGTGGGGCACGAAGCCCGCCGGAAGCCCGAGCCAAGAAAGCCCAGGCACCCGGCGCGCCCCGCGCCAGCCACCACCACCCCGCCGCCGCCGCCCGATCGATCCCCAGCAAGCCCGGGGCCACCCCGCCGCCCCCGGCCCGCCACCCCGCCCTGCCCGCCGCCCGACCCCCGCCGACCTTTTTGCGCGGCGCGGGCCAGCCGATAACGGGACAGCTCTCTTTTTGTCCCCCGCAAACCGAAATCGGCTGCGGATACTGGGGTATGCGGCTTCTAAGGGGACCCGCTTTGGTTGATTGGGTCCCCGGAAATGGGATAGAGGGTATAGAGGTGTGGAGGGTCCCGGGACCCGAGAAAGCGCCTGGGTCCCTTCGGCCGCTACAGGTCGAATGGCGCGGTCCGTGAATTGGGACGTGCGGAGCCGTGTATGAACCCTGCGTATCAGCTGATTTGGGTTGGGGAACACGCCAGCGGGATGACGAATATCGGCAGGCAACGACTTGGGCATCCGGACCCGATATATATACCGATGAAGTTCTTGTTTCTGAGCGGGATGGCGGGTGATACAGAGGAAGAAGACAAAGTCTGGGAGGCACTGAAACTGGGAACCCGGTATCTCAGGCAACACAAGTTGTGGGTTTGCGATATGGAATTCAAGATTAGTGGATATACACACTGGAAGTTTGTGTGGTGGCGAGCATGAGGTGGAGGAAGGCGATAGTGTTAGGGAACCCAGGTATGGGCATGATGTCTTGGTCTCGCTACCTGGAGCTGATTGGGTCCTTCGAATCGGTGGCGGATGTGCATAGGATAGTAGGGGATGAGATAATTGAGGAGAGAAAGCTCAAGCAGGGGATGACGGTAGTGAAGGTGAGGGTGGAGAACGTGGGAGAGGACGCCATTCTCCAGTTGTGGTATGGGAAGAAGGGGAGAGGACCCGAGCGCGGCGGGATTTTGACTTACGTGATTTGGGGATGAGATGCCGATTATATACTATGGGGCGAATGAATACGATGAAGAGGAACCCTACAAGCACGACACACTCTATGGGGTCTGCACGATGAATGGGGCTAGGGACAGGGAGGACTTGATAGAAGCGGCAAAGGGACCAATCAGTAGAGATGCCAACATACTCAAGGTGGAGCGGCGGGAGGTAAGGGGCATCTCGGTGGTGTTGGTATTTGTGCCATGGCGAGTAGAGCCGAGAAAGATTGTGGCCTGGTGATGCCTGCGATTGGTTACAGCGGAGAGAGACACCTTGCTACTGCGTGGTCCTGGCCGGAGATATCAACGATGGAGGACCTGATTACCGCGATGGCCGGCAGGTGGAGGGTGACGAGCACAAGGCGTGTGGGAGAGTTGGAGTTTGTGGTCCTGATGTGGCTAAAGGATGAAGGGGTAAGCAGGAGAGTGGTGATCTGGCGATGACATCAGATGGAATGAAAAGACTTATTTTCTTAGGAAGAGCGGAGCCCGGGGAAGGAGAGAGGGTGGGGGTCATACCTGTGGAGTCCCACAGGATAGTGGAATACTTGCACATGCTGCACGGAGATGAGTTGCAGGTGTTCACCCAGGTGCGGGGACTGAACATGATGTCGTTCAAGACCCTGGACTACAAGTCGGAGCGTTTGTACGAGTTGGACCACAAGCCACCGAGAACGGACCGGCCAGGGACAGTGGTATATATATGGTGGTGAAGATACCATTGTGGCAGTATGTTTACATGCCGGGGCTAGTAGAAGCGGCGGGTCCCATCGCAGAGATACGGGTATATTGGTACAAGAAGGACCCGAAGACCGCGAGAGAAGAAAACGATTGGGGAGGGATGGGTACCCGCGATTTTGCGGGAGAGATGGACCAGGTGGACGCCCGGTGGCTGCAAGGATTCCCTGCGAGAGAGCGGGTCCGTAACAAGTTCGTGGGGAAGTTCTGGTACTCGCAGTGGCTAGTGCACTTGGAGCGTGGTGACTTTGTCTACCAGTTCGTGTGGTGGTTGAAATGAACGAGGAGGACAACGAGCGATATCTGTCGGGGATCTTCAAGCAGAACTTCTTCGACAGCCCGGAGTGGCTGTGCTATGGGCACACGAACTCTTTTTCGCCAGTCTCGTTTGAGGGAATGAAGACGAGAGAAATACGGCCGGGCTTGTTCTATTCTTACATGAAGTACGACCAGATATGCATCATCGCAGTGTGGTGGGACCCAAATAAATGAAAAGAGAGCGGTTCTTCTCTGCCATCGTTATGGAGAACTACTTCGACGGCCTTGAATGGCCTTCCCATGGGGCTTCAAACGCATACTCGGACCATGCGTTCAAGAATATGAAGACAAGGGAAGTGCGGCCGGGCTTGTTCTATTCTTACCTGCAGGGAGATAGGGGAGTTCATATCATTGCGGTGTGGTGGGACCCAAATAAATAACATCGCGACACCGGTCGAATGGCGCGCTGTGTGCACCGTTTAGCCTTGAGGGCGCGCATATGGCCTCAGACAAGTACCAGATGGTCGTGAATGCCTTTGAAGTGGAGGCCATCGCGGAGGAGCCGGACAGGGCAGGGCAGGTCTTCATAGGATCCTTCTTGCCCAGTGCGCAGGAATTGAGCGTGAAGAAGATGAACGGCGTGTATTTCGGTAGCTACATGCTGGGCGTCGCGCGAGAGTACAAGCTGGTGTGGTGGCGGCGATAATAATGCTACACTTCATCTTGAGAATGGAGGTCAGCGAGCCCGAGCACTCGGACCCCAGGCGGCGAGAGCCCGTGGCCGTTTACAGTAGTATTAACACCCAGCCTCTCTATTCACTCATTGCTTTAGAGGAACTATTCAAGAGGCTGGAGACAGCAGAGACGACGAAGCGGGTTGGGGAGATTACTATTATGTACGCACAATCGTGGAGCGGCAGGACCAAGAGTGTTCTCACTTACGTTTGGTGGCGTTAGAGGGGGCTAGAATGCCAGTCATTGCCATTGGTGGCCGGACAAGTGATGCAATTCACCATCTTCCACAGGACTGAGTCTTTCTACGACCGTGGTGTGATACGCGTAATGGAAAACTATGCTGGCGTGACCAGTGATGTCGTGATTGACCACACTTACGATATTCAGCTTCTGATTCGAGCGAAGCAATTCAGAGTGATAGCCGGGATGTACGTCGGGACCAAGGTCCATGCGCAGAGCAAGACCACTTATGTCTGGTGGGCCAAGTGAGCCGGTACGTGTTCTTCAGGGACCGCTACACGCATGCAGGCCTTTCCGATTATGTAGACGTGGTGCCTGGGTCAGAGGAAGGCCTCATTTCCACTATCGCGATGAATGAGGACATAGCGAAATTGGAGCGATTTGGTGAGGCCAAGCGTGTAAGGCACGGTGGGAGGGGAGAGATATATATCGGAAAATTGATCTCCGGTGATACTGAGATGACATACATCTGGTGGGATGCATGAAGATCTACGTCATCACCAAGACACTCTACAATATAGATCGTGGAGGCCGTGAGTTTTATGACAGGGTTGTGCTCAATTTTGGTGACCGCGAGGACATCAAAAGCTTCAACCCCGTTAGGCTCGAACAGAAAGTGTTTGGCAAAGTAGTGATGGGGCTGAACTTCGTGGTCACACGTGACCCCTCTAATGCGGAATACACGTCCTTCGTCTGGTGGATTGGATGAGTCGGGTGGTGTGTAGGGTCCACTATTCGCCATGGGAGGGCGAGGAGGACGACTTCCAGGTACGTACCCTGGCCAGTGTTAATATGGAACACGTGAGACGGGTGCTGCCTGGATTCTACATATTAAAGTACCGTGATGACAACATCCTCGTAACTCTGGTCTGGTGGGACCAATAGATGCCGGTGTTCACATTACAGAAGACCCTGAGCAACCAGAAGGTAATTTACGGCGGATCGGGGCATGCTTGGCGTTGGAAGGACATCCACGTAAGTAGTCCTATAGGAGAAGCGATCGAGCGACTCAAGGAGACCGGTGAATATAGGACTGTGAGGGGCATACACATCGGGCACCACAAGGCGTTCGACGGGGTGTACCGAACTTACGTTTGGTGGAACGAATGAACATGGCTCAGCTACAATTCTTGGGCCACCAATTGGATGGCAGATATATCAGGAAGGGAGAGGGTCTGTCCGGTGGCTGCCATCTGGCCATCATCCGCGTAAGAGGCGTACAATGGGAGACGGAAGGCGAGGAATACGACGCACGCAAACTAGTGCGGATAAATGAGTTGCACCTGACAGAGCCCAGAGAGGTGCGTTCGGGGCTCTTCTTGTCGCAGTATCGTAGATTGGGTGACGTGGTTACTATGGTGTGGTGGGTTAGCAAGTAGGCGCATAATGAACGGCTCTTGCGTCGGCATCTATCGCCACTATTCATACAATCTTGATGGCGGTGCGAGCTATGGATCTAAGCCGCTGACCCAGGAGACAGACCTGCACCTAGAGGGCGTGATACGGGAGCCGCGTCCAGGCCTGTTTCTGGTCTGGTTCTCAAGCGTCAACGGGCCGACCACCATGGTGTGGTGGAGAAGGACGGTATGGTAGTCTTCGCTAAGACCAGATACACGGACGAGTTAGAAGAATGGATCGTCGGTGGAGATTATACTGATTGGGGCGCAGAGCGCTCCCAGATAGTGGCGGACATCATCGGGCTTGAGAAACGTGGCGAATTTAAGACCGTACGTGGGATGCGTATTGGTAAGATGTATCAGCACGGCTTCATGAGCCGAGTGTATGTCTGGTGGGAGCGGTAGCTTGCAGATCTGCATCCTCATCATGTTTGAACAGGACAAGTCCCTCATTAATGCCATAGTGTGCGATTTGGATAAGAAACCGATAAATGGCACCACAACTCATGGGGTTATGCGGGAGTTGAACCTCATAAGGAAGCAAAAGCGAGTGAGGACAGTGGCGGGGATTCAAATTGGATACAAGCAGGGTGTATATTTTAATACTGTCTATGTCTGGTGGTATAAGTGAGACAGTACTTCATACAGCGGTCTGTCTATGGCGAGTCTAATATTGGTACGCTCTATTGGGCGGAATTTGGCTTAAACGTCACAAAGTATAATGAAGACATTAAGTGGCTTCAACAATTTGGCGATATACGCACGGTCAGGGGCATATGTATTGGCAAAAGATTCGATCATCTAAGTAAGAAAGAGACCACGTACGTCTGGTGGTCTAAGTGAGCAGAACCCATGCAACATATGATTAGCAGACACACCTTCATTGGAAGTGAGGATATGTTTGAGGGTCGCAGCTCAGACACGGCCCATAGCTGGGAAGCGCACATCAGCTGGATCTTGAAATACGGCAATGTTAGGCGTGTTGCTGGGATGAGGATTGGAGTCAAGCACGTCCAGTACGGAAACGTCGATGTGACTTACATCTGGTGGAGTAGTTGAGTGGCCACAGACAAGAAACAATATGCGATCATCGTCTGTTGGCTCGGTCCAGACCCAGCTCCTCCAAGTACACCGAGTATCTTATGGAATGCCTTTACTACTACAGTCTTTGCTAGCGAAGCAGACGTGGCCGACGAAATGGCGTTGCGATCAATCACAGAGGACAAGAAGCGAGCTGAGTTTAAGAGAGTAGGGCAGTTTAGTTTCGCTCGGTGGTTAATAGCGGGAAAATTTGTGTACCGCTGTGTTTGGTGGGAGATGGACGCGTCCCTATTCAAAACGTAATCACCGATTGGCCTCAAACCGCGTCAGTCGGTTGGTGCGACGTGTGAATAACGAAAACACGGAAAAGGCATACGGCCAATTCGGGGGAAGAGGTCATGCCAGCGGTTCTGCTAGCAGAATCCACATCACTCATAGTACATAGAGATCCATGGGCGGCCAGGTTTGAGAAGTGTAAGAATCCCCATGGCGTGTTGAGGATGATCGATCAAAATCTCTGGGTCTTGAAGCGACAGCAAAAGATTTGTGGGATGACACTGATGGTGTTCGTCATGCGAGGCAATAACCCCAAGCACGCTTATCGTAAGTACGTGGTGTGGAAATAATGCCACTCATTATGGTAACAACAGCGACGTCAAGTGGTGAGAGTAATACCTCTAACACTTTGGTTGTAGCTACAGCTGAGCGAAATATTATGTCGCTGGATGACGCCAAAGTGAAATACCCGGCGAGAATGTGGGCCCCCGCATATGCCTTCCGTCACGAGGCGTCTGGGA
>Ga0335069_10001409_pt1 | contig 38912 bp, 32 predicted proteins | sample Lox_Sample_11_FD_206714 | JGI IMG/M metagenome (GOLD analysis project Ga0335069, IMG submission 206714) | Soil microbial communities from Loxahatchee National Wildlife Refuge, Florida, United States - Lox_Sample_1.1 | ecosystem: Environmental > Terrestrial > Soil > Wetlands | place: USA...
CGGCCTGCCAGGAAGCGCGCGGCGCCGGTCCACCGCCCGTACCGGACCTTCAAGACAGCCGGCGGACAGCCGATCTGGGTCGGCCGGGCCGGCGAGGACAACGCCGCGCTCACCTTCCGGGTGGCCCGCCCGCATCACCTCTGGATGCACGCCCGCGGAGTGCCCGGCGCGCACGTGGTGGTTCCGCTGGACCGGGGAGCGGACGTCGAACAGGAGACGCTGCTCGACGCAGCGCACCTCGCGCTCCACTTCTCGCGGCTGGCGGGCGAGCCGCGCGGCGAGGTGGCCTGGACGCGTGCGCGGCTGGTCAAGCGGGTGAAAGGTGGTGCACCGGGGCAGGTGACCTACAGCGGGGAGAAGGTGCTCGGGGTTCGGATGGAGCCGGTCCGGCTCGAGCGGTTGCTCCGCTCGCGCGAGGAGCCCGACATCTAGCGCGAGGAGCCGGGTTCACCCGGCACCGGCGCGCCCGTCGGGGCGGGCTCCTGCCGCTCGAGCACGCTCCGGGCGTCAGGAGCAGCAGCGGCTTGGCGCGACGCGGTGGCCTCGGCGGCCAGGCGCTCACGGCGCGCAGCGAGGATCTCGCGGACGACGATCTGCGCCAGGGCCACCGCGGGCACGGCGACCACCGCGCCCGCGATCCCGAGCAGCTCGGCGAGAAAGAGGATGCCGAGCAACGTCACCAGCGGGTCGAGGTGCACGGTGCGCCGGAAGACGAACGGCCCGAGCACGTTCCCCTCCAGCTGCCCGTAGAGGAGGAAATAGCCGAGGGTGATGAGTGCCTTCACCGCTCCCCCGGTGATCAGCGTGACCAGGGTGATGAACGCCCCGGTGAGGATAGGACCTGCGTAGGGCACCAGGCTGGAGAAGCCGCTCAGGAGTCCGAGCGGGAGGAAGTAGGGGGTGCCGATCATCGCCAGGACCGCGGTGGTCAAGGTGGCGTTGACCGAGCAGATGAAGAGCACCCCGCCCAGGTAGCCGCCCACCGCGCGGTACGACTTGGCGAGCACGCCCTCCCACCGCGGCCGGTCGTGCACCGGCACCAGCGCGAGCAGCCGCCGCACCAGCCCGCCGCCGAAGACCAGCATGAACACGGTGAGGACGAGCACGGTGACGAAGCCGGCGACCGCGCTCAGCGCGCTGGTGACCGCGCTCAGGATCGGGTTCACCGCCGTCTGGGCCATGCCGAAGGCGCCGGACAGCGCATCCTTCAGCCGTTCCTCGATCCCGAAGCGTGCGTTCAGGCTCTGGAAGCGAGGCGACTTCCGGAGGTCGCCCAGGGTCTTCGGCATGGAGGCGATGAAGTCCCGGAGCTGGTGGATCGCCGTCGGGACGACGATCAGCATCAGCCCGGTGAGGAGCAGGACCACTGCCAGCGTGGTGAGCGCGATGGCCCACCCCCGGCGGATCCCCCTCGCCTCCATCCGCCGCACCACGTGGTCCAAGGCGATGGCCACCATCATCGCGGCGACGGTGAGGGTGAGCGCCAGCCGGGTCTGGAGTACGAACAGCACCAGAGCCGCCGTGGCCACCGCCGCGAAGCAGACGGTGAACGCCGTCCTCAGTGTCACCTGCGAGCGCACGGCGCTAACCTTGCTCCGCCCATGCCCGCTGGCAAGGACCGCTCGCCCTGCGCACGCTGTGCCGAGGCGCTGGGACGCTCGTGCTGCGAGCCCGGCCCCGGCGAGCGGCTGGCCACCGTCACCGCCACCGACGTCGAGCGGATCCAGGCCGCCACCGGCTTGGCACGCCAGCGCTTCGTCGTGCACGAGCCCCTCTCGCCCGAGGAGTCGCTGGCCTACGAGGCGCGGCGGCCGGGTTACCGCGGGTACTTCCGGCGAACGGTGGTTCGCTGGGGCCTGCGGGCCGAGCGCGGCGTCTGCGTGTTCCTCGGTGAGGGTGGGTGCACGCTCGACCCGTCGGCTCGCCCCACCCCCTGCCTGCTCTACCCGTTCGAGCCGGCCGAGCACGGATGGACGCTCGCCGTGGAGCGCTCGGGCTCACCGGAGCTCGCGGCGACCAGCGCCGAGCCCCGCTGCCTCGCGGCCGAGGAGGCCCGGAGCAAGGGAGGTCTCCTCCGCAGCTTCGCGCTCGAGGTCGAGGGCTTGACGGCGCTGATCGATCGATTGCGGGCGGAGGTGGAGGCCCACCCGGAACCGCTCGACTGCGTCAAGCAGCGTCCGTCACGCACCGTCACCGGGAGGGCGGAAGGAGATCGCCTCGCTCGCTTGCGCAGGGCGCGGCTGCGGTAGAGTGCACCTCGCCAGTCCCGTGAGCGATTCGTCTCCTCGTCAGCTTCTGCTGTTCGAACCCCAGCCGCGAGCCCGGGGCGGCGTCCCGGCCCGCGAGATGGCGGTTCACAAGGCCGCCTCCCTGGCCCAGTACCTCGCCCGCGACCTCGGGATGCCGGTGCGCCTCTCGGTCACCGACAACCGGAGCACGATGATCAGCTTCCGCCGTGCGCCCTCGGCGCTCCGGCTGCGGCTGCACCACATGTTCCTCGACGCGCCGGATCCGGTGGTCCAGGCGGTGGCCGACTACGCGGGGCGCGGACGACCACAGGCCGGTCGGGTGCTGGACGAGTTCATCAAGCGCGAGCAGCCGCGCATCCGTCAGGAGCGAGACGCCTCCGACGAGCGCTTCTCCCCCGAGGGACGCTTCTTTCACCTCGAGGAGATCCGAGACATGCTCAACGAGCGCTTCTTCCAGGGCGGGGTGCGGGCGAGCATCGGCTGGGGCCGTGCCCCGGGCCGCCGCCGGCGCAAGTCGATCCGCCTGGGCGTCTACGACCACCAGACCCGGGAGATCCGCATCCACCCGGCGCTGGACCACCCCGAGGTGCCGCGGTTCTTCGTGGAGTTCATCGTCTTCCACGAGATGCTGCATCAGCTGTTCCCCAGCTCGAACGGGCCGGGTCGGCGGGCTCATCACCCGCGGGCCTTCCGCGACCGCGAGCGCGCCTTCCCTCTGTACGAGGCGGCGATCGCCTGGGAGCGCGAGAACCTGCGCGCTCTCCTCCAGCGCTAGGCCACCATGAGACGCGCCAAGATGGTCTGTACTCTCGGGCCCGCGTCGTTGAAGCCCGAGGTCCTCGAAGAGATGCTCAACGCGGGGATGGACGTGGCCCGGCTGAACTTCAGCCACGGGAGCCACGCCCAGCACACGCAGACACTGTCGATGCTCCGCACCGCCTCCCTGAAGGTCCGGAAGGCCGTCGGGGTGCTGGGAGACCTGCAGGGGCCGAAGATCCGGACCGGGAAGCTGGTGGAGGGGAAGGTGGAGCTGGTCCCCGGGGCCACGTTCTCCATCACCACCGACGAGTCGGTCCCGGGGACGCAGGAGATGGTCTCCACCACCTACCCCTTCCTCGCCTCGGACGTGAACCCCGGTGACCGCATCCTGCTCGACGATGGCCTGCTCGAGCTGCGGGTGCTGGAGACGGACAAGAAGCAGCTGGTGCGGACCGAGGTGGTGCACGGCGGCACGCTGAAGAACAACAAGGGCATCAACCTCCCCGGCGTGGCGCTCCGGGCCGAGGCGCTGACCCCCAAGGACCGGGAGGACCTGGTCTTCGGCATCAAGGCTGGCGTGGACTACATCGCGCTGTCCTTCGTGCGTCAGCCGAGCGATCTGGACCAGGCGCGGGCGGCGATGGCCGAGGTTGGCCGGCAGGTCCCGATCATCGCCAAGCTGGAGAAGCCGGAGGCCATCGCCCGGCTGGATGCGATCCTGGAGAAGACCGACGGGGTGATGGTGGCCCGCGGCGACCTGGGAGTGGAGCTCCCGCCGGAGGAGGTCCCGGCGATCCAGAAGGACATCATCCGCCGGGCGAACCTCCGCGGTCTCCCGGTCATCGTGGCCACGCAGATGCTCAATTCGATGTGCGAGCATCCCCGGCCGACCCGCGCCGAGGCCTCGGACGTGGCGAACGCGGTCTACGACGGGGCGGATGCGTTGATGCTCTCGGGAGAGACCGCCTCGGGCAGCTACCCGGTGGAGTCGGTGCGGATGATGGAGCGCATCATCCTCGCGGCCGAGAGTGCGGCCCGCACCCACGGCAAGGCGCCAGCGCGCATCGGCGGGGTGACCTTCCCGGCATCCTTTCCCGACGTGATCGCCGGCGTGGCCTGCGAGGCCGCGCGGGCCGCGGGCGCGGTGGTCATCGCCGCCTTCACGCTCTCGGGGCACACGGCGCGGCTGCTCAGCCACTACCGGCCGCCGGTGCCCATCGTGGCCTTCTCACCCAACCAGGAAGTGCGGCGGAAGCTGTCCCTGCTCTGGGGCGTGGTGCCGCGGGTGCTCGAGCCGGTGGACCGGACCGAGGAGATGGTCCGCCGCGTCGAGGAGGAGCTCCTCAGCCGGGGGTTCGCCCATCGCGGGGACCGGGTGGTGATCGTCTACGGCGCTCCGGTCGGGCAGCCGGGGAAGATCAACAGCATGCGGCTCCACGAGATTGCCTGAGGCGCGGGTCCGAGGCTCCCGTCGCGTGCCGGGCCGTCTCGACGTCAGCGGCGCGCCCGCGACGGGCGCTTCCTCGCGCGCCGAGTGCTCGCCCGGGCCGGAGCGTTCCGTCGAGCAGGAGCCTTTCCCGCCGCGGTCGCCTTGCCCTGCACGATGGCCCACAACCGTTTCGGCGCGATGAGTCGGTAGCTCTCGAGCACCAGCGCGCGGACCTCGCTCCATTCGCGAACGCCCTTCACCTCCATGCTGATCCAGCCGTGCGCCCCCACGTAGGGAGCGCGGGCGAAGCGTGGGTCCTGGACCGCCGCATCGGCGTGCTCTCGCTCGAGCTTGAAGCCGATGGTGAAGCTCCCTCCCTGGTCCCCGAACCCGGCGAAGATCTTTCCTCGGACCCGGAAGTGCGGCTGGCCCCAGGTCATCGTCTCGGTCGCCTCGGGCAGCGTGAGGCAGATCCGGCGCATCTCGTTCAGCGGGCTGGAGCGGGACATCAGAGAATCCTCCTCTGGCCAGCACGCTCAATGAAGATCCAACGGCAGCAGGGCGGGGTGGGCTGGCGGAGCGCCCGGCCGGAGCGTGCCGTCGTCGGCAAACCGGCCCCATCCGCTGTCCACCAGGGCGAGGACGCCCCGGCGCGTCGCGACGGCGTGCGTCGGGTCCCCGAGCTCCGGCGCCCTGGAGAGCACCGTCCACCGCGTCACCCGCCGTCCGTCCGGGGTGAGCCAGAGGCGGACCACCCTCGGCTGCACGATGCCGTTCTGCACCGCGACCACCCCTCCCGGCGCAGCCGTCAGACCATCGATGCCGCCGGTCACCAGATCTCCCGGTCCCAGCACCGGCTCGGGGACTCCGCCTCCGACGGGCATGGCGAAGAGCCCGAGCGTCCAATCGGGCACCAGCAGCGTCCGTCCGTCCGGGGCGAGGGCCGGTGTCTGCGGGCTGGCGAAGGTGTGCGCGGGGACCAGCGGCTCGAGCACCCCGCCGTCCGGTGCCAGACGATAGACGGTCCCGGCGAGTGCGTCGGACACCAGAACGGCCCCGTCGGACGTGACCGTGATGTCCCCCAGGAGGTGAGGACCATCGGCCGGGGGCTCACGTCGGGCGATCTCGGTGGCGTCGTCCAGCCGGTAGGTCACCAGCGCCGACCGCCCCTCGTCCGTCGTCCGGAAGCCCTCGGCCTGCGGTACCGCGCCCACGCTCACGTGCAGCACCCGTCGCCGCGCATCGAGCCCGAGCGCGAACGCCCCGCTTCCGGCCGGCGCCGGGTGCGCCCACGCGCGCCATGCGCCACCGACACCTCGCCAGACCTGGCCGGTCCGCACGCTGGAAACGAACACCGCGCCGGTGCGCGCATCCTCCGCCAGGTCCTCGACCAGCCCGAGCTCCGGGGGAATCGCCCGCGTGGGCCCCGGCCTCACCGGGCTGCGGCCCGCGGCGAACCGCTCGACGAGCGGGGTCCACCGCGCATCGGTCCGGAGAGGCCTCAGATCCGGGTCCTCGGAGAGGTCCACCGCGAGCCCGGCGCTCGCCAGCGGCGTGAGCACCTCGAAGGCCCGATCGGTCCGCCCGGCCCGCGCCTCGAGGCACGCAAGGTCGTACTGGACGTCGATCCGGCCCGGGGCCGCCGCGCGCCGCCGCCCGAGCGCCTCTCGCGCCTCGTCGAGCGCCCCCGCGCCGATCGCCCGGGCGAACGCGCGGCGCGCAGCCGCGTACGCCGCCGGTCGTCCCGCCGGGGACGGAGAACCGCCGTCGGCGCGGAGCACCACCGCCACGAGCACCAGGAGCGTGCGCATCGCACACCTGGGGCTCTCACACCGCGGCAGACCGGCGTGCGACAATCCGCGATCCATGCTCGCCCTGCAGCTGGCTGCGCTCCTGCTGGCCGCCGCCGCCCCCCAGAAGCTGGACCTCGTGATCGAGCACGGCCGAGTGGTGGACGGCTCCGGGAGTCCCTGGTTCCGCGCCGACGTGGGTATCCAGGGGGACCGCATCACCCGGATGGGGGACCTGCGCGAGGTGCCGGCGAAGCTCCGCATCGACGCACGCGACCACCTGGTCGCCCCCGGGTTCATCGACCTGCTCGGCCAGAGCGAGCTGTCGGTCCTGGTCGATCCCCGCGCCGAGTCGAAGATCCGCCAGGGCATCACCACCGAGATCACCGGCGAGCTGGGCACGGTGGCCCCGGTCCGCGACGAGATCCTCGGCGGGGTCATGGGCTGGCTCTCGCTGCACCAGATCAAGATCGACTGGAAGGACCTCGACGGGTACTGGAAGCGCCTCCGGGCGACCCGGCCCGCGATCAACATCGGGACCCTGGTCTCCACCGGCCAGGTCCGCGCGGTGGTCATGGGCCAGGGGTCCGAGGCGCCCACGCCCGAGCAGCTGCTCCGGATGCAGATCGAGGTGCAGAAGGCCATGCGCCAGGGCGCCTTCGGCGTGGCCGCCGCGCTCGCGTACCCTCCGGCGCGCTACCAGACCACCGACGAGCTCGTGCTGCTGGCCCGCTCCGCGGCGAAGTTCGGAGGATTCTACGCCACGCACCTCCGGGACGAAGGCGACCAGGTGCTCCAGGCCCTCGACGAGGCGCTCGACGTCGGGCGTCGCGGCGGGCTTCCGGTGGAGGTCTGGCACCTGAAGGTCGCCGGGAAGGAGAACTGGGGCCGCATGCCCGAAGTGCTCCAGCGGGTCGCCGCGGCGCGCGCCGACGGGCTCGACGTCTCGGCCAACGTGTACCCCTACCTCGCGGGGGCCAACATGCTCCACGCCGACGTGCCGGACTGGGCACTGGCGGGCGGCGTGTCGGCGATGCTCGGCCGGCTCAGGGACCGGGAGCAGCGGGCACGCATCGAGAAGGAGATCACCGCCAGCTGGAAGGACGCCTCCGAGCCCGAGCGGGTGATCGTCCTCCTCGGGCTCTCACCCGAGGCCAAGCACTACGAGGGCAAGAGCCTGGCCGACGTGGCGAAGGCTCGCGCCACCACCCCTGCCGCGGCGCTGGTGGACCTGATCCTTCTCGACGGTGGGAGCACCCAGGTGCTCCGGTTCGTCGCCAGCGAGTTCGACCTCCGCGAGGCGCTCCGTCAGCCCTGGGTGGCGATCGGCGTCGACGCGAGCGCCGATGCGCCGGACGGGCCGCTCGGTCCGGAGGGGACGCACCCTCGCGCCTTCGGCTCGATGGCCAGGCTGCTCGGGACCTACGCCCGCGACGAGAAGCTCTTCACCGTCGAGGAGGCGGTGCGGAAGGTCACCTCCGGCGCCGCCCGGCGGCTCGGGCTCACCGACCGTGGCCTGCTTCGCCCGGGGATGATGGCCGACATCGTCGTCTTCGATCTCGCCCGGGTGAAGGACATGGCGACCTACGCGAAGCCCAAGCAATTCCCCGAGGGAATCGAGACCGTCCTGGTCAATGGGCAGCCGGTGCTGGTGGACGGCATCCGCACCGAGGTCCGGTCCGGGCGGGCGCTGCTGCACCCGGTGCCGGACGCGGTCCGCTAACTGTAACTTAGCTCGCACGTCTCGAGCGGGCCGCCGCCGAAAGCTCGGCGCTCCTGCCGCGATCGAGGTGCCGGCGTCGACGCTCAGTCGGGCTCGCCGGCCCTCTTCGGCTCGGGGAAGCGCCGGAACCAGCTGTTCGCGTTCCAGGTGGGACGCGCCGGCGCCTGGGCGATGGAGACGCCGAGCAGGAAGTTGAAGCGCGTCAACTGGGCGAACGGCCCCCAGTCCCGGTCGGGCTCGAACCCGTCCTGCGGCTGGTGGTAGCGCTTGCGCCAGAAGTCCTTCTCGGCGGCGCGCTGATCGGGGGTGAGCCCCGCGACCCCGTTGAAGGTTTGCGCTGCGGGGATGCCCTTCTTGACAAAGTTGAAGTTGTCCGAGCGGATGAAGTAGCTCTCCTCGGGCTCGGGATCCGGCGAGATCTGGAGGCCGAGCGCATCGGCGGCGCGCGCCACGTTTGCTCCGAGCGAGCTCTCGTCGGTCCCCAGAGCGACCACGTCCTTCAGCGGGTGGACCGGGTAAGCCCCGTCCACGTCGATGTCGGCGACGATGTCCTTCAGGGGCACGGTCGGATGGCGGGCGAACCACTCCGAGCCGAGCAACCCGCGCTCCTCGGCGGTCACGAAGAGGAAGAGGATGCCCCGTCTTGGCGGCTGGCCAAGGCGGGTGAAGGCCCGGGCGGTCTCCAGGAGGCTGCCCACGCCGGCCGCGTCGTCCGAGGCTCCGTTGTAGATGCGGTCCCCGTTCACCGGCTTGCCGATGCCCATGTGGTCGAGGTGGGCGCCGTAGACGACCACCTCGCCGGCGGTGGGGGAGGCCGGGTCTCCGGGCAACAGCCCCACCACGTTCTCCGAGGTGATGTGCCGGATCCTGCTCTCGCGCCGAAGGCGGCCGCGCAGCCCGAGCGAAAATCCCCGCGGCTTCCCCTGCGCCGAGGCCTCGACCAGTCCGGCGACGGTCTCCGGTCGGCCGGCCTGCTTCAGGAGCGCCTCGAAGGCGGCGGAGCTGATCGTCCCTGCCGGAAGCAGCGGGGGTGAGTCCTCGAGCCGCATTGAATCGAAGGCGAAGTACTCCGCCAGGAGCGTGAACGGCGTGATGGCCTCCTTCGCCGGGGGCCACACCCAGACCACCGCCCGGGCCCCACGGCGCATCAGCTCGCGGGCGACCCGCTCGCTCTGCCCGTGGACTGCCGACGCCAGCGAGGGAAAGAAGTCCGGGCGTTCCGAGCGCGGGGCACCGAAGAGGGCGAGGACGATCTTGTCCCGCACCTCGACTTGGGCGAAGTCGTCATAACCGTACTCCGGGACACTGAGCGCGTACCCGGCGAACACCACCTCGCCGCTCACGTCGGTCACGCCCTGGTCCAGGTCGGTGAGCAGCAACAGGTTCTCGCCCTTCACCAACGTCGCTGGCGTGCCCGGGCCGCCGCTGAACTGGAGGGAACCGGACACCGGCGTCGCCCGCACGAAGGGGACCTTCTGAAAGTAGCTCCCGGCCTCGCCCGCCGGCTGGAGCCCCAGCGCCTGGAGCTCGCTCGCCACGTACCGGGCCGCCACGTCGTACCCCGGGGTGCCGGGGTCGCGTCCGCCGAGCAGGTCGTCGGCCAGGAAGCGGATGTGGCCGGCGAGGGCCTCGGGGCGGATGCCAGCCGCGGCGGACTTCGCGCCGTCGGTGAAACCGTTCGCGTCGACGGCGGGCGTGGTCGGCCGGGGGGCAGACGTCGCGCAGGCGAGGGAGAGACAGCAGGGAAGCAGGGGCAGGAGGCGCATGAGCGCCGGAGAGACAAGCACGGTCCCCCCCGGGGGCAATGCGCAGTTTGCTGTCAGCTGCCCGGTCGGGGCTGGAAGAAGCTCCCCGGGAGCAGGCGGGGACGCTCGGGACGCTGCGTCACCGAAAGCCCGAGCAGAAACTGGAACCGGGCCAGGACCGCGGCCGGTCGGTGGTCTCGGTCCGGCTCCCAGTGGTCGGCGGCGCGGTGGTAGTGCGACTTGCGGTAGGCGGCGGCGTCCGCGCGCTCGCGCTCGCTCGCCCCGCCCAGCCCCACCCGGGTGGCGGTCGCCGGGATTCCGGCGCGGAGAAAGCTGTACTGATCGCTCCGGACCGCGAAGGCCTGCTGCGGGTCCGAGTCGGACCCCAGGGCGAGCCCGAGCGCCGTCGCCGCGCGCTGCGCGTCCTCCCGGAGCGTGCTCTCCTCGGCCCCGAGCGCCACCAGCTCGTGCGGGGGAAAGACCGGAAGTCCCGAGTCGGCGTTCACGTCCGCCACCAGCGCCTCGCGCCGCACCGGCGGGTGCTCCACGAACCACTCCGAGCCGAGGAGGCCCTCCTCCTCCCCGCTCACCAGGACGAAGAGCACCCCGCGCCGAGGCCGCTGCGGGAGCCGGGTGAACGCGCGGGCGACCTCCAGCACGTTGGCCACCCCGGATGCGTTGTCCGAGGCGCCGTTGTAGATGGCGTCCCCCGCCTCGGGCTTTCCGATGCCGAGGTGGTCGAGGTGGGCGGTGTAGACGACGTCCTCCCCGGCGGCGGGCGACCCGGGCGCCCCGCGCCACAGCGCGACGACGTTGGCGGTGTGCACGGTGCGGAGCGCGGCCTCCACCCGGAGATGCACCTGTGCGCCCAGCGCCAGCGGGGTGTGCTCGCGGCGCTCGGCGGCGGCCAGGAGCGAGGCCAGCCGCTCCGGTCGGCCCGCGGCGGCGAGCAGCGCGTCGGCACCGGCCATCGACAGGCCCGCCTGCGGGAGCGTGTCGCGCGCCGGCACCAGCCCGTTCTCGACCAGGGCCATCGCCCCGCGCTCGCTGGCCGAGACCTGCTCGGGGAAGGAGAAGATCTTCTCCCGCGCGGGCGTCTGCACCCACAGCACCCCGGCAACGCCCCGGGCCATGAGCCGCTCGAGCTTGGACCGCGCCGAGCCGTAGACCGCGCTGGGGATGGGCGGGAAGAAGTCCGAGGTGGTGCCGAGCGGCGCGCCCACCAGCACCATCGCCAGCTTTCCCCTGAGGTCCACCCCGGCCAGGTCGTCCCAGCGGTACTCCGGGGCGACGATGCCGTGGCCTACGTACACGACGGGGGCGGTCACGTCCGCCACCCCGTCTCCGAGCGCTGGCCGGGCAATGAACTCGCGCTGGAAGGCGAGCGCAGCTGCGTCGCCCCCAGGGGTGCCCACCTCCAGTCGCGCGGAGCGGGTCTGCCCGGCCCGGAAGGTCATCGCCTGGAACCACCCCCCCTCGTCGCCGGCGGGCTCCAGCCCCATGCCCTGCAGCTGGCTCGCGACGTAGGCCGCGGCGATGTCGAAGCCGCGCTCGCCGGGTGCGCGTCCCTCCAGGAGGTCGTCGGCCAGGAAGCGGATGTGGGCGGAGATTGCCTCGGCCCGGATGGCGGCCGCGGCATCGGCGGCCCCCGGGGCGATGACGTCGGGTCCTTGCGGGGTCGAGGGAGCCGTCCCCGCGGTGGCACAGCCGGCGAGCAGCAGGCACCAGAGGAGAGGCGGAGAGGGGGCGAGGCGACGGAGCCGGGCGCGCATGAAAGCTCCGGCGAGCCTAGCGTCCCCTCTGGCGGGCCGGGGGACTTGCGGTCAAAGGCCCGGTGGCCGCAGCGCCCGGCGGGGCACCTCGGCCTCGACGAAGACGCGGAGCAGCTCCCCGTCCAGCATCCCGTTCCGCGCCTCCTGGTGGAGGATGTCCAGCGCCGCAGGGTGGGGCACGGCCTTCTTGTACGGCCGGTCGGCGGCGGTGAGCGCGTCGTAGACGTCGGAGATGGCCATCATCTTGGACTGCACCGGGATGGTCTCGGCGGGGATCTTCCGCGGGTACCCCGAGCCGTTCAGCCGTTCGTGGTGTGCGTAGGCGATGTCGGGCACGCGCTTCAGCGCCCGGGTCCAGGGGATCTGCGAGAGGAAGCGGAAGGTGTGGCTGACGTGACTCTCGATCTCCAGCCGCTCCTCGGCCGAGAGCGAGCCCCGGGGGATGCTCAGCCGCTCCACCTCGCGCGGGAGCAGCAGGGGAAGCTCGGCCTCGCGCTCGTCGCGAAAGCGCTGACGTCCCAGGTCCGCCAGCCGCTCGAACCCGCCGGAGGGCAGGATGGTGGGGCGGTTGCAGGCGAGGACGAACTCCAGCGTCTCGTCCAGCTCGCGCAGCTCGGCCTCGAGCCGCTCGGCCTCTTCGCGCTCGAGCGAGGCCTGCAGCATTCCCTCACGGGCGGCCTCGAGCCGTCGTTCCAAGCTCCGCAGCTGCCGGTCCTTCCGCGCCAGGGCGAACCGGGCCCGCAGCCCGTCGAGCTCCTGGGGGTAGAGCTTCTCCGCCTTCACCAGGACGTGCTCGCGGACGCCCACCTTGCCGAAGTCGTGGAGCAGCGACGCGTAGCGCATCTCCTGGACGTCCTGGATGCCGAAGCGGAGGCGGGCGTAGGGCCCGCTGCTCTCGTGCTCCAGCGCCTCCGCCAGGCCCACGGTGAGCGAGGCCACCCGGCCCGAGTGGCCGGCGGTGGTCGGATCCCGCGACTCGATGGCCACCACCGAGGCGGAGACGAAGCCCTCGAAGAGCCTGTTGATCTCGTCGTGGAGCAGCGCGTTCTCGATGGCACCCGCAGCCTGGCCTCCGAGCGCGAGCAGGAGCTCGGCGTCCTCGTCGGTGAAGACGCCGACGTGCTTGTTGAGCGCCTGGAGCACGCCGGTGACCTCGCCCTGGGCGTCGCGCATCGGGACGCAGAGGATGGTGTGCGTCCGGTAACCGGTGGCCGCGTCCACCGTGCGGTTGAAGCGCGGATCGGCGTAGGCGTCCTGGATGTTGATGACCTGCCCGGTCTCGGCCACCGACCCGGCGATGCCCTTGCCGAGCTTGACCCGGATCTCATGGGCGGCGCCCTGGGCCACCTTGCTCCACAGCTCCCCCCGCTCTCGGTCGAGGATGAAGAGCGTGCAGCGGTCGGCATCCACCACCTTGGCCGCCTCGTAGATGATGAGCGGGAGGAGGAGCTCGAGGTCGCGCGCCGCGGCCATCGCCTTGGCCACGTCGAGGATGGAGGTGAGCTTCGAGACCCTTCCGGCCAGGTCCTGCGGACTGTGAATGTCCGGGCTCACCGGAAAGACGCTACCCCAACGGCCCGTCGGAGGAGGGGTCGGGGGCCTCTAGTGGCGCTCGCCGGCGCCGGCCAGGCGGGCCACCTTCGACATGAAGGAGGGGTCGAAGGGCTTCACGTCGTAGTCGTCCGCTCCGAGCTCCAGGCAGACGTGACGGGTGAACTGGTCCTCGATCGCCGAGAGCACCAGAACCTTGATGTCCCGCGTCCGGGGGTCGCGCTTGAGGGCGGCGAGGAGGTCGCGGCCGTCGACGTGCTGCTTGAGGTCCAGGATGATGACCGCCGGCTGGTGGCGGATCGCGAGCTCCAGGACCTGCTGCGACGTGGTGTCGGTGATGTAGGACAGGCCTGCGCGGCGGGCTTCGCGGGCCAGGGCGGCCACGACGCCGGGCTCGTCGTCGGCGATCAGGATGGTGGGCTTCTCGGACATTGAACTCTCGCGACGGAGATGGATCGCAAGAAGCACACCGACCTGTAACTCCAGCGGTCTCGCGGGGTTGAGAGTGAGGTCCATGGGTCACCTCGGATGTGGGGGGTCGTCCGCCCGCGGTCACTTCTGACCTCGTCCGCGGGTTGACCCTCGAGGCCCCATCGGTTACGGAGGGCGTCCCTCGATGAGAGGGGTTGTCGGCCTCGGGGAGTGGCTCAGCCTGGTAGAGCACTTGGTTCGGGACCAAGGGGTCGCAGGTTCGAATCCTGTCTCCCCGACACGCTGAAGGGGTCGGAGTCGCTGAGGAAATCTCTCGGCTGCTCCGGCCCCTTCGGCATTTCCGGGCCCGCGGCTAACACCGGGGTCACAGGTGCGGAGGCCGCCCGCCGTCGCGGCGTCTCGGCCGTGGCGAGGTGTCCATACGTGGCCTCCGTGAGCTTCGGGTCCCGGTGCCGGAGCAACCTCTGGACGACCACCAAAGGCACGCCGGAGCGGAGGAGCAGGGTGGCCGTCGTGTGCCGGAGGTCGTGGAAACGGATGGGCCTCACCGGTTTCGGCCAGAGCTTCATCCGACAGCGAGGGCAGCGGAGGAGCGCGTTGTCCTGGTGCTCCTCGACGTGGCCGCAGCCCTTCCGCCGGCAGACGTGACAGGTGATGCGGAGGGAGAGTGCAACCGAGAGCGCGCAAGTGAGCCGCTCGTGACCTGCCCCCGTCGCTAGCCCACTCGTAGTGGAGGCCGAGCGCGGCGTCGCGCGGTTGACGTCGACCAGGGCGTGACAGGCGGGCGGAGCTCGGAGAGCGGCCGGCCACTCATTCGCGGCGAAGAGAAGAGGAAGCCCGCTGACGTTGAACTCGATCCGTCGTGTGTCAGATGGACAGGTCCGCTTGACCCTCGATGAAGCGCTGCTCGAGCCTGGGGCGCTCGCCTGCGGGCCACCGTTGAACGGTGTGAATGACGCGATAGCGCAAGGGTCCGCCATCCGGGCTCAGGACTTGACTGATGGGACGCGGGATGCAGACGAACTCGACGGCAAGCCCTTCGGCCTTCGCAGTCACGACGGCATAGCCGTGGCCACCCATGTCGATGAATTCGAGATGGGGCGCGTTGTCGGGGTTGGTCAAAGACCGCGCTGCCACGAGGTCGCCGGAGCGCGCATATTCGAGCGCGCTGCGAACGCCGCGCTTGAGCGTGAGATTGACCGTGGATTCATACCGCGCGTTCTCCCGCTCGACGGTGAACAGTGGCCTGAGCGGATGGCCCTTCAGTTTGTGCTCGAGCGCCTCTGCCAAACCGGGCGCCGAAATGGACCCGCAGATGAACGCGATCCCGATGGGCTCGAAGGGCAGGGGAGGAAGGCTCTTCGCCGCGTACCCGGCCCAGAAGCTGTGTCGGTCCCCCGAGACCGTGACGAATCCCTCGATCCGCTGGTCGCGAACGAAATCGTACAGCTCGGTGCGCTCGCAATAGCTCGAGCCCAGGTCTCCGCCACCGAAGCATGCATACCCCGCTCCCGGCCACGCGCTCTTCGCCAGACCCGCGGGCAAGTTCTGAGGGTCGGCCCGCCTGTCGAGCGTGCCGTTCGAGGCTCCCCAGATCTTCCACGTCGCCGTGGACCCGGCGAGCGTTCGCTTGAACCACGCCTTCTGCTCGCGGCCGAGGATCGTCATCGGCGGCTCTTGCTTGCGGAAATTGGGAATCGTCTTGGAGCCGACCGCGATGGTCTCGGGCGGCCTGTGGTCGTGATGTGCGCGGCCGGCGTCCAGGACTTCCATCGCCTCCTGCGGAAAGAAGAACGGGAAGTCGTCCAGATCGAGCGGGTCGGTCTCGGGCCGCGAGGCCGGATCTTCCATGGCAAAGCTGTGCATGTCTGTCAGGATCAACTCGACGTGCGCCCCGAACCGCATCGCGCGGTACGCGGTCATGCTGGCGATCGCGGCGCGGTTGTTGGGCTCGTCTCCCAGACCGTCCGCGTCGACCCGCTGGATCGGCGCGGCCTTCACCGCGGGCGGATCGAATCGGTCGAGTCCCGGTCCAGAGGCCTTGGCGACCCGGGACGGGATGAACTCCCACCACGCCTGGTTGGCCGCGACGCGCAGCGGCTGCGCAGGCTCTGGCGGCCCGCTGTACTTGATGGTGCTCTGCCAGCCTTGCCACGAGAACTCGTGGTTGTCGCCGATGCAGACGAATGGCCACCAGGCCCGGGCATCCTGGATGTCCGGATCGGCGAGGTGACCGCGATACACGGCGCGATAGCCCTCGAGCGTGGTCGGCACATGGAAATTGCCGACCTTGCGTCCGTCGGGGATCCGGCAGACCTCGTAGACCGTCCGGTCGTAACGGTGCGCGACCTCCTCGGGATACTCGACGACCTCGTAGATGAAGTCGCCCAGGTGCAGCACGAAGTTCAGCCGCTGATGGGCGGGCGCGTGCCGGTCTTCCCAGAGCATGCGCCGCCACGCGTGCTGTTTGCCCTCGTTGACCGACTGGCACGAGACGAAGGCGAAGCGGACCGCGCGCGGGTCGTCCCGGTGAGGTGCGGTGATGGTCCGGCCGATGCGACTGCCGTCGCCCTTGGTGTCGACGAATCGATACCAGTAGACGGTGGCTGGCTTGAGGCCCGCGGCGAGCACCCGGCAGGTCCAATCGGATTCGGCGAGAACTGGCGCGCGCGCCCTCGCTACCACCTTGCGGAACTCAGAATCGAGCGCGACCTCGGCGGTGAGCATCGCGCGCTCCGTCGGAGTGAACGGCCGGCGCGTCCACAGAATGACGCTGTCTGGCTCGGGGTCACCCGATGCGACGCCTTCCGGAAAGAGGTCGCGTCGCTCGCGCCACCTGGGCACTGCTGGGACGGCCGGCCTTACCCAGGCCAGTGTCGCCCCGACCGCGGCCGCTCTTTCAAGAAAATCACGACGGGTCAGTGTGTGCATGACTGTGGTGACGCACGAGAGCCGCTGCGGATGGCAGGAACAGCAGTCAGGCGTTGGAGCCCAGGCGTAGACCCTTCGTGGCGATCGTCACCTTCCACAGGTTTGTGCACGGCTTGAGGGCACGCCCATGTCCCCGGTCTCCGCGGCTTCCGCTTCGGTGGACAGGCATCGCGTGTGCTCCCCTCGGTGACCGAGCAGGTGGCGGCGGCCGGCGGGTCTACTCCAAGGATAGCGTCGCCCGGCGCGCGGTTGCGATGCCGACCAGGCGAACTGCAGCCTCGTGCAGGCAGTTCGCTGCACAGCTGCATCCACGCCGTTGCGCGCCCGGGTGACGAGTCGGTCCACCGTGGCGGCAGCGTGCCCGCCGGCCAGGAGAGCTGGCGACGCTCAGGGAATCTGCCCGCGGATCTCGCCCGGCTTGCAGGCCGCGGTGTGGAGGTTCACGTAGGCGCCTCCGCTCTTCAGAGCCTGCACGAAGCCGGCGAAGTCGGCCGGAGCGCCCTGCGCGGCGACGTAGTCCGCGGCCGTGAAGGTCTTGTTGATGGGCGAGGTCAGGTCGCCGGAGAAGGGGAGCACCACCGGCCCGGCCACTCCCGGCTTGCCGGCGTGGATGTGTGCGGCGGTCGCCGGACCGGACAGCCCGGAGTAGGACACCGTCGCGGTGAGCGAGGACTCGTCCGGGGAGACGGTCACGTTCCCGCTTCCCTGGGCGCCCGCGCCAGCCGCGGCACACGGCGGGACCTCTTCGCCTGGTGTCAGCGCAAACGTCTTGACCCCCAGCGGCTTCTCGCTGGCGGACTTCTCGGTGGCGCACCCCATCAGCATTGCCAGGCTCAGCAGGACCAGCGTGCGATTGCTCGGCATGACACCCTCCCGGCGAACGACTCCAGCGCACAAGACTCCCCGCCAGACACCAGATGGCAACGACCGTTGCGGGCGAGGGAGCGCCACTGGATGGCGTTCGGTCGGGACTGTCCGGTAGCGGCCGGACGGGGGAGGGGCACCGGGTCCCGCCCCGCTCAGAAGGCCCAGCCGAGCACCGCCTGCTCGCCCAGGATCCGACTCCGGAGGGAAGGCGCCGGTGCTCGAGGATGGCCTGTACGGTGGCCGCGAGCGCGAAGACACCTCGGGGACGAGGACGTGGAAGTGGGGCGTCAGCTGCCGGGCCGCGCGTAGGCCGCGGTCCCGTCGCCTGCCGAGCTCGCCGCCCTCCGACCCGTTCAGCGCAGGTCAACACCCGCCGGGCGCCGCGGCGGCGGCCACGCGCCGTTCATATCTTCGCCCGGGGCGGGAAAGCGGGTCACCCGCTCCGCACATCACCCGGAGGTGACGCGAATGCAGGGCTCGGACATGCCGCACCAGGGTGGTGTCCTCAGACGGTGACGGCGGCCGGGAGACTGTTCGAGTGGTGGCAGGGCGTCGTGTCTTCGGCTTTCCGACCCGTGCCGTCGCCGAGCTGGCCCTTGCCGCGATCGCTACCGCGCGAGCTCCGCGCGCGCCAGCACTGCCTCGCGTCCGGCGCGCACCAGCGGATTCATCTCCAGCGCGTGGGAGAGGCTCTCGCGCGCGCGCTCCGGGTCGTCGGCAAGCCCCTGCAGACGCGCCCGGATGACCCACAGGGAGGGGTCGCGGGGCTGGAGCTTCACCGCCTCGTCGAGCAGGCCGAGGCCGCGGTGCGCCTCCTCGACGTGCGGCCTGCCGCCTCGCTTGAGGAACGAAGCTCGGACCACCGCCGACTCGGCGAGGAGCGCACGGGCCGTGACGTCGTCCGGCCGCTCCGAGACCAGCGCGGTGAGCTGCTGTTCCGCGCGGGTGAGCGTCGGGGTGGGATCCAGGCCCTGGAACAGGAGCCAGCTGGCCTCGCTGAGCGGCAACAGCGCCCTCGCTTCGTTCAGCTCCGCGCCCCGCTCGCCGGCGGCCGCCGCACGCGCGATCCAGCGCGCGGCCTCGGCGACCCGTCGCCGCGGGTCCTCGCCCCGCTGGACGCCGTACCAGGCCGATTCGGCGAGGACCTCGGCCTTGATGGCCAGCGAGTCGGTATGGTCGGGGATCGACGCCAGGGTCTCGTCGACGAGGCTCAGGGCCCGGGACTGCCAGGCGACGTGGTCGGCACCTACCGAGACGGCGAGCGAGGCTCCGAGGTCGTAGACCGAGGCCAGCCGCGCCCGCTCGCGCGGTCCGGGCCGTCCTGCCTGCTCCCCCAGCTCCAGGCCCCGCCGCACGCTGGGAAGTGGATCCTTTCCCTCGAGCCACTCCTCGCGCCCGAGCTCCACCAGCGTCTGGCACATGTCGGCCCGGACCTGGCGGATACGCCGTGGATCGAGCTCCATGCACAGCTCGCCCGCGGCCAGAGCCGCGCGCAGCGCCTCACCACATGGCTGACCCTTGCGACGGAGGATTCCCGCCTCGGTGCCGAGCAACATCATTCGCCCGAGCTCGGTGCGCGCGCTCATCGGGGCCAGCGCGGCGGAGCGATCCAGCGACGCCCGGCCCTCGCGTGCCGCGGCCAGCGCCGGAGCGAGCTGGCCGAGCTCCTGCAGCGCATAGGCGCGCAGCGTCGCCGCCGCTCCCAACCGCTGGGGCGGACGCGGATCGGTGGGCCGGAGCTCCGTGGCCCTCCGGAACAGCCGTGACGCCTCCTCGGTCAGCTTCACCGTGTCCGGGGGCAGCGCGTTCTGGGCCTTGCGGAGCAACGCGTCCCCTCGCTGCATCAGCGGGCGCGGATCGTCGGGATCGAGCGCGGCGAGGCGGTCGAGCGCCGCCGAGAGCCGCCCGTTCTCCGCCTCGAGTGGTCGGGATTGCTTCGTGAGTTGCTGCATGCGCTCGGCATGGAGCTGGATGACGTCGGCCGCGAGCGCCGGGTCGCTCCGGCCGGAGTCGACCGCACGGGTCAGGGCAGCATCGGCGTGTTCCAGGGCGCTCAGCGCGGCGTCGCCCTCGTCGCGCAGCGAGTGCTGCACGGCCTCGCCGAGCCAGGACTCGGCCTCCACGCCCAGAGCCTCGTATCGGCTGGGCTCGGCCGCGAGCACGCGCCTGGTGTGCTCCCGGGCGGAGGCAAAGTCCTCCTCGAGAAGCGCCACCCGCGCAGCGAGCCAGTCCGCCCGCCACCCGGAGACCCCGCCCCGGGCGAGCATCCGGACCGCCGGGTCGCGGAGCTCGGACTGAAGCGCGCGCAGGCGATCGTCGCGGCGTGCCCCGGGTGGCAGCGTGTCGAGCGCGAGCTCCCGGGCCTGACGGTACAGCCCACCGAGCGCGTTTCCGAGCGCCTCCGCCACCTCGGGCGTCTGCAGCCCGGCATCCCAGGCTCGCTGGAGCACCGTGCGCGCGCCCTCCAGATCACCGAGCAGGAGGAGGCCCTTGCCCAGGGCGAAGCTCGCCGGTGCGCTGCGCTCCGCCCCGGCCCGGAGCGCCTCGACGTCCTCGCGGAGCCTGGTCCTGCCCGGCCGCAGGTCGTGGGGCGGAGAGAGGTACTCCATTCGGATGCCCGCCTCCATCGACTCCGCCAGCGCGCCGAGCCGGGCCGCCTCGAGCGCGGCGAGCGTGGCCCGCCGGGTGGTCCAGAGCGCGTGGCCGGCGGCGAGGAGGACGGCGGCCACGGCGACGGCCAGCGCACGCGCCAGGCCACGGTTCCGGCGCCCCCACTTCCAGGCTCGGGTGCCGAGCGTGGGGGGACGGGCGAGGATCGGCTCACCGCGCTGGAATCGGGAGAGGTCGTCGGCGAAGGCCTCGGCGGTCGGGTATCGCTCGCCGGGTTCCTTCCTCATCGCGCGGGCGGCGATGAGCGACAGCTCGCGCGGCACGGACGCCGGCAGCGGTGGAGGATCATCCTCGGCGATCCGCTGGAGGAGCTGGCGCTGGTCTTTCTCCTCGGTGGACTCGGTGTGGAACGGAGGATGGCCGGCGAGCGTCGCGTAGAGCGTGGCGCCGAGCGCGTAGATGTCCGAGCGATGGTCCGCGGGACCGGGCCCGAGCAGCTGCTCCGGGCTCATGAAATCCAGCGTCCCCGGCTGGCCGGTCCGGGACAGCCCGGTGTCGTCGGCCCGGGCCAGGCCGAAATCGGAGACGAGCGCGCGGCGGCCGCTGGCCAGCTCCTCCACCAGGACGTTCCCCGGCTTCACGTCCCGGTGGACCAGTCCCTGCCGGTGGGCCGCGTGAACGCCGGTCGCGGCTTGCCGGAGCAGCTCGATCTTCTCCTCCACGCCGAGCGAGGGCGCTATCAAGGACAGCGAGCGCCCCTCGACCAGCTGGAGGATGATGCACGGGCGTCCCTGGAGGGTCCCCACCTCGTGCACCTGGACCACTTGGGGATGCTCGACGCGCGCCTGGAGCCGTGCCTCGAGGAGCAGGCGCTCCTCGCCGCGAGGGTCGGGGCCGAGGACGAACTTGACCGCCACCGGACGTTCGAGCCTGGCGTCCCATCCACGATGGACCTCGCCCATTCCACCGGCGCCGAGAAGGCCCCGGAGCTGGATGCGACCGTCGAGCGGCAAGAGAACGAGGCCCACCGACCTCCCTCCACCTCGAAGACGTGAGCGCCTGGATTGTGGCCGACCGCCCGACGGAGGTGCAATCGATCGGATGAAACGGTGGGGGTTGAAGGGCGAGAACTTGTTCTCCGGGAGGAGTGGGCCCAGCGTCGTCCAGCCTCCGGCGCTGAAGGTGTACGGGGCGTATTCCACCCAGGCCACGACAGGCCTTCCGAGCGAATCCACCTTCACCGGGATCCGCCCGATGGTCAGGATCTCCGAGGTGGTCGTCCCCACCCTCGAGATCTGGGGAAGAGCCTCCATGCACCCGAGCTTGACGGTCACCGGGACGACGTCGAACTTGCTCGGGTCCGTTTGCAACTCGGCCCGCACATGGGTGCCCTTGACCCCGGGCGCAATGTACAGACCCTGGTTGGGGTTGGCCCCGCTGGTGACGGCGGTGCTGGTCGTCCCAGTCACGTTCGCCATGAAGTCGAGGTGCCCGAGGGTGGTGGTGCTGGCTGGGTTGGGAGTGATGGCGACCGTGATGGGTGGGGGCCCTGACGTCACCGTCACCGTGGCCTGCCCAAACTTGGTGGTATCCGCCACGCTGGTGGCTTTCACGTGGTAGCTGCCCGCCGCTGACGGCGCGGTGTAGAGGCCGGTGCTCGACACCGTCCCTCCTCCCGTCTCCGAGACGCTCCGGGTCACGGCAGTGTTGGACGTCCCGGTCACCGTCGCGGTGAATTGCTGCGCGTCGCCGGCCACCACCGTTGGCGCGGTGGGGCTCACCGAGACGGCAACTGACGACCCGGACGTCACCGTCACCGTGGCCTGCCCGGACGTGGTGGCATCCGCCACGCTGGTGGCCTTCACGTGGTAGCTGCCCGCCGCCGACGGCGCGGTGTACCCTCCAGCCGAAACCCAGCACCTGGGTGAGTGATTCGGGTGAGTGATTCGCGGCGTCGTCCTCTTCAGGCGGCCTCGGCCGCGGAGGGCGCCCTCACCGCGCTCAGGGAACAGAAGAGGAGCAGCCGGTCTCCCGTCGCCTCGTCGACCCCCAGCCGCCGGAGGAAGTCGAGATCCCGCCGCCCGTGGTCCGCGGCGCTGCAGCCGCAGCGGGCCCAGGCGCGAGGCCTGACCGCCCCCAGCCCCTGCAGGACGAAGGGGAGGCGCGGCTCAGGCCTGGTCCCGAGCCAGTGCGCGGCGGCGAACGCGACGGGAACGAGCTCGTCGTTGAACGAGCCGTCCTGCGCCGGCTGCACGTCCGCCCACAACGTCCGGGCCGCGCACAGCGCGCCGAGGGTGGCGGTGGTCGAGAAGAGCAGAAGACGCTGGCGCAGCCTCGACTCCTCTGCCTGCGTGTCGGCCGCGACACGGGCCTGGAGGGCCGCCGCGGCGCCGGAGCTCCAGGCGTCGGATCGGACCGCGGTCGCCCCCAGGTATCTCGCGTGCCGGCACTCGGGTCCGACCGGAAGCCTCACCCGCGCCACCAGCATGAACGCTGCGAGCCCCTGCGCGTCCCTCGCCAGGTAGAGCCGGTCACCCCGGAGGAGCTCGTCGCTCAGCACGGAGGGGTCCGGCCCCGTGATGGGAGCGACCAGCCTCCCCATCTCCTCGATCAACGCCGGAGTCCACGCACCCTTCTCCAACCTGGCGACCGCGAGCTCGCTCATGGGAGGGCCACGTTGAGCAGGTCCGGTGCCAACCGGCCGCCGAGGAAAGTCGAGGGGATACGCGGAATCGTTGTCGCGCGGGCCGCAACACGTGGCCGGGCGTGCAACACCGGAAGCAACCGGCCGGGCCTGTATCCTGCCCGAGCCTCGTCTCGCGGCGGACGAGCCCTGAGCGGTGTCGCTAGGACCTAGGGCCCATACGACGCTGGTTCCGCGGGCCGTAGGAAGTCACCCTCGCGCATGTCGAGAATCCAGCGCCGCGGAAACACGATGTCAGTCTCCGGCCCATGAATCTCGGCGCCCGCCCGCAGATCGTCGCCACCGAGGAGGCGATCCGCCGCAACGTCCGGCGCACGCCGGTGGTCACGCTCGCTGGCGAGGAGGTCGGCGTTCCGGGCGTGGGAGTCACCCTCAAGCTCGAGCTCCTGCAGCACTCGGGGTCGTTCAAGGTCCGAGGCGCCTTCGCCAATCTCACCCTGCGCCGGGTTTCGCCGGCCGGGGTGGTCGCGGCGTCCGGCGGAAACCACGGGGTGGCGGTGGCCTTCGCCGCGAGGCGCCTGGGGCTTGCGGCGAAGATCTTCGTCCCGCGCATCGCCTCCCCGGCGAAGATCGACCGGATCCGGAGCGACGGAGCCGACCTGGTCGTCGGCGGCGAGTCGTACGCCGAGGCGCTGGCCGCCAGCGAGGCGTGGTCGAAGGAGAGCGAGGCGCTTCCGGTCCACGCCTTCGACCAGGAGGAGACCATCCTCGGCCAGGGCACGCTGGGCCTCGAGCTGGAGGCACAGGCACCGGATCTCGACACCGTGCTGGTGGGCGTCGGCGGGGCTGGCCTTCTCTCCGGAGTCGCATCTTGGTACGGACACCGGCTGCGGCTGGTCGGCGTGGAGCCCGAGGGCGCGCCCACCCCTCACCCGCGCGCTGGAGGCCGGACGGCCGGTGGACGCCCCGGTGGGAAGCATCGCCGCCGACAGCCTCGCCCCTCGCCGCGTCGGCGAGCGGAACTTCCCCATCCTCCGGGACACCGTGGCGGAGGTGATGCTGGTGAGCGACGTGGACATCCGCGCGGCCTAGCGGAAGCTCTGGGAGCTGCTCCGGGTGGTTGCCGAGCCCGGCGGCGCGGCCGCCTTCTCCGCGCTCCTCTCCGGCAAGGTGCGAACCCGGCCCGGCGAGCGGGTCGGCGTCGTGGTGAGCGGCGGGAACACCACCGCGGTCGACTTCGAACGCTGAGCGAGGAGAATCCAGATGCGAGAGGCAATTCACGCTGACCGGCCCACGGGCCTCCCCTTCTCCGCGGGCGTGCGCGGCCCCGGCGTCCTCTACCTCAGCGGCCAGGTGGCCCTGGATCCGGCCACCGGGCGCCTCGTCCCGGGCGACGTGGCCGCGCAGACGGCGAGGACGCTGGACAACATCCGCGCCCTCCTCGAGTCCGCCGGCTCCTCCTTCGACGACGTGCTCCGCGTCGGGGTGTACCTCACCAGCATGGAGTCGTTCGCGGCGATGAACGAGGTCTACGCCCGGTACTTCCGGCAGCCCTTTCCCGCTCGCACCACGGTCGCAGTCCGCGAGCTGCCGATGGGTGCCGCGGTGGAGATCGAGATGACCGTGGCGGACCGCCGGGCGTGAGCCGGCCGGCCCGCGGCAGGGTGGCGGAGACCGATGCGGAGCCCGGCCCGGGGCTCCTCGATGCCCTCCGCGCGCTCGACAACGACCGCCGCCTGCAGATCCTCCTCTGGCTCAAGGAGCCGGCGCGGCACTTCCGCCCCCAGGTGGACGGAGACCTGGAGGTGGACGGCGTCTGCGGGCTCCTCATCGCGGAGAAGCTGGGTCTCAGTCAGCCCACGGTCAGCGAGCACATGCGCCTCCTCGTGCGCTCGGGACTGGTCCGGGCGAAGCGCATCAAGCAGTGGACGTTCTACCGCCGGGACGCCCGGCGGCTGGCGGGTGTCCTGCGCGCACTCCGCGCGCTGTGACCCGCGCGGGCCGCGCAACGCGGGTGTCGAAGTTGTCGAGCGGCCCGTGCTACACCGCCCGCGCCATGGCCGCCGCCGTCCACGATCCCGCGGTTGGCGAGCGGGAGAAGAACCTGGTCGCGCTCAGCTCGGTCGGTGCGGCGGTGCTCCTCACCGGGATGAAGATCGTCGTCGGGCTGGCCACCGGGTCGATCGGCATCCTCTCCGAGGCGGCGCACTCCGGCATCGACCTGCTCGCCGCGCTGATGACCTTCTGGGCGGTGCGTGCCTCCTCGAAGCCGCCGGACAGCGACCACCTCTACGGGCACGGGAAGATCGAGAACTTCTCGGCCCTGTTCGAGACCGGGCTGCTCCTCGCCACCTGCGTGTGGATCGCCTACGAGGCCGGGAAGCGCCTGGTGTCCGGTGGGGGGCACGTCGAGGCGACGGTGTGGTCCTTCGTCGTCATGGGCGTGTCGATCGTCGTCGACCTGTCGCGCTCGCGCGCGCTCGCAGCCACCGCCAAGAAGTACCGCAGCCAGGCGCTGGAGGCGGACGCGCTGCACTTCTCGACCGACATCTGGTCCTCCGCGGTGGTGCTGGTGGGCCTCGCCGGGGTGTGGTTCTCGCACCGTCCCGGCCTCGAGTGGCTGGCGCGGGCGGACGCGGTCGCGGCGCTCGGGGTGGCGGGGATCGCCGCGCTGATCAGCGTCCGGCTCGGCCGGAAGTCGGTGGATGACCTGCTCGACGCCGCGCCCACCGGCCTGCTGGAGGCGATCGCCCGCTCCGCCGCCGCGGTGGACGAGGTGATGAGCGTGTCCCAGGTGCGGGTCCGGCGCTCGGGTCCGAAGACCTTCGCCGACGTCATCCTCCAGGTGGCGCGCGGCCTGCCGGTCGAACGGGCCCACGAGATCGCCCACGCCGCCGAGGACGCCATCCGCGGCGCGGTGCCCGACGTCGACGTGATGGTCCACACCGAGCCGGCGGAGGAAGAGCCGAGCGCTCCGACAGGGATCACCCGGGCACCCGCCCGGGCCTGAACCCGGGGGACGCGGATCGCGGGGCCTCAGGTGCTCGGGTTCAGCACCGAGGTGAGGCTCAGGTCCAGCCTCGGTCCGAGCTGCTGGAGCAGGCTGTCCAGCTCGGGGGCGGGCAGGTCCAGGGCGTGCTCCAGCTGGGACCGGGTGCGCTCGAGGAGCGTCTCCCGCGCCTTCGCCATGCGCCGACTGATGGTGGACTTGTTCACCTGGTACATCGCGGCGATCTGGTTGAGGCTCATGCCCTCCAGGAAGTGCATCCGCAGCACGTTGCGCTCGCCCGGCTCGAGCGAGCCGAACGCCTCGCGGAGCGCGCGCCCGAACTCGGCCGCGTACTTCCCCCGGAGCAGCTCCAGGGTGCGCTCGGCGGTGGGTGCAGCGGGCTCCCACAGCGAGGCATCGGGCAGCGGCTCGGGCCCGCGCTTGGCATCACGCCGAGCATTGAGCGCCAGGCGGAGCGCTCCCGCCCGGAGCCAGTTCTCCAGCGAGCCACGCCCCGCGTAGTCGAGGATGCGGGCCGGGCGTCCGTCCTCGGGGACCAGCACCCGTGTCCGGAGCCGCTGGAGGATCTCGTCGACGAACGAGGGCGAGCCGTCGACGCTCCGCACCGCCCCGGCCACGGAGGAGAGCAGCGTCCCGAACGCCCGCAGCGCGCCGGTGTCGCCCTCGGCACAGGCGAAGGCCAGGTAGAGGTCCGTGAGGTGGAGCTGACCGATGGCCGCCCCGACGTCGCCGGCACGGGCGAGCTGCGCGGCCCAGTGCGTCACGAAGCGGCGCCCGTCCACCGACACGCCCGGCCAGCGCTCCTCGGCCGCGGCGAGCTGCTCCGCCAGGCGCATCTCCAGATCCGGGCGGTTCGCCCCGCGGTGGGCTCCCGGCAGCGCGTCCCAGAACACGTCGGCGAAGGCAAAGTCGGTCACGAGGTCGAGGCCCGAGGCGCGGCGCGAAGGTACCAGCCAGATCGCCGGGTCAACCACCCGAGCCAGGCCAGCACGGCCAGGCTGATAACGAGCAGCCCCCAGCGAAGCCAGGCGGACCCGAGCCCGCCGATCTCACCGGGAGTGAGCATCCGGAGCACATAGGCCTCACCGGCCGGCGTCCGCGTCCCCTCGGCCCCGAGACGGAACCCAAGGACGCGGATCGTCGTTCCTCCCACCTGCATCTGGACCACCCGTTCCAGGGGAGGCGCGACCGGCCACCGGGCCCCGGCCCAGCCGCCGTCCGGCGCATGGAGGACGACCTGGGCCCCCACGGCACGGCCGAGCTCCTCGAGCAGGCCGGTGTCGACCCAGCGCCCGGTGAGGACCAGGCCCACGATGGAGCGGCCCCGGACCACCGGTCGGCCCGAGAGCAGGAGCAGGTCGTCGGTGCGCGGCCCGCTGACCAGCGGAAGGCCGAGGCGGTCCAGCGTCGCCCACGACCAGAGCCCGTCGGTGGCAGTCCCCTCCATCGTCTCCATGAGCAGCGGTACCGCCGGTGCCGGCGCACCGAAGGAGTCCGGAGCGGCGAGGTTCAGCACCACCCGACCCCAGGCGTTGGCCACCAGGAGCGCATCCCGGCTCTTCAGGCCGGGGAGGTCCGCCGAGCGGAGGATCTCGTGCGCCTCGGCGAGCTGGTGCTCGCGGCTCTCGTCCTCGGCCAGGCCCAGGGCCGCGTCCATGTTGCTTGCCTGCCCCAGCGCCCCCAGCACGCCCTCGGCGCGCAGCCCGGCCTGCACCAGCAGGTCGGTGCGCTCGCTCTGGGCCCGGAGCAGCTCCGGGAGTCGTGCGGCGGCGGCGGCGAGCTCGTGGTCCACCCGCCGCTCCCAGACGACGTGCTGGACCCAGACGGTGGCGGTGGCCACCACCAGGGCGGCGGTGAGCAGCCCCGTGCTGCGGCGGAAAGGGAGCCTCGCCTCGCGGAGCGCGTCGAGCAGCGCGTCCATCGACGGCCAGCGCTGCGCCGGGTCCGTGGCCAGCCCGCGGCCCAGCACCCGCGACAGCCGCGCCGGGAGCGTGCGGCGGCGCAGCGACACCGGCTCGGGAGGTTGCGAGGGCGAGGCGTCCTCGACCTCCTCGGGCCGCTCACCCTCCACCGCTTCGAGCAGGGCGAGGCAGAAGCTGTACTGGTCGCTCCGCACGTCGGAGGCGAGGCCCTGCCAGTGCTCGGGCGCCATGTACGCCGGCGTCCCGGCGAAGCGCGGCGTGTGCTCGTGCACTGCGCGGGCGAGCCCGAAGTCGGTCACCCGGACGCGCCCGTCGTCGCCCACCAGAACGTTCTCCGGCTTGAAGTCGCCGTGCACGATGCCTGCCTGGTGCGCGGCGGCGAGCCCCTGCCCGGCGGCGGTATAGAGCGCGAGGGTGTGCTGCAGCCCGGCCAGTCCGGGCCGCTGCGCGCGGCGGAGCGTCTCGCCCTTCACGTACTCCATCGCGAAGAACACCTCGCCGTCGAAGGTGCCCACGTCGTGCACGGTGACGATGTTCGGGTGCGAGAGCCTGGCGATGGCCTGTGCCTCGGCGAGCAGCTGGGGCCGGGCGGCGGCCGGGCTCGCCCCGCGCCCCGGGCGGAGGAACTTGATCGCCACCTTGCGGTCCAGCTCGGGGTCGAACGCGCCGTACACCACGCCCATCCCGCCCCGGCCCACCGGGTCCAGCAGCACGTAGCGGCCGAGGTTGGTGCCGCGGGACAGGAGTCGCCACGAGGGCCGGTCGCCCTCCGGAGTGACCAGCGTGCGCACCAGCGCCGAGACCAGCTCGCGGCAGCGGTCACAGGCATCGATGTGCTCCGCCACCCCGGCCCGCTCCGCCTCGGTGGCCTCGCCCCCGACGTGGCGCGCGAGCACGTTCTCGTCGAGGTGGCCCTCCTCGACCGAGAGGGTCATGGCGCGTAGCCGGGCCGCTTCTTGTAGGCCCGCCCGAACTTGTCGAGGTGCGCGGGGTTGAAGAACCGCGGCTTGAGCACCAGCGCGACGTGAGCAAGCTGTCCCTCGCTCACCACCAGCTCCGTCTCGAACGGCTCGATCTGCCGGCCCCAGGCGTGGAGCGGATGCCGTCCGGGCGGGACGTCGCGGATGACGAACGTGCCGTCGGGCGCGACGCGGGTGAAGGCCCGGTTGGGGAGCACCAGCACGTTGGCGTACATCTGCTCGTGGATGTTGCAGAACACGTCGACCAGGCCCGGGGTGGGGAAGCTCACCGTGCGCGTCTCGTGGGGCCCCGGCTGCCCCAGGTCGAACAGGCGCGCCGCCGAGGTGGAGAAGACGTTGTGCACCCAGGGGTCGTCATTGGTGAACTGGATCGACTGCCCGGCCACCACCACCCGGAGGTCGGGGGTGAAGGTCTTGTCCTTCTGGCTGATGACCGGCTCGTCGGGGAGTGGCGCCTGCCGAAACCCGGTGAGGTAGACGACGATGGGTTGGGGCAGGCTCGCCTCGACGCCGCCGTCGGGCGCGGAGAGGGTCACCGTGCCGCGGATCTCGCCCCCGGCGGCCGCGGCCGCGAAGAGCAGCACCACCATCGAGGTCAGAGCGCGATGCCCCACAGCACCCGCGGATAGTACCGGGAGGAGTCGCCGGTGAGGCCGAACAGCGACCCGAAGGTGATCCAGAACGGACCGCGGGTCCAGGCGACCGAGGGGCCGAGGTACATCTGCCCGACGCTGGGCCGCGTCGCACCGTGGACGGGGAGCTGACCGAAGAACTCCCCGCCGATCCGCCACTCGTTACCGAGGGGGAACGAGACCCCCAGGCCTCCCCGCCCCAGCACCGAGAACTCGCCCGGGCTGGTCTCCTGGAGGAACGGCAGGCCCATCAGCACCCCGACGTTCAAGGTGGCGCGGACGCCCTGGAGACTCCCGATGGTGAGGACGAAGGTGGTCTCGGCCGAGGGCGGTCCGGCCGCCGGGTCGAGCGGGTGGTAATACGCCACCCGGATGAGCGGCTGCCATCCGTCGTCCTGCTCGCGGGGAAAGATGCGGTAGCGGACGACGAGACCCAGCGAGTGCAAGTAGGTGTCGTCCGGGACGGCGACGATCTGCAGCGGGAGCTCGAACTCGAGGTGGTTCGACACCGAGACCGCCGGGCCCCACCAGAGCCAAATCGACGCCGGCCGGTCGATGCGGTTGGGGATGCGCCCGTACGCCCAGACCCACTGCTCGAGCTCGATGCTGCCCTCGGGGATGAGCTGCGACTCGTCGAGGAACAGGTGGTTCGTCCGGGCGGCGTGGGCAGGCGCCACCAGGAGCAGGACGAGGGCAGCCAACCACCGTGTCAGCGGTGCCGTGCCGAGCACGGAGGGCAGTGTACCGGAATGCGGCACTCCGGCACCTCCCCGTGCGTCACATCGAGAAGTGCAGCTGCCCCAGCACGCTGAAGCTGGGCTCGTGCCCACCGCCCGGCACCCCGAACTCGGTGAAGGTGGTGTCGATGCGGGCCTCGGCGTAGGTGAAGAAGAACCAGGAGACGCTGAACCAGGCCCCGTAGCTGGTGACCTGGTTCTGGTGCAGCCCCTCCCCGGTGAAGATGAAGTGGAGCCCTTGCAGGGCCTCGAAGTCGGCCTGGAGGAACCCGGTTCCGCCCCAGTCTCGGGCAACGCCCGACGCGCTCTGCACCAGGAGGTCCGCCTCGGCGAGGAGCACCCATGGGCCGCCCGCGTGCCAGCGAGAGAAGAGCCCGTGCGCCTGCCGCCAGTCGTCCGCTGCTCCGAAGAACGGGTCGTGGACGAACGGGTTGGCGATGGAGCTCAGGCCGAGGTCGGCGTGGGTCACCAGGCTGCTGAGACCGAGGGTGAAGGCGTTGCTGAACGCGCCCTCGACGTAGCCGCTGTAGCCCTGCTCGCGGTAAGCCGGGTCGTCGATCAGGTAGTTCCCGGCGATGCCCATGAGCCCGGCGCGGACCCCTGGACCGTCCCAGACGACCTGCGCTCCGTACTGCTGGGCGGAGTTGGTGTCGGTGCGCGTGGCGCTGCGCACGAAGGCGTTGTGCTCCACGTTGCGCAGGCCGAAGGGCAGGTTCATCCGCCCGCCGAGGATGTAGAGCTTCTGGTCCACCAGCCGGACGCCGAGCCAGTGCTCGCGGGAGACGATGTTGTCCCGCTGCTGGTTGGTGATCGCGGCGAGGGTCGCCCCGGTAGGCACGTAGCCGATGCTGGCCGAGGCGATGAAAGGCCCGGCGGTCACCCCGGCGCGCAGGTCGGCGATCATCAGGATGTCGCGCCAGCTCGTGCCCTGAGAGGTGGTGGTGCTCAGCACCGCGCCGCGGAGCGAGAGGCCCACGTCGAGCCAGCTCGGAAGGGGCACCGCGCCGTAGACGATGCCGGTGGTGGGCTCGACGTCCTCCGGCTTCTTTCCCCAGAGTGTCGGGAGGACGATCTGCGCCTGGGCTCGGCCGTACTCGGTGAGGAGCCCGAACCCGGACGGGTCCACGTGGCAGGCGCTGCAGTTGGTGTAGCCGTGCTGGATCATCCACGGGTAGGCGTGGGCCCGGGCCGCCGGCATGGTGAGTGCCAAGAGCAGCGCGAGCGGCAGGAGCGCCGGGCCGTGGGCCGACCGCGCGCCGAGGCTCAGGCTCAAGCCCGCTCCGCGGTGAAGGAGGCGCTGGCCTCGACGTCGGGCTGCACGGTGACCCCGAAGTAGCTCGGGATGTCGATCCCGTAGTCGGTGATGGTGAGCGGCACGTTCCCCGTGACCTGGTAGCGGTTGCCCGTCCTGACGACGCGGTACCTCACCTGCACCTCGTGACTCTTGCCGTGCAGGGACATCTTCGCCGGCGCGGTTCCCTCGGAGGTCTGTCCGTCGCCGGGGAGCTTCAGCGCCGACCAGGGCAGCTCGAGCACGGCGTCCGGGTACTTGTCGACCTCGAGGTAGCGCTCGCGCATGTGCCGGTCGCGGAGCGAGATGCCGGTCTCCAGCCCGGCCAGGGGGACCACGACCTTGAGGGTGGTCCCGTCGTCGTCGATCCGGAGCTGGTGCGTCGTCCCGTTCAGGCTGAACCCGCCCGGGCCCCGGCCGTGGAACCCCGCGGTGGGCTCGCCGGTGACGCGCGTGGCCGCGGCGAGCAGAGGCAGCGCCAGCAGCAGAGCGAGGAGCGAGGCGCGTCGAGGCATGGGCCGCCCGTGCTCAGGCCCCGGGGGCCGCAGGCTCGAGCGCCGCGCGCTGTCGGTCCACCCAGGTGTGGAGCGGACCGGCGTCCACGCCGTGCTCCTGCATCCCGGGGATGACCACCGACTCCAGCGTCTCGAGGTAGATGCGCTGTCGCTCCGAGTGCGGAACCACGCCCGAGTGCAGCAGCATGGGGTCGTCCGTTCCCGGCAGCGCGGGGCGGAACAGGTCCGGACCCGCGCTCCCGGCCACCATGCTCGGCAGGAGCGGGGCGAGGAAGGCGAGGTCCACCCGTTGACGCGCCCAGGCCAAGTACCCCCAGCCGATGCGGGCGTGGTTCACCTCGTCCCGCGCCAGCTCGTGGATGACCGCCTTCAGCGTCTCGTCACGCGCGGCATCGAGCAAGGTGACCAGGGTGGCCATGCTCTCGGTCTCGGAGACGCACGACTGGGCCACCACCTCGTACGTCAGGCGCTGCTCGGGGGTGAGATCCAGCGGGGCGTACTCCAGCAGCCGCGTCTCCGGAGGAGGCACCGGCGCCTGCCGGGTGCGAAGGATGTCCTCGCAGCGGCGGGCGTGGCGCGTCTCGTCCCCCGAGGCGCGCGCTGCCAGGTCGACCAGGGCCTCGGGCGCCCCTGCCTCCCACATCCGGCGGGAAAGCGACCCGAAGCGAAGCGCGGCGCCGGTTTCGACCCCGTGCCGCGCTGCCCAGACCCGGTCGGCGTGCCGGTGTGCGGCGTCTACCAACCCGGGGGCCCTCCTCCGGGGTTCGGCGTTCCGCCGTCCGGCAGGGTCTGCTGCTGCCCGCCGTTGTTGTTCGAGCCACCGTTGTCACCGCCGCACGCGGCGATCCCGAGCCCCAGCGTGGTTCCGCCGAGCACGAGCACCTGGAACAGCTTCTTGATCTTCATCGAGTCTCCTCGGGCGAGCCGGAGAGTGGCTCACCCATGCTCGGAGGACACGCAGAATGGCGGCCGTTGCGGGGTGGGGCAAACCTCGGTTGTCATGAGGTGCTGCTCCGTGTTGTCTCAATGACTGCGGCTACTTGGCATGACAAACTCGGCCACCCCGGGGGCCTCGGGCCACCGGGAGGTGACCGTCTTCAGCCGGGTGTAGAAGCGCACGCCCTCCGGGCCGTGCACCGCGTGGTCCCCGAAGATCGACCGCTTCCAGCCGCCGAAGCTGTGGAAGGCCATCGGCACGGGGATGGGGACGTTGACCCCCACCATCCCGCATTGCACGCGGGTGGCGAACTCGCGCGCCGCCGCCCCCGAGCGGGTGAAGATGGCAGTCCCGTTTCCGTAGGGGTGGGTGTCCACCAGCGCCAGGGCCTCGTCGAGCGTCCGCACCCGGACCACGGCAAGCACCGGGCCGAAGATCTCCTCCCGGTAGATCCGCATCCCGGGGCGGACGGCGTCGAAGAGACAGCCGCCGAGGAAGAAGCCGTCTCCCAGGCCGGCCACGCGCGTGGTGCGGCCGTCCACCACCAGGGTGGCGCCCTCCCCGACCCCGAGGTCGAGGTAGGAGCGGACGCGGTCGAGGTGCTCGCGGGTGACGAGCGGCCCCATCTCCACCGAGGCGTCCGTTCCGGGGCCCACCCGCAGGGAACGCACCCTCGGCGCGAGCCGCTCGAGCAGTGGATCGGCCACCTCGCCCACCGCGACCGCCACCGAGATGGCCATGCAGCGCTCGCCGGCCGACCCGTATGCCGAGCCGATCAGTGCCTCGGTGGCCAGCTCGAGGTCGGCGTCGGGCATCACCACCAGGTGGTTCTTCGCCCCGCCCAGGGCCTGCACCCGCTTCCCGGCCGCCGTTGCCGTCCGGTACACCGCCTCGGCCACCGGAGTCGAGCCGACGAAGCTCACCGCCGAGACGTCGGGGTGACGAAGCAGCGCGTCGACGGCCTCGCGATCGCCGTTCACCACGTTGAACACCCCCTCGGGACACCCTGCCTCGGCGAGCAGCCGCGCCACCTCGAGGCTGGGCGACGGGTCCCGCTCCGACGGCTTGAGGACGAAGGTGTTGCCGCAGGCGAGCGCCACCGGCCACATCCACATGGGCACCATCACCGGGAAGTTGAACGGGGTGATGCCGGCCACGACCCCGAGGGGTTGCCGCACGGACCACGAATCGATGCCCCGGCCGACCTGCTCGGTCATCTCGCCCTTCAGCAGCTGGGGGATGCCGCAGGCGAACTCCACCACCTCCATGCCGCGGGTCAGCTCGCCGCGGGCATCGGAGAGGATCTTCCCGTGCTCCGAGGTCACCAGCCGGGTGATCTCGTCGGCGCGGGCCTCGGCCAGCTCGCGGAACCGGAAGAGCACCCGCGCGCGCATCACCGGGGGCGTCCGCGACCAGGCGGGGAAGGCGGCCGCAGCTACCCGGACCGCGGCGTCCACCTCGGCCGCGCCCGCCAGGGGCACCTGGCGGGTGCGCTGGCCCGTGGACGGGTCGAACACGTCGCCGAACCGGGTGCCCTCCCCAGCGACGGCGCGGCCACCGATCCAGTGGGAGAGCTGCGCGGGCCGGGGGCGCCCGTTCTCCCGCGGAGCCTCAGCGCGCATGGCCGGGGTCTCCCTTGGCCCCGGGTGTCCAGTCCGGGAGCGGCTTGCCGGCCTTCACGTGGTGGCTGCCCGGAGTCTCGCGGATGAGGACGTAGATGTACTCGATGGGGGCGTCGATGGTCTCGTGCACCACGCGGGTGATGGCCTCGGCGAGGGCCCGCTTCTGCTCGGGCGTGCGTCCCTCGCGGATGTCGCACTGGATGATCGGCATCGGGTCGTCTCCTTCTCGGGCCAGGCAGCGTACCGGTGCGACCACCATGGCTCCAGGCCGGCGCCGGTGCTCGACGCGGCGCGCCGCCAGCCGAGCGTCCCGATGCGCTTGAACCGGCGGCCACCTTCACTCCGGCCCGGAGTCCGTCCGTTTCTCGACAGGCGAAGCTGACGGCCGGGCATCACGGAGCGGAATGCCGGGCGGCGCGCGCACCCGGAGCACGCCGTATGGCGGCCGGCTCTCCTCCGCTCCCCGGTTCAGCGCCGGGTGAAGGTCGAGCTGGTTGACCGTGACGTAGATCCAGTCCTCGGGCCCGCGCGCGAGCCCGTCCGGCCACTGCAGCCGCGGATCCTGCACCAGCAGCGCCTGCCCCGCGCGCCAGGTCACCCGCAGGGCGTGCCCTTCCACGTCGGCGAGGACCACCCGTCCGTCGTCGCCGGCGACCAGGCCGTTGCCCGGCGGCCGCTCGGCGTACGACTCGACGCGGGTGGCGAGCTCCTCCGGCTCGAGTCCCCCATCCACCAGGTCGGCGGTGCGCACCCGCCACAGCGTGCCGCTGTTCAGGGGCGCGAGGTAGAGCCAGGTTCCGGAGGGATCCAGCGCGAGCTGGCTCACCCCGAGCCTCAGCTTCTCCACCGTCCCGTCGAGCTCGCGATGCGCGACGGGGCGCCGGTCCACCGCGATCGGCACCGCGTCGGGCTCGAGCGCCGGATGATCCTCGAGGAGGCGCCGGGTCTCGCCGCTCTGCAGCGACACCACGAGCAGCGCCGGGTGCGAGTCGCCGGTCCAGTCGGCGCGCGAACGGTCCGCGACGTAGGCCACCTGGTGCGGGCGATCCACCGCCAGCGCGCAGACCCAGGAGTTGCTCCTCATCGCCGCGGCCGGGAGGCGAAGCGCTCGCAACCGGCGCTCGTCGGTGGTGTTCCAGCCGGTGAGGCGGGGAGGCTTGCCCTCGCCGCCCGCGTCGAGGATCCACAACCCCCCGGCCCCGTCCACCGCCAGCGCGGTGACCGCGGTGAAGCCCCGGCTCAGCACGCCGCTGGGGTAGGGCTGCCGGCGCCCGCCGGGGAGAAGCTCGAGCAGCTTCGCCTCCGGGTTGCCCAGCGGATGCAGCGCGAGGAAGAGGCGCGGGCCGACGAGCGCGATCGCCCCCGGCCGCTCGGGCAGCTCGGCCACGCTCTCCAGCGCAGGAGCTGGAGCGGACGCGGCCAGCATGGACAGCAGTGCGAGGGTCGTCAGCGACACGCGTCCGGGAAGCTCGCGGAGTCTCTACCGCGCCCGAGAGGGTTCGCGCCACCCGAGGGCGGGTGCGAGGGCGCAGTGAATGTTCTGCTCTCTCGGCCCGTGTGAAGGCCCGGGCCGCTGCTGGACAGCCGGCCAGGAGGGAAGCCAGTCGTGACCTCACCTGTCCTCCGGATCGCAGCCGCGGCGATCGTCCTCGCCGGCTGCTCCAGTCACCCCCCACCGTCCGGCACGGCCCCGCTCACGCTCGCGCCAGATGCGGTGCGCCTCGCCGCGCAGGCGACGTTCGGCCCCACCGTCGCGATGGTGCGGGAGATCGAGCGGGGCGGCGCGGAGGGGTGGATCGACGCGCAGCTGGCACTCCCCCCCTCCGACCTCGGCACCTACCCCGTGGTCGCGGACAGCGTGGCCACGGTCTGTCCCCCGGGCGCACCGGCCACCTGCTACCGGGACAACTTCACTCCGTTCCTCACCCAGGCGGCCTTCTTCCGGAACGCCATCGCGGGCCCGGACCAGCTGCGGCAGCGGGTGGCCTTCGCCCTGTCGCAGATCCTGGTCATCTCCGGCGACGAGGTCCGGGCCAACTACGGGCTCGCCGAGTACCAGAAGCTGCTCCTACGCGACGCCTTTGGCACCTACCGCCAGCTCATCGAGGACGTGACGCTCAGCCCGGCGATGGGCCGGTACCTGAACATGGTGAACAACGACAAGCCGAATCCGGTGAAGGGCACCTCGCCCAACGAGAACTACGCCCGCGAGCTCCTCCAGCTCTTCTCCATCGGGCTGGTGCAGCTGCGCCCCGACGGCTCGGTGGTCACCGACGGCACGGGCGCGCCGATCCCGACCTACGACCAGGACGTGGTCGAGGGACAGGCGCATGTCTTCACCGGGTGGACCTACCCGCTGCAGCCCGGCGCCCCGCAGCGCACCCACAACCCTGCCTACTACCTTGGCCAGATGGTGGCGGTGGGCGCCAACCACGACCCGGCGGCGAAGGTCGTCCTCGGCGGCACGCAGATTCCCGCCGGACAGACGCCCCAGGCGGATCTGGCCCAGGCGCTGGACGCGGTGGCCGCGCACCCGAACGTGGGGCCGTTCGTTGGAAAGCAGCTCATCCAGCATCTGGTCACCGCCAATCCGAGCCCGGCCTATGTGGCGCGCATCTCGGCGGTCTTCGCCGACGACGGTCACCGTGTCCGGGGAAACCTCGGCGCGGTGGTGCGGGCCATCCTCCTCGACCCCGAGGCCCGAGGAGACACGAGGAACGACCCGAGCTACGGCCGGGTGAAGGACCCGGTGCTGCTGCTCACCGGGCTCGCCCGTGCGCTCGGCGTGGAGACCGACGGGGTCTATTTCGCGAACGCCGCCGGCGCGCTGGAGCAGCCTCCGTACGCCTCGCCGAGCGTCTTCAACTTCTACCCGCCCGACTACGCGCTCGCCTCGGGCCTGCTGAGCCCGGCCTCGGCGCTGCTCGACTCGGGCTCGGTTTTCACCCGGGCCAACGTGGTCCGGAAGCTGCTGTACGCGCCGCCCGGACCAGACGCGACGGTCAGCGGGGCCACCGGCACGCAGATCGACTTCGGGGATCTTGCCCCCTACGGCGGAGACGCCGGCGCGCTGGTCGACTCGGCGAACGCGCTCCTCCTGCACGGGACCCTCTCCGCCGCCGCGCGGGGGAAGATCGCCGACGCGGTGAACGCCCAGGGAAGCACCGACCCGGCGAACAGGGTGCGCGCCGCGGCCTACCTCGTCCTCACCTCGCCCTCCTACCAGGTGGAGCGCTGACCATGCGGATCTCTCGACGCGAGCTTCTCTCCGGCCTCTCTCTCATCGGGCTCTCGGCGGGGGTGTTCGGGGGGCGCCGCGGGGCGCTCGCCGCCACCGGCGACTACCGGGCGCTGGTCTGCGTGTTCCTCTTCGGGGGCAACGACGGGAACAACATGGTGGTCCCAGTCGACGCGCGCTACGCGGACTACGCGGCGGCCCGGCGGCAGCCCGCGGACGGAGGGCTGGCGCTCCCCCTGGACCAGCTGCTCCCCCTGGCCCCGGCCAGCGGCGCGGCCGCGTACGGCCTCCACCCGGACATGCCCGAGCTCCAGCAGCTCTGGGACGCGGGCGCGCTGGGCGTGCTGTTCAACGTGGGGACGCTGGTGGCGCCCACGACCAAGGCCGACGACGCCGCGGGCCGGGTGCCCAGGCCGCAGAGCCTGATGTCGCACCAGGACCAGCAGAACCAGTGGCAGACGTCGATGCCGGACCGGCCGGTGCGCTCCGGGTGGGGGGGACGCATCGCGGACGGGCTGCCTGCCGCCTCGCTCCCGCCGCTGGTCTCGGTCGCCGGCAACGTGCTCTTCGCTGCGGGAGAGCGTTCGCAGCCGCTCGCGGTGCCGCCGGCAGGAGGGCCGGCCTTCGGTCTGTCGGGGTTCGACGCGTCCGTGGGGAGCCGGGCCATCCGCGCGGCGATGGACGCCGTCCGGGGGCTCGACCTGGACAACGCCCTGGTGCAGTCCGTGGCCGGCGAGACGGTGGCCGCGTTCGCCGCCTCGGGGGCGCTCGCCCCGGTGCTGGCGGGCACGGGCTCGAGTACCGACGCGCTGTTCGGGCCGCAGCCGTCGGCGTTCGGCAAGCAGCTCCTCCAGGTCGCGCGGATCATCGAGGCGCGCAGCGTGCTCGGGGCCAGCCGGCAGATCTTCTTCGTCTCGCTGGGCGGCTTCGACACCCACAACGACCAGCTGAACCGACAGTCCAAGCTGCTCGCCGACCTGTCGCCGTCGCTCTCGGCGTTCCATGCGGCCACGGTGCAGCTAGGCGTGGACTCGCAGGTGACCACCTTCACGCTCTCCGACTTCGCCCGGACGCTGCAGCCTGCGTCGGGGGGCGGATCGGACCACGCCTGGGGGAACCACCAGCTGGTGCTCGGAGGCGCGGTGCGCGGGCGGCAGACCTACGGGGCCTTCCCCACGCTCGCTCTCGGGGGGCCCGACGACTTCAGCACCGAGGGGCGATGGATCCCCACCACCTCCACCGACCAGTATGCCGCGACGCTCGCCCGCTGGTTCGGGGTGACGCCGGGGGACCTCGCATCCGTCCTGCCGAACGTCGGACGGTTCGGCACCGACGACCTGGGCTTCCTCGGGTGAGCGGTCCGGCCAGGGCCGGGCTTGCGGTGCACGCAACGGCCGCGCATCCTTCGTGTCCAGGACTGCGGGTATGCGCTGGAGCGAGCTCGGAGGGATGCAGTACTTGGGGCGGACCGAGCTCTCCGGGCAGCCGCTGGAGACGTTCCGGGCCGCGGACGGAACCGTGTACCA
>Ga0335069_10001410_pt1 | contig 38912 bp, 30 predicted proteins | sample Lox_Sample_11_FD_206714 | JGI IMG/M metagenome (GOLD analysis project Ga0335069, IMG submission 206714) | Soil microbial communities from Loxahatchee National Wildlife Refuge, Florida, United States - Lox_Sample_1.1 | ecosystem: Environmental > Terrestrial > Soil > Wetlands | place: USA...
ATGATGGCCAGGTCGATCGCCTTTGACGAGCGCAGCGACTGAAACGCCGCGGTGTTGGCGGTGTCGCCTCCGAAGAGAACACGGTAGCGCCCAACCTCAATCAGGTACCCGTTATACCCGCGGTAGGTGTCGGTGCGCATGCGCGCCCCCCAGTGGTTGACTTCCACGGCCCGGATTTGCGCGGCGCCCGCGCGGGCGGTTTGCCCCCAGCCCAGTTCCTGAACGCTGCGGTAGCGATTCACGCGAATGAGGTCTGAGGTCTTCGAAGCGGTGACGACATCGACGCGCCGGTCTTCCAGCGCGCGCAGGCTGGGAATATCCAGGTGATCCATGTGCGCATGAGAGAGCAGGATCAAATCGGTTCGCGGCACTTGCTTCTGCGAGAGCGCAGGTGCGGTGAGACGCTTCAAACCCAATGTAAGCGGGCCGAGACTCAAGCCGACGCGGTCACTGAAGACGGGATCAGTAAGGATGGTCATGCCGTCGACTTTCAGTAACAAGGTGCTGTGACCTAGCCAGGCGACGTGGAGGCCGCGATCGGTCCAATGCTCAGGCTGGGGATGCGCGGAAGGCTGCTGGATGGGGCGCCCGATTTCGCGGCCGTACTGCTGCCAGAAAGCGGGAGCCGCGCGATAGGCTAGGACTCCAAGGGCTGTGGCGCCGGCGGCGCCGCCAAATAGGGCTCTGCGTAACACGCTTATTTGGATGCAGACTGGCTGCCGGGCGTTGCAACGGGTGCGCAGAACGGCCGTCGGCGAGTCGGGGGCGTCCGTTTGTTGTGCTATGTTCGTTAGTCTTAATCGAAACGCCAGGATGACAATCACATCAAAAGCGCCCTGCCGGGTGGATATTGCGGGGGGAACGATCGACATTTGGCCTCTGTTTCTGTTCCATGCGGGGGCAGTCACAGTGAATTTCGCGGTGAACCGGTATGCAGGCTGCCGGCTAACGACGCGGCGCGACGGGAAGATCATCCTGCGGTCAAAGGACCTGGGCGGAACGGAAGCTTTCGACTCCCTGGATGCGCTGCGCGCGGCAAAGAAATACCGCCTGCCCCTGCTGGCCCACCTGGTAAAATTCTTCGCGCCGAAGGTGGGTATTGAGCTGGCCACCGACTCCGAGGCACCAGCCGGCGGAGGCATCGCCGGTTCTTCGACGCTAATCATCGCGGTCTCCTCAGCGCTCAACCGGCTGACGGGCGCAGGCCACAAGATAGAGAAACTGCGAGAGATTTCGCAGAACATCGAGGCGCAGATCATTCGTGTGCCAACGGGAGCACAGGACTATTATCCGGCGATGTACGGCGGCGCAAGCGCCATCGAACTGAGCGAAGTCGGAGTGGTGCGCAAAGCGCTGGCGGTGGGGCTCGAAGACCTGAACGAACGCACGGTGCTGGCATACACCGGCGAGCCACGGAATTCGGGCATCAACAATTGGGAGGTCATGAAGGCGTACATCGATGGCGATCGCGCGGTACACCGCAACTTCGACCACATCGCGGATATTGCATGCGGGATACGGAAAGCGCTCGAACGCGGCGATTGGAAAGAGACCGCGCGGCTGCTTCGCGAAGAATGGACAACCCGCAAGCGAAATGCGCCGGGCATCACGACACCGCTGATCGATCATTTAGTGGATGTGACCCGCCGCAAGGGAGCCGTGGGCGCTAAAGTGTGCGGCGCGGGGGGCGGGGGCTGCGTTTTCATTCTGGTGGAGCGCGGCGCAAAAGAACGCGTGTCGAGCGCGATTGCAGCCGAAGGGGCGACCGTGCTTCCGGTCCGCGTGGCGGAAGAAGGCGTGCGCGTCCGCACCGCGGCCGATTGAACATGCCCGGGCAGGTGGATCTTTTACGCGTCGCGCTGCAAATCGGCCTGTACATCTTTTTCTACGTCTTGTTTTTGATATTTTTTGCGATCAGTCCATTGCCTTCGCTTCTCGGGATGTTCGCCGGTTCGGCGCTGAGCGTTTTCATTTCCGGCGTGGCAACCAACATCCTCACATTGCGTATATACGAGGGCCGAAAGCTGGCGGACATCGGGTTTCACTGGAACCCTACGTCGGCGCACAATCTGATTTGGGGACTCGCAGGCGGTGTGGGCTCGGCGCTCGTCGTGCTCGGGAGTCCTCTGGCGGTGCACGCCGCCAGCTTACAGCCGGCCGTCACGGAAGCGCACTTTCGCATATTCCTTTGGGTGATGATCATGCTGATTTTCGGCGCTGCTGGCGAAGAGGTCCTCTTTCGCGGCTATGGCTTCCAGGTACTGCTGCGCAGCGTCGGGCCATACGCAACCATCCTGCCAGTGGGCGTACTGTTTGGTCTATTGCACGCGTTCAATCCGCACCCCTCGATCATCAGCGTTGTGAACACCGCGGGGTTTGGCATCCTGTTCGGCTACGCGTTTCTGCGCAGCCGCGACTTGTGGCTGCCGTTCGGTTTACATTTCGGATGGAACTTCACGCTCCCATTATTCGGGGCGGACGTCAGTGGGATTAAAATAGGTGTGACAGGTTACGAGATGCACTGGAACGCCGGGGTGCTGTGGAGTGGCGGCGATTATGGTCCCGAAGCCAGCGTTCTGTGTTCGGGAGTCTTGGTGGCGTTGTTCGCGTTCCTCTGGAAAGCGCCCATCCGCCAGCAACGGAATCTATTGCTAGACGAGCCGGTGGAGAAATGAGATGCGACGCCTGGGCGCAGCAGCGGCGGCTCTGATCATGGCGGCTCTGCCGGTTCGCTTGGCCGCCAGCGACAAGCTAACATACGATGAGCGCGTGGATCTGCTTCGCGGGTTGACAGCCGAATACGCCACCGCCAAACAGTTTCTGCCACGCTCGAAGAAGCCGCTGGAATTTGAATCAACCGGAACATACGACAAGAAGCAATGGGAGACCGTTGCCAAGGAGATGGGCCCCGCCGCGCGCGCAGGAGACCAGATACAGATTACGAAAGTCACGCTCGAAGAAGACAGGATCCTGCTCGAGATCAACGGCGGATTGAAGAGCGGCAGGCACTGGTATGATCGCGTGCAGGTGGGCGGAACAGGCGGAATGGCACCTGTTGGAAGCGGCGAAATTCACCCCACCACGGGGACCGTGATTGAGCTGCTTTACCACAAGCCGCTCGCCAATTTGACCTCAGCAGACGTCAAGAAAACGCTGGCGCCGCTGTTCGATTTCGAGAAACACTCTGCAACACAGCTCTATTCCGAAAGTCTGCCACCCGAAATCCAGAAAGCCATCAAGGATAAGCGCGTGCTCGAGGGGATGGACCGGGACCAGGTGCTGATGGCTGTGGGACACCCGGTGCACAAATCGCGCGAGACGAACGCGGATGGCGTCGAGATTGAGGATTGGGTTTACGGCACGCCGCCGGGGAAAATCACCTTTGTCACTTTCAACGGGAACAAGGTGATCAAAGTGAAAGAGGAGTACGCGGGCCTGGGCACGGAGGCGGCGGGGCCGGAGCCGACCCCGAACTAGTTAACGGCTCGACGCCGCTACGGCTCGCTCCCAAGCTTCGCGCATATCTGTTGGCGCGGCTCGTTCCAGGAAATACCGCCGGATCTTCTCAGACTCGCCGTGTGTCCGCTTTTCCGCGGGAATCTCTGCGATGTTGTTCACGGGCGTCTCGGTGGCGATGACGGCAGCCTCATCCGCGTTGAGAACCGCGCGATAAATCCTAACGCCGCGAATCTGACCGCGAAAGTGACTGTCGGGCCCGCTGCCTCCGCCAATCCAAAGCGGCTCGGTGGTCTCAAATGAGCCGTGGAGGCGGTCGAGATTGACGTGCAGCTTTTGCGGCTGGCCATCGATATACATGCGGATACCGGCCGCCGCACCAGACCCGTCGTACACCATGGTCACGTTATGCCATTGGTTCAGCTCGATAACGTGCTCGGCATCGACGCTGAGTGCGTCGTCCGGCCAATGCCGGGTGAGCTTCACTTGCAATTCGGACGATTCGAGATAGAGGCCATAGCCCTGGGCCTGCGCAATATCCTTGCCGCGTGCCACAATGGCGCCGGTCGACGCGGTGGGCAGGATCCATGCCGAGATAGAGAAGCTATCTTTAATCCCGAAGCGAACGTTTTCCTCGTGCTCCAGGTCTACATCGACGACGCGTTTGCCATTAAAGCGGTTGCCGCCGGTCATGCGGCGCTGCACGGTAAGGCCGCGAGTGATGGTCCAATCCACCGGCGCGGCGCGGGCCTCGGCCGATTTCTCCCATTGCGACTGAGCTCGATCCAGCTCCGCCAGCAACGTCGAGGAAGTAGCGCCGGCTTCTTGTGACGATTGGGCCGAGCGGCCTGCGATCAACAGCACGGCTACCGCGATGGCGTGGAATCGAATTCTCAAGCGACTTTTTTTCGCGCTTCGGAGAGGATCTCGCGCATGCGTTTGCCGACGACGATATCTTCACCGGGCAGCAGAGTCATCGAAACGATTTCGATGTGATCCGGGCTCTTGGCGGTCTTAGAACTGGGGCGCTCATCAAGCACAGGCACAATGCTCGGGTTATTCGAGGTCAAGACCTCGATGCGCGGCTCGCCCTCGCGCAACTTCCGGTCGCAATCCGCCACGCGGAATCCCCAGCCATCCTCATCCCAGCTCACCATCAAGGTGGGATAGCGGTTGCCGTCCTCGGGAATTTGGATTTCTGTTTTCACACCGGGGACGGTATCGATCAATTTCTGAATTCGCACCGTGCGGGCGTTCCACTCGCGATTGAGAGCGTTGAGGTCCATCCTGGTCCACGCTTCGATCGCTGCAAGGCACCCCATGACCTCTTCCTTGCCAACTTTCATGGCGCGGCAAACCGCGCCTTCCCACGGGCTGGTATTCTGCATGGCGGCTTCGATGAGGTCTTTGCGGCCCAGCAGTACGCCCGAGCATTGCGGTCCACATAGCCCCTTGCCGCCGCTGAAACAATACAAATCCGCGCCCATCTTAGCGTAGAGCTTCAGGTTTTGGATGGGCGGAATGCCGGCGGCATCATCGAGCAGCAGCGGGACCTTCGTATCTTTGGAGATGGCGATGACTTTCTCCAAAGTTTTGCCGAGTGAGGTTGTGTAAATCATCGCCGTCTTGTCGTTGATAGCCCCGCGCACCTCATCTTCAGTTTGCGCCACCACAAGTTTTCCACCGGCAAGGCGAGCCGCGCTATCGAAGGGGCTGCGTCCGCCGTGCATGATCACTTCATGTTTGAGACCGGTAGTGTCCGGAAGCTGCCAGATCCTGGCGGGATCGCTGCCGGCGATGCAAGCCGCAGTCGCCGACGCGATGGCTCCAGCCGCGCCGGAGGTCACCATACCGGCTTCCGCGCCTGAGAGTTCGGCGAGACGGCGGCTGGCCGCGTGCTGCAATTCGAAGATATCGACGAAGTGCTCAGCGGCAGCTTGCTTGGCGGCGCGAACTTCCGGCAGCTCGAGCGAGCCGCTCAAATATGTCCACGTCCCGCGGCCGTTGATGAACGAGCGCACGCCGATTGTCGAGTAGATATTCTCTTTGCCGCCGGCCTTCCCTACGGCGCCCAGGGCCTTGTTCACAACATCCTGTGCTCCGATGTACGCAAGCAGCGGAGAGGCGCTGGCCAGCTTCATGAAATAACGGCGATCGAATGAAACCATAGTCGTATCTTACGCCACCGGCTTCCACCACAGGTCGATCGGCTTCTTGACGCCCTTGGGCCGGAACGGCAATTCGACTTTTCGGCCTGTTCCCGCGGATTGATAGCCCGCCAGTAGCACCTCCTGCACCTGGCGGCCGTCTTCCCCCGAGGATCGCAGCTCTTCTTTGCCGCGCACCACACGGGCGAAATGGTGCAGTTCCTGCGGCAGGCCGTAGTTCCAGTGCTCCTCGAAAACGGGATACGTCCAACCCTGCGTGCTTGGCGCTTTCTCGACAGCGTAGCCATATCCGGGCTCGCTAAACGTCGGAATGGCGTTGCCCATGTGCAGGTCCGCGTAACTCACGCCGCGTGTGCCATAGATCTCTGTGCAGTCATCCATGCCACCCGGCTTGGCCCAGCTATCTTCGATCAGCCCGACTGCGTTGTTTTCAAACTCGAGGATGCAGATGCTGTTGTCTTCCCCCTTGGTCTTGTCAGCGTGCGAGTACGTGCCCATCTGGCAGAACACGCTCTTGATTTTCGGCCGGCCCAGGAACCACCAGGCGAATGCGACCCCGTGGCAGCCCATGTCCATAAAAACACCGCCGCCCGATTTGTCGACATCCCAGAACCATGGCGCGTGCGGACCGGAGTGCTTTTCGCTCTGTTTGACCAAATAGACTTTGCCGAACGCGCCTTGGTCGGCCATTTGCTTGGCTTTGACATACTTCGGCGTGAATAACAGTTCCTCCGCATAGCCCAGAATGACTCCGTGCTTTTTGCACACGTCGATCATCTCGTCGCATTCCTCGAGGGTCATGGCCAGGGGTTTCTCGCAAACTACGTGCTTGCCCGACTGCGCGATGTCGCGCGTCATCTGGCAGTGCAACGAGTTGGGGGCGTTGATGGTGATCATCTCGATGTCTTTTTCTTTGAGCATCTCGCGATAGTCGTGAAATACGCGTGGGATGTCGTATTTCTTCGCCAGTGCCTCGGGGTGCCCCGGCGTGGGTGACGCCACAGCGACCACTTCGGCTTCCTCCGGCATGATCTGAAAAGACGCCGCATGAATATCTGCTTCGAAGCCCGATCCGATGATTCCAACCTTGACCTTTCCGTTTGCCATTCACGCTCCTCCACACGATGGTACACTTCGTTACTGCGCGATGGCGGTTAAAACGTATGACGTGATCGTGGTCGGCTCGGGCGCGAGCGGCGGCTGGGTCGCCAAAGAACTGACCGAAAAAGGCGTGGAAGTCCTGATGCTCGAAGCCGGTCCGCCTCGCGTGCCCACGCGCGATTTCACGGAGCACATCTGGCCTTATCAGCTTAAGTACCGCGGCTTCGGCAATCAGAAAAAGCTGCTCACTGACCAGCCAGTCCAGCGCCTCTGTTACGCCTGCGACGACTATAGCCACCAGTTTTTCGTTAACGATAGCGAGCATCCCTACACCTTTCCCGCCGACAAACCGTTCATGTGGATTCGCGGCCGCCAAGTGGGGGGCAAGACGTTCTGCTGGGCGCGCGTGAGCTATCGCTACAGCGACTTCGAATTCAAAGCCGCCAGCCGGGATGGCTATGGCCAAGACTGGCCCTTCAGCTACAAGGACCTGGAACCCTACTACGACCGCGTGGAAAGTTACATCGGCGTTAGTGGATCGTACGAAGGCCTTGAACAATTGCCCGACAGCCGCTTCCTGCCGCCCATGCGCCTGAGCTGCGGCGAACTCGTCGCGAAGGAAATCGTCGAAAAGAAATTCGGCTGGAAACTGATTGTCGATCGCAGCGCCAATCTGACCGTTCCATTGCACGGACGTCCGGCCTGCCACTATTGCGACGAATGCCAGCGCGGGTGCTTCACGGCGTCATATTTCAATAGCCCGTCGGTGACCCTGCCCGCAGCAGCGCGTACCGGCCGGTTTCATCTAGTGAGCGACGCCGTGGTAAGCCATCTCCTCATGAATGCCGAGGGCAAGGCCGACGGTGTGGCCTATGTCGATCGCTCCACGCACGCCGCCCGGGAAGTACGCGGCAAAATCGTGGTGCTCGCCGCCAGCGCGCTCGAATCGACACGAATTCTGCTCAATTCGCGATCGCGCAATTTTCCGAATGGTGTCGGGAATGCGCATGGGGTGCTGGGCCACTATCTGATGGACCACACGACGCTAGAAGACGGCGCCGGTACCATGCCCGCACTGCAATCTTCCGTGCGCGAGCCCGTGGGACGCCCTTGCGGCTATATCATTCCGAAGTATGTGAACACAGTGGGCCCGTACAAGAACAAGAACTTTCTGCGGGGCTATTATTTCGCGGGCGACGGGCGGCAGGAACTTTATGGACACGCCGGCTCGACTCACGGATTCGGCCGGGAATGGCGCGATAAGGTGCGAAGCCAGATTCCTTATTCATTCAGCGTCTACGCGCAGGGTGAGTGCCTGCCGCGATACGACAACTACGTCGCGCTCGATCCCGAGAAGAAGGACGCCTGGGGGATTCCCGCGCTTCATATTCATGCGAGCTACGGTGAAAATGAGCTGTCAATGGCGAAAGCTATGCGTGATCACCTGGGCGAGATCATGGATGCTCTGAGTCTGGAAGATCCCACGCCGCCGCGCAGCGAACTGAACCTGTTCGGCAAGAACATCCACGAGTGCGGCACGGCACGCATGGGCACGGATCCGAAGACCAGCGTGCTCAATGCTTACAACCAGGTCCACGACGTCAAAAACGTTTTCGTTACCGATGGCGCGTGTTTCGTCACGCAAGGCTGCTGGGAACCAACGCTGACCATCATGGCAATCTCGGTGCGCGCCGCGGACTACATCGCCGACGAATTCCGCAAAGGAAACGTCTGATGCAGACGCGGCGGCGATGGCTGATGCAGGTGGGCGGCGGGGCAGTGCTCGCCGGCTGGAGTGGTATCGATCTCGCTGCTGCCGAACTGCCGCCGGGCGTGTACGAGCCGTCGCGCGATCACTTGGGCCACGCACTCGCGGGTCACCCCATGGCTACTGGGGGCGAAACCGAGCTCATACAGATCCGCACCGGAACGTTTGGGCCTGCGTTCTTCCAACCGCGTCAGTACAGGGCGATCGTCCAACTGGTTGCAGTGATCCTTGGCGAGAAGCCGGAAGCCGCGATCGTGCAAGAGATTGCGGAGTGGATCGATCTCACCGTCTCCGAATCCGCCGCGGTCCGCGATGCCGCGCGCGCACTCTCGCCGCCGCACCGCATATTGGCTGTTCACCACTACGGAGCGGAATCGGTCCGTAAGCTCGAAGAGTTCGACGCTCAGGCGATTGTCCGTGAGGGGCTGGAATGGCTGGATAAGAACCCGCTCAAACAAGCCGAATTTAACGAGATCCTCGCGGGCACGAAAACTGACCATCCGATCGCGGGTTTCCTCTCCTACCTCAAAGAACGCGTCGCCGATGGCTTCTACACTTCCCGCGTCGGATTGGACGAGCTCGGCTATCGGGGCAACGCCTTTTACGCCAGCCCGCCGGGGTGCGAACATTTGTATGGGTGATTGGTATGAAATGTTCAGCTTGCCTGGTCCTGCTGGTGTGCGCTGCGTTCGCGCAGTCCTCCATTAACGTCACCATCTTCAACCAGAACGATACGTCGGCCGGGGCGCATGGACGCCTCCAAAACTTTCTTTCCACCTCGTTTCAGCCTGCCGAGTGGGACTACTCCTATTTCCAGCAGATCGCGGGATCGACCGGGCCCCTCTGGCTGCTCGCGCCGCAGCACATTCGCATCCAGCCGGTTTCGCAGGGCGTTCCCATGACGGCCCCGAATCAGTGGGATTTCACGGACCTCGATGCGGTTGTCGTTCCAATTCTCGGCCTCGGCGACCACAGCCCCGAACTGCAACTCGCCACCGCGCCCGCTTTCATGGACGATTCCAACGGATACCTGTTGCGCTCGCATTTTCAGGACTTCGCGAATTATTGCGCGAACATGGTTCGCTATTACAACACCGGGGGCTTTGACGCAGGCGGCAAGCATTACCAATCCTCCAGCCCTTACGGCATCCATTGGTGGGGAATTTTCAACGAGCCAAATGGCAACGGCATCTCCGCGGGCGATTACGTGACCTTGTACAACATGGTGGTACCGGCCATGTTGGCGGTCGATCCAACGATCAAGCTCGTCGGCATCGAGTTATCCGACTACCAGGGGCAAGCGCAAGAGTATTTGCCCCCGTTTGTGCAGGGTGTGACGGCGCAGGTGGACGCCATCGCCACTCACTACTATTCCAGTTGCAATCAGACCGACACCGACGAAACCGTGATGAATACCATCTGGAATTTCTTCGTTCCCGACATGCGGTATCTTTATTCCGCGCTGCGAGCGAATCCAAAGCTAGCGCACATTCCGGTGTGGGTGACCGAAAACAACGTAAACGCGGATTATGACCTGGGAAATGGCATCAGCGCGTGTAACGGAACGCCATTTGTCACCGACCAGCGCGGCACGAGTGCCTTCTTTGCGGCTTGGCGCCCTTACATTTTTTCGCAGCTAGCCAAAGCTGGCGCGCAGAGCCTCTATCAGTGGGATTACAATGCCGATCAGCAGTTCGGCGAGGTGGATTACAACACCGGCAAGACCTACTTGAGCTACTGGGTGGATTATTACCTGGCGCACCTATTCCCATCCACTCCGGGCGCGGAAATCCTGCATTTGGACAATCGCAACGCGGGTGCGCTCGAGGCGCTGGCGGTGCGCAACGACGATGGATCGGTCGTCGTGATGCTCGCGAACCATCACGTGCGATCGTCGGTGGATAACAATGGCCCAGGTGTTCCCCATAGTGTGGCGCTCGATACTTCAACACTCGGCACGTTTCGATCCGCCATTCTGACGGTCATCGATTCTTCCACAGATCCCAGCAAAGGTCCCGTGCAGCACAACGTCACGCCAACGCCTCAAATGCAAATATCGTTGAACGGCTACAGCGTTGCGTTCCTTCAACTGCTGCAAGCCAAGCCCGCGTTTCAAGCCAGCCGGGTACTCAATGCGGCTAGTCTTCTCGGAGGTGGTGTCGCTCCAGGCGAAATAGTGTCGATCTCGGGAACAGACCTGGGACCAGAATCTCCGGCGCAAGCGCAAACGAGTTCGCCCGGCGTCACGGACAATCTCCTCGCGGGCACGCGAGTCTGGTTCGACGGTTTCGCCGCGCCGATGCTCTACTCCAGCGCAAAGCAGATCATCGCTGTGGTGCCTTACGAGGTCGCCGGAGAAAGTAAAACACAGATCAAGATCGAATACCTGGGTGTTGCTTCGCCTACGGTCAGCGTTCCCGTTGTCACCTCGGCTCCAGGGTTGTTCACTGAGGATCAAACCGGCGCCGGCCAAGCCAACGCGCGGAATCAGGACGGCACGCAAAACTCGGCCACTAATCCGGCGGCCGCGGGCACTACCATCTCGCTGATCGCTACCGGAGAAGGCCAAACTACACCCGCTGGAGCTGATGGAAAGATCGCCGGAACGGTTCCTCCGAAACCGCGGAGCTCCGTATCGGTCCAAATCGGCGGTATCAACGCAAACGTAGTCTACGCCGGTGGTGAAACCGGCATGGTCGCTGGAACTCTCCTCATCCGGGTCCAGATCCCGGCCAACGTAACGGCTGGCGCGGTGGTCCCGGTCGTTATCACGATCGGTGATACTAGCAGCCAACCGGGTGTCACTATCGCCGTGCAATAGCATCGGCGGCTATCTGGTTGGATAGCCCACTATCTTTGCGGTGAGTGCGTCCATGGGCTTTGGCCGACTGAACTCTGCCTCATAGTCGGAAATCGGCCTTTTGTTACAGGCGCTTACGAACAAGCCGACTCTCCCCCCGCATGTGGACCGCGAAATGCCTTCCGGCAGGAGTCCTCGTGGACCGAGGGAGAACGAAGATGAGGAACAAGTTCGGAATAGTCGCCGCAATCATAACTCTTTCCAGCGTCATCCAGGCAGTGGAAGCTGCACCGGGTGGGAACATCAACGCCCTGTGGGTCTATAAAGTTCCGTCGCTTCCCAACGCCGTGACGGATGCTCCGACTCGAAATACCCTTATGAAGAACAGCGCCTCAAGCGGCGTAAACATGCTTTATGTAGCCGTTTACAGCTCCACCAAGAGCAGCGCCGGCCGGTATATGTATGACGACACGGATGTTGCCGCTTTCGTAACCTCGGCGCATGCGGCAGGACTGCAAGTGTATGCCGCGATGGGGGATGCCGACTGGCCGTCATTCGGATGCGCAACGGACTCCTCACCTTATAAGCGCTTTGCGGACATCGTGGGCTACAACGGAGCCAACCCGAACGCCAAATTCGACGGTATTATGCTCGATGTGGAGCCTGGCAGCAGTCCGGACTTCCCCTCGCTCCTCGCCTTATACCAGTGTTTTCAACAGATGGTAAAGGCGAACGGGCTAAGCCTCTCAGCAGCGATCAGTGCGTTCTGGAACAGCAGCGTCACATTCAACTCAGTCACTGAGGAAGCTTATAAACAAATTGTGGATTTGGGCATGAACAACCTGGTTGTCATGGGATACCGCAACACGGCCGGCTCGCTCGATTGCACCCTGGGCGACGGAATTGTCTGCCTCGATGAGAATATCATCCAGTACGCCAACACGGTCGCCGCGGGCCAAATGATCCTGGTTGGCTTGAATACGGACAATCCGTCAACGTCCGGCGATCCGGCCGAGGAAACATTCTATTCCCTCGGCCAATCCGCGATGAATAGCGCGGCGCAATCCGTCTACAGCCAATTCGCTGCGGCTAATCAGACTTTTGGAGGCTTCGCGATTCATAATTATCGCGATTCGTACTTGAATGGGGCTCTTTCGGGCTGGCCCGCTACGAACACGGCTCTGACGGCCGCTGCTCCACAGTTTTCTGCATCAGGCATTGTGAACACCGCCAGCCTTGCGGGAGGAAACATCGCGCCAGGGGAATTAATCACCATCACGGGCAAGAATCTTGGCCCAGGCCTGCCGCTCGGCATGCAGATTGTCAGCGGGCGGGTTACCACCAGTTTGGGGGGCGTCCGCGTCCTTTTTAACGGCATTCCCGGACCCATAGTGTTCGCCTACTCGAACCAGGTGACTGCTATCGTACCGTTTGGAATTGAGGGCGAATCCGCTGCGATTCAAGTGGAACGCTCGGGCAATCTGTCCGCGGCCGTTAATGTGCCACTTGCCCCGTCGGCTCCGGGTATTTTCACGGTCGACGGATCCGGAACCGGGCAGATCGCCGCGTGGAACCATGATGGCTCCCTCAACGGCTCCGCCAATCCGGCGGCCACCGGTTCGTCGATCATGTTGCTCTTGACCGGTGCAGGCCAAACCACACCCGCTGGGATCGACGGGCTAGTGAATACAAACCCCGCCAGCTTGGCCGGACTCGCACTTCCAATCCGGGCGCTCATCGGCGGCAAGCCCGCGACCGTGGCTTCCGCCGGGAATGGCGTAGGGCTCATTTCCGGCATCGTACAAGTGAGTCTGGTTGTACCGAGTGGGCTATCGGCCGGCTCACACATGGTTCGCGTATATATCGGCCCGGGCGAAACGCAGTACGACATCATTATCGCGGTTCGCTAGCGCTCACTCAGCACCTGTCTTCCGGCCGCAAACTGATAAACTCTCGAGGTTAGGAGTTCCGTTGTGCGGTTCCGGATGGCCGGCTCTTACATATGTTTCGGAGCGTTATTCACTCTCCTGGCCTCTCTGGGCACCGGTGGTGCAGCAGCGCAGGCCCCACCGGACGATCAATCTCCCAGGTTCAATGCCGAGACGACTCTGGTCCTCATTCCGGTCATTGTCACCGATCCCCAGAATCGCTTCCTTCTCGGCCTTCAGAAACAGGATTTTCACCTTTTCGAAAACGGCGCCGAGCAGACGATCGTACAGATCTCGGGCGAAGATGCGCCGTTGTCGGTTGGCTTGGTCTTTGACACCAGCGGGAGTATGGGAGATAAGCTGCGAACCTCGCGGCAAGCGGCTCTTCGATTTCTTACCACAATGAACTCGCAGGACGAAGCGTTCCTTATCCAATTCAGCGATCATGCACAGCTCGCGGTCGATTTCACGAATCAAAGCGACGAAATCCAGAACAGCCTGACCGCAGTGCAACCGAGCGGACTAACCGCCATGCTCGATGCCGCGGAACTCGGGCTGCGCCAGATGAAAAAGGCCAGGAATCCACGCAAAGCGATTTTAATTATTTCCGACGGCGGCGATAACAACAGCAAATATAAGGCCGCTGAAATTGAATCGCTGGTGCGCGAAGCCGATGTGCAGGTCTATGCCATGGGCATTTTTGAGCCTTCGATTATCCCGACCTTAACGAGCGAGGAAGTCTCGGGTCCGAAGTTGCTCTCCGAACTCGCCGAACAGACCGGCGGGCGCGCGTTCAGCGCATCGGACCCGAGCGACCTGCCCAATGTCGCCGTGAGGATTGGGATCGAGTTGCGCAACCAGTATGTTCTGGCCTACTCGCCGAAGAACAGGAAGAAAGATGGAAAGTACCGCAAGGTCGAGGTAAGAGTGAACAAGCCCGCCGGCATCCCCGACCTCAAAGTTCACTGGAGACTCGGATACTACGCCGCGTCCCAATAGCGGCACTTCAGCTCCCCTCAATGATGAACGGCAACGTGCGCGCCGCCGACGTGGGGCACCGGCTGGCTGGGTACGGGAATTCTCGGGGTGCCGACTCGCGGCGGACGCACCGTGATGGGCCTGGGAAGCACGCTCGGCCCTGGATAGGTGTGGGTTCCGCCCTGCCAGCCACCGCGAGGCCAGCCACTGTACAACGGACCGTACAGCAAGTATGGCGGAAAATAGAGCGAGCTGAGTGTGGATTGGAACGGGCTCCAGAAACTGAGACCGTATGGGCTGCCGATATCCAGAGACGGAATACCCGTCGGAGGAAAGTACGTGTAGCCACCGGAGGCGATGCCGCTGCCATCCATCTGGCCGGGATCGTCCACAATCCCCGCGGCCACGGTGTTGTCCGCGGAGATCGCCTGGCTGCGGCTCATCGCCCAGAATTTGAAGTCATCATTGCCGAATCCCGCGGAAGCCTCCGGGACTAAGACCTCCGCCAAGGGAAGAACGTCGCCTTCCCGCACGGTCACTGCGTCCGTTTTGCCGTCAACCGCGATCTTCACCTCCCCTTTATATGGCCGTATTCGCGGCGGTGCGGTATCGATTCTGTAAGTTCCTTCCTGCGGAACGTTCATCTGCCAATTCTTGTAGATGAGCTTGACGGATGTGCCCGGGGACGTTTCTGTCATCTCGAGAATCGCGGAACCGCTGAGCAATTCGATCCGGGTATCGGAAAACGAAGTGGCCAACATGCGGATGGAGCTGTTTTCGTCGAGACGGAGAAACGCTCCGGGAGTGAGAAGCACCTCCGCTCGGCCGAGCGCGGTGTGCAGCACGCGGCCCTCGCCGATGTCTGGAAATCGTCCGAACTTCTGTTCGAGGTGTTCATCTCCCAGGTAGACCGATCCGACGAAGAAATAGATCAGACCGGAATGTGTGGAAACAACCGATTGTGCGAACACGGGAATGCCGGCTGCCGAAGACAGCACCAACGTTGCAAGCGCAAGCATGCGGGCGTTATTCATAAAGCGCCCCCTCGTGCTGAGTATCCACCCAGCCAGCGCTCGCCGTCAACCAAGCCCAGGTGGCAGCCGGGACGAAACAGCATTCTATTCCGCGCGCAGAATCGCAGCTGGATCGATCCGCACGGCCCGGATCACCGGGGGCAGGATAGCCAACAGTGCGGCCGCGAGCAGGCTCAGCGATGGAAGGGTAAGCATAGCTACATCACTCGCTCTAACGTCGTACAGCAGGGCTGAGATGTAACGCGCTGAAGTCATTCCCAATGCCAGACCTGCAGCTGCGCCAATGAGCACCATCAGCAAAACGTCCACAGTAACCCGCCACGCGACATCGCCTGCGCTCGCACCGATCGCCATGCGAATGGAAATCTCGCGCCTCCGCTCCAGCACCGAATAGTCGAGCACACCGTACAAGCCGATCCCCGCGAGGAGCAACGCCATGATCGCGAAGAACAGAGCCAGCATGGCCAGCAATCTCTCTCGCACCGTACTGGACTGGTCAATTTCCACCTGTGTGCGAATGTTACTGACCACGAATTCAGCCCTTGCGCGCGTTACTTCACGGCGCAGCATGGATGCGATCACCAACGGGTTCGGGATGGAGGTGCGGACCAGGAATGTCATCTGGTTGGCCCGGTCGTCTCCCGAGTAGTGAAGGGAAACGTAAGCTGTGGGGGTGATCGGCTCCCGCAGATTGCGATAACGCGCATCCCGCACCAGGCCGACGATTTCGAAACGCGATCCGGCATTGGTTCTTTCAAACCACCTGCCCACCGGGCTTTCCCCTTGGAAATACTCCCTCGCGAAAGCTTCGTTGACGAGTGCCGCGCCGGGGTACATATCAAGCGGACGCAGATCTCTACCGGCAATGAGAGGGATCTTCATCGTATCCAGCCAGCCGGGAGAAATGGGCAGAAAATAAGCGAGCAGTTCGTGAACCGGAGCTCCGCTGACGGAAACGAATCCGTTCGAACCGTTGCCACCCAGCAGAGGCCAACCGGCGAGCGCCACACTCTCCACGCCCGGCAAAGAACGCAAATGTTCGCCGGCCTGGTCCCAGTAAATCGTCGGCTGAGACGGTTGTGACGTGGTTTCAAGTACAAGCAAGCGCTCCGGCGAAAAGCCGAGCGGCTGATGCGACAGGCGGTCGAAGGTTGCGACAAACAATCCGCCAACGAATAGCACCAGAAAGCAGAAAGCAACTTGGACCGCGATCAAAGCGAGCATCAGCCGCCTGCGCGCGTGCGGATCATGACCGCCTTTGAGCGCACTCGCCGGCTTGACGCCCGACGCTCGCAACGCTGGCAGAAGACCGAACACGAACGTCACGCCGATGGCCACAGCTAACGAGAACAACAGCACGCGGGCATCCGCGGGGAGAGCCAGTCGCGCAGGATTATCCGGGGGGTTGATTCTCGCGACTACGAACGGCGCCGACCACCACGCGAACACCGCGCCTAAAGAGGTCGCAAGCAGCGCCAGCAGCGCGCTCTCCACCAGCACCAATTGCACCAGCCGCGAGCGACCGGCGCCGATGGCCACGCGCAGGGCCATTTCGCGCGCACGCGCTGCGCCCTGTGCCGTCAACAGGTTGGCGACATTTGCGCAAGCGATCACAAGAACCATCGCCACCAAAACTCCGAGAATCTCAAGCGAAAGGCGGTATTCCTTCTGCATTCCCGAGATGCCGGCCGCGGCGGGTTCCAGCAGGATTGCTTGGTTCAAAAAGTTTTCGAGGCGTCGCTTCGGCCAACCCACAAAACCCTTGGCTCTCTCGCGCTGGACGGCATTGAATACGGCTTGCAGTTTGGCACGAACGATCTCTCGCGTGCCGCCGGGCTTGAGGCAAACGAAAGTCCGGATCCAGCTCCAGTCGTCATGCGTGACGCCCTCGTGCATCATGGTGGGAATGAAAATGTCGGTCATCGTGCCGGTCTCCGTTCCCGTGAAACCTTTCGGGGCAACACCGACAATTTGAAAGACGTTGGCGTCCATGCGGAAGGTGCGGCCAATCACGCCATCATCCTGACCGAAGCGCCGGGTCCAGTAGTCGTAAGAGAGCACGGCGAAAGGATTTGACTGGGGCATCACATCGTCATGCTCGTTAAATAAGCGCCCCAAAGCTGGGCGCAAGCCGAGAGCATCGAACATCCAGCCGGAGACATATTGTCTGTACGCCTTTTCGATTTCCTGAGCGGAACCGTACGTCAGATCGCTGCGGCCCGTCCACGAAACCGCGATCAGCTCGGCTTGGCCTTTGACGGCCGCGCGCATCTGCTGGAACTGTGGGTATTCGTTGCTATCCGTAGTTCTTTGCGTCCCGTCAGGCCCCATTCCCCGGCTAACCATGACGTACAACCGCTCCGGATCCGCTACGGGCAAGGGTCGCCAGAGCAATGCGTCGATCAGCCGGAAAGCTGTTGTACAAGCCCCGATTGCAAGAGCCAGCGATAGGATTGCCGCGGCGGAAGTCGCCTTCCTTTTGGTGAGTTGACGCCAGCCGAAAACCGTATCGGTGCGGAGCGAATCGAGCCACGCGATCACGCGCGCGTCCCGGCTTTCCTCACGCTGCCGTAGGCGTGATCCAAAGGCTCGGCGGGCTTCCGCCGGGTCACGGCCTTCTTCGATGGCATCCTGGATGTGTGTTTCAAACTCTTCGTCAAGCTCGCGGCCCAAATGGTCCGCGCGAAAGATATTGGCGATTCGCGACCAGAGCGACATCTCAGCCCTCTCTCATTTTTCTATTCGGCGCGCAGGATTGTCATCGGATCGATTCTTATCGCGCGCATCACCGCCGGCACCGCGGCCAGGAATGTCGCCACCAGAACGGTCAGCCACGGCACCGCAAGCATGGCCGCATCTGTAGCCTTTACCTGGTAAAGGAGCGACTGGATATACCGGATCGAAACAAGACCAAGGAAGAGACCGATACACGCTCCCACGAGCACGGTCGAAACGATCTCAGATGTCACCTTCCAGGCAACATCGCCTCCCCTTGCGCCCAGCGCCATGCGAATCGCAATTTCCCGCCGCCGTTGCAGAACCGAATAATCCAGGACGCCGTAAAGCCCGACACCGGCCAATAGCACCGCCACTATCGCGAAGAACAACGCCAGCATCGCCAGCAGACGCTCTCGCACGGTTTGCGATTCGTTAATCTCTGACTGCGTGCGGATGTTGCTGACGCGGAAACCGGGGCGTGCCCTCGCCACTTCTCTGCGTAGCATGGAAGCCATAGCGAATGGGTTCAGGCTCGCAGTACGGACAACGAAAGTGGCACTGCGGACCACCGCGAAATTCGCCTCACCCGTGCTCTGAAAGGGCAGATAAGCTACCGGCAACATCGGCCCTCGCAAGTCCCGGTAACGTGCGTCGCGGACCAACCCCACGACGCGGAAAGTAGTGCGCTTTCCGCCGTCGGAGGCTTCCTCGAAAGCCTTTCCTACCGGGTTCTCGCCGTGGAAGAATTCCTTGGCAAATGCAGCGTTGACAATTGCGGCGCCGGGATTGGTATCGGTCGCATCGAAGTCGCGGCCGTCTAGCAGCGGAATTTTCATCGCATCCAACCAACCGGGGGAGATAGCCAGGAAGTAAGCTAATACGTCATTGGGTGGAGCGCCGCTAACCGAAACACCGTTGTTGGAAACGTAACCGCTCAGCAGCGGAACGTCAGCCAGCGCGGCCATCTCCACACCCGGCAGCCCGCGCAGATGTTCTGCCACTTGTTCCCAAACGACCGGCCGTTGAGGACGCTCGGTAACCGACTGTAGCGTAAGAAGCCGGTCTGATGAGAAGCCGGTGGGCAAATTCGAAAGCCGTTCGAATGTAGCAGTGAGCAGCCCTGCGACAAATAGCACCAAAAAGCAGAAGGCAACCTGCAGACCGATCAGCGTGTGCATCAGGCGTCGTCGGGAATGCGGATCATCTCCACCTTTGAGCGCGCTCGCCGGCTTGACAGTCGATGCGCGCAATGCCGGCGCTAAGCCGAACAGGAAGGTCACGCTGATAGCCAACGCCAGGCCGAATCCACAGACACGCCAATCCGCCGGCAGAAGCAAACGCGCCGGGTTATTCGCAGGATTTATTCTTCCGACGACGAACGGCGCCGACCACCATGCGAACAGCCCGCCGGCGACCGTCGCAAGAAGCGCCAGCCACGCGCTTTCCACCAGCACCAATTGCACCAGCCGCCAGCGTCCCGCACCGATTGAAACGCGCAGCGCCATTTCTCGCGCCCTCGCGGCCGCCTGAGCCGTCATCAGGTTGGCAACATTCGCGCACGCGATCAACAGCACGAGTGCCACCAGAACACCTAGCGCCGCAAGCGAAAGGCGATAATCGCTCTGCAGACCGGAAACCCCGGCAGCCGCGGGTTCCAAAAACACAGTTTGCTTAAGCCAGTTGTCTATACTCTGTTTGGACATCCCGGCGAAGGTTTTTGCCCTTTCGCACTCGAACGCCAGCGATATCGCGTTCAATTTCTCGCGAACAGGTTCGATGGCGACGCCAGGCTTCACGCGCACTATTGTGCGTATCCAGGTCGAGTCCGCACGCTCAACCGAACGGTTCATCATCGTGGGGACGAAGATGTCGATCATCGTGCCGGGCTCGGTGCCAGTAAAAGGTTGCGGCGCCACGCCGACGATCTGGAAGAGATTGCTGTCTATTCGGAACGTGCGCCCGACCACCTTCGGGTCTTTACCGAAGCGGCGTGACCAATAGTCGTATGAAATAACAGCGTAGGGATGTGCGCCAGGCGTGAGGTCATCCCGTTCGGTGAATAGCCGCCCCAAAGCCGGTTGGAGCCCGAGCGAGTTGAACATCCACCCGGAGACGTACTGCACTTGCGCTTTTTCCATCTCCTCATCCGAACCGTACGTCAGATCCATCCGCTCCGCGTATGAGAGAGCAATCAGCTCTGCCTGGTCCTTCACGCCGGAGCGCATCAGCCGGAAGGCTGGATAGGCCCAGCCGTCGAAGGTTTGCGGCGTGCCGTCAAAGAAGATTTCATGCCGCCACAGCGCGTACAACTGTTCCGGCGCAGCTACCGGTAAAGGGCGCAAGAGGAGCGCGTCAATTAGACGGAACGCGGAGGCGCACGCACCGATAGGCAGAGCTAGTGACAAGATCGCAGCGGCGGAAGTCACCTTTCGTTTCATGAGCTGTCGCCAGCCGAAAACGGTGTCCGCGCGGAGCGAGTCCAGCCACGCAATGACCCGAATATCGCGGCTGTCGTCGCGCTGTTTTAGACGCGGCCCAAACGCTCGGCGGGCTTCGGCCGGATCGCGGCCCTGTTCCATGGCTTCCAGGATGTGGGCGTCAAACTCCTCATCGATCTCGCGGCTCAAACGGTCCCCGCCGAATACGTTGGTGATTCGCCACCACAACGACATATCAGGCCATCCTCAGAACGCGGTTTACGGCCGCGGTCACCGCCTGCCACCTCGACTCCTCCGCGGCAAGTTGTTTCTTGCCCGCCGGTGTCAACGTATAGAGCCGGGCCCGCCGCCCGGTCTCTTTGATAACCCATTCGGCCTGAATCCAACCGGTTTCCTCCATCCGATGGAGCGCCGGATAGAGCGAACCCTCTTCGGCGCGCAGGATGTCGTCGGACATCTCCTGAATGGCGGACATAATGGCGTACCCGTGCAGGCGCGGGCGCCGTGACAGGATCTTCAAGACCAGCAGATCGAGGGAGCCTTGGAGCGAGTCGGGTTTTGGCATACTAAGACTTCTTATTATACAGACGTCTCAGCATAAAGACGGTTAGGATCAAAAGAGGAACTTCTACTGCGCGGCTGTCCGGACGTCGACTCGGGTATTCTCCCGAACCTGGTCGGTCGGATTCCGCACGACCTGGTCGCCGGCAGCCAAGCCGGAATCGATTTCGAGCTCAGCCCCGAAATCGTGCGCAATGTGGATGTGGCGCATCTGAACCGTATGATTGGGCGCGACTACAGCCACGCGCGGACCTTCCCGTCCCAACAACAACGCGTCGCCTGGAATGAGCAAACCTGACTGATTGCCCGAGAAAGCGAACTTCACCTGCGCGTACATTCCCGGCAACAGAACGCCCTTGGGATTCGGAGTTTCGAGAATGGCCAGCATTGTGCGAGCGTTCTCATCCACCGAATGAGCATTACGGATCACCGCTGCCGGAAACATCTGGCCGGGGAGTTCTTGCACGCGCAACTCGGCGCGCTGCCCGTCGCGAACCAGAGGCGCATACGCCTGTGGCACATTCACGAAGATCCGCATGGTTTGAATCTGCGCCACGCGGAAGATCTCGCGGTTGGGTCCATTATTGCCCGAGTTCACCAGCGTGCCAGGATCCATGCTCATGTTCCGATTCGTCACCACACCATCGAATGGCGCCACGACACTGGCAAAGGCTTTCAACTCTTCCAGCCGGTGAACATTCGCCGCATTCGCCTCTACCAGTTTCTTCGTGGCGTCCACGCTGGCAACGCCTGCATCCACGTCTGCCTTACGCGCCTCAAATGCTGCCTGCTTCTCATCCGCGTCTTGCCGGGAGTAAACACCGCGATCCGCCAGGCGGCTCCATCGGTCCCACGTGACTTGCGCCAGTTTGAGGTTCGCCCGAGCCTGCACCAGATTGGCTTGCAATTGCACAAGCGAAGCCTGGGCTTGCGCGAGCCCGGCGCGCGCCTGACTCAACTGCTGGTCGAGTTCCGGCGTATCGATTTCCGCCAGAAGCTGATCCTTATGCACATGGTCGCCAATGTCGACCAGTCGCTTGCGCAAGTACCCGTCGGCACGCGCGAAAATCGGTGTTTCGATCTCGGCTTGCAAGTCGCCGGGCAGTTCCAGCTCAGTTTTCGCGGGAGACCGGCGTGCCGGGGTGACATTCACGACGGGTAGCTTTTCTTCCATCGCCTCGGAGTCTGCAGCCAAGGCTTTGTCGCGCGCCAAGCGGGGCCGCAAGCCAAACGCGATGGCGCCGATGACGACTACCGCCAGAATCAGAAAAACACTCAACAACGCCGCGCGGCTTGAGCGCCGGCGCGCTTCGCTATGGCGTTCTTGCCTCTCGGAAACGATGGGGTCCCTGACTGCCAATCGCGCTCCTTAGATTTCCGTTTCGGCTTCGAGATCCTCGACGCCCAACGGCGGCTTCCGCCGCAACACGCTGTAGACCACGGGCACAAAAAACAAAGTGGCGAATGTGGCCATCACCAGCCCGCCAATGACAGCCCGTCCCAGCGGCGCGTTCTGTTCCCCGCCCTCGCCTAATCCCAGCGCCATGGGGACCATACCGACGATCATCGCCAGAGCCGTCATGATGACCGGGCGTAACCGGGTGAAGCCGGCTTCGAGTGCCGCCGTGCGAGCGTCTTCACCCGTGCGGCGCAGATCGTTGGCGAAGTTCACCAACAGGATACTGTTAGCGGTGGCCACCCCAATGCTCATGATAGCGCCCATGAGCGACGGAACGCTCACGGTAGTCTGCGTGAGAAACAGCATGAGAAGTATGCCGGAGAGCGCGCCCGGTAGCGCCATCAGGATGATGAAAGGATCGAGCCAGGATTGAAAATTGACCACCATCACGAAGTAGACCAGCAGTATGGCAAACACCAACCCGATTCCCAGGCCCACAAACGAAGTCCGCATCGTTTGGACTTGCCCGCGCGTCTCCAAGAAGCTGCCATGGGCGAGCTTCGAACGAAACTCGTCAAGCACGCGATCTACTTCGCCCGCCACGCTCCCCAGGTCTCGATCCTGCACGTTGGCGTAAACATCGTAAACCGGCTGTACGTTGTAGTGGTCGACCACCGATGCCGTGTTTCCGCGGCTGAGCTGCGCCAGGTTGCTTAGAAGTTGAGTCGACCCCGTGCCGCCGGTATGGATCGGGGTGGAGAGCAACGCCTCGGTGGAATCTACGCGGTACTCGGGTGTCTGGACGGCGACGGGGTAGTCGATTTGATTCGCCGGATTGATCCAGTAATTGGGCGACACCTGAAGGCTGGAACTGAGCGACACCAACAAGCTATTGGCGACGTTGAGTTGCGTGAGGCCGAGTTGCTCGGCGCGCGTACGATCGACGTTGAGGCGCAGTTCAGGAACGTTCAGTACCTGGTGCACATGCACGTCCACCGCGCCGGGAATGAGAGACAGCCGTTGCTCAATCTGCCGGGCTATTTGAAAGTTCGCCGGCGCGTTCGCGAGCGGACCCACGACTTGTACGTCAATGGGCGCAGGCAAACCGAAGTTGAGCGTCTGCCCGACAATATCCGCGGGCTGAAAGAATATGGTCAGCTCCGGGAACTGCGCCTTGAGGCGGCGCCGCAACTCATGAATGTAGCCGGCGGTAGGTCCATGTTCCTCGGGATTCAGAGAAACCAGAATTTCTCCGTCGAAATCGCCGATGATGCCAGCATCGCTCAAGGCGACGTTGTTGCCGCTATAGGGCAGACCGATGTCGTCGAGAATGTCGGACAGCTCGCCTGGCGGCACAACCTGTCGAATTGTTCTCTCCACGCGCCCAAAATACTGCTCGGTTTCTTCCACCCGCGTACCTGCGGGCGCACGCACGTGCACCCGGATCTGCCCTGCATCAACTTGCGGGAAGAAATCGGTGCCGATGAACGGATAAAGTGCCCCGCAGACCAATGTAATCAGGAAAAAGCACAGACCGACCAGCTTGCGATGGTACAGGGCGGCGTCCAGCAAGCGCCGGTAGCGGTCCCGCATTCGTTCGAATCCGCCGTTGAAACCGTGATGGATGGCCCAGAATACGCCCGAACCGTGCTGCTCACCCTCGGGTACGCGGTAGCGCTCCACTTCGGCGCGGACCAGATACTTCACCATCGTGGGGACCAAGGTTCGGGAAAGAATGTACGAAGCCATCATGGCCAGAGCCACCGCCAATGCCAGCGGCGTGAACATATATTTCGCCGCGCCGGTCAAGAACACTACGGGCACAAATACGATGCAGATGCAGAGGGTTGAAACGAATGCCGGCACCGCGATCTGCTGCGCACCGTCGAGAATGGCGCGAACGATAGGCTTTCCTTGTCCAAGATTGCGATGAATGTTCTCGATTTCGACGGTGGCGTCATCCACCAGAATGCCGACGGCGAGCGCCAGGCCGCCAAGAGTCATGACATTGATGGTTTCGTTCATCAGATGCAGGATAGCCAGGGACGTCAGAATGGACAGGGGAATCGAGATGCACACGATCAGCGTACTTCGCCAACTGCCGAGAAAAAGAAGAATCATCAATGCAGTCAACAGAGCAGCGATTACCGCTTCCTTGAGAACCCCGTCGATGGCCGCCCGTACGAAGATGGATTGATCGAACAGTAGTTTTATTTTGAGCGCCGGCGGCAAAGTGGACCGGATGCGCGGCAGGATTTCCTTTAGCCGGCGCACGATCTCGAGCGTCGAGGAGGCACCGTTCTTCAGTACCGTAAGCAGCGCTCCGCGCGCGCCGTTGTGACGCACGATGTTCGTCTGCACCGCATAACCGTCGCGCACATGAGCCACATCGCGGATATAGACCGTTGAGCCGTTCGTCTGCCTCAGGGGCAGGTTGTTGAACGCTTCGACAACGTCAGGGCTGCCATTCAAGCGAACGTTGTACTCGCGCGTGCCGATCTTAGCCACGCCGGAGGGCAGGATGATGTTCTGGGCGTTAATGGCGACTGCGACGTCTTGCGCTGACAGTCCCTGTGCGTATAAGGCGTGTGGATCAATGTCCACCATGATCTGCCGCGGCCGGCCTCCGTACGGCAGAGGGAAGCTCGCGCCCTGCACATTGGCCATCTGCGTCCGAATGTAGTTATACCCGTAGTCGTAGATGACCTGTTCACTCAACGTGTCGCTGGAGAGGCTCAGTTGCAGAATGGGGACACTCGACGCGTTATAGCGAAGGATCGACGGCGGAAAGATGCCCAGTGGCAACGAATGAAGAACCGATTGCGAACTGGCGGCGAGTTGGGCTACGGCAGCTTCGATTTTAGCGTTGGGATAGAAGAAGACCTTGATAATGGAAAGACCCGGCAGCGACTGCGACTCCATGTGCTCGATGTCGTTGACTGATGTAGTGAAGCTTCGCTCACAACGGATGGTAAGCACTTCCGCCACTTCTTCGGGCGACAAGCCGGAGTAACTCCAAATCACACTCGCCACGGGAATATCGATATTAGGGAAGATGTCCGTAGGCATGCGGAAGATAGCGAGCACGCCCAAAATCACGATCATCATGGACATCACAACAAACGTGTACGGCCGCCTGAGGGCTAATCGGACGATCCACATAGACTGGGGTTCATCACCATGTTATCGCACTCGGTAAGTTCACTCCGAAATGCGTGAAAGTTCAGCGAATCAGCCTCTATCCAGGCCGAAGACGATAATCGCGCTACCCGCTGCGATTGCTAGGAACTGCTTGCCTTCGTTCTTGTAAGTAATTGGCGCTGCCCACACCGCCCCACCGGTCTGTAAGCGCCACAGAAGCTTGCCGGTTGCGGCGTCCAGCGCAAAGAAGTTTCCTTCCATATCGCCCGAGAAAACCAGCCCGCCGGCCGTCGAGAGAATCCCCGACCACGGAGGCGTAGCCAGCCGAAACTCCCATTTCAACTCCCCACTTAGTGCTTCCAGTGCACGGAGGGCACCCCACGGTTCGACGTCTGTAAGCGAACGCCGGCTGGCCCCGAGATACTGCCTGCCAGGAATGTACGGCGCCTCTGTCAGATAGTAAGTCGCACCTTTCTCGCGGGTGTTTTGATAGAAAAGCCCTGTTTGCGGATTGTAAGACGGGCTAAACCAGTTCGCCGTTCCATCGTCGTCGGGATAGACAGTAGCCCCTTCCGGCTTGGGCGCCGTATCCGGGTTCGGTATCGGACGACCGTGCTGGTCTATCCCTTTCGCCCATGTTTGTGTGGCAAATTGCTTGGCCAGTAAAAACTCCCCGGTCACGCGGTCAAGTATGTAATAGAACCCGTTGCGATTCCCGAACAGGACTAGCTTGCGCAGCTTACCATTAAACTCAGTATCGATAAGTATGGGGATTTCGTTTGCGTCAATATCATTCACATCATGCGGAGTGAACTGGAAGTGCCATTTCAACTTACCCGTATCCGCATCCAGTGCGATCAGGCAATCGGAATATAGGTTATCGCCCTTGCGTACGTCGCCCCGATATACCGGACCTGGGTTTCCTGTGCCCCAGTAAACTAAGTTGGCATCCGGATCGTACGACCCAGTGATCCATGTGGGGGCGCCGCCATGTTTCCAGCTATCGCCCGACCACGTTTCATTCCCGGCCTCTCCGGGTCCCGGCACAGTCCAAAAGCGCCACGCTCGTTTGCCGGTTTTGGCATCATAAGCATCGAGAAATCCTCGAATTCCGTATTCGGCGCCCGCGATTCCAATGATTACCTTGTCCTTTACTGTCAGCGGCGCCAGAGTAATTGAGTGCCCCGACTTGTGGTCCGCTACCTCCACATCCCAGCGTACCCGGCCGGTCTTCATGTCGAGAGCGATCAAGTGAGCATCGAGCGTGCCAATGAATAGCTGGTCATCAAGAACTGCGACGCCGCGATTGACTTAGCCGCAACACACAGGCACCGGCGGTACAGGGCGTCGAAAGCTCCAGACCGGCCTTCCACTGCGCAGATCGATCGCCGTTACGTCACTGGGCGGCTCTGTAATGTACATGATCCCGTCGAACACAAGCGGGGTGGCCTCGAATTTGTGGTGTGCCTTGATCTGGTACATCCACAAAACCTTCAGCCGATTCACATTCGACCGGTCGATCTCACTCAATGTCGAGTAACGGCGGGATTGGTAATCTCCCGAATAAGTAAGCCAGCTTTCCGGCTCAGTGGAGGCCTTGAGGATTCGCTCCGCCGGTACCTGTGCGGTCAAAGAAGACAAGAAGGATACATACAGTATGAGCCGCTTCATGGGGTATCCCGCAGAGAATCAAGATAGCCGGTCAAATCATTCAGCTCCTCGGGAGTAAGTACTCCTTTGTAACTTGGCATGGGCGACTTACCTGGCTCCTTAATAACCTCTAGTAGCTCATTGCGGAAATAGGACTTGAAGTTACCAGATAGATCGCGGATCTGGATGGAGAAAGTGTCCTCATTCAGCCTGACTCCCCTAACCCGTTGACCGCCGCGAGTAACTACTTGAACCTCAAGGAAACCTTCCGGTACTGCGGCCTCCGGATCGACCAGGGACTCTTTCAGGTAAGAGACGCTCCGGCGCGATCCGATGCCGGTCAGATCCGGGCCAATTGCGCCGCCGTATCCGTTCACCGTATGGCACCGCCAACAGCTTCCTTTACCTGCGTACAGTTTTTCCCCGCGCGCCGGATCGCCATCGACCTTCTGCGGCGCAACGCGGCCTAAAGTCCGCACATATGCAACAAGCTGCCGAATCTCGTTCGGCGCGAACCAGTGAGCAGGCATCTCCGTGTCCTGGAGTCCTTCTTCGATCACACTTGCGAGCGCCGCGTCGTCAGGCGCATGCGGCAACCTGGGCCGCGCCAGCGTTGCGCCGCGTCCTCCTTCGCCGTGCGGACCATGGCAATAGGCACATTCGGTGCGGTAGAAATGCTCTCCAGCGGCCAGGTCTTCCGGCGTGGCGGCAGGCTGCGGGCTCTGCGCCCAAGCCAGGCACGCGCAAAACATCCAGCCGGAAATCTGCGATGAACCGCGCACGGGTAAGGCAGTATATCATCTGCACGGTGCCATTTCGTATCCTGACAGGGTGGCCGTTCGCCGTGTGAAAGTTGCACCCCGCGAGGCGCGTCGCTCCCGGCGCGGATGGTTGGGACGATTGCTGTGGCTGGTAATCGCTACGGTCCTGGCTTTCTATTGCGCCGTGGCGTTGTCGCTCGCCGCCCTGCGGGTAGTTAACCCGCTCTCCACCGCTGTACAGTTAGAGCGCCACGTCCAGGCATGGAGCCATCACATGCCATATCACAAGCACTACCGGTTTGTCCCGCTCAACAACATCTCGCTCGAGTTCCAACACGCCGTCATTGCCGCCGAGGATGCCCGCTTTTATCAGCACCACGGTTTCGATTGGGATCAGGTGCAGATCGCGTTCGGTGAAAGCATGGAAGGCGGCAGAACGCGCGGTGCGTCCACCATCACGCAGCAACTCGTAAAGAACCTGTACCTGACGACAAGCCGCTCAGTCCTTCGCAAGGGTGTCGAATTCACGCTCGTTCCGCTCGCGGAGTTCATCCTCGGCAAACGCCGCATTCTGGAGCTTTATTTGAACGTGGTCGAATGGGGGCCCGGCGTTTATGGCGCCGAGGCTGCCGCGCAATATCACTACGACATCAGCGCATTGCATGTGAACCGCGATCAGGCCACGCGACTGGCTGCCGTCCTGCCGGCTCCGCTACGCCGTAAGCCGGTGCGCATGAACGACTACAGTGCCAAAATCTCGGAACGTATGCGCCAAATGGGTTGGTAGCTGAGGAACCCGTCAGAACGGGAAACGACGTGCGGGAATCGCGCTGGAATCCCTCCGCGCAGGCGGTCCACTGTTCGAGATTTGCACCGGCTGCAATGCTCCGAAGTTCAGCTCGTTATCCTGGAAGTGCAACTGGCGATCGAGAATCATCTCAATCGTGCTGCCCCTCGGCAGCACTGCGTCAGGACCACGCGTTAGCAGTACGCCCATCAGCCCAGCGGCCGCTCCAGCGGCAGCTCCGATGCCGGCAGCCATTCCGTAGTGTCCCGTGGCTGCGCCGGCAAGGACTCCAACAGACGCTCCCGCCGCAGTAGCTTCTTCGACCGTGCGCACGTCCCCGCCCTTGTTGCCTTCGCTCGAGATCTTGCCTTCCTTTCGGTCAAAGTCCTCGGGCGCGCTCCCATCCATGGTGCCGATCCGAGCGCGAAAGTCCCGCGTGACACCGTTCGGCAGAGTGAGCGAATCGAAACGCAAAAACAACTCACCACGGCCCTTTACACGCCCTGGCCTTTTCACTTCGGTCACGGTACCAGCCACATAGCTCCCGGGCGGGATAACAATTCGCCCCTTCGCCATGATCGGGAACGCAGTCTCCAGATACACGCGGTCGCCTTCGGCTGAATGCTTCGTGCTGACGCTGTTGATCAGAGTTAGCGGAATTTTTGTCCCGGTCTCGATCAGATATTCATTGACTTTGGCCGGTTCGGTTTTACCGGCATCCTGCGAGGGTGCCACTTCTTGAGCCGGTAACGCACCAACCGCCAAGGTGAAGATCGCGAAGCAGGCGAAAGTCCGCATGATCAGCCTCTGTGCACTATTTTAGCCTAATTCCCGCAATCGCACGCACCGAAGCCGTTTGTTTACCGTACCCGCCCGCTACTGTAGAGGTAATTTGAGTTTGGGCGGGCTGCTTTGATCGTCCACCGCAACGCGGATTTCCGGATTGGCCGTGACCGATTTCGGCAGCTTGAAAGTGGCCTCGTAGAGACCGGGTGTGTACGGTACCGAACAAACGGCAGCAACGCTGGTGGCGGGCAAGGCCACTCCGTTTACCAGCACCTGGAACGAACCAACATCGGTAATGGGCACCGGAATCGAGACGGGAGCGTCAGGATTGATGGGGCCGAAACCCGTGCCATACACTGTTACCGTTTCTCCTGGCTTCGCCGGATGACTCTGCGTCACCAGGCTGCCATCGGCGTGCGTCGCTATGATGACTCCCGGTTCGGACTGAAACAGCCCTGGACCCACGTCGTGCAGTGTAATCGACGTGTGAGGACCAGCGGTGCCATCGCGCGCTACAAACAAATCCACCTCCCCGGGGCGCAAATTTGGCGGAATCAGAAAATTAACTTGTTGCGGTGATACATAGTAAAGGGAAACCGGGCTCCCCGCCACGTATACCTGCACGCCAGCCATTTCTTGTGGCAATAGCGTCCCCGAGCCGAGCACGCCCACCGAGTCCGTACCGCCGTACGATAAGTTCGTTCCATAGATGGTCGCGAGCGTGTTGGGGGCCAGCCCATCCGCTCCGCTGGTCGCCGAGTTGACAATAGTCGTTTTTGTGTAAGCGGGTGCCGTAGAGCCGGGCGACCCTTGCGCGCACAGCGGGATTCCCCACACCAGCGCTACAACCAAAGAAAGGGTACGTGACACGCAGTCTGTGATCTTTCACCAACAGAGTGGGCGCGTCACCTGGAAAATCTCGACGGTCAGGCACTGCTCGTTACTGGCTCTGAACAGGTATCGTGACCTGGCCCTGAGTCGCCGAGTTTCCCACTGACACGGAAACCGCCTGGTCGCCCGCCGGCACTTGGGGAAGGCGCACCACCACCGCATAAAGCCCCGGGGCATTATTCTGCCGACTCGGATCCGGTGCCAGGCCGGCATACAAGATATCGTTATCCGGCACCTTCACTCCTCCGATCGTGATACTGATCGGGCTCGCAACCGGAGCGAGCGTCAGCGCGAATTGACCCGCGGTATATGCCGGGCTGGTAACGCCGAACCCCGTGCCGAACAGTTCGATCAGATCACCTGGCGATGCACTGACGCCGGCCGCCACCACCTCCGTATCCGCAAGATCAGCGTTCTTGGTTGCATCGAACGCCGCTGCGTTTCCGGTGCCTGCGCCGTTAAAGGTAAACAGCGTCGGCGCCAGCGGCGCGGCCTCGGCGGCGTACACCGGCCCCTGAATCTGGCTGGGAGCTTTCGGATTCAGGATGACCTGCACGTCGGCGCCTTGCGACGCCCCGAACTGGATGGCCTGCGCGTAGATTTCCTGGTTGCTGACGTAGTAGAGAGGCGCCGCGGTGCCATTGATCAACACGGAGACACAACCCAGTTCGGTTGGCCAATCTCCGTTACTGTCGAGGTCAATGAGCTGCGCGGCGTAGCCCGGTGCACCCGCAGCAAAAAATCCGGACCCATTGATGCGGAACAGGCCGTAGGACCCGATGGTGTTGTGGCCCGCCGCTGCATCCACCACGGCCCCTTGGTTTTCGAACACGGGCGTACCTGTGAGATTGCACTGTGCGGCACCGACTTCCTGGCCGGCAATTCCGTACAGATGATCCCCCAATGGCGTGCCGTCGTCGTTCGCTCCAATTGCCGACACAAAAAACACCACCGCATTCGCCGCCGTCCCCGGCGGAGTCCAGATGATATTGAATGTGCGGGTGCCCGGCGTCAGCGGTTGCGCGGCGGCTGCCAGGTTCGTCACATATTCCACGCCACCTGCGCATGGGGCCGGCTGACCATCCGCACATAACACCTGCGTCTGGCCTGCCGTCGGCTGGAAGGTGCCGCCCGGCTTCGTCCGATCGCTGGCTAACCGTGCCGTCAGCTGAAATGCGAATAGCCTGGCCGCTGAATCGGTGATTTGAACGGTAATGTTCTGCTGCACACCGGGACTGAAATTCGTAACAGTGAGCGAAAAGCGTCCCGCCGCATTGACGGGTGGCCCGCCGGTATGGCATGCGGCACACGTGGCGCCACTATGATCCGCAGGAACTCCATTGGGAACTCCCGCATACCCGATCGGTGTTCCATCCACGTTCGCACGGAGAACAACAGGAGCGATGCAGCAGACAAATAGAACTGCCTGTATTCGCATGGCCGAATCTCAGAGTAATTATACGTCCGCTTTCGTAAATGGAGCGCTATCTCCGGACAACTGAACGAGACGAGCGGGTGGACATTTAACTGCTAACCAGCGGTCAACGCCAGTCTGCGGCGGATCGATTTTGTTTTGCATGGCTCGGCTAGGAACTTCAGTGCTTTCCGCGCAATCGTTGTGAGGGGAATTTTCTCGAGCGCGCCCAGGCTCCGCCACTCGAAGCCTTGCGGAGCGACTGGCAACTTACCGCTGTACACGGCGATGCTGTAGTAATGGTGTGTGATCGTGTGGCGAAAGGAACCTAGAATCTCGCCGTCATGCCAACCCGGCAGATCTTCTGGCCCGGGTAATTCCCAGAATCGCGCCATCAAAGACTCCGTAGCCGCACGCTGCCGTAAGAGCACGCTGTTTTTTCTTGTGACGATGACCACCCGCAAGCCAACTCGCTCCGCCGGCCGCTTGCCGCCTTTGACGGGCAACTCGTGCTGCCGGTTCGTTTGTCGCGCCTCGCAGAATGAAGCGACCGGACAGACCGAGCATCGCGGCGTGCGCGGCAGACAGATCATCGCGCCCAGTTCCATCATTGCCTGATTGAACAGCCCCGGGTCACCGCGATCCAGCCACTCATCCGCAATCTGTTGAAATCGCGCACGTGTCTTCGAAGATTTTATGTCGGCTGCATCGCCACGTAATCGGGAGACGACGCGCAATACGTTGCCGTCTACAACGCCATGGGGCGATGCGAAAGCGATACTCGCCACCGCGGCAGCCGTGTACGGGCCTACTCCCGGCAATTCGCGGATCTCGTCGTATTCCCTTGGAAATGCTCCCGCCGCGACGATCACCCTTGCCGCACGCTGCAGGTTCCGCGCGCGCGAGTAGTAACCCAAACCGCTCCACAGCGCCAGCACGTCCGCCTCCCGCGCCTCCGCCAAGGTCTCGACATTTGGAAATCGCTCCAGAAACCGCTGGTAGAAGGGAATCACCGCCTGCGCACGCGTCTGCTGCAGCATGACCTCGGAAACCAGTATGCGGTACGGGTCCCGCGTCGCCCGCCAGGGCAAATCACGCTTCTCGCGCCGATACCACTCTTCGAGGGCGGCAGCAAAGTCGGCACTTTGGCCCTTTGCCTTTTGACTTTTGCCTTTTGCCTGGATGCCGGGCTACTCCAACACCTGAATGAATTCGGCGATGACGCGCGCTTCGCCTTCTTTCAACTCGAACCCCTCAAATTCGGGATTGACCGGCTCGAGCCGAACCGAAGCGTGCTCCCACCCGCCTTCACTGGATTCGATTTTCTTGCTGGTGTATTTCTTGATCGTATAACGCGCGCTGGTTTCTGTAGTACCGAAGCGCTCCACCAGCACGAGCTTGCCTTGCCGCGATCCCACCACGCCCGCCCGGAACACGCACAAACTGCCGTCGGGAATGCGTGGCTCCATCGAGCGCCCCACCACGTGCGCCACGAACATATCGGGCCTGAGCCGCAGTTTCGCCGGTGCCTTCACCCAGCCTTCCGCCTCCACTTCATGCTCGTCGCCGAACTTGGTTGCAGCCGCGCGCAGCGAATACAGCGGCAAGTGTGTGACAAACGGTTGTACCGCTTCGGCCTCCACGTGCTCTTCATATAAGCGCGCGAGTGTCCGCTCAAAATCATCCACAGCCACTGCAGTCCGCTCGCTCAATCGCAGCACATTGGATAGGGAATCTTCCAGATATCTAAGGAAACCGTCGCCGCCCATCTCCACAATTTTGGCGTCGAAGTCCTCACCGAGCGCTTCCAGCCATTCGGCTTCCTCCGGATCCTCAATCTCCTCCCAGTGGTCACGGAGCTTCGGATACACCTGCCCGCTTTCGGCGTCCCGCAGCAAAACACCTATGTTCCTCTGCGGCTGGCCAGGTAAAGCCAACTCGACGATCAGGTATTCCCCTTGGTGCTGATGATGTGGCCTGCGTCCGGTTGCGATGGAGACGACAGAGGGCATCTGATTCCCTTTTCGGCCAGTCCAGCCGTTTTATGAGCCACCGGCGCCTGGCATGCCCTGCGGGTAGTATCCCTTCCGCGCCCGAATCTTTACGTTGGCCAGATTTACCGACACCCGGATGCTCCGGTAAGCCTTCGCCTCTGTGGCCGGATCCACCGACGGGATGTACCGCAAAATGTATTGCGTCGTCACCTCGCCGGCAATATGCGCCACGGCCTTGAAAATGCCTCGCGATACCTCACCCGCGTACCCGCCTGTGCCCGGCTGTATGGCATAGTTGCCTTCATCGGAAGGCGTGGAAAGATAGCCGGCCACATCGGAGTACAGGCCCTCGAGCGGGTACTCCACGCGCCCACCAGTCGCTTCCGCAAGCCGGATCAGGTTCGCGTCGCCTTCGTTGCTGAACCCGTAGGAAACCGTGCTCATCCCGTAGATGGTCACGAGATTTCGCTGCGCGATCTCCAGCACTTCTTCCAGGGTTTTCTTGCTGGCGTTGTCGTGGCCGTCGCCAACGATGATCAGCACGCGCCGCGGATCGTACGGTTCTCCATTGACGATGTGGCGCTTCTGGCAAGCCATGTAAATCGCATCGTATAACGCCGCGCCGCCGCCCGGCTTCACCTTCCGCAGTTTCTCCACGATCGGTTCCGGGTCCCCGGTCGTATCCACTGCGACCTCCGCCTCGTTTCCGTACGTGATCAGGTAGCCGCTGAACTTGGGGTCGCCTGGTAGCATGTTCAGCGCCATCTCGATGGCCGCATCCTGAAAATTCTTCCAGTGGATGCGGCTCGAGTTGCTCAAGTCGATGAGAAAGCCCACTACCACCGGCTGACTGCGCTCCCGGCTGAAGTACTCGAGTTTCTGTTCCTTGCCCTCGTCGAAAATCCGGAAATCCTGCGCGTCAAGGTCCGATACGAATCGTCCCTTTTCGTCTGTCACCGTGACCGGCACGATGACCTCGTTCACTTGAATCTGGATCGCTCTCTGGGGTTCCGCGCCGTTCGCAGCCTCCGCCGCAGCAGACGGTTTCGCCGCGGGTTCAGTCGCCTTCTGCTCCGTGCTTTGCGAAAAAGCCAGCGCCACCACCGCCAGGACAATCGGAAAACGGCCCACCATAGGATTACGCTTTGCTGCTATTTTAACTCAGACGGCGCAAATCGGTCTCCCGGCCCTACCGTTGCACGCGTCCCGATCCCCCGCCCTTCACCAGCGCCTGCACTTCATCTACACTGAACCGGTTGAAGTCCCCTGGAATCGAGTGCTTCAGGCACGATGCCGCCACCGCAAACTCCAGCGCCTCCTGGTGGCTACCGAGAGCCTGCAATCCGTAGATCAACCCGCCCGAGAAGCAATCGCCGCCGCCCACGCGGTCCACAATGTTGGTGATGTCGTAATGCCGGCTGGTGAGAAATTCCTTCCCGTCTGAGAAGCAGGCCGACCAGCCATTGTGCGATGCGCTGAACGATTCGCGCAGCGTAATCGCGATCGCCTTCAGATTGCCGAACTCGCGCAGCACCTTCTCCGCCAGGCTGCGGTACTGCTCCCGGTCCAGCTTTCCCGAATGCACGTCGACGTCCGCCTGGATGCCCAGCGCCATCTGCACATCTTCCTCATTGGCAATCGCGAAATCGACAAACTTCACCAGCTCGCGCATCACCTCCGCCGCTGTCTTCCCGTACTTCCAGAGATTCTTCCGGTAATTCAGGTCGCAGGAAACCGTCAGCCCCTTCTCGCGGGCCTTGCGCACCGCTTCGAGTGACAGCTCCGCCGCCGAGGCGCTCAGCGCGGGCGTGATCCCGGTGATATGAAACCAACCGGCTCCCTCAAAGCTTCGGTCCCAATCGATATCTCCCGGCTTCGCCAGAGCGATGGCGGCATTTTCGCGGTCGTACACCACCTTCGACGGCCGTTGATTCGCGCCGGTCTCGACGTAGTACACGCCCATCCGCCCTTTAGCTCGCACGATGCGCGACGCATCCACGCCGAAGCGCCGCATCTCACCCACCACAGCATCCGCGATCGGATGGTTCGGGGGCAGCACCGTGACGTAGGCCGCCGGCCATCCGAATCCTGCCAGCGCCACCGCCACGTTGGCTTCGCCTCCGCCAAACGTCGCGACAAACTGCGGCGATTGCAGGAAGCGCTCAAAGCCCGGCGGCGCCAGGCGCAACATGATTTCTCCAAAAGTAACGACCGTTTTTTTCATCTATTGGCTCGTAACCGCGATGGCATCCACCGCAAAACTCGCATCGAGCGAGGGTAATCCTTCGAACGACAAAAGCGTACACGCCGGCGGCCGGCTGGCATCGTAATACTCAAACCGGATCTTGCGCACTTCCTCCGCCATGGCGCTCGATAGCGGATAGATGCTCGACCACGCCACTTCTTTCACCGACGCTCCCACTCCCGCCAGCTCTTTTTGCAGGCGCCCAAACGCCAGCCTCACATCCGCTTCCTGTGAACCGAATGCCACCTGCGTTCCCGTAATCGCCACCTTCGGCGCGCCGACCAGGGCAATCTGCGAATAGTTGGGGGACTTCGCTAAACCATCCGGATTCAAAAACTGCACCGGACCATCGATCTTCACTCTCGAACGCGCTACGGCTTCGCATTCCGCCACCGCGTTCAGCGGCGCCCGTTGAATTTGGACGAAGGTCCATGCCGCGCCCTTGTATTCCGATTCCATCCGCTCGCGGACTTTCGCGATCCCATCAAGCGAGCTCAGAAAACAAGTCCCGCGCAACACGTCTTCCGGCTCCGAACCTGCCCCTTTGACTGCCGTCCGCAGGCCCGCCAGAACCTTCTCCGCCAGCGGATCCACTGGGTCGAGCGGGTTGGGCGCCGAAGCCTGCTGTCCCGCAATAAATACCAGGCCGTTCGGGTTGACGTCTTTTTTGCCCACCGTTGTGGCCTCGATCACTACCTGCGCTCCCTCTTGCGGAAGTCCGCCCACTTGCACCACACTCAAGGCCGGCAGCGACTGGTGTCGGTCGGTAAACGTCTCGCTGACGATCGCTTGCACCCGCCGCATATCGCCTGACCCCGCCACGAATGCCCGCAGTTTCACCATCGCGCCGCTGCCCGCGCTGCGTTGCAGAGCCTTCAGCGCATCGCGCACCTGTTGGGAAAGTAAACCCTTCGATGACAGCGGCGAAACGTAAAAACTCAGCCGCGCCGTCTCCGCCACCACCGCGCTCGGCGGATCCTTGGGTAACTGAAGTACCTGTGTGACGTCTTCATCCGATTTTTTCTTTTTACCAAACAGCCCTGCTTGGGCAACGAGTGCGCAAACCACCAGCACACCAATCGTTCTCATAGGGTAGTTCCAAATTTTAACAGACGCCTCCGTGCGCGCCCGTTAGTGCTCCCCGGTCACGCGCGGAATGTATCCTGAATAATTTGGCGCAGCGCTTTCGGTCCCGTCGCCGATCGGTACCGATCCCGTCGCACTGGGATTGGTATCAAAGGCCGGCGTCTCCGCCACCTCCAGCAACCTGTCTGGCGGAGCCGGAGTTCTGCCCTTGTAAGGATCCGCGGAACAGCCCGCCATCGCCACAACGCACGCCAACGTCAAAATCAACTTTCGGAAGTGCACGCAAAACTCCTTCTCTTTAACCATACTCGAAACCTGCCGCGCCAAACACGAGCGCATCGGTTTTTTGGAGCGGCGGGGGATCGGCAACCCCTGCCATGCTCATCCGCATGAGTTCGCGAGCACGCTCGAAACCGTACGCGCGAGCCAGTTCGATTGCGTCACCGTTCGCGGCCAGAATGTCCCAATAAACGCTCTCTTCGCTGTGCCGCAGGAGGAACCACCCGAGCAGCTCCCGCGCCGCCTCTTTCGAGCGCGCCACACACGGCCCAAAATAGGACGCCGTGGACCCCGCACGCCCCATGGCAAACCCCGCGCCCGCAACCGATGCGGCTTCCATCCTCGCAAGCGCCCGCAACAGCGGCGCGCGGTCAGCGCCAAACGCCTCACGATCGAGCGCAGCGTCGAGAACAAACGGGCCAGTGGCACCGCCACTTGCGGGCACAGCACCCGGCTTCCGCTCCCACCGCTCGATCAGCGCCTCATCGCGAAACCCCAGCCGCTCATATACCGGACGCCCCATCGCCGTAGCGTCCAGCTTGATCCAATGCACCCGCTCGCGCCGCAAATAATCCAGCGCATGCTCCAATAGCGCCCGGGCAAACCCCCGCCCGCGATACTCAGGATCGGTCAAAACCATCCCGATCCACGCCAACTCCCGCCCGTAACAAATGGCCGTCGTCGTCGAGCGCAGCGTGCCATCGCAATCGATCCCGAAACAGCTCTCCGGAGCGATCGCCAATATGTTGCGCCAATCCGCCTCGGTCTGATTCCAAGAGGCGGCAGCCTTGAGCCGCATGCCGCCGGGAATATCGGCGGGTGTCAGAAGGCGCATAAACAAGGTGCACACACCGCAATTCGGGGACTGGCTTCGAAATTCCGACGCACATTATCATGAAACGGCAGACACCTCGGTTCAGAATTTCGCTGCCTGTCCCAGAATTGCCTGCACCCGCACATTCTCTTCGCCCTCACCGGGTGACACTCACTACTTCGGCACTGTCACCGACGCCCACTTCTTACCGACCCGAATGATGTGCTCTCCGCGTTGCAGGAAGTAGGTTGGCTCTTTGACTCGCACGTCGTCGATGGTAACTGCTCCTTCTGCCCGTTTCCGCGCCGCTTCACTCGTCGAACCCACTACGTTGGTTCCCACAAGCAATCGATCCACTCGAACAGTGAGCCCATCGGTGTTTGGAGCACCCACCACCACGGCGTTCAGCGGCACCGAATAGCTCTCAATATCCGCCGGCGCCTGACCCTGCCGTACTACGCGTGTGAATTCCTGAGCGGCCCGCGAGGCGTCCTCCCCCGAGTGAAAATCTCTCACGATCACTTGACCGAGTTCCACCTTCACATCCATCGGATTCACTTCGCCCGCTTCCGTCTTTCGCTTCATCGCAGCAATCTCTTCCGCACTCTTCTCCGTCAGCAGTTCCCACCACTCCCACATCAGCTCATCGGATATCTGCATCACCTTCCGGAACATCACTTCCGGCGCCTCCGTGATACCGATGTAGTTGTTCAGC
>Ga0335069_10001411_pt1 | contig 38910 bp, 23 predicted proteins | sample Lox_Sample_11_FD_206714 | JGI IMG/M metagenome (GOLD analysis project Ga0335069, IMG submission 206714) | Soil microbial communities from Loxahatchee National Wildlife Refuge, Florida, United States - Lox_Sample_1.1 | ecosystem: Environmental > Terrestrial > Soil > Wetlands | place: USA...
GGATTTCGGCCTTCGGATTTCTTTCCGTGCCTAGCCCATGCCCTGGTCCTTCCTCAACCCCTGGTTCTGGCTGGGCGCTCTGGCGGTGGCGGCGCCGATTTGGCTGCACTTGCGTCGCAAACGCCAGACGAACCTCCTCCTCTTCCCAGCGCTGCGGTTTCTCGACGACCAGCCCGAGCCGCGCCGCAGCCCGTGGCGCTTGCGGGACCTGGTGTTGTTCGCCCTGCGCGTGCTCGGCCTGATGCTGATCGTGGCGGCGTTCGCCTGGCCGTACCTGCGCGGGGCCAATACCGCGCCCATTACGGAAAGCCGCGTCTATATCCTCGATAACACCCTGAGCCACCAGGCCGATAACGGCTTCATCAGGGACCGCGACCGCCTGACGCGCGAGCTGGCTGGCGCAGGCAGCGACGTCCAGATCGCCGTCATCGAACTGACTTCCAACCCGCGCCTGGTGGTCTCGTTCGGCGAGGACCGCCTGCGGGCGAAGCAGGAAGTCAGCGCGCTGCAAACCTCCTATCAGCGCGGCTCCTACCTGGCCGCGTTCCGCCAGGCCAATTCGCTGCTGGCCAATTCGCTGGGCGCGCAGAAGCGAATCGTCCTGCTCGGCGACAGCCAGGAGAACCAGTGGACGGAGAGCGCCGACACGCCGCCGTTCCTGCGCGGGATCCAGGTGGACCTTCCGAAAACCCCGGCGGCCTGGCTGCCGAACCTCTCGCTGGCGGAGCCGCGCGCGCAACGCATCTTTCTCGGGGACAAATCGCTGGTCAATTTCACCGTTAAGCTTACCCACGTCGGCGAGGCGAAAACCGCCGCGGTCGTCCTCCGGGCCAACGAGCAGGTCATCTTCAACCGCCCCGTTGATTTCGACAAGCAGCCCGAGACCATCCTGCTCCAGGCGCAGTGGGAGGCCGACCCGGCAGCCTGGCTGCGCGGCGACGTGACGGTCCAGGGCGCGCCCGACGCGCTGGCGGCCGACAACCGGGTTTTCTTCTCACTGGCGCCGGTGGTGGAGGGCCACGTCGCCCTGCTGGCGCAATCGCCTTACCTGCGCCTGGCGCTCTCCCCGGAAATTATGCGCGGGCGCTGGGCCACGCGCCTGCTGGACCCGACCAAACTCGCCGCGGAATTCGCGGCGAGCCAGGATGCGGACGTGCTGTGCCTCGAGAGCAATTACCTGCAGTCCGGCGACGCGCGCAAGCTCCTGTCGCGTTACCTTAGCGAAGGCCGCGGCGTGCTGCTGCTGGTCAATCGCGTGACCCCCAGCATTGCTGGCTGCCTGCGCGAACTCGGCTTCGAAACGGAAGGCACGGTCAAAGCGCCGGCTGCCAGCCCGGAGCGGTTCCAGTTCGTCTTTTCCAATCACCCCATCTTCCACCCGTTCCTCTCGCCGGATTTCGGCAACCTGATGGACATCAAAGTGCAACAGTATGTCCGAATGAAAGCCACCCAGGCTCTGCCGCTGATCTTCTCGGACAAGGGCGCCAGCCTGTTCTTCCAGGGAACGAAGCTGCCGGGGAAGCTATTCGTGGCCGCGTTCGGCATGGACCGCGACCATACGTCGTGGCCCGTGGACCAGACCTTCATTCCCTTCCTTGACCTCACGCTGCAGACCGCCCGCGCGGAGGACCCGGCACCCAACACGTTCGAGCCCGGCGAAGTCACCGTGCTGCCCACTCCCGCCGGTTCCACCGCGCGCGAGCTCGTGCTGCACGGCGAAGGGGCGGTCATCGCGCGCGTGCCCGTCGAGCAAGGCCAGGCCAAAGTGCGGATGCCGGACCAGCCGGGCCTGTACACGTTGACTTACGACGACGGCAAGCAAGTGGAGAAGATCGTCAGCGTCAATCCTTCGCCCAAGGAATCGCAGTTGTCGTACATCGAATCGCCCGAGGCGATGAAGCTCTGGCGGGTGAACCTGCCGGCGCCGGAGGTAAAACCCGCCACCGCGCGTCCGAGCGCCCGGATCAGCCTCTCCGCCGTGTTGCAACAGCGTTGGTGGTGGTGGATGATTCTGGGAGGAGTGCTGGCGCTGATGCTGGAGACCATTCTGGCGGAGGCGAAAACGGCGCCGGCGGAAAGATAGGGCTATTTACATGACTCGATTCAAATCCGAAGGCCGAAGTCCGAAATCCGAAAGAACGCCGAAATCCGAGGGCCGAAAGCACCGCACGAGTGTTTTCGGACTTCGGAATTCGGCCTTCTGTCGGATTTCGGCCTTCGGGCTTCGGATTTCGGCAGAATCATCCGAACATCAATCTCCGGCCCCATGACCTTCACCATCGTCGAGACGAGCCTGAACCGGGCGGAGTTCCGGTGGAAGTGGCTGAAGTTCCTGAAGCACAGCTTCGTGCTGGGGACGTTGGTTTGCCTGCTCGTCTGCTTCTTCGGCCTCGCCATCCTCCTGAACTGGGTCACCACCAAAGGGCTGGCGGTGGCCTTCCTGGCCCTGCTCGGGGCCGTGGCCTTCGTGGCCTGGGCCGTGATCGTCATCAGCATCTTGGCGGGCGCGCCCGACCGCAAATGGCTGGCCGCAGCGATCGAGCGGGTTGACCGGCGCTTGCGGGACCGGCTGAACACGTTGCTCTTCCTGGAGCGCCGGACGGCCGACCGGCACAGCCACTCGTTTGCGGTGCACATCGCCAGGCAACTGCAATCGGTCCTGGCCGCCAAAGCCTCTCCGGCAGCCTTCGCGCCGACGCAGACCATGCAGTGGTTCCTGGCGTTTATTATAATGCTCAGCATCACGCTCGCCATGTTCCATCTCTCCTCGCCCTGGGCCCGGCTGCTGGAAGCCGACACCCGGGGAACGGCGGAGACGATGGCGCCGGAAAAGCCCCCGGACCTGGCGTTGCCGCCGACCAACAACATCGAGCAGCAGCAATCCTGGGGAGAGGTGCGGGTCACCGACCCGGGCGCCGACCTGCGGGTCACCAAGGTGGACGTCGTCCCGCTGCAAATCGAGGCCGCCGCCAACCAAGCCCTGACCAACGTCGCCTGGTTCTCCACGATCAACGGCGCGGGCGAAGTGCAGCACCAACTGCCGCCGCCGACCGAGCCCCGCTACGCAGTGTATCAGCCCACCATTTACATGGATGAGCTGCGCCTCTCGGACTGGGACGTGATGACTTACTACGCCAAGGCCCATACCGAGAAGTCCAACTCCTACGCCTCCGAAATGTATTTCCTGGAGGTCCGGCCCTTCCGAGAGGACATCCTGAAGATGCCCGGCGGCGAGAACGGCAAGGCCTATGAAGCCCTCAACGAGATGTCCACGCTCATTGGCCGCCAGCAGCATGTCATCCGCCAGACCCACCAGCACATCCAGGCTCCCCAGCCGCAGGCCAAGCTGCAGGAGCAGGACCGCAGGAAGCTCTCCCAGGCGGAATCCGACTTGAGCGATTCGGCGCAGCATCTGTACGCGAAGATGGCGGCCGAAATGGAGAATACGCCCATCGGCGACGCGCTCGATAATCTCGCCAAGGCCGAGAAGTCGCTCGACGGCGCCAGCAAGCTGCTGGACGCCAACGTCATGCCCGAAGCCCAGGGCCGGGAGCGCACTGCGCTGGCGGAACTTGTCGCGGCGCGCAAGGTGTTCCAAAAGGCGGTCTCGGAAAACCCGAAGGCGTTCGAGGAGCCGAAGGACGAGCAGACGCCGCCGGTCGCCGACTCGGCCAAGAAGCTGAATGAAATGGCCGAGTTCCGCAACGAAGCCAAAGCCGCCCAGGAGTTCGTCCAAAAGAGCGTGGACCAGCAGAGCCGCCTGGAGCGCCAGGCTGCGTCGGGGCGCGGCGATTCGGCCCGGCTCGGCGAGCAGGAACGGCAGTTGGAGCAGTCGCTCGAGGAGTTCCAGCAACAGCACCCCCACGCTTTCAAGGAAGCCCAGGCCGAGTCCAAGCAGGCCCAGCAATCAATGAACAAGGCGGCCGACGCGCTGGAGAAACGCACAGGTGGCTCGCGCGCCGCCACGCACCAGGCGACACAAGACCTCACCCGGCTCAGCGACGCCATGCGAGACCGCTCCGCCGAGGAGCAGCTTGCGCAGGCCTACCGCCTGAAGCAGATGCTGGACAAACAAATCCAGACTCTGGGCAAGTGCGCGAACCCGGTCGCCGAACCCGGCGGCAGCCCCTCCGCGGCGGACGTTCAGCAGGTTGCCAGCGACGCCAAAGAGACGGTGAACCAGCTCAAGAGAGCCGCCGAGCAGGAGCCCACCCGCGACGCCTTTGGCCAGCCGCTCCGGGACGCGCTGAGCGGCACCAACAAGGTGGACACGGACGCCAAGCTCACGCAGTTGCAGCAGGCTGAGGACGCGGCTGCCCGGCAGCAGCGGGCCGGCGAGGCCAAAGAGAGCCTGGGCAAGATCAGCAAGGCGTTCGAGGCCAGCCAGCCGCAAGCGATGCAGGCAGCCCGCGGCAACGACGCGCTCAAACCCGGCCAGCAGGAAAGTTTTAACCTCGGCCTGGCGGAGCTCGACAGCCTGATCAAGCAGCAGGAGAGCAACCGCAAGCTCTCGCCCGGTGACCGGGCGGCCCAGGAACGGGAGGCCCTCTCCAACCTCCGAACCGGAATGCGCGACCTCTACGGCAACGAGGAGCGCGGCATGCAGATCCTCGCGCAACTGGACGAGCAGTTTAAGAAGGATGCCCCCGTGGACGTGGAGTTGCTTAAGAAGCTGGTGAACGAGCTGGAGCATTTCTCGGTCGAGACGGCCGATCGGCTGGCGACCAGGGAGGACAAGCCGCAGGTCACGAACATTGATCCCTCGCGGCTGCCGCCGGCCTATCGCGGGCGAATCCAGAAGTACTTCCAGCGGCTCTCCGAGAAATGAGCGCGCAAGGCCCAGGGCAAGACCTGAAGACTGGAGCGGGTACGAAGGCCGAAGCCCGAAATCCGAAGCCCGAAAGAAGGCCGAAGCCCGAAGCCCGAAGCCAGGCGGCAACCCTGAAACCGGTGCCGCCGGCAGGTGCCTCTCTTAACGCAGAGACGCAGAGAGCGCCGAGGAACGCAGAGAAAAAGGACCTTTTGCTCTCACCATCTCCGCGCCTCTCTGCCCTCTCTGCGTCTCTGCGCTTAAGCGGGCCACTCTTCTGCGCCGAACGCCCTTCGCAGAGTCCACTCTTCTGCGCCCAACGCCTTTCGGGTTTCGGCCTTCGGCCTTCTTTCGGATTTCGGCCTTCGGCCTTCGGATTTCCCGCTCCCTCCCCAGCCTTCCCGCCACCCTTTATCCTCGCCCCATGACCGCCGCCCTCCTGTTCGAGTTCCCGCGCGGCTGGCTGCTGGCGCTGCCGCTGGCGGCGGTGCTGGCCTTTGCGGCGTGGCGGCAGCACCGGCGGGGGCTCGCGCTCTCCCGCATCTTCGCCGTGGGGGCGCTGAGGGCCATTGCGCTGCTGGTGCTGGTCTTTTTGGCTACGCGCCCGGTGTTGCTGACCCGCGAGCCGCCGGCCGCAGCCAGTCGCTCCGTGGCCGTGCTGATGGATCGCAGCGAGAGCATGTCGCTCGAGGAGCACGACGCGACCCGCTACCAGCAGGCGCTGGAGTTTCTTCGGGGCCGCCTGCTGCCGGCGTTAAAGGAGGCCGATCTGCCCGTGCAGGCCATGCTCTTCGACCAGGCCGCCGAGCCGGCAGACGGACCGAAGCTGCTGTCCGCGACACCCAACGGCAAACGCACGAACCTTAGCGGGGCCCTGGCGCAGGCCCTGGGCCTGTCCGCTCAACCACCGCTGGCCGTCATTGCTCTGACGGATGGCATTGTCAACGAAAGCGCCGATAATGCCCGCGCTCTCACGGCCCTGGTGGAGGCGCGAGTCCCTTTCATCGGCGTTGGCTTCGGCAGCGATGAGGGCGTCCGCACTCTCTGCCTGCGCAACGTCGAGGCGCCGGTGACCGTGCAGACCAAAACCGCTTTCAGCGTCTCGGCGCAACTGGAAATGATCAACACCGAGGACATGCCTGCCTTCGACCTCCTGCTGTTCCGCGACGGCCAGATGCAGCAGCGCAAGACCGTCGCTCCCGGCAAAGGCTCGCGCACCTGGCTGGAGAGCTTCCCCGTGACTGAGGACAAACAGGGCGTCCACAACTACACCGTGCAGTTGCTCCCTCCCAATCTCGCCGGGCTCAAATGCGTAAACGAAATGGGCAACACCTCGGTGCGGGTGTCGGACGAGAAAGAGCTGCGCGTGCTCTACATCCAGGGGGCGCTGACCTGGGACTACAAGTTCATCGGCCTCGCCTTGCGCAATGACCCCATGATCAAGCTCACAGGCCTTACCCGCACCTCCAAGCAATCGGTCTTCCGCCAGAACGTTGAAGGCGCGGGCGAGCTGATGAACGGCTTTCCAAGCTCGTTGGAGGAGTTGGCGCCCTTCCGCGTGGTGGTCCTCTCCAACCTGCGGCCGGCCGACCTCACGCCCGCGCAGCAGGAGGTGCTCGCGCGCTTCTGCGGCGAACTCGGGGGCGGCGTACTGATGATTGGCGGACCGGCGACGTTCGACACCTCATGGCAGGGCAGCCGGCTCGAGCAACTGCTGCCGGTCGTGTTCGCCGCCAACCAGGGCGTGCAGGGACTGGACCGGCAGTTCCGCGTCGAACTCACGCCGGACGCGCTCGGCAGCCCGGTGTTCCAGATTGCCGACAATCTCCCGGCGCGCGAAGTCTGGGCGCAGTTGCCAACCTTCACCCAGTATGGCCGCGTGGACAACGCCAAGCCCGGCGCACAGGTCTGGGCCTTGCATCAGACGGATGAAGGGCCGCATGGGCGGCGCATCCTGATGGCCTCGCAACGCTACGGCGCGGGGCTCTCGGCGGTGCTGTGCATCCAGAACTTCTGGCGCTGGCGCCTGGCCAAGGATGCCGAGCCCGGACAGTTCGACCGGTTCTGGCGGCAATTCTTCCGCTTCCTGAGCGAGGTGGGCCGGCAGGACGTCTCGATCCATTTGGCCGACCAGGAGCTGCGGCCGCAAACGGATGTGCAGGTCGTCCTCGAAAAGCAGCCCAACCCGAAGAACATCGTTGATCCCAACCGGAAATTCTATGTGCGGGCCGAGGACGGGCAGAAGAAGGTCCTGCGCGAACAGGCCGTCGAGCTGGAGCCCCTGCACCCGGTGGACTTCAAGTTCCGCGCAGAAAAGCCGGACATTTACACGGTCACCGTGTTGGACTCCTTGAAAGTGCCCATCGCCACGCGCCCGATCGAAGTGCGGGACATCAACATCGAATTCCAGAACACCGGCCGCAACATGGAGTCGCTCCTGCAGTGGGCCTCGGTGAGCGATGGGCTGGCCATGAAGATTGAAGATTGCCGCGATGCCGCCAACCTGGTGGCACAGATCAAGGCCAAGATCGAGCAGGTGCGCCGCGGCAAGGAAATGCGCCGCCCCCTCGGCGTGAATGGCTGGGTGCTGGCGGTGGTCATCGGAGCGCTGGGCGGCGAGTGGCTGTTGAGGAAGAAATGGGAAATGGCATGAGCATCAACATGGCATCTGAGTTCAGGCAGGAGCAAAGGCCGAAACCCGAAGGCCGAAGCCCGAAGGAAGTCCGAAATCCGAATCTCGAAATCCGAAACAAATCCAAAGCAGCAAACAAGCAATGTCTCAAACCGCCCCCGCCAGAGCGTTTCGAGCTTTCAGCCTTTAGCTATTTGAATTTGTTTCGGATTTCGGATTTCGGATTTCGGGCTTACCTCCGGCCTCTGAAGCTACTGATCCTCGCCCTCCTCGTCCTCGCGCCGGGCGCTTCCTTGCCGGGCCAAACGGGGGACGACAAACAGGCCACGTTCTTCATGGGGCGCGTGAAATACAGCTCCAACGACGGCGACGACTGCTCCGGGGTCGGGCAGGAACTCATGCGCCTGGTCTCGCGCGCGTCCACGCTCAGAATCCAAGAGGAACGCAAGGTCCGGCTCACCGACCCTGAGCTGTATGAAACGCCATTCCTTTTCATGAACGGCCACAACGAATTCACCCTAACGGATGCGGAGGTGGCGAACCTGCGAAAGTACCTCAGCCACGGCGGCTTCTTCTTCGCCTCGGGCTGTTGCACCACCCCGGGCTTCCCCAGGGCTTGGCGGCGCGAATTCGGCAGGATCTTCCCCAACGAGAAAGTGAAGCCGATCCCCTACGACCACCTGATCTACCGCTCGTTCTACAAGATAGACCGCGTGCGCTGCCTCCATGAACCGCGTGACATCCAACTCGAAGGTCTGTTCTACCAGGGCAACCTCGTGGCCGTGATGTGCGAGGATGGCCTTTGTTGCGCCTTCAGCGCCAACAATAGCTGCAATCGCGGCAAAGGGGTCAGCCCCGAAGACGGCCAGAAACTCGCTCTGAACATCGCGGTCTACGCCTTGACCCACTGACCTACGGCGTCCGCAGGGCGGCTTGGCCAGAATTGGGCTCAAAACCAATCCAAGTCTCTCAACCGCAGTCGCTTACATGGATAGGTCGCGGGCTAATGCGACCTGCCGCCTCCAATGGGCGCCCTCGTGTGCCAGATTGACAAGTTGCTGTGGTATCGGCCCTTAGGCCTTATAGCCGCACTTATCCGGCACCCCGCCCGCACTCGTCCATACCCTCTCCAGTACCTCACCGTAGAACCTCTGCAAACTTTGCAGAGGTTCTACGGTGAGGTACTGGAGGGGTACTGGAGAGAGTATGGCGGACCTACGGCCGGGTGGGGGACGCGTTCTGCTACTGCCCCAGGTAGCGCCGCAGGCGGCTGCCGTGCCGCCGATGCCGGCGGTTGGGGCCAAACTTGCGCCACAGGAGGTAGCCGACAAAGAAGACCACCGGAACCGCCAGTATCCAGACGAGGACCGTCAGCGCCTTCATTTCTTCGTCCAGCGTGTACTCCATAGGCCTAGGGCTGCGGGCTGGAGGTTTCGCGGGCACGTTGGCGCTGCGCCGGGTCCCGTCGCTCCCGACGCTGGGCGCGCTTCTCCCTGAAACTCGACCAATAGAGATAGGTGACCACGGCCCGGGCAATCACCGCCGTGCGCTTCGCCCCGGCATTCTCCGCGATGCCGACAGCGCTGCATCCTGCAAAACTCACCATAACCGCCCAGAGGATACGCACTAATCGGGAGGGTGGCCAGGGTTATAATCCGCCAGGGGCGAACAGGCCCCGTGCAGGTACCGGGGTCATGGTCCCGATCCGCAATAAGCTGGTCGTGTGGCCCCTCAAAGAAAAAGCGCCTATGGGGTGTTTACCCCATTGCGGTCAAGAGGGGGTATGTTAAAAGGGAGGCGTACAACACAATACAACTCGATTAGGAGGCGAGTCAGGTGTAGTAAGACGCAGAGCGGCCCCCCTGCCCGGTGGCCGCTCTTTTTTTCTGCCCATGAACCGCGTGGGGAGGGTAGGGAGGCCTCGCCGAGGCATCCGTGTTAGGTCGGCGGAGGACGCCTCGCCGAGGCGTCCCTACCTATGTGAGATGTCCGGCTACAAGCGTTTGCAGGACCACACACCATTCCGCCATATTGGGGCCATCGTATGAAAGGGAAGCTTGTCGTGATCACTGGCGTAACGCGTGGGCTGGGGCGGGTCATGGTGGACGAGTTCGTTCGCCTCCGGCACACAGTCCTCGGATGCGGCCGGTCCCGGGACGCCATCGAGCAACTCCGCCGCCAATTCGGGTCGGCACATGACTTCTCTGTCGTAAACGTGGCGCTGGATGCGGAGGTGGAGCCGTGGGCGGCGCGGGTGCTCGGCGCGTTCGGGCCGCCTGACTTGCTGGTCAACAACGCGGGCGTCATTAACAAGAACGCCCCGCTGTGGCGGGTTCCCGAGCAGGAGTTCGCCCACGTGCTCGATGTAAATGTGAAAGGCACAGCCAATGTGATCCGCCGGTTTGCGCCCGCCATGATCAAGCGCAAGCGAGGGGTCATCGTGAATTTCAGTTCCGGCTGGGGGCGGTCCGCCGATGCCGAGGTGGCGCCTTACTGCGCCAGCAAGTGGGCCATCGAAGGGCTGACGCAGGCTCTGGCGCAGGAGTTGCCGGCCGGCATGGCGGCAGTGGCTTTGAACCCGGGTGTGATTGACACGGCGATGCTGCAAAGCTGCTTCGGGGCGTCAGCCTCGAACTATCCACCGCCCGCCGAGTGGGCCAGGAGCGCTGTGCCGTTCCTGCTGGGCCTTGGCCCGGACGACAACGGGAAGCAACTCACCGTGCCCAACACGCCAACGGATTGAGCGGTTTCAATGGCACCCACGGGTGGTTCAGGTAGGGACGCCTCGCCGAGGCGTCCGCCGCCGCGGTAAGACGGACGCCTCGGCGAGGCGTCCCTACCCGCGCTAAACATTCGGGCTAGATCTTTCCCTCTAACGGAGGCCGGCCGTCTTTGACGCCGTGCATCTCGGCGATGCTGCTGAGGAAGCTGATCCGGACTGTCGCGCCTTCGAACTGGCAGGTCACCTTGTCGTGGTGGGGCGTCTCGTAATAGCGCAGGAGCATCTCCCAGGTATTTGGGTCGGCCCAGCGCCCGCTCGCGGCTACCCTGGCGGGTGTGCCCTTGGGCGGAGCGCCGCCCGAAATCAGCCTGGGCGGCATGCCCGGCATGGCGGTTTCGCTGCGCTGCCAGCGTCCGAGGCCGCAGGGGATGGAATAGCGGCTCGTGGCGTCGCTCAGGCTGAACCGCGCGCCATCGCTCTCGAATGTGAGTGAGGCGCTCTTGAAGCCGGACAGGTTGTCTTCCAGCGTGAACTCTTTGCCGGAAATGCTCCCGGCCATTGGCGAGGAGGCGAGCCCTTGCAGCGGGGGCAGAGCTAGCGACGCAAGTCTTTGGTCCAGGCGCGCCTCGGCTTGACGGTCCCGCGGCAGTGCGTCCGGCTGCATGGCGGGCAGGAGGTGGGCCCAGACCAGGTCGAGTTCGCCTTGCAGGTCACGGCTCTCTCCGGTGATGGCGACGACGGCGTCTTGCTCCGGCATCACGACCATGAACTGGCCGAAGGCGCCGTCGCCGCGGAAGGCATTGTGCTGGCAACGCCAGAACTGGTAGCAGTAGCCTTGGAGCCAGTCGTTCTGAGCGTTGGGCCGGGTCGGCTTGGCAGGCGCGGGCTGCTGGATCTTGAAAGTCGTGGCCTCCTCGACCCAATTGACAGGGAGCAACTGCCGGTCTTCCCACGCTCCCTTGCGCAGATACAACTGGCCGACTTTGGCGAGGCTCTCGGTCTGCACGCTCAGGCCCCAGCCGCCGGTGTTGATGCCGCGCGGGCAGGTTTCCCACGTAGGCCCGTGAATGCTCAGGGGTCCGAAGAGCCGCGGCTGCAGGTAATCGAGCACCCGCTGACCGGTGACGTGCTGCACGATGGCGGACAGCATGTAAGTGGCGGCGCTGTTGTAGAGAAACTGGCTGCCGGGGGGGTTCTCGATGGGCCACGCGAGGAACGCTTTGACCCAGTCGGCCTCCTTGACCATCGATTGCGTCGGCTCCTTGGCATTGCCCACGGACATAGTAAGGAGGTCTTTGACCCGGAGGGCTGCCAGGTGGTCGCTCACCTGGTCGGGCAGCTCAGCGGGGAAGAACGTCACGACGCGATCCTGCACATGGAGTTTGCCCTCCGACACGGCGAACCCCACGGCGGTCGAGGTGAAGCTCTTGCTCAGCGAGTAAAGGGTATGGTTGAACTGAGCGCCGTAGGGCGACCACCAGCCCTCCGCGATGACGCGCCCATGACGCACCAGCATGAAGCTGTGCAGCTCATGCGTGCTCCGGCTGACGGCCTCCAGGAACGCCAGGATGCCGGCGGATGAGACGCCCTCGGCCTCGGGGTGGCTCCGCGGGAGCGTCCCCAGGCCGGCGCCTCCATTTGGGCGCGTGCTACAACTCGGGGCAACCCATAGCAAGCCCGCTCCGATAGCCCCAATCCCAGCCTGTTTGAGAAACACTCTACGGGTGATCGTCATCGGCTGAGCATCGCGACATTGGGGGCCGGGATGCAAGCCTATGGAGAGAGGCGAAAGGGCAGGGGATGCTCCGGAGGCAGGCAGCATACCTGGCTTGCGCGGCACCTTCTTCTCCTACACCATTTGATTATGGTCAAGCGTTCGCAAATCCGTGCCTTCAGCCGGGCGGTCGCCCAGCGGTTTCATCCGCAGAAGATCGTGCTGTTCGGCTCGTATGCCTACGGTAAACCAGGCGAACAGTCCGACGTGGATTTGCTCGTGATCATGCCCCGGACGCGTCTTGGAGGCGAACGCATGTCCGTGCGTATTCTGCACGCCATTCCACGCGAATTTCCGTTGGACCTCTTGGTGCGAACCCCGGCGGACGTCGCCAGGCGTCTGCGCTGGAAGGACCCATTTATCTCTGAGGTGGTGGAGAAGGGGAAGGTGCTCTATGAAGCCGACCACGCGTGAATGGGTCAAGAAGGCGGAGAATGACTTCAAGGTAGCCACGCAAATCATTGGCCGCCGCAGGGACGTTGTGGCGGACGCTGCGTGCTTTCATGCCCAACAGTGCGTGGAGAAGTATCTCAAAGCGCGCTTGCTGGAGGCTGGAATCGCGTTTCCTCGGACGCATGATCTTCGGCAGTTGCTGAATGCTTGCCTGCAAGCGGAGCCCCTATGGTCTGCTTACGCGCAAATCCTGGACAGGATGTCCAATTACGCAGTGGACTTCCGTTATCCGGGCCAGAGCGCGACACTGCGGGAGGCCAGGCTGGCCGTGAAGCATTGCCGCTCCGTGCGGCTTGAGGCGCGGCGCAGTTTGGGACTCAGGAAGTAGCGGCCTAAGCGTAATAGGGCCTTAGGCTGACCGGCAGGCTGCCAATGCGCATGGCGCGGTCGAGGGCCTCGGGCGGCGAGTTGCCGCCCGGTTCCAGGCTTTCGACTTCGCCGGCTTCCAGGGCGGCAACAGGCACGCCGTCGCGCAACAGCACGCGATTGGCCGCAATCGAGGCCACGCGCCTGCCCGGGGCCAGGATGCCTGTGAGGTTCAGCGGGTCGGCGCCGCTGATGGCGAGCAGAGTTCCAGTGGGCGCAGCTTTGCGGGTCGAGCGCAACAACCCCACCGCTTCGGGCAAAGCGAATTGCTCGCCGCCCACGCCGCTGACGAAGTGGCCGCCACGGATTTCGCCCCGCGCCTCCAGGCGCCGGCAGACCCGTCCCAGTTCATACCATGACACCTTGAGCGACTCGCGTTCGAGCAAGCGCCGGAAGAGCACGCCGTAACGGCGCAGCAGGACGCGGGCAAAGGTCTCGATCGCCTCGTCGCGGCTTCCTGCCTCGGACGAGGGAGCGCTGCGTGCGCTTTCGCCGTTTTCGCCGGCAGGCGAGAGCGGCGCTGGGGCCCGCAGCAGCGACCATCGGCCTGCAAACTCGACGCTTCTGACGGCCTTATGCCGCCGCCGCCGGCCCCGGTCGGCAAACGGCGCCCGCTTCTCCGCGGGCAGAAGCAGGGCGCGCAGGCCCTCGAAGCTGTCGGCGGTGACCCATCCCTGCGCGGCCAGTTCAGCCAAGGCCTGTTCGGCCCGCGACGGCAACAGGCTGCGGCTCTTGATCAGCTCGCCGAAGAACAAGGCGCCGCGCTGGGAGAACATGTCCAGCACGTGCGCGGCTTCGGGGGAGAGCGCCGGTTGACCTGCGGGCGGCGCGAGCGCCAGCCAGTCCGCCACGTGCTCGCGCAGGAACAGGGAAACCGGGCTGGACCGGATCGGGGCCAGCACCCGCCCGTTGCCGTTCTGAGGCTGAGTGAGCCGGCCCCAGCCTACACGCCCGGTGAAGCAGAGTTGGTCCAGCCAGCGCGGATCATAGTCTTTGACGCGGAGCGCCAGCACCTCCGGTTCCCAAGCCGCCGCAGCCAGCTCATAGCCGTCGAGCATTTCCAGCACGGCCAGCACGCCTTCCGGCCCGGCAGCGCGGTCTTCCACAGCCACGCGTTGCCAGGGCAGCAGGAAGCGCTGAAACTCGGCCGCCGAGACCGGCTGGATTTCCGCGCGCAGGCGGTTGAGCGTGAGCCGATGGATGCGCGCCAGCAACCGGCGGTCGCACCATTCCAGCTCCGTTGCGCCGGGATGGAACTTGCCTCGCAGCACGAAGCCTTCCGCCTCGAGCGCCAGCAGGGCAGCCTCTATTTGGCTCGCGGGCACCTGGAAGAAGTCAGCCAGCGATGACTTCGTGAGCGGGCCGCACATCTCAAGCCGGCCCCGGACCAGCTCTCGCAGCGCCTCCTCGCGTGCCCATTGCCGCCGGGCGGCAGACTCGGGTGCCGCGAGCGCCGGCTCCAGCTTCGCTTCGGGATAGACGGCCCGGACCAGCGGGAGCCGCTCGGCAGCAATCCAATACCGGCGGGGCATGTCGAGTCGCCCCGCTCGCCGCTCGCTCGCCAGTGCGCCCAGCCAGGCGGCTGCTTCCGGCGCCAGGCCCAGGACTTCCGGCTCGGTCAGCGTGCCGCCGAGCAGCAGGGCCTCGTGGAGTTCATCCGCATTAGTGGCCCGCGGCCAGGCTTCGGCACAGACCGCCTCGATCGCGGCGCGGTCCAGTATGCCCAGTCCTGCCTCGCCCGCCGTTTCACCGGCCCGGCGGGTATAGACCGCCCGCGTGCGGCGTTCTTCGAGCGGCGCGTTATCCAGGAAGGCGTAGGGCCTGGCGTTCAGGATTTCGTGCGCCAAGGGGGACGGCTCGGGCAGGTCGCGCGCCAGGCAGCGCACCTGGCCGGCCTCGATGCGCTTGAGCAGGGCGATCAGCCCATCAACGTCCATTGCTTCCGTCAGGCAATCCTCGATGGTCTGTCGCACTAGCGGGTGGTCCGGCACCTCGCGGTCACCGGCAAGGTTTTCGGGACAGGCAAGCTGGTCGGGAAAAACGGCGGCCAGCAGGTTCTCCGCAGCCATGCGTTGCAAAGGGGCGGGCACCCTGTGTCCGCCGCGCTGGCGCGGCAAGGCCAGGGCGCGTTCCGCATTCCAACGCCAGCGCACGGGAAACATGGGCGCGTCGAGCAGCGCCTGGATGAGCAGGTCGCGCACCGTCTTGCTGTTCAGGTAGTGGAACACCTCTTCCAGCGGGAAGGAATGCTGGGTGCCGAGCGAAAGGACAATGGCGTCGTCGGTGGCCGCGGCCTGCAGCTCGAAGTTGAAGGAGCGGCAGAACCGCTTGCGCAACGCCAGGCCCCAAGCGCGGTTCACGCGAATGCCGAACGACGAGTGGATGACCAACTGCATACCGCCCGACTCGTCAAAGAACCGCTCCAGGATCAGGGTATGCTGGGATGGCAGCGCGCCCAGCGCCTGGTAGCCGGCGGCGAAGTAGTCGGCCAACTGTGTCGCGGCGTTGGCCGGAAGGCCGGGCGCCTCGGTGAGAGCTTCCACGACGCCTGTCACCGGAGGGCGGCCATTCTTGTCCGCAGCGAGATGCGTGGCTGCCTTGGTTTCGCGCTCCAGCGCTCGCTCGGCTTCCTGCCGCAGGTCTGACACGGCGCGCGACACTTCGTCCGTCCTGCCGGGAGCCTCACCCAGCCAGAAGGGAATGTTGGGCGGCTGTCCTTGCGCATCCGCGACCCGCACCGTGCCGGAATTGATGCGCAGGATGCGCCACGACGCATTCCCAAGCTGGAAGATATCGCCTGCGAGACTCTCGACGGCAAAGTCCTCGTTCACCGTGCCGATGAACGTCTCGCTCGGCTCAAGCACCACCCGGTAATCCGCGTTGTCGGGTATGGCCCCGCCGGAGGTCAGCGCGACCAGCCGCGCCCCGCGCCGCCCGCGCACGCGATGGTTGACCGCATCGTGGTGAATCAAGGCGCCGCGCCGCCCCTGTTTGGTGCTGAAACCGTCGGCCAGCATTTGGAGCGTCTCGTCGAACTCCTCGCGCGCCAGGTCCCGGTACGGGTAAGCCGAGCGCATCAGCGCGAACAGCCGGTCCTCCTCCCATTCCTCGCACGCTGCGCAAGCGACCATTTGCTGCGCCAGCACATCCAGCGGTCTCTGCGGCATCCTCAGCGCATCCAGTTGGCCGGCCCGCAAGCTGTGCATCGTGGCGAGGCACTCGGCCAATTCATCCCGGCTGAGGGGAAAGATGCGTCCTTCGGGCAGGCCTCCCAGCTTATGACCGGCGCGGCCGACGCGCTGCACCAGGGTGGCAATGGACCGCGTCGGCCCGAGTTGGCAGACCAGGTCCACTGAGCCAATGTCTATGCCCAGCTCCAGCGAGGCCGTCGCCACCAGGGCCTTAAGTTCGCCCCGCTTCAACCGCCCCTCGGCATCGAGCCGCAGCTTTGCCGACAGGCTGCCGTGGTGCGAGGTCACCTGGTCAGGGCCCAGCAACGCGCACAGATGATGCGTTACTCGTTCCGCGAGGCGGCGCGTATTCACGAACACCAGTGTCGTCTGGTGGGCTTGGATGAGTTCCGCCAGCCGCGTATAGACCTCGGTCCACACCTCGTTGGACATCACGGCTTCCAGCGCTGAGCCTGGCACTTCGATGGCGAGGTCCAGGTCGCGGCGATAGCCCGCGTCAATGATCGTCGGCAGCTCACCGCCTGTATGCCCCGTGCCCACGAGGAACCTGCCCACTTCCTCGATCGGCTTCTGCGTGGCGGAAAGGCCGATCCGCTGCAAGGGACCCTGCACCAGGGCAGCCAGCCGCTCCATGCTCAACGCCAGGTGCGAGCCGCGCCGATTCCCGACCACGGCGTGAATCTCGTCCACAATGAGCGTTCGCACCGTGGACAGCAGCCGGCGGCCGGAACCCGAGGTCAGCAGCAGGTAGAGTGACTCGGGCGTCGTCACCAGGATATGCGGCGGCTTGCGATGCATCGCCTGCCGGTGAGCCGCGGGCGTATCCCCCGTGCGCACGGCGGCGCGCACGGCGACATCCGTACCGGTCGCATCGAATAGCGCCTTGCGCAGACCGGCCAACGGCACCTCCAGATTTCGGTGGATGTCATTGCTCAGCGCCTTTAGGGGCGAGACGTACACTACCCGCGTAGCGTCAGGGAGCTGGCCTGCAAGCCCCTCGCGGAACAACTGGTCCAGCTCCGCGTAGAAGGCCGCCAGCGTCTTGCCCGAGCCGGTCGGCGCCGCGATCAGCGTGTGGGCGCCGGACTGAATGGCCGGCCAACCGCGTTCCTGCGGCTCAGTCGGTGGGCCAAACTGCTCCTGGAACCAGCGGGCGACCACGGGATGGAAGGCGTGCGAAGCCATCGCCCTAGCCTACACCGAAAGCCGGGCCGGCGCAGCGTTGAAACCAAGGGTCTAGCCTCTCGCTTTCCCAAGCCCGGAGGGTTCCAGCTTCTGACCCGGCTACTGCGTGAGCACGCGGTAATACCGCCCTGTGCCTTGAGTGGACTGGAAGCTGAAGTCGCCCGGGTTTTGCGGGTCTTCCACCGCCGTGCCAAGCTGCTCCCAGTCGGCCAGGTTCGTTGAGGCCTCGACGACATAGGTCCTGAAGTCGTCGGCGGAGAACTCCAGACCTGCGAGCCCATTCTTGCAGGTGATGGTCAGGTCGGCCACGGGCAACGCCGGGTGTCCATAAAGGTCCGGGATGCGATGGCAGCGATAGACGCTGCAGTCCTTATTGGTCGGATTATTAACGGCGTAGGCGGAAATGGCCAGGTCGAACACGATTTGGGGCACCGCATCGTGGGTGACTTCCGTGATCCGGACCATGTTGGAAGTGGGGTATGTTCGGTTCGGGGGAGCGCCATTCACGTAGCTCACGGCGGCAAAGTCAATCAGCACGTTGCCCGTCTTGGGCTCCGGTTCGGCGTTGCCTTCGCGATTGACGAATAGCCGGTCCGTCTCGTTGGTGCGGCCATAATCCCAGACTTGGGAGACCTGCATGGTCTGCTCGTTGATGCTGTACTCGACCGCGCGGCTGTAATTATTTGTATCGGCCACGCCCGGATCGTAGGGGCTAGCGCGGTAATTGCCGTCGTCGAAGAGGATCAACGTTCCCTGGGGCGTGATGATGGGAGAATGCTGGCCATAATGCCAGACGAACGGGGAGCCGACGGGTTGCAGCAGATAAGGCTGCCAGGCGGGGCCCCAGTTGGCGGGCGGGCCCAGGATCCAGCGCAGTTGGCCGGTGGATCGGGCGATTTTGACCACGGCGTTCTGGTGGCGCATGGATACGATGAGCGAGTCGTCGCTCGGATCCTCGATAATGGCATTGGAATGCTCCGAGTCCCACGCCCCGTTGACGAGGCTGATGAGATAGCTGATCCGCTCAGGGTCGAGCACGCTGATGGGCGACCAGGTATGGAGGAGGGAGGCATTGGTGGCCGAGAGTTCTACCACCTTCTGGTAGCTGATGGTGGCGGTCGTGCGCAGGGCGTGGGGGTCGGTCATGTTGACCGGGTAATTGGTGACACTCTCGATGGCGTCACTGAGGTAGAGAATAGTGCCGTGGCCGGTGGGGACGCCGTCATGAACGTCAATAGGCAGTGATGTTGGGGGCAGCCAGGAATTGACGATCTGGCCGAGCAGGTTCAATTCGATGAAGTTGGTCTTCCAGGGCATGAACAGGTCGCCGTTGTCCAGGAACCGCACATCGGCAGTGGAGGGGGCCATGTCGTACCAAACCACCTGGCCGGAGCTGTCCACAATGGTGACATACCAATAGGTGCTCTTGTGCACGATCACATTGAACAGCGTATAGCCCGGTTCCATTTTGTCGGGCTGGCTTTGCAGCAGGTTGATGGTGGGGAAGTTCGTCGGCAAGGGGCTGGCAACGAATTGCAGCGGCTGGGGGGCAGTCGCCTGATTGCGGTAGCGGTCGTAAACAGTGACCGTGATTGTGTTGGTGCTGGCAGGCTTGAATCCCAGCAGGGTCTCGGCGTGGGTAGTCCCGTAATTGTAGAAGCGGCGCTGCCAGGCATTGGTGCCGTCGCTGACGGACACGGTGATCCTGGCCGGAACATCGGTCGTAAGCTGGAGCAGGGCCGCCAGGGGGGCGTTGGTATTCGCCGTGAGTGACGGGCCGGAAAGGATGGTGACTGCGCGGGCGCTCCGTGAAGCCCCCGCCAAGCCCAATACGAGTAGAAACAATATCGCTTTGTGCATTGCCTAGGGGTCGCCTAGATGCATAGCACAGCTCACGGACCGGTGCAAGAGGAGGCCCGGGCGGCAGCCAATTTCAAGGTCCTGGTCATCATCCTCGTAGTCTCCAAACATTTGCTGCGGTGCGTCCCGAGCAACAGTCACTGCGAGCATTTCCGGGCTATTATGCACCGTCACGCAAGCACACCATTACTCAAGGTGAGGGCCATTGTCCACATCTCAAGCGAACCAGGAGAGATGTGGGACAACGGCAGGAAGACTGCGTCGGCGCCAGAGCTTGCGAGCAGCAGGCCGATCCGGACCTTGCCGTTTGCGCTAACCAGCCCGTTTTTGGCTGGCGCTCGAACCAGCGTTAAGCCATCCGCCGGCGATTACTCCTGGCGATCAGGCACAAGCCGCCCAGAAGGCTCAGGAGAGCGGTCGAGGGTTCGGGCACCGGACCCACGTCCAGCGACACATTATCGAAGTTTGCCGTGAGGCTGCTCGAAAGGGCGCTGCCGAGATTGATCCAGTTATAGGAGGTGCCGCCGTTCCAAGTCAGGTTATTAAAATTAGCGTCCACCGTACCGTCAATCTCCAGGCTGGCGGTGGTGGCGTTAATATCCAACTCGAATGTGTGCCAGCCAGTGGTACGCGGAGTGGCCAGAACAATCCAGCCTGCGCCATCGAGGTTGCGGGCCTCATAATAGGTTTGTGTACCGTTGTAAATCCCCGCGTCAAAGAGGCCCCCGGTGCCCGCGCTGTTCCGGAGTTCAGCGTAGTCACGCCCGCTAGTCGTACCGCCGTTCGGGTCGTACAGGTCGAATGAGAAGATAATGGGATTGGCGTCGGTTGGCACTATGCCCGAACTCAGCACATGCTGCAGGCGGCCGACGTTGGACGAAGCGGTTTCGAAGATGCCTTGGCCGCGGGTGCCGCCGGCCGCCGGGTCCGGGGCTAGCCCGATATTCGCGCTGGTGCCCGAAATCCGGGTCCAAACCGCGGTGAGTGCCGCGTCGTTGGCGTACGAATTGAAATCGTCGGAGAAGATGACCGTTGGTTGGCTCAACGCCGATTGAGTGAAGACCAGGAGCGCCAGCATCCCAACCGCAAGCGCCGGGACCGCCAGGAGAGTTCTGTTTTTCATAGAGATGTTGAAGTTGTGTTTGCCCAGTAATACTGGAACCAAGCATTGGTTAATCGGCGGGCGTTTCAATCGTTTTCCTCCTTGGCACGGCTCGCATATTCATGTGAGACAGCCGGGTTGGCGGACCATCACTCAGGGAGGGCGAGGGTCCACGCGAGCCCAAAGGTGCTTGCGAAAAGGGGGAAAGTTAGGGCTCGCGTGGACGCTCGCCCTCCCTGACTCAGGAGGCGGCTAGGCCCGCTTCTGTGCCAGAACCGCAACTCCAAGTGGAGCAAGCGAGACCCCGCTGAGCCGCTGCTCGCCGATCAGCTCGTCCATGGGCTCTGGCAGGGGGACGGCCTGCGCGCTATCCACCAGGTTCAGCAGAAAGTAGTAGGTAGTCTCCGGCGTTTCGCGCGTCGTGACTTCGACGCCCCGGGGGGCGTCCAGCAGCGGTTCGATCTGGCCCGCCGCGCCGGCTTCGCGCGCCAGCGCCTCGTAGAAACCAACGTCGGCGCAATCCGTTCCCGCGTAGAACACGAAGCCGCGCTCATAGGGATGCCGCGTGACGGCGGGACGCCCGGCCATGCGGCCCCCGCGGAAGGTGGCGACTGGGGCCGCGCCGTCCAGGCGGAGATCCTCCAGCATTGTGCGGGGCGCGAAGACGGTCTTGTGGCCTGCGAAGACAATGCCCAACTCGGCGTTGAGTTTGGCGTCGAGCGTGCCCATGGCCTGGTTCTCCTGCTTGGCAAGGTCCGCGACCGCTGTCACTCCCGCCATGGCTGCAAACGGGCCGGGCGACAGCACCCGGCGCATGCTGTTGTCGGGATTTTGCGTGCCGGCCTGGAAATTGAGCACCAGGACGCCCCCCGCCGCCACATACGCCCGCAGCCGCTCCACGGTTGCGTCGTCCACCAGCCGCAGGTTGGGCGCAACCACGAGCCGGTAGCCGGCGAGCGCAGCCGTGGGAGGCACGACGTCTATATTGCGCTGCAAGACCTTGAAGCCGTGATAATAGCGCTCCGCGTCGGCATCGTATCCGCGACCGCTGCCCCAGAAGCCCTGCGACCACTCATTGGCAAAGTCGTAGAGCAAGGCTACGTCGGCGCGGGTGGTGGCTCCCGCCAGGCGCGGTCCGAGCCGGGCGAACTCGGCGCCAATGCGGGCGAACACGGCGCGGTCGGGAATCGAGCCGTCGAAGCGCACGATCCGGGAAGGCCGGGCTTGTTCGTTGCCGGCCTGGGGCCGCCTCCATTCGAAGTAAAGAGTGCCGTAGCTCCCGTGGGCGAGGTCGGTGTAGGCCTGCACCCGGAGGCCCTCGGACCGGACGTGGGCCGGCACGTAGGCAAGCTTCTCCGCGCAGAGGAAACGCTGCTGCGGGCCGGCGCAGCGGGCAAAATCGGAATGGAACCCCGAACGGTATTGGTCCTGGTAGGGCGAGACGCCAGGCGGAGCCACGTAGTTGTCCCACCCCGTCGCGTCGAGGAACCCGGCAGCCGCGGCGTAGGCATCCACTGACCAGGTGAGGTTGGGCCAGTTGGTGAAGATGAATTGATCCGGCGAGCGGCGGCGGATGATCTCGGCTTGGCGCCGGAGGTGGGCGAGGTAGGAATCGGAGAAGAAATGCCGGTAGTCCAGCGTGATGGCCGGTTGCCATCCGCCCTCGGCGGAGTTGGCGGGAATCTCGATTTGCGACCAGTCCGTATAGCGATTGCTCCAGAACGCGCCGTTCCAGGTCCGGTTTAGGGCCTCGAGCGTGCCATAGCGGCGGCGCAGCCAGGCGCGAAAGGCCCGTTGGCAATTCGCGTCGTAGCACAGAAAAGGGATGCCCGGTTCGTTATCGAGCTGCCAGCCGATCACGCCGGGATGCCGGCCATAATGCGCGGCCAGGGCGCCCGTGATGCGGGCGCAGGCCCCGAGGTAAGCGGGGCTGTTCGTGCAGTAACCCTTGCGCCCGCCGTAGGTGAAAGGCCCCTTTTCGTTGCCGCCCAGCACGTCCGGATGACGCTGGCGCAACCACGGCGGCACTGAGGCCGTCGGGGTGCTCAGGATCACCTGGATGCGGCAGCGGTTGGCCAGCGCAATGGCCCGGTCCATCCAGGCGAACTCGAACCGGCCCTCGACCGGCTCGTAGGCCGCCCAAGCGAATTCGCCCATGCGGACGGCATTGAACCCAAGCTTCTGCATCTGGTGGAAATCCTTCTCCCATTCCGATGGGTCCCACCATTCCGGGTAATAGGAAGCGCCCAGGTGATAGCGGTCCCAGCCGCGACCGGGAGCGACGCGTGCCGCTTCAGCCGGCGCGGTGCGGCCGGAGACGACCGGCAAGGCCAGACCCGCGGCGGTGAGTCCGCTCAGCTTGAGAAAGACGCGGCGGGTGAATTCCATTGGGCCTCGAACCCCGAAAGAAAACGCGCAGTGATCTATGCTTTACCCACCTCGCGGTTAAAGTCGTCGATCAGCCGGTCAAACTCCGCTACCTCCTGCTCGAACAGCGCGCGCCAATAGTCCGGGTCCCACTGCGCGTTCAGCTCGGCGGAGGTTTTGCCCTGCTGCTCGACCCACGTGTAATACTTCAAGTTGTGGAGGGCCTTGCGCTCGGTGTAGGTCAGCTCCTTGAAGCTGTCCGCGCGCTGGTGAGCCAGGGGCCCGGCGAAATCCGCTACGGCATCGTGCGGTTGATACGCGCCGCGCTCGGCTCGCAACTCCGCGAGGCGCGAGCCGTACAGCTCCATGGAGTCGGTGAACACCGTGAAGATGACGTGCCGGTCGTCCAATTCGAAGTATTTGGCCGTCTTTATGGCCGCGAGCAGGTTGCATACGCTCGAAATGCCCAGGTTCGGAAGCTGCAGCACCTGCTCGCGCGGGACGCCGAGCGTGGCCAGGAAAGCCTGACCGGCGTCTTCGTTGAAGAGGCGCAGCACGCGCAGGCAGGCCTCATCATCAATCGCGGCCACCGCATCCGTGTTCCGAACGTTGTGAACCCACGGGACGTGCTTGTCGCCAATGCCCTCGATGCGATGGTCGCCGAAGCCGTTCATGAGCAAGGTCGGACACTGCACCGCCTCGGCGGCCACGATCTTGAGCTCCGGATGCCGCGCCTTGAGGTAATCGCCGGCGGCAATGGTGCCCGCCGAGCCGGTAGCCGAAATGAACGCGGCGGCGCGCAGGCGCTTATCGCCGAGGGCCTGGAAGACCTCGTCCACCGCTGGGCCGGTGACGTTGTAGTGGAACAGCGGGTTTCCGAACTCCTCGAACTGGTTGAATATGAAGTTCGCCGGGTCACGCTTCAGCTCCCAGCATTTATCGTATATCTCCTTCACGTTCGACTCACAGCCAGGAGTGGCAATGATTTCGGCCCCGATCTGCTTCAACCATTGGAACCGCTCACGAGACATGCCCTCGGGGAGGATGGCGATTGCCGTGCACCCCAGGACGGCACAATCGAAGGCTCCCCCGCGGCAATAATTGCCGGTGGAAGGCCAGGCGGCCTTATGCCTGGCCGGATCGAACTCGCCACTCGCGAGCCTCGGCACCAGGCAGCCGAAGGCGGCCCCTACCTTGTGCGCTCCCGTTGGGAAATGCTTTCCGACCAGGCCAATGATCCGCGCCCGAACGCCGGTTATCTGGCGAGGGAGCTCCAGGTAGTTCACGCCTCCGTAAAGCCCCGAGTTCAAGGCGTTCTTCCACGTGATACGGAACAGGTTGAGGGGGTTGACGTCCCACAATCCGACCGGTTTGAGCCTGCTCTTGACGGACTGCGGAATAAGTGCCGGGTCGCGAAGTTGAGCGAATGTGGGAAGGATGATGCCCCGTTGCCGGCAACGCGCGGCTGTCTTGCGAATGACCTCGGGATAGCGCTGCTTGATGAGTTGCGACATATCAGGGTTCTACTCAGCTTTCTTGGTTCGGCGCTGATTCAAGTAATCCTCGATCCGCTGCGCCTTCTCCAGCAGGTGAGGCGTGTGCGCCAGCTTGCGAAGCAGTTCGGCATAGTTGCGTTTGCGGGCCATCAGGATCATGGCCGCGATCACGAAGGGTTTAAAGCTCGCTTCGCGGTAAGTGGCGAGGCGGTATTCCTCGAACACTTGCGCCGAGACCTCCCCCTGCGCGCAGCTCACGCCCGAGATGTCCGCGGGGAGACAATGCATGTAGAGCGCCTTGCCGGCGCGGGTGAGCTTCATTTTGGACTCGTTGCACTCCCAGGCCTTGTAGCGCGCGTTGTTGGCGAGGCATTCCTGCTCCAGCGCCTTCAGGCCATCCCGATCTCCCTTCTTCAGCAGGGGCGTCCGCCGCTGCATCACGTTGTACGGAGCCCAGGATTTAGGATAGACTACATCTGCGTCGCGGAACGCTTCCTCCATGCTCGAGACGACCTCGAAGCTGCCGCCAGCCTTCTTGCTGTTCTGCCGCGCACGTTCAACCACGTCAGGAATCAAACCGTAGCCCTCCGGGTGCGCGAGAGTCAGCTTCATCCCGAAGCGGCTCATCAGGCCGATAATGCCCTGGGGCACGGACAGCGGCTTGCCATAGCTCGGGGAATAGGCCCAGCTCATGGCGAGCTTCTTGCCGCGCAGGTTCTCCAGCGAGCCGAAGTGCTGTTTGAGCTGCAATAAGTCCGCCAGTGCCTGCGTGGGATGATCAATGTCGCATTGCAGGTTGATGACATTGGGACGCTGATGCAACACGCCCTTCTCAAACCCCTCGGCAACGGCGGCGGAAACCTCGCGCATGTATTTGTTCCCCTCACCGAGATACATGTCGTCCCGGATGCCGATGACCTCGGCCATGAATGAGATCATGTTGGCCGTTTCACGCACAGTCTCCCCATGGGCGATTTGCGATTTCTCTTCGTCCAGGTCCGCCAAGGCCAGGCCAAGCGCATTCGCGGCTGAGGCGAAGCTGAACCGGGTGCGCGTGGAGTTATCCCGAAAGATGGAGATGGCCAACCCGGTGTCAAACACCCGGAACGGCCTCTGTACCTTGTGCAGCTCACAGAGGCACTCGGCTACGATGGTGAGTGCGCGGATTTCGGCATCCGTTTTCTCCCAGGTCAGCAGGAAGTCCCTGCCGAAGGTATCCGTCCTGAGTTCAGCGAGTTCGTTGAGTAGGTGCTTCATTATATTCTGGCTTTACATAGGGACGCCTCGGCGAGGCGTCCGTCTCGGGCGCCCCCGGACGCGCCGGCGAGGCGTCCCTGCCTGCTGCAGCCGCCTGCCGGTAGTGTGGCGCCGCGCGCTCGACGGCATTGACGATCTGCTGGTACCCCGTGCAGCGGCAGAGGTTCTGGTGGATAGCGCGGCGAATTTGATCGCGGGTGGGGCGGGGATTCTTCAGCAGGAAGGCGTGGGCCGTCAGGACCATGCCCGGAGTGCAAAAGCCACACTGGATGGCGCCGCATTCCACGAACGCCTGTTGCAGCGGGTGCAGCGCGCCGTCGGGCGCCTCCAGCCCTTCGATAGTTGTGAGCCGCTGGCCGGCAAGGTCCTTCACGCGCTTAACGCAAATGCGCATGGGCTCGTCGTTGACGAGGATAGTGCAGGCGCCGCACGCACCGATATCGCAGGCGTTCTTGGCTCCGGTCAGATCGAGGTCCTCGCGCAGAAACTCGATGATGCGCTTTCCCATGGCGCCGGCCGGGACCTCCACTTGCTTGCCATTCACTGTCAGCTTCATTGGTCCTCCTTCCCGCAACATACGCACTCCGGCGCGGCGCCCAGGTGGATGGGCGAAGTTCGGAAGCGTTGGCCCGTCGCGTTGTAGATGGCGTTCGCGATAGCCGGCGCAAGGATCTCATTTGCGGGCTCGCCGATGCTCTTGGCGCCGCTCGGCGAGACGGGATCGGGGTTCTCGATGATGATCGCCTTCATCTCCGGCAAGTCCGCCGCACGCAGAATCCGATAGGTGTTCAGGTTCAGGTTGGCTATCTTCCCATCCGGGGCTTTCACTTCCTCCTGCAGCGCAAAACCCGCGCTCATAGCCATGCCGCCGTAAATCTGGCCGCGCACCATTTCCGGGTTGACCGCGCGCCCGACGTCGTGGGCCGCCACGGCGCTCAGGAGCTTCACGCGCCCGGTTCTCGCGTTGACGGTCAACTCCACGACCTGGCAGCCATAAACCCACGTGAAGTAGGCATCGCCCTGCCCGGTGTGCTCGTCCCACGTTACTCGCGGAGCTTTAAACACTCCGAACGCATAGGGGAACTGCTGCTTCTGCCACATCTCGCGCATGGCATCGCCGAAGGTGATCCGCTTCCCCCCTCCGGCGCCATGGAGGTGATTGTCCTTAAATCGCACCTCCTCCGCTGTGCAGCCCAGCTTTTGGCAGAAGGCCTCGGCAATTCGCCGCTTCAAGTCCCTCGCGGCCAGCGTCACCGCGCCTCCGCCCATGATGGTTCCGCGGGAGGCCACGGTGGTCCCGCTGTCGGGAATGTTCGAAGTAGAGGAGCGGCGATACTGGATACGCTCCAGGTCCACGCCCAGTTCCGCCGACACCAACAATGCCATCGCCGATTCGGCCCCTTGCCCATTTTCATGCATGCCGGTCTCGATCAGAATCGACCCGTCCGCCTGCGCATTGATGATCGCCGCGCAGAAGTCCACCCCTTCCGCCCCCAGGCTTACCCCGCGGTAACTCATGGCCAGCCCGATGCCGTAGCACTCGCCGTCAACGGCACGCCCGCGCGAGCATTGGGCAAGCTTCTCCTCGTACCGGCTTTCCTTCACGACCGCATCCAGCACTTGCTCCATGGCAACTTTGTGGCCATCGAGCTTCTGCCCGGTAATCGTGACGCTGCCCTGCCGCACCATATTGCGGCGCCGGAACTCGATTCCTGAAATCCCCACCCTTTCCGCTGCCATCTCCACGACTTGCTCGATGACCCAATTCATCTGGGGCGAGCCAAACCCGCGCATGGCGCCGGTGACCACGTTGTTCGTGTACACGCCGAACGTGTCACAAAGGACGTTGTCGACCACGTAAGGGCCGCAGCATTGCACCGTGGAGCGCCAGGTGACCCACGGCGTGACCGAGCAGTAGGCGCCGCCATCCGCAACAATTCGGCACTGCACCGCAGTGATGCGCCCGTCTTTGTTCACGCCCACCTTGTAGTGCACCCGGTAGGGATGACGCTTGTAGCTCTCGCGCATGGACCAATCGCGCCGGTAAACCGTTTTGACCGGGCGCCCAAGCAGCTTAGCCGCCAGCGCCGTACGGGCGCAGACGATGGCCGCGGTGTCGTCCTTGCCCCCGAAGCCGCCACCCATGGGTGTGCCCACGACCTCCACGCCCGACAGCGGAATCCCGAGGCACGCCGCGACGAATCGCCGCGTGCTGAACGGATGCTGCATGCTGCCATGGACCTCGATCACCCCATCGCTGGAACGCGGCACGCAAACGGCCGCTTCCGTTTCCATGTAGGCATGTTCGATGAACTGCGTCCTGAAGTCCTCCTCCACTATGTAGTCGGCCTGGCGGAAGCCCTCCTCGACATCGCCGCGCCGGATGACATGAGTGTTTATCAGGTTCGTGCCATGCTCCTCATGAACCAATACAGCACCCGGCTTCAGGGCTTCCTCCGGGTCAAGGAGAGCCGGCAGCGGCGTGGCTTGGACTCGCACCAGCTCCGAGGCCCGAATGGCCGCGTCGCGCGAATCAGCCACAACGAGGGCCACGACGTCACCATGATAGCGGATCTTGTCATCGGCGAAGATGCGGAAGTCGCGGATGATCTGGCCGAACCGGTTGCTGCCGGGCACATCTTTGGCCGTTAGCACTTTCACGACACCCGGGCAGGCCTCGGCACGTTCAGTCTCAATGCCGATGATCCTGGCATGAACGTAATCCGAATAGACCGGGGCGGCGTGCAGGAGGCGGGAGAACTTCAGATCATCAGTGAACTTGGTCCGCCCGGTGACCTTAGCGTAGGCGTCGTTGCGCCACGATTTCGACGTAGCTGCCTTCATACGGGGCTGCGCCTCCGTCTCTTGAGGGCCGACTCGACGCCGGCGAGCGTCGGTTCCACTGCCTGGGGCAACCGGAGATTGCGCAGCGCCGCATCCACATCCTTCAGCCCGTGGCCTGTGATCAGCAGGACAACTTGCTCCTTCCGCCCCAGCCGCCGGCCATCCCGCGCTTTGCCCAGGGCGGCCACCACAGCCGCAGCCGCCGGCTCCGCAAAAATGCCCGTCAGCGAAGCCAATAGTGCCTGGGCCCGCAGTATCTCAGCGTCGCTCACGGTGATCGAAAAGCCGCCGCTCTCCAGCACCGCTCGCCTGGCCATGTGCGCATTCGAGGGCACGGATACGGATATCGAATCCGCCACGGTGTCAGGCCTGGCAGCGTCGGAATACTTGCCTGATTCGATGTAGCGGTGAATGGCATCGGAATTCTCAGCCTGGACACAGACCAGTTTCGGCAGCCGTGAGATCAATCCCGCGGATTTGAGGTCCCAGAAAGCCTTATAGACGCCACTGAGGATGACGCCGTCCCCCACCGGGACCAGGATGGCATCCGGCACCTGCCATCCGTTCTGGCGCCAAATCTCCAAGCCAACGGTTTTCTTGCCTTCAATCGTCAACGGATGATAGGCGGTATTACGGTTCAAGCCGCCGCAGCGCCTGGAATACTCAAGAGACAGGCGGAACGCGTCGTCATAGGTGCCCTTCACCGGCACGACCGTCGCCCCGTATAGAAGCATCTGGACGAGCTTCGCCCGGGGCGCGCTCTGCGGGACGAAGATCAGCGCCTTTCGTCCGGCCGCGGCGCATACAGCCGCCAGCGCGCTCGCGGCATTTCCCGTCGAAGCCGTGACAATTGTCCCTTCGTTTAACCGGGCGGCCTCCGCAACCACCAGGAAGGACGCCCGGTCTTTCAGCGAAGCGCTCGGGTTAAGGCCATCGTTCTTAATCCAAACGTCCTCGAAGCCGAACCGCTTGCCCAGCGAAGCGGCTGGAAGGTACGGCGTGTTGCCAACCGGGAACGGCGGGAAGTACTTGGCCTCGACCGCGCAGAACAGGCCCCAGTCCGGCTCACGGCGCTTGAAGCGCTTCTTTATCCACTGCCCGTCGAACTGGGCCGTCAGGACGCCCGGCAGCGGCGAGCCCGGGCGAAGGCGGGCGGCGCAAGCGGGGCAAAGATACCGCACCTCACCACGCCCGTAGCGCTTCCCGCAGTCGCCACATTGGTAGAGGAAATGCCTCACTCAGACTTTTCCATTTAGCCTGGCTACCAGCGCCGCGTAAAAGGCAACGGCGCTGCTCAGATGCTCTACTGGGCAGGCCTCGTTCGGTGCGTGGGCATAAACCTCGTTGCCCGGCCCCAGGCCAATGGTAGGGATGCCCTTGAGGCCCGCAGTGGCAATGCCGTTCGTGCTGAAGGTCCATTTGTCCACCACCGGCTTCCGGCCCAGCACGCCAGCGTAGGCTTGCACGGCTTCCCGCAGATACGGAGAGTCTTCCTCGAGCGCCCACGTCGGATAGTACTTCTCGGTCGGATACACCTTGCCCGTGTAGGCCGGCTCAGCGTAAGTGAGCACGTAAACCTTCGCGTCGGGACAGCCCGCCCGCCGCGCCGCGTCCCTGACTTCAGCCAGCGCGCTCTCCTTCGTCTCTCCATAGGTGAGGCGGCGGTCCAGGTGAATGCCCGCTTCATCCGCCACCGCGCACAAGGAAGGCGAGGAGGACTTCACCTCGGAGATCGTGACCGTGCCCTTGCCCAGGAAGCGGTCGTATCTGAGGCGCTTATTAAGCTTCTCGATCTCCAGCGCAATGCGGCTGATTTTGTAGATGGCATTGTCGCCCCGCTCGGGAGCCGAACCGTGGCAGCTCCGGCCCTTGACCTCCACCCGGATTTCCATGCGTCCCCGATGCCCGCGATAGAGGTTCAGGTTCGTGGGCTCGGTGATCACCACCAACTCGGGCTTGAGCTTCTCCACGTTCAGGAGGTACTGCCAGCACAGCCCATCGCAATCCTCCTCCATCACTGTGCCCGTGAAATAAATAGTGAACTGGTCGTTGAGGCCCAGTTCTTTCACCAGCCGACCTGCGTGGACCAGGGCCGCCACGCCGCTCTTTTGGTCCACAGTGCCGCGCCCCCACAGCCTGCCGCCTTTAACCACAGGCTTGAACGGGTCGGATTTCCACTGCGACAAATCGCCGGGGTAAACCGTGTCCACGTGGCCGTCGAAGGCGATGACTCGCTTGCCCTTCCCGATGCGTCCCACAATGCTTCCCAGCCCGTCTATCCGCACGCTGTCGAACCCGCTCCGCTTCATTTCCCGGCGTATCACAGCGATCGCCGGCTTCTCCCTGGATGAAAAGGACTTGGCCCGTACCAGGTCGGACAGGAACCTCACGGTGTCCTTCTGCATTGCCTTGGCGCGCTTCCGGATTAAGCCATACGTAATATCGGTAGAGTTATTGTTCTTCATGTTAGATTCGCTTCCATAAAGCCTTGGCCAACTCGCGGGCGCGGCTGGTGACCCGCACCTCGTCCAGGTCCAGTGTCAGTTTCCGGTGCAGCATGAGCACCCGCCCCCCGACGATCGTGGTGTCCACCGCCGCCTGAGAGATGCCGAACACGATGTGACCGAACAGGTTTGCGTCATCCAATGGCGTCGGCGGGTCGTAATCGATGATCGCCAGGTCTCCCACGGCGCCTTCTTCGAGCTGCCCGAAGCGCAACCCGAAGCAGCGGCTCGCAATCCGGGCGTTCCCCTCGAACAGCGCACCCGTCAGCTCGCGAAAGCCCGCTGACGGGGAATCATTCGCGAGGTGTTGCGCCCATAGCCCAACCCGCAGTTCCTCGAGCATGTTGCCGGTCATTGCATCCGTGCCTAGGCCGAGCAACACGCCGCGGCGGCTCAGCGCCGACATGTCAGCGATGCCAACAGCGTTGTTCAGGTTCGATTGCGGGTTGTGGACGACAGCGGTCCGCGTCTCCGCCAGCAAATCCATCTCGCGTCGCGAGAGGTGAACGCCATGCGCGGCGATGGACCGCTCGCCCAGCACCCCGAACTGCTTTAGCCGTTCAACGACTCGCCTCCCCGAGCGCCGGCGCGTCAGGGCCTGGTCGCTCTCCGCCTCCGCGGCATGGATATGGAAGCCAGCGCCCAGGCTGCCAGCCAGCCCGGCCGCCTGTTCGAGCGTACGATCGGAGAGCGTAAACGAAGCGTGCAATCCAAACAGCGCCGAAAGCTTCGCTGCCGGGTCCTGCCGGCATTTCCGTATGCACTCCTCGTTCTCCGCGAGTCCTTGCCGCGCGACACTGGCCCCGTCCCGATCGCTCACCTCGTAGCAAAGGCAGGCGCGAACACCCGTCTCCTTCACCGCACGGGCAATCGCCTGAAGCGATCCGCTGACGGCGCGCGGGCTGGCGTGGTGGTCAATAAGCGTCGTCGTGCCGTGCCGAATCGAGTCCAGCAAAGCAACCAGCGCACTGTAATAACAGTCCTCGAGTGTCAGGGCCCGATCCAGGCGCCACCAGAGGTTCCTCAGCACGCCCGCAAAATCCCTGGCGGGCTTCAACCCCGTCAGGCCCCGCGCGAAGGTGCTGTATAGATGCGTGTGCGCGTTGATCAGGCCGGGCATGACTATCTTGCCCGAAGCATCAAGGCGTTGCCCTTTGAACCGGCCGAACTGCCCGTGCGGTGCGACGCGCGTGATCACCCCGTCCTCGATCAGGACGGAATGACGCGGCGCCACAAACGGCTTCCCTGCGGTAGAGAGCAGGGTGCCGTTTTCGATGAGCAAGGGCCGCGAGGTCATTCAACCTTCTTCGTGAACCGAACGCCGGCGGACAAGCCCCTCACCCCCTCCTTCTCCCCATCGGATGGGGAGAGGGTGGCCGCAGGCCGGGCGAGGGGTTGGTTCAGGCTCTCATCGCTGGACAAGGGGTTGCAGATATCCTCCATCAGGGCCAACTCGCGCGCGGTGCGCGGGCGCATCGAGATGGCGCCGGCAAAGCATTTCTGGGCGCAAAGCGAGCACCCGACGCAGTGGCTGGGGTCGAACACGGGAACGCCCCGTTTATCCAGCGAGATCGCCTGATACGGGCAACGGGTGCAGTTGCCGCAATGCTCGCAGAGATCGTCAACGACCTCCGGGAGCCTCTTGAGCGCCGTCAGCGATTCAAAGTCAGTGATCGGTTGCGGCAGCGCCGAGCCGATGAGGTCCTTCACAGACCGGAAGCCGCGCTCGTCCAGCAAGTAGCTCAGACCCGAGTGCAGTTCGTCCACGTACCCCAGGCCGTACTTCATCACTGCGGTGCAGAACTGCACTGTGTGCGCGCCCAGCGCGAGAAAGTTCGCCGCATCTTTGTAAGTCATGGCGCCGCCATTGCCCGAGACAGCGATGCCCGTCCCGGAAACGCGCGCCAGGGTAAGATAACTAATCGGCAACACGCCTTCTCCCGACATGCCGATGACCACGCCCTCCTCCCACCGCCGCTGGGCTGCAGGGCGAAGCGCGAGCGACGGAAAGCTATTTGCAAGAGTCACACCGGCCTTGTGCCGGGGGAATTGCGCGAGCACCGCCTGTATGGCCTTGATGATAGGTTGAATGGCCGTCACGGCGCCCGTCAGCTTGAAGAGCTTTGGCACGCTCTCGTCGCCGGCCTCCATGACCCAACGGACAACCTTCGCGGTTAACTCCGCGTTCTGGGAAACCATATCCCCGTGAGTGCCGTCGCCTCCTTGCGGGCAGGACAAGCTGTACTCGATGCCCATAGCGCCGGCCTCTTGCAGCTTACGTGTGTTCGACTGCCACACAGCCCGGTCTTGCTGATCGGCGCCGGTGACCGGCCCGCCGGTCGAGGCCAGCGTGAGGCGGTCGGGAAACTCCTTCACCAGTCGGCTGACTTCCCGGCACACCCGCTCCAATGCATGCCCAGAGACATTGTCACAGTTGCCATAGGTCGAGGCAGTCAGGGCGAACATGTAGTCCGCCGGGATATGAATCGGCACGTTATCAAAAGCCGTCTTCATGACCCCGCCCGCCCAGCCGCGCTCATAGGCCCTGCGCATCTGGTCGTAGCCATCGGTGTGCGGCGCGGCGGAAAGTAGGAACGGTGAAAGGATACGCCGCCCAAAGAACTCGCAATCGAGCGGGACCGGCCGCAAGGGCGTCCCCGCAAGCACCTCGGTGCTCTTGGCAAGCCTCTTGAACTTCAGCGGTTTTGCGCCGCGAATGAACGCGTCGGCTTGCAGGGCGGCGTTCTTGCCGTTGGCGACTGACTCCACCACCGTGGAAGCGCCCAGGACTACATCCCCGGCGTAAAACACGCCCCTGGTCCTATCCACTGGAAGCGCAGGCCGGGCGCCAATCGCTGAAATCACCAGATCACACCGATGCAAGACCGGCCGTTCCCCCGGAACGCGGATGAAGTTCTGAGGCCGTGGCGGCTTACCCGGAGGCAGCTCAAAACGGGCCAGGCGCAGTCCACTGGCACGCGAATCCCGGCCAACAATCCCCAGCGGTTTCGAGCACGTTATAATCTCCACGCCCTCGTCGAGCAGCATCTGCCGCTCGTAATGCGTGAGCGGCATGTCCTGCAAGCGGCGCCGATAGACGATTTCCACCGAGGCCGCGCCGCCCCGCCTGGCCGTGACCGCGCAATCAGCAGCAACAGCTCCGCCCCCTAGGACGACTACCCTCCGGCCCTTAAGGAGCGACTTATCCTTGCGCTCCAGGAACTCCTGCCATGATACAGCCAGTCTCTCGCCTGGAATGTCCAGCTTGAGCGGCTCGCCCAAACCGGCGCAGACGATGACTGCCGCGTGCCGCTCCCGCAAGTCCTCGGGAAAAACCGCCTTGCCGCCTTTGAACTCCACGTCACCGAGGCTCTTGAGGAACTCGAAATCCGCGCGAATGACGCTTCTGTCCAGGCGGAAGTCGGGTATCAGGTTCAGCATGCCGCCGGGCCGACGGCTCTTGTCGTAGATCGTCACCTTATAGCCCCGTTGAGCCAGCACGGCTGCCGCACCCACTCCGGCCGGTCCAGCGCCAATGATCCCTACGCTGTGGCCGTTGGGCGCGGGCCGGGAAAACTCCGCGCGCCCCGCCCGGGTCGCCCTTTCAAGTATCGCAGCCTGCAGAGCCGGCACCTCAACTGGCCGATCGAAGGTGTGCCGCGCGCAGGCCTTCATGCAAAAGTAATCGGGACAGACTACCCCGCAGACCCAGCCCAGCGGGTTCGCGCCCAGGATCATCGCGCCCGACCGGCGAAAGTCCGAGCGGGCGCCCACGCGCGCGGCCATGATGAAGTCGGCGGGCGAACAATCCGACGGACACGCCGCCTGGCAGGGCTTCTCTTCGCAGTAAATGCACCGATCCAGTTCCGCCCGGAACTGAGCATCCGTCATACATTTATGCATGATTCGATTGTATCAGCCCACGGGGATTGGCCAATTAAATAATCTTTGCTTTGGCCCCGCGTTTCGGAGACCCTGCCGCCGTCTCTCGGGCAATGAAAACCCTCGTCATCGCGATTGGCGGCAACTCGCTGATAAAGGACGCTGCTCACCAGAGCGTGCCCGATCAATACGCCGCGGTGGTCGCGACGGTGCGGCACATCACCGACTTGCTCGAACGGCATTACCGGATCGTCATCACCCACGGCAATGGACCCCAGGTCGGTTTCATTTTGCGCCGCAGCGAGCATTCGCGCGGCATGCTGCACCCCGTGCCTTTGGATTCCATCGTAGCCGACACCCAGGGCGCGCTCGGCTACCAGATCCAGCAAGCGCTTGAGAACGAGTTCCGCCGCCGCCGGCTCCAGACATCCGTCGCGGCCGTCGTCACGCAGACCCTCGTTGACTCAACAGACCCCGCCTTCGCCGCGCCCACCAAACCGATCGGCGAATTCTACACCCGCGCTCAAGCGGAGGAGCGCATGCGCGTCGAAAAATGGCGGATGATCGAGGACGCCGGCCGCGGCTGGCGGCGAGTTGTCGCCTCGCCCCGCCCCTTGCGCATCATCGAAGCCGGGCTTATCAAGCACCTCGTCAAAGACGGCTACGTAGTAATTGCCTGCGGCGGCGGGGGAATTCCCGTTGTCGCAGACGAACAGGGATTGCTCAAGGGAATCGAGGCGGTCATTGACAAAGATTTGGCCTCCGCCGTCCTGGCCAGCCAGATCGCCGCCGACGTCCTCGTCATCTCCACCGGCGTCGAGAAGGCCTGCCTCGATTTCGGCAAAGCCACGCAGCGGCCTCTCGACTCAATGACCGTCACCGACGCGCGCCGCTACGTGGATGAGGGGCATTTCCTCCCGGGTTCCATGCTGCCCAAAGTCCAGGCCTGCATTCACTTCATTGCCGACGGAGGCCGCGCGGCGATCATCACCTCCCCCGACGCGCTCGGGGGAGCGCTCGACGGCAAAACTGGCACCCGCATCATTCCTTAAAGACAGCCTCGCCCTATGCCCCAACCTTCCCTGCTCGTATTGGCCGCCGGCATCGGCAGCCGCTACGGCGGCCTCAAGCAGATTGATCCGATCGGCCCCGGTGGAGAGACCATCATTGACTACTCCGTCTTCGACGCCCTGCGCGCCGGCTTCGGCAAGCTCATCTTCGTTATCCGCCGTGACATCGAGCGGCCGTTCCGGGAGTTCATCGGCAGCCGCTTCGAAAACCGCATCGAAGTCCACTATGTCTTCCAGGAACTCGACAAGCTCCCTTCGGGTTTCGCCGCGCCTCCCATCAGGCAGAAGCCTTGGGGCACCGGCCATGCCCTCCTTATGGGAGCGGAAGTCGTCCGCGAGCCCTTTGGGGTGATCAACGCCGATGACTTCTACGGCAGGCACTCCTTTGAAATGCTCGGCCGGCATTTGTCCTCGGGCAATCCCGACTACGCCATGGTCGGCTTCGTCCTGCGCAATACGCTCTCCGAGTTCGGCAGCGTCGCCCGCGGCGTTTGCCGCACCTCGCCCGACGGTTTCCTCGAAGGCGTCACCGAAACCACCCGCATCGAGCGGGACGGCCAGGCCGCCAAATACACCGACGCCGCCGGACAGGCACACCCCCTCACGGGCGATGAAGTTGTCTCGCTCAACCTGTGGGGATTCACCCCCTCCATCTTCGACTCCCTCCGCCGCGAAATGCTTTCCTTCCTCCAGCAGCACGGGCGCGACGACAAAGCCGAGTTTTTCATCCCCACCGTCGTCAATACCCTGGTCGCCTCAGGCGAGGCCCGCCTGCGTGTCTTGCCCACCCCCGACTCCTGGTTCGGGGTCACCTACCGGGAGGACAGACCCCGCTTCATCCAGAGCGTGCGCGAGCTGATCCAGCGAGGGGATTATCCCGAACGCCTCTGGGGCTAGAACGGCTGTTTCAAGCTGGTAGGGACGCCTCGCCGAGGCGTCCGGCGCGGACGCATCGGCGAGGCGTCCCTACCCTGCGCCCGCCCCGGCGGTCCCGTGCCAGCCGCTACCCCGGCACCCCCCTGCAGCCGACCCTTAACCTCGAAATCTCCGTGGCTTCTCTGGGGCCTCTAGCTGTGTACAAGGGGTGCGCAGGGGATGTACAAGGGCTGCACACCGGGCAAACCCTTGTGCATCCGGTGTGCATCCCTTGTGCACCCCTTGTACACAGATCGATATCGCGGAGAAACTGGGGAGCGAGTGCCGGGCGGGTGCTTGGGGAAAGCGGGCTGGAAAGGGGAGAAATGTCCTGAAATGAGACAGTGCGCCTGCGAGGGTTAAACCGGGTTGACCTACTTTGGGCGGGCTGTTCGGGGTTTGTCGGCGCGGAGCACCCGCAGGGTAAAGCCGCGGCTATTTTCGAAGGGCTCCACCAGGGCGGTAATCTCCAGCACGCGGTAGCGCACCGTGTTCAAGCCGTAGGATTTGTAAGTCCTGGCGAACAGCTCGGTCTCCACGATGCCGGTCCGGTCGGCAATCGTGATGAACTTCATGGGCTCTCCGGTGACCTGGTGAAAAAGCCGCTGCTCGATCACGAGGCCGCACGTAACCACTTGCTGGCCCACGTGTTCGCCGAGGCGATTGATGGGGCAATAGGTGTTCCACGCGACCTCCGGGAAGAGTTCCAGGGGGTGTCCGCTGGCCGGATACCCGAGCAGCTCTTCCTCGTTGCGCAACCGCTGGAGGCGTGTGGGTTCGGCGAGGGGGACTTCGGGCAGGCGCTCGAGGTTGCCCGGGGGCAGGAGCCAGAGTTGGGTATTTACGATTTGCGATTTACGATTTACGAGCGGGTCATATTCCTGGGTGCTTCGCGGTTTGGCAGTTTGGCAAGTTGATTGGCAAATTGATTTGAAGGCCCAGTACTGCGCCGTGCGCGTTTGGCCAAACTCGTCGAAGGCTCCCACACGGATAAGGGCTTCCATCTCTTCATTGAGGGGTTGGACGCGGAGGAAGAAGTCGGCCAGGGAGGCAAACGGAGCACAGGCGCGTTCGCGCAGGACGTTTTCGCCGGTGCGCCGGGAAAGGCCTTTGAGATGCAGGAGGGGGACACGGATGGAAAGTCCGAAGGCCGAAGTCCGAAGGCCGAAATGTGTTGCGGGTTGCGTGTTGCGTGTTGCGTGGCCAGGCGAGACGCAAGATGCAGCATCGGCCGGCGGGTTTTCGTGCTGTTTTACGGTAAAGCCGGGCCCGGGCTCATTCACGCTGGGGGGCAAGAGGGTGATGCCGAGGCGATGACATTCCAGCACATAGACGAGCGGGGAGTAAAAGCCCTTGCCGTTGGTCAGCACGGCGGCCATGAAGTGCGCCGGGTAATGCAGCTTGAGCCAGGCGGCCTGGTAAGCCTCGACGCCGTAAGCCGTGCTGTGCGCCTTGCAAAAGGCATAACCCATAAAGCCGGACACCAGCCCCCAGACCTCGGCAATCTCGGGTTCCGTCCGGCCCAATCGCCGGGCGCTCTCGGCAAATTCGATTTCGATCCCGGCGACCACGTTGGCCTTCTGCTTCGCCAGGGCGCGGCGCAGGACGTCGGCGCGTCCCGGCGGCAGCCCGGCGAACAGCTCACAGATTTGCAGGATGTGCTCCTCGTAAACCACCAGCCCGTAGGTGCTCCGCAGGCAAGGCTCCAGCGAAGGATGGGGATACCGCACTGGGCTTAGCCCTTGGTAGCGGCGGGCGAACTCCATTTTGTGGCTTTCGTTGGCCGCGCCGGGGCGGATCACCGAGACGATGGCAATCAAGGTGTCAATGTCCCGCACGTTGCACATGCGACAGAGGGAGATCATGGCGGGGCTTTCGATGTGATGCACCGCCCGGGCGTTGCCGCTGGCGATCAGTTCCCAGACGGCGGGATCTTCCCACGGCTCCAGGGCGTCGAGGTTGACAGGAGAGGGAGCGGGAGGTCCGAAGGCCGAAGCCCGAAGGTCGAAAGAAGGCCGAAATCCGAAGTCCGAAGTGCTCGCAGTTTGTCCGGTGCCGGAATTGCCAGCTTGTGGCGCAGTGGGAACATCGCCAAGTGCCGTGGAGCCCGCGCTGCCAGTTCGGATTTCGGCCTTCGGGTTTCGGCCTTCTATGGGGCTTCGGATTTCGACCTTCGGGCTTTGCCTCAGCATCTCCCTCACGTCCCGCATCACCGCCAGTCCTCCTTGGGCCAGGATATCCATTTTAACCAGTCCGATGGCTTCGACTGATTCCATCTCAAACTGGGTGGTGGGATAGCCTTTGGCGGAGGTGAAGCAGGGGACGAGCTGGCTGATGGGCTGGCGGGAGAGGACGACGCCGCAGGGATGCATTTTGGGATAGCGCGGGAAGCCGTCCAGGAAATGCGCCATTTCGAGGGCGGAGCGGTAGGGCTCCTCGGCCAGGGGCAGGTCGCGGCATTCGGGCATTTCTGGCAGGGC
>Ga0335069_10001412_pt1 | contig 38910 bp, 23 predicted proteins | sample Lox_Sample_11_FD_206714 | JGI IMG/M metagenome (GOLD analysis project Ga0335069, IMG submission 206714) | Soil microbial communities from Loxahatchee National Wildlife Refuge, Florida, United States - Lox_Sample_1.1 | ecosystem: Environmental > Terrestrial > Soil > Wetlands | place: USA...
GGCGCCAGAGCCGCCGCCTCGGCACCGCTGAGAGCGCGTACCGATTCATACCCCGCCAGCAGCGCCTGCAAATCCTCATAGTGCACCGGCACCGCGCCAAAGCTTGCCGGACTCCGCGTCAGCACCAACCACTCCACGATGTTCCGTTCGATCGCAAGCGCCACGTCGTGCACCGCATTTGTCAGGTCGGCCAGCCCGAAGTCGATCACCGCGGTCGCCCGCGCGGCCTCGCTCGTGTCGCTCCACAGCAGGTTCGAAGCGTGCAGATCGTTGTGCGTCCACAGCGGCGCGAGATCGCCCAGCAGCGGTTTCAGCTCGGCGTGAAATGGCTCGAGCAGTTGCAGCGCCTCCGCGCAAGCATCACGAATGCCGCCGCCGCCAAGTGCCGGCCGCGCCGTCAAATATCGCTCCATCCCTGCCTGCGCATCGTCGCAGGCGAAGATCGTGAAGCTTGACACCAGCGGCTGCACCTTGCGGGCCGGGGCCGCGTATCCCGCCGACGCGCAATGCAGCAGCGCCAACGCCCGCCCCGCCGAGTATGCATGCCCGATCGACCGGAACGGTGTCCACGAGATCGCCTCTTCGTAAAGGTCCGCATCCTCCGGTGCTTCGTGTACCTCGTAGGTCCACTCGTCTTTCTCGAGCGCCGTCTCGCCCGCTGCATTCGCAAGCACCCTCGGCGATGGCGACCCATTCGCCCGCAGATGCTCGATGAACCGGTGCTCTTCGAGCAGTCCCTCGCGGCCGCGAATCAACCGGTGATGGCGCTTTACGAAAACACGCCCACCGCCGGTGCTCACCACGCTCGCTGCCGAAAATGGCCGCGGGCTCGTCGACAGAATGCGCACCGGCCCGCCCTGCCCCGGATACTCTTGCAGCAGCTTGCGCACCTCATGCAGCGTCAGCGGCGGCCAGTCCGGCTCTACCAGCGTGCCATCCATTCCATGCGCCTTTGCCGTCTTGCTCATTCCGATCGAACCTCGACGTCGATAACCCATCCTGTCTACATTCGCGCAATCGAACGGAGAAAGCGGGACGGTCTCTCAAAACGTGTAATGTGCAGACAATCTCACCGTCGTCGGCGCGCCGGGGTGGATGAACGTATCCCCGTAGCTGGCGCCCGTGTCCTTCCAATACCGCTTGTTGAGAATGTTGTCCGCATAAAGCCGCACCGTGACCCGCCCGTTCTCGCCGCCCGGCGCATATCGCGCTCCCAGGTTGAAGATGTTGTATCCGCCCACGCTCACGCGGTCGTCGCGCGTCGCTTCCTTGCGGCTGGTGTAGCCCCATCCCGGCATCAGATGCAGCCCGTGCCAGCGCGGCGCAGCGATGTCGGCAAACATCGTCATGCGCAGCCTGGGCACATTGATCACCTGCTTGTCGTCGAATGCCGGGGTTCCCGTCCCGCTTGAAACCGCATGAATCGCCGCCGCCGACGCGCTCAGCTGCATCCAGCGCGCCGTCTTTCCCTGCACATTCATTTCGAATCCGTCATGCGTCTCGTGCCCCTCTGACTCGAAACACAAATCGCCCGGCGCCACGCTTCCTCCGAACGCAAGATTGCTGGTGCAAAAGCTGTCCGCCTTCTGAATCACTTTCGGATAGAAGAACGGCTCTCGCATGCGGAACCAGTCGGCCGTTGCCACAAATCCGTGCTCGTATTTCGCGCCCGCCTCCGCCTCGCGCGTCATGAACGGACGCAAAAACAGGATCGCGTTGTCCACCCACCACGGCGCCTGCGGCCCCAGCGAGAGCAGCGTCCCGTAATTGGCATAGAACGTCAGCAGATGCGTCGCGCTGCCCACCCACGGCGGCGTATAGGTCGCCGCATATTGCGGCAGCCACAGCACGCGCGCCTTCGTGTAGTTGAAATCGCTCACCCGCGTCGCCCGCGCGCCCGCGATCAACTCCACGCCCGCCGCCAGTTGCGCGCGGTCCTGCAGCATTCCCGCTGATTGGATGTCGAAGTCCGCCAGCGTCGACGGCCCGGCGTGCTGATACGGGCTCTCCGGATCGACTGCGAGATTGGGCTTGTAGACGTTTTCCACCCCGATCGGCGCATACACGATCGTCGGCGACAGATCCACCATGCGATGAAACAGCGACCCGCCGCCCGCAACGTGGTGCGTGATCGCGCCCGTCCTCAAAGATCCGCTCACCAGCGCCTCGCCCGTGGCATTGATCCTCAGCTCGCCCGGGCTGCGATAGTCGTAGATTTCATAGCTCCCGTCGGGACAGAAAAAGTAATAGGGCGAATCCGCGCATCGCGAGTTGCCGCTCGCATCCAGCGCCGCGCCGTACGGCCAGATCACGTTGTCGTCGATCAGCGAGTGGCTGTACGAGCCGGCCACGTGCACGTTCCAGCCCGGCGACAGCGCACGATCCAGCCGCGCTCCCGCGTTGAACACGTCAAACGTATTCGGCTTCGACCACGGCTGGTCGCCCAGCATTACGCCCGGCGACCTGTGCGCCGGTACGATCGTCCCGCCCAGCAGTTGATATCCCGACACCGACCGCTGCACACGGTGTTGATACTCGAAATCCGTCTTCAGCGTCGTCGCCTCGTCGATCTTCCACTCGCCGTCCGCTGCCCCCACGCCGCGCCACCCATCCGTGCTCTCCACATACGGGTGCATGCTCTCGAGTGCCAGATTCAGCCGCACGCCCGTGCCCGGCTCCTTGCCGAATAGCTGCCCCAGGTCGGCCGCCCCGTAGCTCGATCCCCGATGATCCGTGGCCAGGTCCATCGCGCGAACCGTCAGCGCCGGCTTGGTCACGTAGTTGATCACGCCGCCCGCGGACGCCACGCCGGTCTCCACGCCGGCAATGCCCTTCAGGAACTCGACTCGCTGCTTGTTTTCGAACGGCACATCCTGCTCGCCGGCCACCGTCATGCCGTCGATCTCGATCCCCGTCGCCAGATCGACGGGAAACCCGCGGATCGCGAAGTCGCCGTAGTAGCCCACCGGCGCATAGTCCTCGCCGATCGATGCATCGTTCTTCACCACGTCCGCCAGCACGCGCGCCTGCTGGTCGTTGATCAGTGCCCGCGTGGCCACGCTGATCGAAAGCGGCGTCTCTCTCAGGCTCATCGGCTGCCCGCCCAGACTGCCTGCTTCTATCGTGCTCGGCGCGTAATCGTCCTTTGTTTCTCCGTGCACCACCACCGTCGTCGTCACCGGCGGAATCTTGGGCGCCTGCGATGGGTCCTGCGTTGCCGCCTGCTGCCCCGCCTGCCCTGTTGCCGTCTGCGCAAACGCGCGTCCGGCCGCGGCCATGCCGCCGAGCGCCACAACACACAACACAAGTTGTCGAACGGAATCGCGACCGGTGAGTCGCTTGACGGGCTGCGCCGCTGGCCGCTTGAGCATAGACCTCCCGTTTTCATCCGAAACAGGAGAGTTACACCCCAAAAGAAGGCCGCTTCGCTTCCGAAACTTCCCACGCCGGCATTATCCGGATCGGGTTCGAGGGTATCTTCTCAGCCCCAACTCTCGTGGAGCACCCCTGTTTCAATAATCAAATTGAAACACTCCGCGGCCTCTTTGGCAAATCTGTGGCGGTACAGCGTGAATGCCAGGGCTTCACAGGCCGCGGAAAAGCCTCAAGCTGGGCTCGTTTTTGACAGGGCGCGGCTTCAGCCGTGCCGCAGACTGCAAAAGGTGCGCGGCTTCAGCCGCCGAGGGATGGGTTTCCTTCTCCAAATCACTGTTTCCGCAGTCTCATCAGCCCACCGGTTTACCGCCACAGCGCCGCCACCGTTTCCCGGTAGCTCTCCAGCGCCGGCACCTCGAGATTCGACACCTTCGCCGCATCGTCCGCGTGGCGCAGCGCCACTGCGTCCTGGGCGTGCGGCAGCGCCAGAAACGCCTCCGCTTCTTCCTTCGTCATTGGGCCGCCCTGCAGTGCCAGGCTCTGCTTCGACGCAGGCGAAAGCTGCGCAACGTACCGCTCGTTCGCGAAGCACAGGTACCGCTTTGCCGCCACGTGCAGATGAATCGGGTCCAGCACCGCGTCCGGCAGATGCCCAGCCAGCGCCTGCGCCCCCAGCTCCTCATGCTGCGTGTCGATGCCTCGGTCCGCCGCTTCCTCGCCTTCCGCGTGCAACAGATGCCCCACATCGTGCAGCAGCGCCGCCGCCACCAGCGCCTCCGCACCGCCTTTGCGCTTTACAAACCACGCCGCCTGCAGCGCATGCTCGAGCTGCGTCACCGGCTCGCCAAAATACGCTTCGCTGCCGCCGGCGGCCAGCAGCCCAAACACTTCATCGACCGAATGGATCGTCTTCATGCAGCTTCTGCCTCCGTCTCCGTCGGCTCGCGCCGGTGCTGGTGGATGACCAGCACCAGCGCCACCGCCGCCGTGAAAAACGCCACGCCGGCCAGGGAGAGAAACGCGGCTCTCCATCCAAAGCTCGTCGCAATCCGCGCCACCGCGTCGCCCGAAAGATATCCGGCCAGGTAGCCCACGCCGTCGATAATCCCCGCCGCCGAGGCGCTTCCGCGCTTGCCGCCAAAGTCCAGTGAGATGGCGCCCGACAAGTACGCATACGGCCCGAGCATCAGAAACCCAGTCAGTGCCACCAGCCCCACCGCGACCCACGGATTCGCCGTCGCCGGCGTCATGGCCAGCGCCAGCAGGCAGAACGCCGCCAGCGCCAGCCCCCCGAACAGCACGCGGTTGCGGCCGTTCAGTCCCAGCCGGTCGCTCAGCATGCCCGACACCACAACCGACAGCCCGCCAAACAGCGGAAACAATGCCGAGCGGCTCGCCGCCTGTCCATCCGTCAGCCCCACGTACTGCACAAAATAGGTTGGCGTCCAGAAATTGAACGTCTCCCGCAGCAACGTCGTCCCCAGCGAAATCAGGCAAACCAGCCAGAATGGAAAACTCTTGAGCAGCGGCAGCAGGATCGCGCTCAGCGGCAGGCTCTTCTCGGCCGCTACGTCTCCCTCGGCCGCGTACACGTTCAGCGGATTCGCTGACGGCGCCGGCAGTCCACGCTCCTCGGGCGTTTCGCGCAGGAAGATCCAGTTTGCCAGCATCAGCACCCCCAGAAATCCCGCACCGGAAAAAAAGACCCCGCGCCAGCCGAATCCCGCGTCCAGCAGCAGCGACATCACGTAGCGGCTCGCCGCATCGCCGAACAAGTAACTCAGAGCCAGGAATCCCATCGCCGTACCGTACTTCGAGTACGAAAACCACCGCGATGCCACTTTCACCAAACCGCCCCATCCGCCCGATTGGAGGAGCCGGTTGCCCACCCACGCCAGCGTAAACATCGGGATTGATCCCGACACGGCAAAGATCAGCGTGAACACGATCGCGCCGCCCATGCCGCCGAGGAAATTCTTCCGCCCGCCGAAGAGGTCGGCGATGGAGCCGGACACGAACTTGCCCGCGGCATAGGCCAGCACGCTGATCGACACCATCGTGCCCAGCCGGATCTCCGACTCGTGCGCCGTCATCCCCTGCCGCGCCAGTTCCCGGATCAACAGCGGCATCACCACCGGCAGGTCCGACCGGCAGAAATAGTAGCCCGTGTAGCCCAGCGCCAGCAGCGCGATCGTGGTCACATGCCAGCGCGTGAACCCAGGCTCGGAACGCGATAGGGAAGGGGATTGACCTTCTTCGAAGACCGTTCGTTCTGGTCGCTGCACACCGGCAGGCTAACACGCGCCTGCCGCGCTCCGGCAATCGTCCGCAATGCTCGTGCCGGCGCTCTTCCGGCTCTCTAACCGCGTTGCGAATTCTCCTCGAAAAAAAACTTTCGATTTCCTGCGCATGCGAATCAATTTGCGCTACAACATTTCAGGAGGCGAATGAAAATCGTCTCTCCGGTAAATCTTCCATGAAAGGCGCGACTCATGTCCGTAACACTTCTCTCCGCCAGACTGTTCCCCCGCACGCTGCGGTGGATCGTCATGGTTTGCCTCCTTGCCTGGTCCTGGTCGACACTCTCCGCCCAGTCCACCTTCGGCACCATCCTGGGCACCGTTCGCGACTCAAGCGGCGCCGTCATCTCGGGCGCGGAAGTCTCTCTCCTCAACACCGGGACCGCCTCCAATCGCACCGCCGTTACTGACTCCTCCGGCAACTATGCCTTCGGCAACATCGACGTCGGCCGGTATATCCTTATCGTCTCCTCGCCCGGCTTCGAAAAGGACTCGCTCCCTGAAATCTCGCTCCTGGCGCGCGAAACGCGCCGTCTTGACGCCACACTGAAGCCCGGCGCCGAGGCCCAGACGGTCTTCGTCGTCGAAAACGCAACGCCCATCATCACCACTGACGTCTCGAACCTCGCCGAAACCAAGGTCGGCGATGAGCTCGAAGAGCTGCCCGTCGCCATTTACTCGCGCTCCACCGGCTCCACCAGCCCCATCTCCACGCTCACCACCGAGGCCGGCGTGCAGACCGACGACAGCGGCGAACTCGCCGTCGCCGGCACCACCGCCGCCCTGCTCAGCGTCACCATCGATGGCATCTCCTCCGTTGGCGTCGAATATTCGGGCCCCGTCAACGAGATGTTCCCATCCTTCAATTCCATCGAGGAGATTCGCGTCAGCGAGTCCAACAACAGCGCCGAGTTCGGCGGCGTCGCCGACATCACCACCATCTCCAAGGCTGGCACCAACAAATTCCACGGCGGCCTCTTCGAAAATCACGAGAACACGGTCTTCAACTCGAGCGACACCTTTGCGCTCTCCAAGCCGAAGATCATCATGAACGACTTCGGCGGTACGCTCGGCGGCCCGCTTATCGTCCCGCGACTCTTCAACGGCCGCGACAATACGTTCTTCTTCATCAGCTATGAGGGCCTGCGCCTTCCCCGCGAAACCCCCATCGTGCTCAGCGTGCCGTCCAACGACATGCGCGGCGGTGACCTGACCGGCTACCTCGCCGGCCAGGGCGTCGCCAACATCTACCAGCCCGACGGCGTCACGCCGATCGATCCCGCGCACGTTCCCGTCAGCACCATCGCGGCCAGGATTCTTGACGTTCTCATGCCCATGCCGAACTTCGGCGCCGCCGGGGCTTACGCCAACAACTACAACATCAACTTCCCGTCGCCCATCAGCTCCAACCAGGGCGATGTCCGCATCGACCGCACCGTCTCTCAGAAGCAATCGGTCTTTGCGCGTTTCAGTTACAAGAACCGCCAGGTCACCACCGCACCCTCTGCCGCCTGCACCTTCACCTACTGCGCGGAGGCCGGCAGTCCTCTGCAGGGCGCCTACAACACGCCGGAGATCGACGAAGGCCTTACCCTCGCGCACAGCTTCGTGTTCTCCCCCAAACTGCTGAACGAGTTCCGTGGCGGCTACAACGCACAGCACACCTCTGAGACGCAGCCCTATTCCACCTCACAAATCCTCGCGCAGACAGGCCTCAAGGTCCCGCAGCCCGACCTCGAATGGTCTGAGGCGCCGCAGGTGCTCATCAACGGATTCATGTCCACCGGCGCCGGCAACCCCGGCACGCAGCGCGGCCAGATTGTCCAGCTTCTCGACAATGTTACCTGGTCGCGCAACAACCACACCTTCAAGTTCGGCGCCGACTTCAAGCGCATCTCCGACCATGACGACAACGTCTTCGGCAACTACCGTTCCGGCTGGTACGTCTTCGACGGCTCTTCTGACGTCGGTGCCGCCATCGGCGATCCTTACACCGCGTTTCTGCTCGGCTACCCGGATTACACAGAGGTGAGCTCCACCAACAATCCCACGATGAACGGCCGCGGCCACGCCTACGCCTTCTTCGCCCAGGACGACTGGAAGGTCGAGCCGCGCCTGACGCTGAATATCGGCCTGCGCTACGAACTGCACCCGCCCATCCGCGACGAGCACTACAACACGGCCACCTTCGATCCCTCCTATTCGGCTGCGATCGCCGGCCAGCCTGTCCACGGCTCCGTCGTCGTTTCGAATCCCCAGGCCGCGTCGCAAGCCTCGCCGGACTTCGTCGGCGCCATCGCGCCCACGCCGATCCTCACGGCATCGCAGGCGGGCATACCCACCGGCCTGCGCTTTACCGACAAAACTGACTGGGGACCGCGCATCGGCTTCGCCTGGCAGCCCTTCGGCGACAGCAAAACCGTCGTTCGCGGCGGCTGGGGACGCTTCATCGAATCTCCGCTTGGCTTTTCGCTGGTCGCCGGATGGGCCGTGCACTCGAGCTACGTCGGCACCTACAACCAGGACTACGCAGCCGGCGGCGTCACGCCGCTGCTCTCCTTCGCCAACCCCTTCAACACGGCTGCCGGCAGCTCCACCGGCACCGCCGGCTTCTACTACGCGTACCCCATCCACTACCGCGATCCCACGGTGCAGCAGTGGAACCTGACTCTGGAACGCGACCTCGGCTACAGCATCGGCGCGCGCTTCTCTTACACCGGCAGCCATGGCAAGGACCTCGAAGCCATGGTCGACCTCAACCAGGTTCCCGCAAATCCCTACGGCTACTTCAACACGCAGCCCGGTCCCGCATCCAATAGCGCCTGCGTCACTGACGGCGGAGCCTTCGTCGACGACCACCGCCCCTATCCCTGCTGGGCCGTCATCCAGAGCGTGGCCAACGCGGCCGAAAGCAACTACAACGCCGGCTCAGTCGAAATCTCGCGCCACAGCGGCAAGGCGCTCACGTTCGACGCCAGCTACACCTTCACCAAGGACCTTTCCAACGCCGGCGGAGGTACGCCCAACGCCTTTGCCGTAGCCGGCGGCACTTTCCTCACCGACCGTTTTCATCCCAGCCTTGACTACGGCAATGTCATCTACGACCGCCGCCATCGCTTCCTGGTGACCTACCTCTACAACCTGCCGTTCGGCAAAGGCCAGCGCTGGCTCAACTCCGGTTCCACGCTCAACCGCCTCGTCGGCGGCTGGCAGCTCGCCGGCGTCACCATCCTGCAGAGCGGGCCCTTTCTTACTCCGTTCCAGACATCGGTCGATCCGGCTAACACCAACATCCTCACCACCGTCGGCCAGGCGCGGCCCGACCAGCTTCGCCATGTCGGCCTCTACGCCGCGCACCGCACCACCACGCAGTGGCTCAATCCCAACGCGTTTCCCTATCTGAATCTGCAGAACGCCCAAGGCAACGGCATCGGTCGCTTCGGCAACGCGCCCGTGGGAGGCGTCGTCGGCCCCGGCACTGCCAACTTCTCGCTGTCGCTGATGAAAGACGTCGCGCTTGCCGAGCAGTCGAAGTTTACCTTCGGCATCGAGGCCTCGAATCTCTTCAACCACCGCAACTACGAGCCGCCCAGCATGCAGGTCGATGCCGCGGGCTTCGGCTCCATCACCGCGCTCCAGACCGCCGAAGGCGCCGGCCCGCGCAACCTCGAACTTATCGGCCGCATCACGTTCTGAACGATGCGGCTCTGAGGTGGAAGCCGGCTCTCAGGAAGACTCCGGCCATGACCTCCAAAATCAACGAACAGGAAAACGGTGTGGCCGGGAACTGAGATCCCTCAATCCGGCCGCGCCCGGCCGGCCCGCAGCGGCGCGTCCACTTGGCCGCCCGGTGGGCGCTGACGTTGACGGCCGCTGCTGAGGCCTTCAACGTCAGGCCCTGATCCCTCACGCCGAACACGCTGGCGCTGGTGATCGTCCGGTCGAAATAAGCAGTCGATCGAAGCCGTGCCGGGCGGTCCGCATCGTTGTCGACTCCCTACGCTGCCGCGGTCCTCAGGTCGTCGAACTCCTTCAGTTTGGCGCGCAGGAACGCATCGCTCACCGGCATCTCGTGCAGCACCAGTTCCGCCGACTGCAGCAGTGGACTCGAGTGAAACCACTCCTGAACAACGTTGTCGCGCAGCAGGTTCAGAATCGCCAGGAGAGACATGCCTTCATGATGCGCCATCCACTCGCGCACCGCTACCGCCCTGCCCGGCTTGAAGGAGTAGTCGATCGCCTCGTAGAAGCCGAACCCGCCCACGAACCCCGCCGATGCCATCCGCCGCAGATTCTTGATCGCGGCCAGAGAGTCCACGCCCAGCGCCAGGAACGTCGAGTACGGCGACACCACCGGTCCCGCCGTTGCGTCGAACTTGATCGCGATCTGCGGTATGCCGTATGCCTCGTAGTGATAGTGCCCCTCAGCATTCCGGTTCGCGGCCCCCGACTCTGAGATTCCCCATGGAATCCGGTTCGAGTCGCCAAAGGCGCGCTGCACCGCAACGCATGCCGACAGCGTCTTCGCAATCAGGGTGTGCGGATAGCTGCGCATCCAAAGCGCCGGCATCAGGTATTCGAACATCGTTCCCGTCCACGAAAGCAGCAGTAGATACCCGAACGCCGAAGTATGATCGCGCCCCAGCTTGAACCAGCTCTCCTGCGGCAGCTCGCCGCGCGCCACCGCGATGAACGTTGCAATTCTCGCCTCCGACGCCAGCATGTCGTAGCAAGCGTCGTGCAGTCTCTTGGCGTCCGCGTCGTACCCGATCGAGAGCATCAGGTTGCCGGGGTGAACCATGAACCCGAACTCCGTCTCTTCCGCCATGCGCTCCGACCTCTCGGCAACGCGCCGCAGTCCATCCGCCAGTCCGGCTAAATTCTCCTTCGCCGCCCCCAGCGAGGCACGCAGTTGATCGGCCGAAGCGGCCAGCGCGGGATCCGTCTCGATTGCGCTCCAGCTTGCCGGAATCCGGGTCTCGAGCAAGTGCGCAAAATCGATCGCCTTCTCGACCGTGAGCGTGTCGATTTGCCGTTGGGAGTCGAGTTCGAGCAGGGCGCGCAACGCTTCATACTCCGGCAGAAGCCACGGCAGGTAGTCGCACAGCAGCGCAAGTATCGCCGCGATCCGCTGTTCCGTCTCGCCCAGCCACCCCTCAGCGATTTCATCGCCCGCGTGAAAATCCTCCGCCTCCGACAATGCCGTGGCCGCAGCCGGAAGCCACGCCAGCCAGTCCCCGGCACTCGCCGCGGCGCACGGCAACGTCACCCTCAATTTCGACGCGACCTTCCGCTCATGCAGCGGCGAGAGTCTCCAGTGCGCGCGCAGTCCGGAAAACAGCGCAGCCGGCAGCAGCGGACGCTGCGCGAGTTCAAGCGCACCCGCATGCAGCGTGAACAACGACGCCACCAGATTCCCGCTGTCCACCGACGAAACCATCCGCGTTCCAAGGGTCTCCAGCGTCTGCGTGCTGTACCAGTTGAAAAGGTGTCCGCGATACTTGTCGAGCCGGTCAATCGTGTCGAAGCTCCGGTTGGTCAGCCTCACGAATTCGGGCGCAGTCAGGAAACCGAGTTCGCATGCTGCCTGGCGCGCGTTCAATAACAGGCCGACGTTCGTCGGAGACACCCTTGCCGCCTCTCGCAGTCCCTCCTCCTCCACATTGTCGGGGATCAGGTAATTGTGCCGCTCGCCTCCGAACTGATTGAAGTAGCGCCAGATTCGCAGCGCATGATCCATCAGGAAGCTCTGGTCTGCCGCGGCCAGCCGCTTCTCTTCCTCCCGCGGCGGCGCGTTCAGCCAGTTGGTGATCGCGTCGGCAAATCCCCACGCAGTCAGAATCGGCGCGGCGAAGTAAATATGCTTCCCATGGGGATGCACGAGATACACCAGGATTCCGATCCCGAGCGCCACCAGCGGTGTCAGAGCCAGGTAGCGGTCCACCGCCGTTCTCCGCTTCGCCGTCGACTCCGCCTCTGCCGCCGTCTCCCACTCCAGCAGCCGCTCCCCGGTGATGAACGCGCGCACCAGCGAACGGATGATCGCGTCGAAAGCCAGCAGCGTCTGGTGGGGGAGGAACGCAAGATTCAGCACGGTCAGCAGCAGCGTCTGTCCGAACCTCGCGAATACCCGGCTCACTCCGCCCTTCCTCCCCCTGGCGGTCGCGCGTCCCAGACCGGAGACAAGCTGCACCAGCGTGGGAAAGAAGAGCAGGAATAGCGCCACCTCGGTCCAGTAGGCAGGACCGCCCGGAAGTCCCAGCCAGCCCGCCACAAAGAGAATGAACGTGAACGGTTCAACCAGTGACCGCCGCAGATTGTCCAGGATCTTCCACCGTGAGATCTCCGAGATCGGGTTCGGCACGCGATGTCCTGACTCCTCCGGCACGCGCGCAAACAGCCATCGCGCGATCTGCCAGTCTCCGCGGACCCAGCGATGCTTCCGCCGCGTATATGCGCTGTAGTGCGACGGGTAATCGTCGATCAACTCCACGTCGGTGGCCAGTCCTGCCCTGACATACGCGCCTTCGATCAGGTCGTGACTCAGCAGCGCATTGCGCGGAAATCGCCGGTTAAGCACCGCATGGAATGTGCGCACCTCGTAGATGCCCTTGCCCGTGAAAATGCCTTCGCCGTATAGCTCCTGGTACACGTCCGACACCGCGCGCGCATAAATGTCGAACCCGCTCTGTCCTGAATAGATCGACGCCAGCCGCGACCGCGAGGCGGACTGCACCGCCACCCCAATCCGCGGTTGCAGAATTCCGTACCCTTGCGTCACGATTCTTCGCTTGGGATCGACCACCGCCTGATTGAGCGGATGTGCCACGGCCCCGGCCAGTCGCGCCGCCGTTCCGCGCGGCAGTTGCGTATCCGAGTCCAGCGTGAGCACATAGCGGACCTGGTTCAGCACTTCCAGCCTGCCCGCTTTGATCGGGAACGCATCGAACTCGCCAAACAGCAGTTTGTTCAGGTCCAGCAGCTTCCCGCGTTTGCGTTCCCATCCCATCCACACCCCTTGCTTGCGGTTGAATACGCGATGGCGGTGGAGAAGCAGGAAATAACCTCGTCCTCGCGCTGCGTACTTCGCATTGAGGCCTTCGATCAGCCGGGTCGCGAGTTCCACGAGGGGATGCGAGTCCCGGTCCTGCGGGCGCGCCACCGAATCGGGAAGATCGGTGAGCAGCGCGAAGTGCAGATGAGGATCGCGATTTGCCAGGTAACGCACCTCCAGGTCCGTCACCAGTCCACTCACCTGCTCCTCGTTGATCAGCAATGTCGGGACCGTTACCAGCGTCGTAAACTCCGCCGGAATCCCCTTCTTGAAGTTCATCTTCGGCAGCGGATGCGGATCGAAGAACATTGTGATCGCGTGATTGACCAGGTCCACCGCGCACTGCGACGCCGGCAGAATCAGCAGTATCGCGATGATCAGGCAGTCGAAGAACGTGTACCGCGGCAGCGGAACCAGCAGCAGCGCCGCGATGAAGAAAATAATCAGCAGGTGGATCGCCGTGATATAGAAGTAGTCCGCGTTGCGCCTTATGAACGCGCGCGCTTTCTCGATGAAAGGCGGATGATAGGCACAGTGCTGCGCCAGCTCAGGCAACCCGCGATCCACAATGTAATAGCCGACATGCGTCCGCCGCCGCTGTACGCGACAGTCGTCGTCCGGCTTCTCCATCGCCGCCCGTGCAATGTCGACCGCCGCCTGCGCCACGCCCGATTCCGTTCCGTCCGAGTGCCGCGCAATGAACGCGACGCGCTGGCGATAGTATTCGCGGCTCTCGAAATCCATGGCTTCATAGCATCGCGCCGGATCCTGGCGAAGAATCGCGTCGAACAGGATCAGCGGTTCGATTACCGGCACCCAATCGGTGTCGCCGATCCGGCGCAGGCTGTTGATCCGCATCGAAACCCGATTCGGCGCCTGCGCCCTGGTGCTCAGCACCGCGTCTGCTTCGTCCAGCGTCATCTCCAAAAGCACAAACTTGAAAAACGCCGCAATGTTCCACAGTTCGTTCAGGTTCAGGGCCTCATGCTCCTGCACCGCACGCACAAACATCGTGAACGTATCCACCGAAAATGGCTCGTCGAGCGCCTCGAAGTACAGGCGCGCGATCATCGCTACGCGCGGTTCCTCGCCGCGCTTGCCATACACAACACGCGGCAGATCGTCGATCGGCTTGGCGCTCTCCGCCAACCCTGCAATCGCTGACCGCAGCAGCCGCGGGTTTTCCCTCATCTCGCGCAAGGCGATCTCGCCTGGGCCCGCTACTGCGATCCGGCTCTGCGTCTTGCTCGCCGTCAGCGCCTGCAGATCGCGCTCCAACTGCTTCAGTCGCCGCCGCGCCGCGGCAATGCGCTGCGGAAACGTGCTCCGCGCGTTGGGACGCACCACCACGTCCCACGAAACGGCCGTACCCGCCGCTTCCTTCAGTCTGTCTTCCACCGTTCCAACCTGTTCCGCACGAGTATCCTGGGCCTGAGAAGAAATAGAGTTCATCGAATATCACCGGTAACTTGCGGCCTGCATTTCGAACATCTCGGCGTAACGGCCGCCCAACGCCATCAACTGCGAGTGGCTGCCTTCTTCCACCAGCCGCCCGCCTTCCAGCACAACGATCCGGTCCGCCATGCGCACCGTCGAAAACCGGTGCGAGATCAGCAGCGCCATCTTGCCTTCCGTCAGTTCCGCGAACCGCTCGAACACTTCCAGCTCGCTCCGCGCGTCGAGCGACGCAGTCGGCTCATCGAGAATCAGCAGTGGCGCGTCGCGCAAATAGGCTCGCGCCAGCGCCAGCTTCTGCCACTCGCCGCCGGACAGGTCCACGCCGCTCTCGAAGCGCCGTCCCAGCATCTGGCCGTAGCCCCCGTGTAGCTTCGCAACCACCTCTGAAGCGAGGCTCTTCTGCGCCGCATACTGGATTTCGTCCTCGGTGTGCGGCACTTCGATTCGTCCCACCGCAATGTTGTCCCGCGCCGTCATCTCGTAGCGCATGAAATCCTGGAAGATCACGCCAATCTCCGCGTGCAGGCTCTCCAGGTCGTACTCACGCAGGTCCACGCCATCGAGCAGGACCTGGCCTTCCGTCGGGTCGTAGAGCCGCGTGATCAGCTTCACCACCGTCGTCTTGCCCTGGCCGTTCTCACCAATGAGTGCGATGCGCTCGCCCGGCCTCAGCGTGAAATCGAAACTCTTCAGCACGCGCCGCTCCGTCCCCGGATAGGCGAACGACACGTTGCGGAATTCGAATCCCTGCCGGATCGGCGATGGCGCGGGCAATCCATCCGGCTTCGACTCGACGCGCGGCTTCATTTCGAAGAATGCCAGCAGATCGGTCAAGAACAGCGCCTGGTCCGCAACACCCGACAGCGTCGAGAATGCCTGCTGGATATTCCCCATCGCCTGCATGATGGCGGTGATGATCAGCGTGAGATCGCCGATCGTGTACCGGCCTTGGATCGTGCGGAAGATGCTCAACGCATACGCCGCGTAGTAGCCAAGCTGCCCAAGCACCGCCAGCAGCCCGCCCCAGAAAAGCCTGCGCCGGTTCAGAGCGACGTTTTCCTCGTAGATCCGCTGCGACAGCTCTTCGAAGCGCGTCGTCAGGTAGTTGCTCAGGTTGAAGAGCTTCAGCTCTTTGGCCGCTTCCTTGCTGCCGCCCACCTGGCGCAGGTAGTCCATCCTCCGCCGCAGCGGCGTCTGCCGGAAGTTCTTCGCGTAGGTGAGAAAGGCAAAGTGGCTTTCAGCCAGAAACGCCGGCAGAATTCCCCCCACCAGCAGCAACAGCAAAAAAGGCGAGTACTTGATCAGCACAATGGAAAACGCGAGCGCGGTCACGCTCTGCTGGATAAGCCGGCCCATCTGCTGGATCATCGCCAGGCGGTCCGTCGCCTGCACCCGCGCGCGCTCCAGCCGGTCGTAGAAGATCGGGTCCTCGTAGACGATCACATCCAGCGCCGCCGCCTTGCGCATCACCTCCACGCTCACGTGGTGCGTGTAGCGGTCGGCCAGCAGGTTGTCAAAAAAGTCCACCGACCGCGACAGAATACCCATCACCACGGCCAGCGTCATCTCCGCGCCCACCAGCCACCAGAAGTGTTGCGGCAGCGCCTGATGCAGCCGGATGCGGCTTACGCCATCGATAATGAAGCGGCCGATGATTCCAATGGCCACCGGCAGAAATGCAACGATGACGCGGATCGTGATGTTCCAGAAGACGACGAATGGCCCCGACTCCCACACGAAGTGAAGCACCGGCGGCACATTCTTCAGCGCCTGCAGCCTTTCCCCCCATGCGCTCCCGGCGCCCTCCGGTTTCCCGGCAGTCTCCTTGTCCGGCGAGTCCGCGTGCTTCGCTTCGTCAACGCTTGCGGGCATGGTGTCCTCTACGCTCGCCGGCCGGTCCGCGCACCGCCAGGGAAGAGCTTGTGCGCTTTCTCGATCGTTGCGAGTCGGCTTCTGATCGGCCGCCGGTCTCACTGCCGGCCTCCGCGGATCTCTGCGAAGGATGGAAATTTGACAAGGAACAAGTGACAGCCGCGCAAACGCCTCACTCGTTTCGCGCCGTTATCCTACGATTGCGGACACGCGCACCACTGGCCGCGTATCTAGCACTTTCGATGCCGTCCCTTCCTGCATCGTTGTTCAGCTTGTCAAGGCAATGAACGACCAATCTGGCAACGGCCTGTGCGATCGCGGTGTCGGAATCCGCGTCTCATTCGCTAGCCAAGGTCGAAAAGGAAGTAGCCGCGCGATCTACCGCGCTGCCGGCGGACTAGGCTTGAACCCGGCGCTCTCCATGCCGCGCTGCGCCTCGGGATTCCGCATGAACGTCTCCCACACAAATCCCGTGCGCGCGTTCTCCGCCATAATCATGATAATCCCTGTGTCGATGCCGATAACATCGCTGTCATACCAGTCGGTGACCGGGTTAAACGCATCGACAAAGCCGTAGCGGCACCAGGCCTTTGGGTAATGTTCGCGGATTGTGCGCAACACGCGCACCGTCGCCGCCGGAAGAAACGGCAGCGACCCGCCTGCCGCCGCCGGCACAATCGTTCCATCGATCGGCCCGATCGCGGGCGGCCCGCCCCACACCACGTAGCCCTTCGCGGAATCCGACGCCGTAATCCCCCACAGTGCATTGCTGTAGTCGGGAAACTGCTCGCTGAGCTCAAGGCAGAATCGCCGGTGCACATCCGTCGCGATCACCGAGTTCTGAAAATAGTCCGCATACCGGTCGCGCTTGCCGCGAAAATCGAACCAGGCCTGCGAGTACTGGTGCACGAACAGCGGCGCAAACGACCCGATATAGCGCAGGCCGTCGTATTCGAATACGGTCCGCTTCCACGCGAACCACGCCTCGCTGTGCAGCGGATGCGGTTGCGATCCCATGCCCAGCAGGTACATCATCATCAGTTCGCTGTAGAAGTCCCACTTGTAGGGAAGAAATCCGAACTCCGGCGTCCATCCATGGGGGAGCAGGCTCGTGTCTTCCGAGAGCCACGTCCAGTCCACGCGATCGAAGATCGCATGCGCCAGGTCGGAGATCGTCTTGTCCTTGAAATGCTCGCGGCAGGTCAGAATACCGCACAAAAGCAGCGCCGTGTCCACCGACGAAACCTCCGAGTCCCACATTCGCTCGCCGGTGTTGATATTCGCGAAGTGATAGAAGAATCCGCGATGCGTCGGCAGCTTGTGCCATAGATACGAGAGAGCCTGGATCACCCGCAGGCGTGCATCCGCGGGGCTTACGTAGCCGCGCTTCTCCGCGATGCAGATCGCCGTCAGCCCGAACCCGGTTGACGCCACGCTTGCACCCAGGCTCGCGTCCTGGACCCGCACGTTGCAACGGTCCTTGATCAGTCCGGTCTGCGGATTCGACTGCTCCCAGAAGAACAGGAAGCTCGCGTGTTCGATCTCGTCCAACAGCTTCTCATCGTCAGGCGTTAGCGATCCCGGCTCGGGAAGCGCCGCCGGATCCATGTGTTGCGCGCCGGACTGCAGTGGCTCGGCGTGGCCAAGGAATGACTCGAACGGCGCCCTCGCAAGCGGAACGCCGATCGAAATCGACGCCATCCGCAGCATCAGCTCGCGGCGCGAGCCGTCGAATCGCCGGGGATGAACCACGCCTCCAGGGCGCATCCTTGTCATCGCTTCTGTCGAACCTCAAGCATGGGTGTTCGGCCCTTCGCGGTCCAGGCTGCAGCAGTTAGTCTGTTCGATGCGAAAACCGCACTCGCGGAATGCCTTGCCGGACAGCAAATTCAACAGAATCCGCGTCCAAACCATTGAAATGCGGGTGAATGCGAAGTGAGGCGTCGCAGGACCGCCATTGGGTCGATCCTGGTGGTCGCGGCTGCTGTGGCGGCCGCCCTGATCGCCCTGCGCATACAGCACGTGCGCGGCCGCTCCATCATCATCCACGGCGCCGTCATCCGCCGGGATGAAGACGCGCGCAAGCAGTTGCCCATCGCTGATGTTGTCGTTACCGCCTCGAACGGCCGCAGCAGTGTCAGTACGCGCTCCGGCGCCAATGGGTATTTCACGCTGAACTACCCGCAGATTGTCTGGCCCGGCGGCACGGCCGACCTCAGCTTTCGCCATCCCGGGTACATGCCGCTCGACCTTCAACTCAAAAGCGGCATCCACCTCACGACCCGCGAACTCTACGTCGCCGCCATGTCGCCGGTTTTGCCGGAAGCACCTCCAACGCCTTCCGGCAAGCAAAACGTCGTCTCCAATATCCGGATCCGCTACACCATCAACTCTGAAACGGTGGTCAACATCGGCAGCGCCGCCAGGACCTTCGAAGTCGTGAATAAGGCCAACATACCCTGCGGCCGCGAACCACTCTGCTCGCCGGATCGAAACTGGAAAGCCGCGCGCGGCTCCATCGCACTCGATGCCGGCCCCGGCAACGAGTTTCGCGACGTCCGCACCTCCTGCATCGCCGGTCCGTGCCCATTTACCAGGATCGATCCGAGCGGCTACATTCGCGGCGGCCGCCAGATCACCGCAACCGCCATCGATTGGTCCGATACCGCGACCTTCCTCCTCGAGGCCGAAGTCTTTCACGACGCCATCAGTTCCAACGTTCGCCAGCTCTATCCCGTCATCTTCGGCGACGCCCTCCACTTCACGCTTCCGCCTACGCAGGAAGGCGTCAGCATCGAGGCCGATGTCAACGGAGCTCCCATGGTTTTTCCTCTCGGCCCCGACCTCTATCTCAGTTGGGCCACTTGCGTTCGGCGCGCCGACCCGGACAAAACCGCCGTGTACCGCTGCGAGCTCAAGCCCGGCTACCGCTTCTGACGCTTCGAGGCACAGATCGACTCCAGCGCCGCCGGGCCTGGCACGCCCTCACTCCAGCCTGGCCCGCCTCCGGGGCCCGCTGTCCGCTCCAGCCCACCGGGGTCCCGAGACGAAACCCGCCTCTCAAATCCCAAACTTTAGTAATGATTCCAACGAGTTATCTAAGTTCCACTTCTGGTGCCATTCATGGCAAAATCAGTTACTATCGCGTTTCCCGACTGAGTGGTGAGTCCAATCGGGGATCGGTGGCTGTTCCGGACCTCGAAATCCCTTTCATCAGGCTTTCCCAGGGCTCCAGAACGGCAACTTTCCCGGATTGGAGCAGACCTCTCGTCTTTGGTCGTTTTGGAGGCTGGAGCAGAGCCGTCCAAATGCCGAAAGAAGATCGAGCCGCGGCCATCGGAGTCGTGCCGGAAACGCGGAGTGGAGGTGAACCCTGAACGCCGGATCATCGGAACTCGAAACCAACCTCGCCGATCCATCGGGAGCCAGGCTCCTCACGGTTGCCTTGATCGGCCCCAACGAGCCCCGCCGTTGGGAAGTCTCCAGCGTTCTCGCCGAGTGCCGCGGAATCAGTGTCCGTGAATTCACCTCCTACCCCACGGCGCTCGATGACGCTCCCAGGCTGCTCGAACGCTACTTCGACGTGATTGTCATCGACCTCGACAGCGACCCCGAGTTTGCCCTCCGGCTGGTGGCCGGCATCTGCGCCGAAAATTCGGCCATGGTCATGGTTTACTCCGAAAAATCCGACCGCGAATTAATGGGCCGCTGCCTTCGTGCCGGCGCTCGCGAATACCTTGTTTTGCCTTTCGATAAAGGAGCGCTCGCCAAGGCCCTCGAGCGTGCACGAATCGGCGCCGGCGCCCGGGACCGCTCAGGCCAGAAGAGCACCGGCGATCTGCTCGTCTTCCTTGGTGCCAAGGGCGGGGCTGGCGTCACCACGATCGCCTGCAACATCGCCATCGCCCTCGCACACGAGCCCGTGCGCAACACACTGCTGATCGACTTGGCCGTACCTCTCGGGGATGCAGCCCTTAGCCTGGGAATTGCCGCCCAGAATTCGACCGACAACGCCCTTCGCGATCCCGAACGGCTCGACGCACGTTTTCTTCTTTCGCTTTTGGCCCGGCACCGCTCCGGCGTCTACGTCCTGGCCGCCCCCAGCAAGGTCCCCGAGGTCGAGGCCTCCAAGCCGGCCATCGACAAGCTGATTGCCGTCGCGCGCCAGCAGTTCGATCATGTCATCGTCGACGTCGGCTCACGGATCGACTTGATGGGCACAGACCTCTTCCAGAAGGCCTCGACCATCTACCTTGTGACCCGCGCCGGAATCTCGGAATTGCGAAACTCGAATCGTCTCATCTCGCAGTTCTTCAGCGAAGACAGCCCCCGCCTCCAAATCGTTCTCAACCGCTTCGCTCCGCACCTGCAGGCCGGTGTCAACGAGGAGGTTATCTCCAAGGCTCTCGGCCGTCCCGTTCATTGGAAGATTCCCGACGATCAGGACCCGGCTCGCCCTCTGCAGGCTGCCGCATCCACTTTGTCGGCATCAACGTCCCCGGTCTCGCGCATCATCCTCGAGATGGCTGCCGCAGTCACCGGGTTACCCGTCAGTTCCCACCTGGTTTTCGGAAACGAAGCCTCTGCCGACGCCGCAACAGAAAGCCCCTCCCTCAACGCCCCATCGCCGAATCCTGCGGTCGAGTCTCAGGGACCGGCCGCCGCTCCGGTCGTCAACTGGCCTACCCCCGACCCGATCACCTACGGCACGCCGCTCAGCGGCCTCCAGCTCAACGCTTCAGCCTCGGCCGCCGGAAGCCTCATCTTCACTCCTGGCCCGGGCTACACGTTGCCGGCCGGAACGCACACCCTATGGGTCACCTTCACGCCATCCAACGCAGCCGGTGAGCCAGCCCTCCAGTCCTCCGTCACGATCTCCGTTTCCAAGGCGACGCCGGCCATCGACTGGCCCGCGCCTCCCGACCTTGCCCCCGGCACCGCGCTGGGTGCTTCGCATCTCAACGCCACGGCAGCGGTCCCTGGAGAGTTCGCCTATTCGCCCGCCAACGGTGAGGTGCTCGGAGTGGGAACTCACACCCTCTCGGTCACCTTCACTCCGGCCGATACCGCGAACTTCAACTCCGCGCAGGCCTCCGTCCAAGTCACTGTCGCCCGCCAGACGCCGACACTCCAGTGGAGGTCTCCCGATCCAATCGCCTATGGCACGGCTCTCGGTTCCGCGCAGCTCAACGCCTCGGCCTCCGTCCCGGGAACTCTGGCCTACACGCCCGCCTCGGGTGAAATCCTCCCGGCCGGAACCCATACCCTCTCCGTTGCCTTCACGCCGGCCGACGAAGTGCACTACTCCCCGGTGCAATCCACAGTTCGCGTTGAAGTCTCCAAGGCCGCACCGCGCATTGTGTGGCCGGAACCCGATCCCATCACGTACGGCGAATTGCTCAGCACCAGGCAACTCAACGCCAGCTCCCCGGTACCCGGCACGTTCGTCTACACCCCCGGCGCCGGGGCAACTCTTTCTGCGGGAATTCACACTCCGTCGGTCGATTTCACGCCGGCCGACTTCTCGAACTATGAGTCCGCGCACGCCGCCGTGCAGCTCACGGTCGCCAAGGCAATGCCGGTGATCGAGTGGCCTTGTCCCGACCCCATCTCGGCCGGCGCCGCTCTTGGCCCGCTACAGCTCAATGCGACTGCCTCGGTACCCGGCGCGTTTCACTATGCGCCCGCTGCCGGTGAGCTTCTCACGCCGGGCAGCCATGATCTCTCGGTGACTTTCACGCCGGCAGACACCCTGAACTACACGATCGCCGAGGCAATCGTTTCGCTCGCCGTTGTTGAGAAGTTGCCGTTTACAATCGACTGGCCCTCCCCCTCAGCCATCTCTTACGGCACGCCGCTGGGCGAAGCGCAACTCCGCGCCACCGCGTCCGTTCAGGGAACTTTTACCTATTCGCCGCCTGCCGGCAACGTGCTCCCGGCAGGCAGGCACAAGCTTTCGGCTGCCTTCACGCCGGCTGACACGCTTCGCCATACGCCCGCGCAGGCCACCGTCGAGCTCATCGTGCAACAGCCCGCGAAGACCGCGGCGCCGGGTTCCACGGCGTCCGGACCGGACTCGGCTGTGCTTGCCGCCGTCGCGTGGTACGACGCTCCCTCTCATGCGGAACCGGAGTTTGCTGCAGTCGGCGTCTCCGCTGCCCGGAATTCCCCGCGTGAAACACGCACATATAAAGGCGCTATCTACGAGAAAGGAGAGGACGGCAAATGGCATCTCCAGCAGACCTAGCACAACTGCCACAGGGTCTCCCCGATACCCTTCCTGAGGATTTCGCCGAATGGGATGGCGGGGCGGCTGCGGCCTCTCAGGCCGACCGCGACGCCGTAGCTTCAAACGTCTTCGCCGCACCTGCGTCCCAGGCGCCAGCTGCCGCGCAAAACGGCGCTGCCGTACCCAATGTTGCGCCGATTGCCGGCGCGCCGCCGGCCGGTCCGGTCCCTGCCGTGACCCGCATCGAACCCACCGCGATGACGGCTAGGTTCGAACCGTCGGCTCCCTCTCCGGACACGATTCCATCCGCTGCCGCACGGCAATCCGAGCGGACCGCTCCAACTCCGGCCGCGCAAGCCGCACCGTCCGCCGCACCGAAGCCGGCGCCCGCCTCCACGCAGAGCAAGCCAAGGGAATCAGGTGCTGAAGAGGCGCTGTTTACGCCAACGGCGTTCCCGGATATCGAGGTCTTTCGTGCCAGCCTGCTGAATGCAGCCGCAACGCTGAAGAGCCAGCCATCCCCTGAGCGCGCCGCGCCGGCGACTCCCGGCCAGCCAAACTCCGCCGCCCCTTCGAATGAAGCCCATGTCCCTCTGGTTCGGCCCGCGAGCCCGGTGCCCGATCGGCCGGCCGGCCCCGTCGTCGATCAGTCCCGGAACACCAACTCCTCTCCCGTCCTTCCACCCTCCACCGCGGCGGACGAGGAAGCCTTCTTTCACGAACTCCGAGCCATCGGCAACGTCCTGAACAGCCAGCCTATCCGTCCGAGCCATCGGCCGATCCTCTCCCGGGCAACCGATGATCTTGCTGCCAGGCTGGCTCTGTCGAACGGTTCCGCGTCTCAGAGCCGTTCGGACGCCTCCGACGGCTCCAGTCCGTCCCCGGCCCCGTCGAAGAGCCCGACGAAAGCAAATGGCTTCACCTCTTTGAACATCGCGGCTCCGGCGAACGATGCCTCCGCCCAAAGCCGTTCGGCCGCGCCGGATAACTCGGATCAGGCCACTTCCGCGGCGCCGGCGAAGAGATCGGGCGCTTCCGGCGGTATTACCTCGTTGAACATCTCGGTCCCGTCGAACGGATCCGCTCCCGCGAACCGTTCTCAAGCTCCGCTCCGACAGGCCCCTGCTCCTGGCCCCTCTTCTTCGGATCGTCCAGCCCGGTCGGTTCCACCCAGCCGCCCCGCTCCGTCAGCCGCCCCGGCCCAGCAGCCGGCCGCTACTGAACGCCGTTGGCAGGCCAAGCCGATCCGCGTGACGGCCAATGCCGCCGCGGCGGCGAACGCGGCGCCAGAGCCCGCGGCATCCAACATGTTCCGCTCCGATCTGGCCAACACAGGAGAACAGCACCACAGCCGCGCGAAGTGGGTCAAGATCGGCATTGCCGGCGTGGCTGCCCTCCTGGTCGTGATCTTCCTGGGCATCCGCATCTTCAGCCCTGGAAAGCGCACGCTGGCCAAGCAATCCGCTTCGCAAACCGTCATCATGGATCAGGATCCCGCGGCAACGGCATCCAAGCCCTCCCCCGCAACCCCGATGCCGGAATCCAGGATCCTGACCACCGCCGGCACGGCCCCGCCACAGGGCGACCAGCCGTCCACGCAGACGCCCTCCGACGACTCCTCGCGGGTAGACTCCCAGCTGATGAACGATCAGCTCAATGCCAAGCCGCTCATTCCCAATGACGTCAAGGCTAAGGTCAAGGAAGACGCCCCGCCTCCGGATAGCCTGAGCCCGGTCAATACAGCAGAATTGGCCAGCTCAGCTCCCATCGGCACGGCCTTTAACCGGCAGGCGCACCCCGACATCAAGTACGTTCCCTACCCGGTTGTAAGCATCCCCGCGTCAGTCGCCGAGAGCCTCTTGATCCAGAAGACGAAGCCGGTCTTCCCGCGTGGCGCCTGGTACGACTACAAGATCGGCAAGGTTGTTCTGCTGGCGACTGTCTCCAGAAACGGCCTGGTCGAAGACGTCCGCTTCATCAGCGGCCCCCGCGAATTCCGCCAGGCCGCTGTCGACGCCGTGAAGACCTGGCGCTTCAAGCCCTACGTAATTGACAATGTCGCCCGGGAGTTCCAGACCACAATCAGTGTGAACTTTGACGCCAACAGCGCGTCGTCGAATCCGCTGTCCTATCTGCACTTCGGTTCTCACGCAAAGAAAACCGCTTCCACCGACACCAAAACACTCCCTGCCGGCTCGGGCCCAGGTTCCACGGCCGGCAGTCCGCCGGGCAGTGGAACCGGCTCCGGAGCCGGAACGGTCACGGCTGCTGGAGCCTCCTGACGAATTCGCTCAAGTCGATCTTCCCCGCAACGCACCCTCCCCCAAACTCCTTCCTGCTTATCCCCACATTCTCATCGCCGATCCTGACAGCCGGCTCGCCCGCTGCATGAAGCGGGATTCCTTTGACGGCTCTCAACGGATTCTGTCCGCGGCGACCCGAAGCGGCACGCTTGAGTCGCGCGCGCAGGTCCGTGTAGTCGGCGACTCAGCTTCGATCCGGCGGCATCTTGTACGTATCCCGACACGACGTCCCGGTTCCACACCTTGAGAGATTCGAGCCGCCGCCGTCGCAGTGCCCGCAAAGTTCCCTGCCGAACAAACCTCCAATCCGGACGCCTTTGTCCCTCGGGCTCACCTTGCCCCGTCACTCCGGCGGTACCTTCGTGCCTGCCGGTCCCCTGAAAACCCGCTTTGCGCAAACTGGATACCTCTACCATGGTGGTGTCGATCATCGATTCCACCGATGGCAGACAGATACGGCAGTGCTTGCCGGGCGCCGGTTCCAGTCCAAATCCCCAGACAGCGGTCGAGCTGCCGGCATTGAGCGGGGAGATTCTTAGCGATGTTTGGGCTAAGCGATCTGAAACGTGTCCTCAGTAAGCTCGGAACGCCGGAGCACCCACGAGCTGAGCGGCGGCCCGCCGCGGGCCTCGCGGCACTCTATGGGCCCGATCCCGCCCTCACCCCCGCCGGAATCAAGGACATCAGCTCGACCGGCATTTACCTGCGCACTGAGAAGCTCCTGCGCACCGGCGAACTGGTCACCCTCATCCTGCAGGAGCTGGGAGAGCCTGAAAGCACCGCAGACCTGCAGATTTCCCTTCAGGCTCGGGTCGCCCGCCAGGGAGAGGACGGCATTGGGCTCTCCTTTGTTCTGCCTCCCGGCATGAATACCGACCTCTGGGCACTGCTCATGCAGAACATTGTGACTCTCACCGAACAGAGTCAGGTCGCGGAATTGTTCCGCACCCTTCGAACCGTCTTCTTCCTGTGTCGTCTCTGTCAGGCTGAGGCCGAGCCGGCGATCCTTCTGCTCAGTGGAGAACTCCCCGCGGACCGAACCGCAACCCTTGTCAGGATCGCGCTCGGTGCGGAGAATCTGCTGGCCGCCGAGCCCGACGCCGATCGCATGCGCGTCCATCCCGGGCTGCTGGTCAACATCCTGTCGGAAGGATCCTGGGTCCCCGATGAAGTGACCGAGCAACTGTGGGCGGGCCTCTTAGCCTCTTCCTGCTCGGCCGAAGCGCCGGACGACTCCCATCAGATCCTCGTCGACCTGCTCGGCCACCTCACGCCCGTCCAGTCGAGTATCTTCGTCCACGCCTGTGAGCGCACCCTGACCTCTGCAGCGGAGCCGGGCAGTTCCGGCCCCGGCTCCATCGTTCTCAGCCCGCAGGAGATGATTGACCTGACCGGGGTGTTCGACCATTACAGGAATGCGACAGACCTCGCCTATCTCTTCAATCTGGGATTGGTTCAAAACGTATTCGACTTCACTTCCTATCACGCCGTCGATAGCTTCGATATCACTCCCACCGCTCTGGGTATCGAGCTCTACAGGCGCTGCCACGGCCTCCGCGGAAAGCTCGAGCCGCATCTCGTCGAATCAGCCAACACTCACCTGGCTAACTTCCTCCCCGCCCCCCAACCCGCCGGCGGCGATACCCAAACTCCGCCGTCGCTGCTGTCCACGCCAGACTGAAAAGGCGCCGTGCTGACAAGGCTGTTTTCGACGATGTGCTGAGTGAATTCGGCAGAAACTACGACTTCGGAGATTTGAACAGTCATGGGTCTACGCCTCGATTGGAATGTGTTGCATTCACATCCCAGGGCAGTGACCTACTGACCTGAAACCGCCCTCGAATGGGGGGTGTTACATGGAGCGGATGTCCGACTGTACAAGGATTACCGTAGCTTAGCCCGCGTGAAATGCAATGCCTGCGACGAAAATACTTACAACTTAGTAGCTTGAGGAAGTCTATTTTGATCCTTCCAGCGTTGATGCAGTTCGATGAGATCGTCCACTAGGCTCTTGTCCGCTGGGACAAACCAAAGCCCCGCAGCTTTCTCAAAAAGTTGCCGCTTCGCTGGACTAGAATCGATCTCTTCAAGATACGCCACAACTGCTTCTCCTTCAATGGGCGCGAAGATTCAGGGCTAGAAAAACAGGGTCCAGTTGGCGATGAAGTTGAGCGCATTGGGAACTCGCGGAGTGATGGCAGGCCCGGCCACGTAGCTCAATCCAAGGCTCAGATAGTTGCCGCGGCTAGCACGCAGCGAGTAGCTCCCCGTGACCGTGGTTCCTGCCCGCCATACGGTCTTACTCTGGGAGACAAGATTGTTGGTGAAGATGCTGCTGTAGCCGGTGCGGGAGGCGACTGCGGAAAGAACATCGCCGGGACGTGACCGAAAAGGCGCTTTCTGGTAGAGCCGCGCCTCGTAATAGCGGGCGTATGCATTCATGGTTTTCGGCACCGTCATGAAGGATGCGCCGGCATAGAGGCCCTGGGTTGGATGCTCGCGGCTGGACTGGAGCAATTGTTCGTCCATCAGGGCGTATGCGCAGTAGTTGCCCGACTGCGACTGACCGGTTGCCGCATTCCTGTGAAGCGAGGTGTTATAGATGACGCCGGCGCGGAACCACGCCTCATGCGCATCGGCGCTTGCGGCGCGCAGGTAGCCGCCTTCATTGATCAGGACCAGCTTGTCGCCATGAGGAATGAACCGGAAGCCGGTGTGGTTTCGCGCCACCTCGGCCGGAGCCCCGTTTGGATCCTGGCTGCGCTGCGCGGCAGTCTTGATGTAGGTGTTCGCAGGACCCAGAATCCGAAGGTTGAACGAAGGCGCCGTCAGAGGGAAGTAGGACATGCCGGCCTCGTAGGGCAATACGGCATAGACGCCCTGCGCGCCGGTGGCTGTCGAACCTCCTACAAAGAGCCCAACGAAATTCATGTTGTTGGCAATGTAGCCCGCCTTGATCTCCAGGCGATCGTCCTCGAATGCCTTGTAGAAGTAGAGGGCCCACAACTGAACTGACTTTGGACCAGCAGGATTCCAGCTTGCCCAGTTCCACACCCCGCCCAGATAGATCTGTGCGTGGCTCAGATGCAATTGACGCAGGTCCGCAGCGAGGATGGGCTGCACGAATGAGGTTCCGAAAGGATGCTGCCCGACATAGACCTGCGCATCAGCGGCCACAGGCGCATCGAGCATGTTCTGGGTATACTGAATCCCCGAAATTACGCGAAAGGCCATGCCCTTTCCGAGGAGCGCCCTGCGAATTCCCGCATCAAGGTCGATGACGCTGTCAGAAAACGGCGGCATGGCGGCGTCCCCTCCGAGGTAATTCAGGTCCTCAATGGAGCGCATGGCAGGGGTTGGGGAATCGGGAGGGTCCTGGCCTCCATCGTGGCTTTGCGCGTGGCTCGAAAGGCCGGCACATAGCAGGATCGCAGCGCCGAGCATTCCCCCGATTCTTCGGCCGCTCCTCCCTTGCATTTCTCCTGCACCTTCAGACTTTCTCGCAGCGGTACGGGTGATTGGCCCACGTCTCAAGCTACCACCTGAGGTGGGTGGCACGCTGTTCGCCGTTGCGACCTGGGATAAGAGGATCCCCTCTGCCAGGAAGGGTACGCGGTTTAACCCCGAATGAAGCCAAATCGCCTGGGCGCGCTTCTACGGACGGCCCTTTAGAAACATGCCTCGCCCTGAAGGCAACATGTGACACCCGTCAGTTGCGTTCGAAACGTTTCCTCTTCTCGCCAGGAGACCATCTAGAGCGATCCCACGGAACCAAAGTGTGGGTCATCCCTCATCCCGACGTTTGCCGCGATCCTCCGCAGCATGCCCCTGAACACAAAGTGGTGAAAAGGAAGCACGGAGTACCAATAGGCGCGTCCCAGAATCCCTCGCGCATCGAAGAACGCGGACTGGCGAATCACTGACCCGCTTTCACTGCCAGTCACTTCAAACTCCAGCACCGCGCGGCCTGGGAGTTTCATCTCCGCCACCAGGCGCAACAAGCGATCGGGCTCAATCGCCTCCACGCGCCAGCAATCCACCACATCTCCAACACAAAGCGCATCGGTGTCCCGCCGCCCGCGCTTCATCCCTACTCCTCCCACTACCTTGTCCATCCACCCGCGCAGTTGCCACAGCCAGTTGGCGTAATACCAACCCCGGGCGCCACCAATGCGGCGAATGGCGACGAAAGCATCCGCCTGCGAAGCGTTGACATGGATCGTCCGGGAGTCGACCTTCAGATACCTGCCATCCGCATGGATAGCAGCCGAAATCGCTTCGCGAAATCCGCAAGGCCGAACGTTGAACTCACCCAGCGCCTTCGTATCTTCAACCACTGTCGAGTGCCGGATGCTGTCAATCAGCTTTCGCCCCACGCGCATATAAAGCGGAGTTACCAGGCCGAGCCAAAGACTCGATAACCGCGGCGTGAGGAACGGCACAGAGATGACGAGGCGCTTCAATCCCCGCTGCCGTGCGTATTCCCGCATCAGCCCGCCGTACGACACCCGGTCCGAACCTCCGATTTCGAAGATTCCGCTAGCCTCCATCGGAAGGTGCAGCGCGGCGAGCAGATACGAGAGCAGATCGCCAATCGCAATCGGCTGAGCCTCCACTGACACCCAGCGCGGCGCGATCATAACTGGAAGCCTCTCAACAAGCGCGCGGATCATTTCAAACGATAAGCTGCCCGACCCGATCACCACCGATGCGCGGAACTCGATAACCGGCACTCCCGCAGACCTTAGGATCTCACCCACTTCCTGGCGGCTGCGCAAATGCATCGAGAGCTGGTCCGAACTGCGGCCGAGCCCGCCCAGGTAAATCATCCGCTCAACCCCTGCCTCGCGGGCCGCGTTGGAGAAGTTTTGTGCTCCTCTTCGGTCCTGTTCCTCGAACGATTGAGTGGAGCCCATGGAGTGAACCAAATAATAGGCGCATGTAACACCGGCCATCGCGGCCCTTACCGATTCGGCGTTGAGAACATCTCCGGCCACGACCTCCAGACCGGCAAGACCCTTCGCTCGCAGAGCTTCAGGACGCCGTGCCAGGCAACGCACCGCGTACCCCCCGTCCAGGAGCTTCTTCAGTAACTCACCGCCGACATAACCGGTCGCACCGGCGATCAATATGATATCTTTCACGCCGCGCTCTTTCCGCGCTCGCCGAACAGCTCGTCAATTCGTTCGCGACGGTAATCGAAAATCCGGTTCACATCTCTGCGCACCTTCAGCCAATGAACCATTCGCCCCACAGATCCAAATGGCAGCGCATACTGCACTTCATCCAGCATCTTTGTCCTGCTGCCGTGCGCCTCAAACGTGTGCGTGTGGCGCCATATCCTGTAAGGGCCACGGGCCTGCTCATCAACAAACGAATACGGCGGATTCCACGCGCAGATGTTAGTCCGCCAGTGAACCGGGATGCCGTGCAATCGCAGGCGATAGCGAATGATGGTTCCTTCCTCTATGCGATCGGTATTCATGTCGAGGATCTTGAAACCAACCCACGGAGGCGTGATCTCCTCAAGGTTGTGAGCGTCAGCAAAGAACGCGAATACCTCATCGATCGGGCGTTCAATCCACTGTTCACGGCGCAGTATGTACATCTCAGCACTCATTTCTTTCCATAGCACTCGATTGACACTACTGCTCACGAAGCAACGCGGAGACGCGGGCAGATAGATCCTTGCTGGCGTCTTCATCGAACGGGCCATCATGCCGCCACCGCACCACCCCGCGCTTGTCAAGCAACACCAGATAAGCAGCATCCGGTGACTTGAAGCCCACGCGATGCTTCCAGCCATCGGCGCCGCCGTAGACCGTGATCACGTTCTCCTGATCGCTCACCGGAGTTCCCTTGCGCATTCCGCTATCAATGAGCCACTTTCCCAGACGAGCCATGCCGCTGATCATCGGGATCTCGTAGAACGTAACCTGCGGATTGCCGCCGAACTCCTTGCGGAAGCGCCCAATCCACGCCTCCACCGGGAATCTCGAATCGTAAGTAAAGCCCAGCGCAAGCAAGGCGACGCGGCCTTGAGCGGCATCGGGAAGTTGAGCCGCGCGCCCCGTCAGGAACTCGCCTTTGAGCGGCGGCAGAGTATCACCCACGGAAAGCGCGGGGATCATCGTCGAAGCCATCAGGGCAATCGAAAGCATGGTCATGAAACTCTCCTCGTAGCGTTCGAGACCCGGGCAGGTCCTCAGCTCATTTCTAACTGGCATTTGAGGCCGCAGCCGTTTCCGGCCGCTTCGGCATGGGGCAACAATCGGCGGGACAGACGTCTGGCCGCGGTCCAAGCACTCCCAGGGCCGCCCTCGCTGAATCGCCATCCATCCGCTCGCAAATCAATTCGCGGATCATTCGTATGAACCTCGGATGCGTTCCCACCGTCCCGGCCCTGAACATCTGCAAGCCCAATTCCGCGCAAAGCTCCGCAGCCTCTGTATCCAGGTCGAAAAGTATCTCCATGTGGTCGGATACAAAACCGGCCGGCGAAATAACAACGTCCGCACTACCACCCTGCCCCTTGATTTCGCGCAGGCGTTGCAGGATGTCCGGCTCCAGCCATGGCTGCGAGGCCGGACCACTGCGGCTCTGATACACCAGCCGCCATTCTCTGCGGCCCAGCTTCTCTGTAACCAGCCTGCAGGTTTCCTTGAGTTGCCTCTCGTAGTCGCACTCTTGTGCCATCGCAACGGGAATGCTGTGTGCCGTATAGATAAGGTGCGCAGCTTCGCGCCTCTCCTGCGGAATCATGTCCAGCGCTTCCTGCACGCGATCCGTCATTGCCTCGATAAATCCAGGATGATTGTGAAACACGCGAATCTTGTCGACCGACGGCGCACCCTCGCCTGCAGTCTGTTGAGCGCGGGCAATGTCTTCGCGATATTGCCGGCAACTCGAGTACGAGCTATACGCAGAGGTAACAAAAGCCAGAGCGCTGCGTACTCCGTCCGCCCGCATCTGGCGCAGCGTATCGGCCAGCATCGGATGCCAGTTGCGGTTTCCCCAGTAAATCGGCAGACGAGGTCCGTGCCGATCCAGTTCCGCTTCCAGCGCCGCGATCAGTTGACGATTCTGGTCGTTGATCGGGCTCTTGCCGCCGAAATGATAGTAGTGTTCCGCGACTTCCAGCATGCGCTCTCGCGGCACGTTCTTGCCCCTCAAAACGTTCTCCAGGAACGGCAGAACCTCCGCGGGTGACTCCGGGCCGCCAAACGACGTCACGAGAATCGCATCGTACTTCATTCCGTCTCCAACTGCTGCTCGTGTCACGCAAGCCCGGCCGCAGCGATCGTACAGATCCTGAGCGTTTGCAGTTCGATCGACCCTGTGGCCAGGCCGGTCCAACCCAGCCACAGAGTCGAAACCTGCCGCAGCCTTAGCGAGGAAGAAGAACAGTGTCGATAACGTGGATCACGCCATTCGAGCACTGAATGTCGGTCTTCACCACGTTCGCGTTGTCTACCATCACCTTGCCGCCGTTAACCATGATCTTCACGTCCTGGCCGTTGACGGTCTTTGCCTCGTGCAGCTTCACAACGTCCTTCGCCATCACCTTTCCCGCCACCACGTGATAGGTAAGGATCGAAGTCAGCTTCTGCTTGTTGTCGGGTTTCAGCAGGTCTTCCACAGTGCCAGTCGGCAGCTTTGCAAAAGCCTCATCTGTCGGCGCAAAAACTGTGAACGGGCCAGGCCCCTTCAGCGTGTCAACAAGTCCGGCAGCCTGCAGCGCTGCGGCCAGCGTCTTGAAGCTGCCGGCGGCCACGGCCGTATCCACAATGTCCTTCTTCTTCGATTGGGCGAATGTAACGCTGCTGGCGCTCAGGGCGATTGCCATGGCGAAACAGATGGTTGCGTAAAGTCGTTTCACTTTTGTTCTCCTTAAGTTGCTGGTGATGTCAAACGTGCCAAATGGCAGGTTAGGAAAGAGACGTGATGCGCACCGGGTCCATCCCCGTTTGGCCGCATCTGCCTTCATCGCGGCTCTCAAAATCCCCGCGCTTTTCTCCTTCGCACCATTGACTGTAGATCAAATCTATTTGACTATGGATCAATAGAGCGCCGCCCATGCACTTCACTTAACGGCCACTCAAAAATGCGAGGGAATTTTGAAACATACGAAATCAGCCGCTAAAGGCGGTCCCACGGACTTCGTCGAAGAGTCTATCCGTCCTTATGGAATCTCCGACAAGCTGCGTTCCCTGCGCCTGCGCAAGAGCATGGGCCAGGCGCAGTTGGCTGCGCATACCGGGCTCTCGGCCGCCATGCTTTCAAAACTGGAGAACGCGCGGCTTGTGCCTACTCTCCCAACCCTGGCTCGCATCGCCTCTGTGTTCGACGTGGGTCTCGATTACTTCTTCACCGATCCGCGTAAGCGGCACGTCGTGGCCATCTCCAGAAAAGAGGAGCGGATCAAGCTGCCCGCAAACCCAAAACCCGGCAATGCTGCGTACGATTTCGAGAGCCTCAACTTCCGCGCCAGCGAGCGCAAACTCAACGCCTTCCTCGCATATTTCCACCGCTTGCCGGCCGAAAAGAACGCCCCTCACCAACACGCAGGAGTGGAGTTTCTTTACATCATGGATGGGCAGCTTGAAATATCCATTGGAACCGAGACATACCAGCTATCAAAGGGAGACGCAATCTACTTTGATTCCATCCAAAAGCATGCCTATCGGGGCCGTGGCCCGGAGCATTGCACCGCTATAGTGATTACTGCTGGCGCTTAGTCTGATCTGCGCCGCTCATCGCCAAAACCCGCCATTATCTAGGGATAAGCGTTCTAGGCTTTGCGTTCGACACGCCATAACTGGCTCGACGGGCGCTAAATCACCAAGTCACGTTTCTAGCTGCCGATGTTCTGGAAACGTCGCTTGGGCTGTTGGCAACAACGAAGGTATGGAGAGTTTGGCCACCGTGCGATTCACGGCTAAGCGGCGTTGATCGGCACAACTTTGCTCTCTCGAAGGGCCTTGATATCGCGAATTGGAGGCTGACCGAAGACACGGCTGTACTCACGGCTGAACTGACTGATGCTTTCGTAACCGACCTTGTAAGCTGCGCTGGTAGCATCAAGCCCGTCCATGAGCATCCGTTGCCTTGCTGTCTGCAACCGAAGTTGCTTCTGGTATTGAAGGGGGCTCATCGCTGTTAAGGACCGAAACTGATGATGCAGCGTCGACACTCCCATCCGCGCAACCGTTGCGAGTTCCTCCATATGAAGTGGTTTCGTAAAATTGGCCCGGAGCCATGCAATCGCTCTTGCTGTTCTGTGGCTTAGATCGCCAGTGGTTGCGATGGCGCGGAGCCGTTCTCCCTGTGGCGTTCGGAGAATGCGGTAAACAATTTCGCGCTGGATAAGGTGGCTGAGGAAGGGAATATCCTCGGGAGTTTCAAGCAGGTCGATCAGCCGAATACAGGCGTCGAGAAGGCCGACCGTGGTCTCGCCCACGGCAATCCCACAGGATTGAACTGAGGTTTTGAGTTCCGGCAACTCTTCCCGGCTAATGACCTCTCTTACGGTCGGCATATCAAGCTGAAGAAACAGGGTGAGCAGAGGGACCTGTTCTGAGGCCTCCACGATTTGGCTTTCTGCGGGGACGTCGATCGATGACAGAAGAAAGGACGATCCGTCGCAAAGGTAAATGTGCCCTCCGAGGTTGACCCGCTTGCGCCCCTGCACAAAAACGGAAAGGCCCGGCTCATAGGAGGCGCGATAGCATGCTGTCGGTTTCGTGCGACGGTAGAGCGCCATACCTGGAATCGCTGTAGGATTCTCACCCAGCGACGGTGTATACGCTGCGATCTTGCGCGCGAGTTCCTCGCGCATTGCGACCACCGTTTGACCTCGATCCCTTGGTTTCTCTTTTACTTTTGTCGCCACGTTGCTTTGATTCCTCTCAAACAGCGTACAGCGAAGCAACTCGCCCGTGCACAAAATCTGACCTCCAAACAGAATCGGGCAAACAATTGGCAGGATCGGGAAAGCGCCTACCGGCCACCTCCTCCTAGCATCGGAAGTGCCGAGATGCCATTCTGGCCGGTTCGGCCGGATTCAAAAGCTGCCTATGTGGGAGAAAAAAGTGCAGAAAGTGCGCACGCAGGGACGAAGGTTCTTGCTTACGTCCGGACTCATTTTATTAACGGTCGCGTGGAGCCACGCGCAAGACACGCCGGGAACCGCTTCCGTGCCCGATTCCCCGACGGAGGCCAGCCGCTCTATCGAGGACCTCAATCTCATCGGTGCCGAGACGGTGATGCCGCCGTTCTCAGAGAGCCCCATCGACCTGAACTCCGGCTTCCGCCGCGCACTTCTCGGCGAGGGCATTGCCTTGCGCGGATTGCTCCAGACAGTGTATGCACAGAATACCCTCCAGGCGCCGGTGCCGGCGGATCAGCAGACCTACGTCGGCGAGCATTCATACGAATCTGAAATGACGAATTGGACCTTCACGGCCGATCTTCGCCAACTCCACCTTCAACACACCCAGTTCTATCTTTGCGGAGTCTGGAACTGGGTCAGTTGGAATCCTGCCGGCCCGAAGGCATTTCAGATTTACGGTCTCTATCTCTACAAAGCCTTCGCCAACCGACGCGTGGAAATCAAGGCTGGATATATTGGCAACAATCTCGAGGTGATCGGCCTTACCGTCGGAGGATCGACGGCGACCGGCGCCCAAGGAGTATACGCAGTGCTGCCCTATGAGGTAGGACTCTCATATTTCCCAATGACAACACCTTCTTTCAATCTTCGACTGAGCGGGCCAAAGCATAGCTATCTGAAGGCGCTCGCGCAACGGAGCCTCGATCCCCAGGGAGGCCCCACAGAGGTCGAAAGAAATCACACAGGGTTCCGGTTCATTCCGCACGGCGACAAGCTCCTCCTGTTTGGCGAGGCAGGATACATCCGCACTGCAAGCGCGACCGTTCACGACAGATGGTTTCGCGCTGGGTACATGCACAACAGCACAGCAGACACGAACCTGGCCACGGGCAACGCAGAGTCCGGCAATCACGCCGCATTTGTCCTCATGGACTACCAGTTGTGGAAGCCGGACGCAATCCAGCATGGCCACGGACTGTACCTGGGCGGAACTGCAATGACAGCGGATTCGCGTTTCGACCCATACGACAGCTACTACGAACTGCGCCTCTACCAGAAAGCGCCCCGGCGTTCGAGGCCGTTTGATATGGCCTCGCTGGTTGCTTATTATTCCGGGCACAGCAGTGATCTTACGAATTCGCTGGCAGCCTCGGGCAAAACTGTCTGGCGCAATTCAGCCTCGGTCACCGGCAGTTACGCTCTGCGCGTCCGCCCGGGACAATACATGAACGTCGGGCTGAGCTACGTGCACGGGCCGGCCATCACGCCGCGGGTCAGCGACGCGCTCAACTTTTCCACGAGCTATTCGATTTTCTTTTAGTTGCAAAACCTTCCCCCCAGGGACAACGGGGCATAGACGGGCAGAGAAAGAAACAGATGCAAAAGCGGAAGCTGGGGCAAGGCAATCTCGAAGTATCGGCCATCGGTTTTGGATGCATGGGAATGAGCTGGTCGTACGGGCCACCCAAGGACAAGCAGGAGATGACATCTTTGCTTCACGCCGCCGTGGATCGGGGCGTGACATTCTTTGATACGGCCGAGGTTTACGGTCCGCTGTTGAACGAAGAGCTGGTTGGCGAGGCCCTCGCGCCGTTTCGCGGCAAAGTCGTCATCGCTACAAAGTTTGGCTGGGAAGCAAATGTGAACGATAGGGGCAAGTGGAGCGCCCTCAACAGCAGACCGGAGCATATTCGACAAGTCTGCGAGGGCTCGCTCAAACGTTTGAAGGTGGATGCCATCGACCTTTTTTATCAACATCGCGTGGACCTGAATGTGCCCATCGAAGAAGTTGCCGGCGTAGTCAAGGATCTGATTCGGGAAGGCAAGGTGAAACATTTCGGCCTCTCGGAAGCGAGTGCACAAACGATTCGCCGCGCTCATGCCGTTCAACCCGTTGCCGCGTTGCAGAGCGAGTACTCGTTGTTCTGGCGCGAGCCCGAGGAGACGGTGATGCCGACACTCGAGGAGCTTGGGATCGGTTTCGTTCCGTTCAGCCCGCTGGGCAAAGGTTTTCTGACCGGCAAGATCGACGCGAATACGACATTCGACAGCACCGATTTCCGCAGCAGTGTGCCGCGATTCAGCTCGGAAAACCGCAAAGCGAATCAGGCGCTGGTGGATATAGTCAGTTCTTTCGCCGGGCAAAAGCAGGTGACTCCGGCTCAGATCGCACTGGCGTGGCTGTTGGCGAAGAAGCCGTGGATCGTTCCGATCCCTGGTACTACCAAGCTGGCGCGGCTCGAAGAAAATCTTGGAGCGGCGAACGTCAGCATGACCGCAGACGAAGTGCGTTCCCTGGAAGAGGCTTCCTCAAAGATCAAGCTCGAAGGGGCTCGCTATCCCAAGTTCCATGAGCAGCTGGTTGGCCGGTGAGTGTCAGGCGACGGGGAGGAGCAAAGATGAAAGCGGTGCGCTGTGGTGCATGGGTCGCGATTGCGGCAATCGCCGGTCTGATTCCGATTCAGTCTCTGATGTGCCAGGCGACGAGCCATGGGTCCGACAGAGAAAGACTGATCGGGGCATGGCATCTGGAGCACATTGACTCACCCAAAACGGATGGCAAGCCCGCCGACATCCCGCAGCCGGCGGGAATGCTCATCTACACGCGAGACGGCCATGTGTCTGTTCAATTGATGTACCCCGCGTCGGCCGCTTCTCTATCCAATGAATATGTCCGAAACGGATACGAGGCTTCGTTCGGCAGTTTTACGATCGATGAAAGAACACACACGCTGACCCATCATGTGCAGGGATCGGTTACGGGCGTCGCGCTCGTCGGGAAAGATCTTCCTCGTATCTACACGTTCACAGGGGACGGTCACCTCATCATTCGCTCAGCCAGCCCCGCGGAACACTGGTCCGTCACCTGGCAGCATTACTGAACGCACAGCGCCTTCGGACGTTGGCGAGAGCCGACCGCAAATCACGCAATAGGAGTGAAGCAATGCAGAAACGCAAACTGGGAAAGAGCAATCTGGAAGTCTCGGCCATGGGGCTCGGCTGCATGAGGTTGAGCCCTGGTCATGGATCGGTGGCGGGCACCAGACAGGAGATGATTGCCCTGATTCGGGCTGCAGTCGAGCGCGGCATCAACTTCTTCGATACCGCGGAGGTCTACGGTCCGTTCGTGAACGAAGAGTTGGTGGGAGACGCCCTCGCTCCAGTGCGTGATCAAGTGGTGATCGCGACAAAATTCGGCTTCCAGATCGACTCGGAAAAAGATCCGCATCCAGCGGGCCTGAACAGCCGCCCGCAATACATCAGAGAAAGCGTCGACGGATCGCTGAAACGGCTCAAGGTCGATACGATCGATCTGCTCTATCAACACCGCGTCGATCCGAACGTGCCCATCGAAGATGTGGCGGGCACTGTGAAGGATCTGATTGAGCAAGGCAAGGTCAGGCACTTCGGTTTATCTGAAGCTGGCGCGCAAACCATCCGCCGGGCGCACGCCGTCCAGCCCGTCACTGCACTTCAGAGTGAATACTCGCTCTGGTGGAAACGCCCGGAAGAAGAGATTATTCCCACGCTGGAAGAGCTCGGCATCGGCCTGGTTCCGTTCAGTCCGCTTGGCAAGGGATTTTTGACCGGCTCGATTACGGAAAACGCGCAGTTCGATGCGGAGGACAATCGCGGCAGTTTCCCGCGCTTCTCGCCCGAAGCCCTCAAGGCGAATCAAGCTTTGGTGGCTCTGATTGCGGCTTTTGCCGCGAAGAAGAATGCGACTTCGGCTCAGATCGCACTTGCCTGGCTACTGGCGCAAGAACCCTGGATCGTTCCCATTCCCGGCACCGCCAGGTTGCAGCGCCTGGAAGAGAACATCGGAGCGGTTGCTGTCGAACTCACACCGGATGATCTTCGCGAACTCGACGCCGCTACCGCAGAGATCCCCGTCTACGGAGACCGTTATCCAGCGGCTCTCGAACAAATGACGAACCGCTAAAGGCGGCATGGAGCAGAAGACAAATGAAGGCCACGATGAGGCTCTTGTTCGCGTTATCGCTGATTCCCGTCTCAGCTTCATGTCAAACGGAGAACAACGCAGTCATGCAACAGGCAAATGCAAATCAAAACACATCCATGCTCGACGACATCCACGCGGTTTCGCCGGCGCTTGAGGGCTATACAAAAGATCGCCTTTTGGGGGACCTGTGGAGGCGACCGGATCTGTCTCCGCGCGACCGCTGTATCGTGACTCTTGCAGCGCT
>Ga0335069_10001413_pt1 | contig 38908 bp, 23 predicted proteins | sample Lox_Sample_11_FD_206714 | JGI IMG/M metagenome (GOLD analysis project Ga0335069, IMG submission 206714) | Soil microbial communities from Loxahatchee National Wildlife Refuge, Florida, United States - Lox_Sample_1.1 | ecosystem: Environmental > Terrestrial > Soil > Wetlands | place: USA...
GGCCACTTCAGCGACCCTCGCTTCGACATCTGCGGGACTCAGGAGGTCAGACTTGCTTAACAGGATCACCGGCTCGATCCTGCCATCGCGGACCATCACGAGATACCGCTCCAACCTCCTGATGTTGAAATCCGCCTCGCATGCCTGCAGGATGAACGCAGTGTCGATATTGGCTGCGATCATCTGGTAATCGACGGTCTTCCCGGGGGCCTTCCGGCGGAGGAATGTCTTCCTGGGAAGCACATCGTGGATGATGGCGAGCGTGCCTTCGTTGTGGTACTGTACAAGGACCCAGTCCCCGACGCATGGGACGTCCTGAGACGATTCCGCGGCAAAGAGCAGCCTGCCGGTGGGCTCGGCCTGCACCTCACCGTCCGTGTTCCTGACGAGATAACGGTCCCGATCGACACGGGTCACCCGGGCCGCGCTCAATTCGGGTTTTCCCAGCTCCGCGCGCCTTTCATCCAGCCATGCATCGTAACCGAGATCACTCAGCTGCACAGGGATTCTCCGGTTTGAATTTGAGCAAAATTCTTCGATGTTGTGGTGCAGTCAGGCCTATTTCGGGATGCTTTTCGACAAACGAGGTGTCACCATGACAACGCCATCCCACCCATTTGAACAAACCAATATCAACAGGAGAGAGTTCATGATCGAAACGCTTGCCGCCGCGGGTGGACTCGCTCTCGCGGGGATACAGCCTGCACTTGCCGGCACTGCCCCGCGCCCGAAGGAATACACGGTCCAGAACATTATCGACATCATCATGCGCGAAGGGGCATTGTCGCCGAAGGCGGATACGGTGGACACGATCAAGACCGGCCGTCCGGACCAGGTCGTCACGGGAATTGTCACAACGATGTTCCCGACAATCAGTGTCATTTCCGAAACCGCCAGGCGAAACGCGAACTTCATTATCGCCCACGAGCCCACGTTCTACAACCATCGCGATGACGCGGCGTGGGCCAACAACACTGCCGTTGTGAAGGAAAAGAAAGGGCTGCTGGACAAGCACGGGATTGCAGTCTGGCGGTTCCACGACTATTGCCATTCGCTCAAGCCCGACGGGATCACATACGGCGTCGTCCGGAAGGCCGGCTGGCTCCAGTACTACACCGCGGGGAAGAACACGTTGACCATTCCCCCGGTGACATTGAAAGAGCTCGTCGGGCACCTCAAGGCAACGCTTGGAATCAGCCACGTGAGGGTCATCGGGGATCCGGACCAGAAATGCGCCACAGTCGGCCTCCTCCCCGGCGCATGGGGCGGAGAGAAGCAGATCACGCTGGGAGACGCTGAGCGCCCGGATGTCCTCGTCGTCGGCGAAGTCTCCGAATGGGAGACCGCGGAATACACTCGCGACGGCCGGCTGCTGGAGCACCCGATGGCGCTCGTCATACTGGGCCACGCACTCAGCGAGGAACCGGGGATGGAATGGACGGCCGACTGGCTGAGGCCGAAACTCCCCGGGATCGAGATCGCACATGTGCCCTCAGGTGACCCCTTCATGTGGCTTTGAGCAACATCAACGGCGCGGGGGAGAGACATTCAACGCGTTACCGGGTGTTGTAGGACGAGAGCACTTTTCCGTCCTTTCCGACCAGCAGGAGTGCTGCTCTCCCCGGCGCCAGATCTACGGAAAACTCCCCGCCGCTCAGGCCGTCCCTGAACCTCACGTCTGATTCCAATGCGCTTTCGGACGTGAGGACATAGAGGGTCGCCTCGGGAAGCCGGGTCGGACAAATGAGTATCCCCGGATCCTGGCATTCTGTCTCGTACGCCGCCCGCGATCCCGATCGGCGGATGGCATACGAATACACCCGAGCTATCGCATCGGTCTGGTCGGCCAGCTCCAGGGGGAGCGCGCTGTAGAGTATCCGGCCGGCGCCGAGCGGCATCTCCAGGAACGTCTTCGCCCCGTCGAGATATCCCCTCTCGGCGAATGTCGTCCTGTCGCCTGAATAGCTGAGACGAGCCGAATCCCCCGGCCACCTGAGCATCGCTTCACGCGCCGTCAGTGTCCCGTGCGTATAGCCGGCGTTCCACACTGCAGTCCTGGATGGAACCGTAGCCCAGTGAGCGTCGGCATCGATTCTCCCTGAGATCAGGAGCGTTGCTCCTGAGCGCACTTTCTCCATCAAGATGTCCCAGGCTTCCTGAGATATGACCCATGGCGCAGGAACGATGATCAGCCTGGCCGGCGGCATGTCTGAGAGCTGATACTCGCCAACCGCAAAAGCCGCCGCGTGAGCGTGATTGAACAGGGCCCGCACGGCGTTCTGCTGGACACCGACTGACCAGCTTCCGAAGACCGACATCTGGAGCGATTGAGGCAGGACGAGCGCAATATCCGGCAGGATCGCCGAGGTTGCGTATGGCTCGGCCTTCCGCGCAAACGCCGCCATACCCGCCAGGGGCTCGATCCACTGCTTGAACGAACCGTCCCGCCGCAGAAGCCCGAAGTCGTCGCTCCGCGACCAGTCCCAGTGAATGCTCCCCGCATTTGCAGCGGCGAAACCGAGCGCGAGTTTCCGCTCCAGGAGCGCCAGTCCCCCCACATCATCCCAGCGCCAGGAGCCGTCCACCGCCCAGACCGGCTGGGGTCCCGTCTCACCGATGATGTTCGGCTTCACAGGACTTTTCGCGGCAACGGAGTTCCAGAGGAGAGCGTCGTCCCGCCACCAGCTGTGATTGACGGTGAAGCTGACCCCGGACCGGGCCCAGAACTGGTTCAACACACGGTCCGACACGCCGCCTTCATCCTGGCCGACCGTGACGGGTTGATTTCCGCCAACCGAGCGTATCGCGTGAATGATCGAATCAGCCCAGGCGCAGAATTGATCCTGTGCGAAAAGGTTGTAGTCAATCGCCCGGATGTTGTGTGTGTTGCCTGAGCGGGCCATCTCCATGTCCGACGCGGCGGGAAGCGGCACGCTCTCAAATGAGCCAAGTCCGGATGCGGGGGTCTGCCATGCCCGCGCCAGGCGGTCGATGTCCGTGTACCGCGCGCGGAGCCATCGCCGCCATGACGCGGTTTCCACCGGATCGCCGTTCGGCATGTTCCCCTTCCACGGCTTTCGGGGGTTGCTGAAGCTCGGCTCGTTGATCAGGTCATAGCTCAGGAAAGGGACCTCCCTGAACCGCGAAGCGACAGACCGGACATATGCGGCTTCCGCCTCGATTGCCACGGGGTCAATGTACGGATTGGATCCCGGTCCCAGCCTGTTCCCTTCCTCCCCCTGACCCTGCTGCATCACAGTCTGGGGGTCGAACGCAAAGAGCGTGAAAATGACTTCCATGTGGTGGCGTGCCGCGGCAGAGAGAAAAGCCTCGATCGCCCGCAGCAGGCGCTCGTCGCCCGCACCGCTCACCGGGTCCAGGTACCGGGCGCGGTTGAGCCAGATGCCCGTGCGCACGACATTCAGCCCCTGTCGCTCCATCTCGGCAAAGTCCTTCTCCCAGTCCCACGCATTCCCGCCGATGCTCCCCCCCACGAAAAACCCGCTCGTGTAGGGATCGGTGCAGAAGTAGTTTGCCCCCACCATGAGGTAGGGCCGTCCCCCCCGCGTGAAATAGTCCCGGCCCGCCTCGAGCCTGCTCCCCGTTCGGAGAAGGCGGGGATCACGCACACAGACACCGGAAGTGTACCGATCGATAACCGTACTGCCCTGTGCGAGTGTCGCCCGGACACGGTAGAGTCCGGGGGCGGTCAATGTGCGCGTGAGTCCGATTTCCTCGTGGAGCTTGTTCCCGCATTCAACGGTGCGTGAAGCAATGATGTCATCCCCGGAAATGATCTCCACGGTGAGCCGGGCAGGCTCTCCCGTCCGGACTACATCCACCGCTCCGGTGACGTGCTGGCCGGGGTCAAGTGCCAGCTCCTGGAGATCCAGCCAGATGCGCACCCCCCCGCGTGAAGCGTACATTGCCGCGTCGCCGATCAACTCCAGGCCGGAGCGCGATTCCCAGAACGCGCTGTCGATATCCGCGCTGATGTACACCCGCCGCCGTGGTGCCTGGCCGGGGCCCACGAAGTCATCCGCCACGACGGGCGCCGCGAGGCGATCACCCCTCTCATTCACCATGTACCCCAGCCCGCGATATCTCCCACCCCAGCCTGCATTGACAAAGACCCGCCGGGGGTTCATTTCCAGTGAGCCTGTCCACGGCGCATCCTCATCCCATCGGAATTCCCAGGGACCATGCTGAGGAGCAGCGTAGGAATACTGGATGCCGAGCTCACGGGAGTATCCGGTTTGCGGGCTGTCGATGCGCCAGCCGGAGCTGTCACGGAAAACGGGAACTCCGAACGGCCGTCCGCCAATGACAAGTATGTTGCCGCGATCGCAGTGCGCCCGGATCGTTCCCCAAGCTTTCGCCGGAAACGCCGATCCGTAGGGGAAGACGAGGAGGTCGCCGGCTGACAGAGAATCACCCCGCTCAAGCGCAGCGGCGTCGAGAAACCGGGGATGGAGCGGGGCCAGAGCATGTTCGAGGGCAGCCCGGCTGATCCGGCCGTTCTCCGCGGCCGGGAAACCGGGGTCGAAAAACACCCGGGTGCCCCCGGGGGCGGGTGCCACGGCCGCCAGCGCCAGTGAGGCGAAGACGGCGATGCGTCCGAGTAGCCGATTGTGCAGAGTCTGCGATTTCATGCGATATCCGAACGGATTCGTGAACGCGTGCCTGGCGCGGCGTCAGTCATCTGAGCCGCGGGCGAGAAAATCCCTCAATGCAGCAACATACTGAGATTGCGCGAGAAAGAAAACCGGCCGGGGAAAACGGAGCCGTTGCATATATGCCGATCGCTGACAATATTGACGTCACATCGGCAGCACATCACAACAGGAGACCCCCCATGCGCCGGGCATGCAGAGTACTTGGATCTCAAACGAGTAAGACTCTCAATTCGATTGTCCGCAGAATTCTCCCTGTCTGTCTTGCGGCGCTGTCAATGGTCAGCGTTCGCAGCTACTGCGGGAATCGGCTCGACAGCCTGGCAAGCAACGCATTGACCGTCGCAGTGCGGCACCTCGAGAGGAGTGTGTCAGAAGTCGGAGACAGCACGCTCTTCCCCACCCACGCAACCTCCGGGTTGAAATGGAAGCTCCGCAAGGCGGACGACTGGACGGCCGGATTCTACGGCGGATGCCTCTGGTATGCATACGAGGCCAGCAAAGATCCCAGATTCGCGGTCTGGGCGAGGCGGTGGACGGAGTCGCTTGAAAAGCAGAAGGACAATCCCGCGACGCATGATCTCGGGTTCAAGATGTTTTGCAGCTACGGAAACGGGCTGAGGCTGATGGGAGCGGCGGCTCCAAAGGAATACAGGGATATTCTGCTCGAGTCCGCACTCACGCTCTCCCGGCGGTATTCGCCAGTCACCGGCTGCCTGAGCTCAAACTGGGACCGCGTGAACGACGAAAACTCATTCCCGATGATTATCGACATCATGATGAACCTGGAGCTTCTGCTCTGGGCTTCAGAAAACGGCGGTCCTGCATACTACGCGGACTACGCGCGAAGCCATGCCCTGGCGGCAAGCCGCGACCTGGTGAGAGCCGACGGAAGCACATATCACTGCGTCAGGTACGACAAGCGGACGGGAAAGGTGATCAGCAAGGGGACACTGCAGGGGGAAGGGGATGAGACCACCTGGTCCCGGGGACACGCGTGGGGAATCTACGGAATGGTGATGATGTACAGGTATACAAAAGACACGCGTTTTCTCGACACTGCCGTGCGGCTGGCGGACTATTTCCTGGCCCACCTCGCGCCGGACCACGTCGCCCCGTGGGACTTCCAGTCAGGGCTCGACTACCGGGACGCCTCGGCAACCAGCATCACGACATCCGCCCTGTTTGAGCTTTTCAGGTACGTCAAAGATCCCGCCGCGAGTGCACGCTACCGGCATGAGGCGGAGACAATGCTGTCATCCCTCTGTTCGATCCCGTATTTCCTTCCGAACGACTCAACAAGCTGCATACTGGACCACTCCGTGCAGGATCTGCCGCGTCACAGCAACGTGGACGTGCCGAACATATTCGCGGACTACTACTTCCTCGAGGCGCTCCTCCGGTACAGGGACATGCGGAAGGCCGATGGTTAAGAACTGAACCAATCCGAGATGCTTTTCCCCAAGAATCGGTCGACGGGGATTCCACCGGAACCTACAAGAATCATCTGTTTAGGGCGGAACGATTTCGCAAATGTGTCAAGCCCGGAGGGTGTTACTCTCTGGCGCCCGCTTTTCACCTCCAGTGCCGCAATGCGTGATCCTTTCTTGACGACATAATCCACCTCCGAGGTGGCATCTCTCCAGTAGAAGACGTCATAGCCCTGGCGCCTTCCTTCATTCACGAGATGCGACCCAACAGCAGATTCGACAAGCCTTCCCCACGTCGAGGGATCCGCTTTCGCGGCAAGGAAGCTCTCGCCAGAGAGCGCAGATATGAAAGCGTTGTTCAGTGCAAGAAACTTCGGGCTCGAGCCGCGCTGTCGCACCCTCTGTCCAGCATATTTCTGCAGTCCCATCAACATTCCGGCGGAACCGAGCTGCTCCAGGTAGTGAGCCAGCGTTGTCGTATTTCCGGCATCCTGGAGCTGGCCCACAAGCTTGGTGTATGAGAGAATTTGACCTGAATAGGAGCAGCCGAGATTGAACAACTGTCGCAGGAGAGCCGGTTTGTCGATCCGGGTCAGTTGAAGGAGGTCCCGCGCCAGCGTGGGTTCAATCATCGCCTCAACAATGTATCGCTTCCAGCGATCTTCGTCATGAATGAGATCCGCCGCACCAGGGTATCCGCCGAAAAAGATATATTGATCGGCATCCCAGCCGAATGCATCATGCATCTCCCCGAGCGACCAATGCATGATCCGCACGACTTCGAAGCGCCCGGTGAGACTCTCCGTGAGACCGCGCTGTACCAGGAGCGGAGCTGACCCGAGCACGAGAAGCTTGAGAGGGACATTCGATGCCGTATCCTCGTCCCACAGCCTCTTGATTTGCTCAGACCAGTCGGGGACTTTTTGCACCTCATCCACGACCAGCACGCTCCCTCCCTTGCCGGCAGCACGGGCCTGAATGCGGGCCAGATCCCATTGCTTCGTGAGCCAGGATCGCCCACCGGCGGCCGGGTCATCCGCGGAAACAAATTGCACCGGGATACCCAGCGCCCCGGCAACCTGTCGTGCCAGTGTGGATTTCCCTGATTGCCTGGGCCCTGCGAGGACCTGTATGAAGCGTCTCCTTTCTTCGAGCCGGGATTTCAGGATGCCAAACTGCGCTCTCTTGAATGCCGGGATAAGCTCTTCCACGGGGCCCTCCATACCACTTAGACTTTACTCAATACGTTGAGTAAATTTACTCAATACGTTGAGTAAAAGCAAGCCCGGTTTACGAGGTAACTTCTTCACTTTCGCAGCCCTTATATGGTCTGCTACACCCTGATAATCCAGCCCTTCTTCCACATCACGATGCCCAGCGCGAAGTGGAGCGCGACGTACACGAGGCCAAACGCAAGCGACGCGTTCGCGGGAGAGAAATACGGTACGAAAGCCCCCGCGTAGATCCAGTCGTGAAGCGACTGTGCCTTCCCGTCGGCCTGAGTCAGCGTGATCACCCCGAGGAGCGTCGCGAGAAGCTCCGAGACGACATAGAGCGTGATCGCATTGAGGCCGAATGCCTTGAAGGGTTCAAGCCAGCGGGACTTCTGTTGCACGTCCATGAGCCAGTAGACCGTCGCAAAGCACACCAGCGCCCACCCGCCCATAAACACCGAGAAGGACGAAGTCCAGCAGTTCTTATTGATCGGCAGCCAGATATCCGCCACGACGCCGGCCAGGACCATTAGCCAGCCGGCAACAAACATTTCGGCGGTCTTGACCTCCCTGGTACGCTCGGAGCGGAGGAAGCGGCCGGTCATGACACCGAAGAGGGCGGTGGCAATGGAGGGAATCGTGCTCACGATGCCTTCCGGGTCGAATCCAGGAGCGGGGGCCCACACCCAGGTATGCCCGGCGAGCAGATTGGAGTCGACATACCAGCAGAGGCACCCCACGGGGTTCATGACGCCGGGACCGTACCCGGGCACCGGGATGAGCTTGACGGCGGCCCAGTACACGACGAGCAGTCCCAGCGCCGTGATGAACTGCGTGCGGGGCTTCGTCTTCAGGAACAGGACCGAGACGAGGAAATAGCATATCGCGATCCTCTGGAGTACACCCGGGATCCTGAGCGTGGCGAGCGAAAACGGCGCGCCGAGGCCGAAGGGAAAGCCGTTGACCACGATGCCAAGGGCGAATATGATCGCGGCCCTCCTGAGGGCATGAAGAATGAGCGCCCCCGTCGAGGCTCCCTGCTGCATCCTCTTGCCGAGTGAGAGCGTCATCGCCACCCCCATGATCCAGAGGAAGAACGGGAAGACCATGTCGGTCATCGTCCAACCGCTCCATGCCGCGTGTTTGAGCTGGGGATAGGCAACCGTCCAATCGCCGGGGTCGTTCACCAGGATCATCATTGCGATGGTGAGGCCGCGGAATACGTCAAGCGATGCAAGTCGGGTGCTGGTGTCTGTGGTTTTCATTGTTCGTCAGACTGTGTGTGGTGTCGTCAGTGGGTGATGTCGCGCGTGCCGCCGCCGCGCCCTGTTACTTCCGGTTCTTCACATATGTGTCGGCCCATTCCAGGCTCTCCTCGATCACGTCCAGTACGGACTCGCGGGCGGAGTACCCGTGGCGTTCGAACGGCAGCATGACGAGACGGGCGGTTCCCCCCGTGCCTTTCAGCGCCTGGAACAGGCGCTCCGATTGAATGGGGAACGTGCCCGTGTTGTCATCCGCCTCCCCGTGGATGAGAAGCAGAGGAGCCTTGATCCTGTCGGCGTACGTGAAGGGAGACATGTTCATGTACGTGTCCTTCGCTTCCCAGAACGAGCGCCTCTCGGTCTGGAAGCCGAACGGCGTGAGCGTCCGGTTGTATGCTCCGCTGCGCGCGATCCCCGCGGCGAAGAGGTCCGAATGGGCCAGGAGGTTCGCCGTCATGAACGCACCGTAGCTGTGCCCGGAGACGCACACGCGCTTCCTGTCGATCACACCCATTGAGTCCAGCCGATCGATCGCGGCCTTCGCATCCCCCACAATCTGGTCCACGAACGTATTGTTCACAGTCTCCGGGTCGCCGACAAGTGGCATTGTCGCGTCCATCAGGACCGCATATCCGCGCATCACAAAGAAGAGGGGCGTCGCGCCGCGGAAGAACGTGAACCCATCAGGCGATCCCCGGACCTGGCCTGCCGTTCCCGGGTCGGAGTAATCAAGCGGGTACGCCCAGATGAGACACGGAAGCCTCGTCCCCTGCACGTACCCCCCGGGAAGGTACAGCATCCCCGAGAGCGCGACACCGTCGGGGCGTGCGTATTTGACGAGCTCCTTCTTCATGCCCGTCAGCTCAGGGGCAGGATCGGCAAAGTGCGTGAGCGTGTCCCTCCCGGCGGCACCCGCACTCCGGAGAAAGTAGTTCGGGGGGAATGTGCGGCTTTCGTATCGGGTCAGGAACCGTGACCGCCCGGTGCCCACGAACGAGACGAACTGCTCGAGGCCCCCCTCGGCGGACCGGAAGAGCGATTCCTTCTTCAGCGACCGGAGATCCATCCTGTCCAGGAACGGTCTGTCCCCTTTCTCCGTCGCACCGCGCCCGGTCAGATAAATCCAGTCGCCGTCTGTGATCACGGTTGTCGTGCCGTCCGGCCGCGTCTCCTCAACGGGCCTGCCGGGATCGTGATACGCATCGTTCACACTGAGATCGAATATCACGCGCCGTGTGTGCCCAGCGTCTGCAATCGAGAGCCACGACGCAGTCCGCCAGCGGCGGTCCCTGTCGTACTCCGTAGCGATCGCCTCCCCCTTCCGGGGAAGCCAGTAGAACCCCGAAAATCTGTCCTTCGTCCTGAAAAGCTCACGCGGCCCCTCCTTGAACGGCGCCGCAAGCGTCATGATCCTGTCTCGTGCGTCCACCTTCCGGACCGGGTCTCCCCCGTCGAGCGCTTCCGCCCAGACCAGCGTGGCGCCCTCGAGCGGCTGCCACTCGGCATCGCGCGGGCCGGTCGGCACGCCCTGCGTGGGGATCTCGTCGGAGATCGGGAAGTCTGCAATCGTCCTGACGACTGTCCCCGACATGTCCCACACTGCAACAGAACGGGTAAAGAGATCGTACGGGACACGGTAGGAGAACGGCTTCCGGATTTCCGTCACAAGGATGTATTTGCCGTCCGGGGAGACGTCCGCAGAAGCGAGCAGTCCCCGTTCGCCGATCTGACGGAGCGCACCGCTGCCGGCGTCCACGCGCACGAGCTGGCTGGTGCCATAGTACGTGAAAAGATCTTCATCGTACTGATTTTTCAGCATGTCTTCGTACGTCGCGACGCGGGCCACTTTGCCGTGCGTTTCATCAGTCGCAGGACCGGCCGGCCGGAGGGGAAGAGGCGGCGGGGCGCCGCGATGGGAATCTATTGCCCGCACAAGGAGCGACGCGTTGTCACTCAGCCAGGCAAACGGAGCGCCGAGCACGTCGTTCACCATAAGCCCGGGGATCCGGGTCACACGTCCGCCCGCAGGGTCGGCGATACAGAGACCGACGCCGCTGTCAGCCTCCACCGTGAACGCAATCCGTTTTCCGTCGTAAGACCACACGGGGAAGCCGATCCGTGCCCCCGGCGGCAGGTTGATGCGGACATCCTCTCCCCCGGGAAGCTTCTTCACGGTAATGCCGGTGTATTGCGTGATCTTCTGAAGCGCGGATATCCGGGGGGAAATGCGTATCCCCGCAAGCCTGAGGACCGGGCGCGCGAGAATCTCGATCGGCGGGTTCGGCAGATAGTCAACGAGCAGCATCGCGTCGCGGGCAGGGCTCACAGCGACCAGCGGGGTGGGCGGCGCGTCGACGATCCTGACAATATCCTCCGGCGGTACCCTGTAGGGAGTCTGCGGGAACAGCGCAGAGGGAAGAAGCATCAGAACGAGTGCCGCAAGCACCCGGGGCTTCGTCGATCCCCCGCGTGTTGCGCGACCGTCCCAGTTCGTCCGCATGGCGGCCTCCTGTGTGGAAATCACTGTGAAAGTACCACTGGATTGCACAATTATCAACCTCCAAGAGGCTCCGGAGGGATTGATATTCCTTCGGCGAATCACTAGGTTAATATCCCCCCACAGAACGCATGCTCACCATGAGCGGAACGCTTCCTATGAACACTCCGATCGTCATCGAAGCCGTGATCAACGCTCCGCCTGATGCGGTCTGGAACGCCGTCACGAGCACGGACCGGATGAGGGACTGGCAATTTGACATCAAGGATTTCAAACCTGTGCCTGGCTTTGAGTTCACGTTTCTGGGAGGCCCCGAGGGCAGAAAGTACCTTCACGTCTGCAAGGTCACGGACGCCGTCCCGGCCAGGAAGATTGCTTACAGCTGGTACTTCGACGGGTACGGGGGAATGTCCCAGGTATCGTTCGAGATGTTCCCCGCGGGAGCCGGGACACGACTCAGGCTCACGCACGCAGGAGTCGATACATTCCCCGCGTCAAACCCCGATTTCGCGAAGCAGAACTTCGTCATGGGCTGGACAGCGATTGTCCAGGACATTAAGACGGAACTCGAACTCAAATGACCACGACTCCCGGTAGGAAGCATGGCGTACGATAACGTGCTGGCGGAGAGGATCCGGAAACAGCTTGGCCGGCGGCCCGGAATGGCGGAAAAGGCGATGTTCGGGGGAGTCGGGTTCCTGCTCCACGGCAACCTTTGCTGCGGCGTCTACAGGAACGAAATGATCGTCCGCATCAAGCCGGAATCGACCGGCGACATGCTGAAGATGCGCTACGTGCGGATCTTCAACATCACCGGAAAACCGATGAGAGGATGGGTCCTGGTCGCAGCGGGGGGCGTGGCAACAGAGGAAGCTCTGGGAAAATGGGTGCAGACGGGACTGTCATACACAGCCTCGCTGCCGCCGAAAAAGTGATCCGCTCGCGCACGAAGCAGTGCTGATCTGCAGGAAAGGACCCCCGTGAACATGGCCCCCGCAGTGAAGGCCGCAACACTCCTCGTTCTGGCAATCGCCTCTGCGCACGCGAACGCCGGCTATCCCTCCGATGCGGCGGCGGGGCGTTCCGGCAGCATTTCGCCGGTGATTGCCGACCCCGTCCGGCACTCGGCGTACATTCAGAACGGCGGTCTCCGGCTCCACGTACGAGGCGACAGGCAATGCGCCGTCGACAGTATCTGGAGCGGGGGGAGACTCCTCTCGGCCCCCGATGCGGGAGGTTACACAGGATTCCTTACAGGGTCCGTGTGGCACACATCGAAACACCTCGCCAGATCCCCCCTTCTCTCCCTCTCCGGCGATTCGATCAGTATCCGGGGCATACGGCTCGCGGCCGGCAAAGAAGTCGTCACGGAGGCATGGACGTTTGCTCCGCGCGGGGAGAGTGTCGTCTGGACGATTGAGCGGACGGTGAAAAGGCCGGTACGCCTGGACGATAACGCCTTCCCCGCAATCAGCGTCGCCCCGATCAGTCAGTTCGACGGCGCGCTGCTCGGCAACGGCGGTGTCGCATGGTTCCGCCTCTTCAATGACACAGTGCTCGCGTTCGGGGTTCACACCGACGGCGCGACGCTCTGGTCCGCGAAGAACCGTGATTGCCTCGCGCTGAACGCCTCGACGGCGGACGGAGCATGCGCGCTCAACACATCAAAGCGGGGAGAGACGGCAACGTGCGCGTTCTCCTGTTCCCCCGCGGAGCTCGGCTACCGGTTCGACGCGGGGACGCACAGGCGCAGGTTCATCCGGGGTCGGACCGATGTCTGGCAGAGGACGACATACCCTGCGCGCACGTACCGCGTGAGTCTCTCCCTCTCCGCTCCCGACTACCAGAAGACGTTCGCCCGGGGAGAGTTCCGGGGGATTGACGGCGAGGCCGTCACGTCGATCGCAAACACCATCGCGCGGCTCGGTGTCATCGATTCACGCCACTACGGCGGGAACAGCTGGCACACCCCGTACGGCCCGATATGCCTCCACGAACAGTACATCGCACAGTTCGGCATCGCCATCGACGATCCGAACTACATCCGCGGATACAGGGACTGCCTGGATTTCTACAGGGACCATGCGATACTCCCCGACGGCAGGGTCAAGTCGCGCTGGGCATATTCGAACGAAGACGCCGCGCCGGGCACGGCGGACAGCCTGGGCTTCTACGAGGCGCAGTGGGGCATGTTGATGGACTCGCAGCCGGACTTTGTGATCAATGTCGCCGAGGAATTTGACCTGTGCGGAGACCTCGCATGGCTGAGGTCGCACAAGAAGACCTGCGAGAGCGCGCTCGACTACATGCTGAAGAGGGACAGCAACCACAACCATCTCGTGGAGATGGCCACACGGTCGCACACGGAGGCCAGGGGGAGCGACTGGATCGACGTCATCTGGGCGTCATGGGAGAACGCATTTGTGAACGTCGAGGTCTACAGGGCGCTGACGCTCTGGTCAGATCTCGAGGAGCTCATGGGGGACACTGCCCGGGGTCTCACGTACCGGGCATTCGCGGCCGGCCTGAAGACCGCGTTCAACAGGTCCGTGCGTGACGGCGGATTCTGGGACGACAATCACCGCTGGTACGTGCACTGGAGGGAACAGGACGGCCTGGCGTACGGCAACAACCTGGTGGTTCCCGTAAACTTCATGGCAATCGGATACGGACTGTGCGAGGACCCGGCGAGAAAGAAGTCAATTCTGGATTCTGTCGAGGCGGAGATGCAGAAGGAGCATCTCTTTATCTGGCCCATCTGCATGTACCCGTACGAGCAGGGTGTGGGTCTCCTCAACGTCAACTATCCGTACCCGAACTACGAGAACGGCGACCTGTTCCTCTCCTGGGCAGAGTTGGGGATGAAGGCGTATGCGGCGGAGTCCCCCGACATCGCGTTCAAGTACTGCAGGAACATGATCGACCGGTATCGGAAGGACGGCCTGGCATTCCAGAGATACCTCCGCAAGACGCAGGAGGGGGCGGGGGATGACATACTTGCCGGCAACGCCTCGGCAGTCGTCGGGCTCTACACGGACATATTCGGGATCCAGCCCAGGTACAACAGACTCCTTGTCTCCCCCCACCTGGTGAAGGACCTCTACGGGACGACGCTGGTCTACAGGTTCCAGGGGAAGACGTACTCCATCCGGCTTGAGGGGGAGACTGCATGTGTGAGCGTTGACGGCGTCGGATTCACGTGCCGCGGGACACTGGCGGTCAGGGGGAACCCGGGGAGCGTGACTTGGTACGCCGGCGGCGACATCGCAAGCGGGATGATGCTCTCCGCGCCGGACACACCGGCACGCGACGTCATCGTGGACACGTGGGCAGAGGCGCGCGCGTGGCGCGAGCGTGCTGCTTCAGGCGGCGCGACAGCGTCATACGAGGTTTTCGGCCTCATACCCGGGCACGAAGTGGAGCTGCGCTGTGACACGAAACTGATCGGCACATATCGCGCAGACGCAGCGGGGAGAATCAGGTACTGCTACACACTGCCGGACGCGCACGAACACGCATTCGTCCTGGCAGCTCCACGATAGGACACAATCGATGAACAGGTTGCCCGCGGTGCTTCTGTGTGTTCTTGTCTCGATTGCTCCGCCGGCACCGGGCCAGGATCCCGTGCCGGCGGACCGCAGGACTGACTGGACCCCCGGAGTCACTGTCGGCGTTCCCGGCGGGATTCCCCGGCGTACAATCATCGGCGCAACAGTCAATGCCCCGGCGTACGGCACAGGTCTTGTGGACGCCTCCGCCGCGATAGGAGCGGCAATCGACTCCTGTCCCCCCGGACAGGTGGTCTACATACCTCCCGGCACATACCGCATCGACAACCGGGTCTACCGCCCCTACGCGAGCAACAGGACAATTCGGGGCGGAGGCATGGGGATGACGGTACTCAAATCCACACAGGGCTCGCAGGTTCTGCTCCTGGGAACCGCCGACTGGCCCCGGCCGACGGGGGGGATCCCCATCACGGGGAGCGCCACCAGGGGAAGCGCATCGCTCACAGTGACCGACGCCTCGACGATTACAGCGGGCCATCTCGTCCGGGTGGAGCAGAACGATCTCAGCTACGTCATCGCGGCAACGGCGCCGACGACGAACAACAGACTGATGAGCGTCGTGTGCCGTGTGACGGGAAAGACTCTCACGACGGTGACCATCAGCCCTCCGCTCCCGATTGACTTCCCCTCCTCTCCGACGCTTGTGCAGTACTCCATACCTCCGCTCACGGGGACCGGCGTCGAAGACCTGACAATCGACTGTAACGCCACATCCTGGGCCGGGATCGAGTTCGACCAGGCATGGGGGTGCTGGGTCAGGAACGTCGAGATAAAGAACTCAACCGGCCGGCAGATGTTCTTTTTCTGTTTTGTGAACGGGGAAATCCGACACAACTACACGCACGACGTGGCGGGAGGAGGACCGAACCACGAGGGGATCGACTTCTACCAGGACGGATCGTTCAACCTGATCGAAGACAACATCACATACAACGGCGGGTTCCCGGGCATCATCCTGGGGGACTCGCAGGGCGGGTGCACCGGAAACGTGATCGCATACAATTTTGCGTACAACGCGAATACCGGGGCATCGACCATGGCCGGGATGGATATCAGCGTGAGCCACGGCCCCCACAACATGTTGAACCTCGTGGAGGGGAACATCGCGGGGGGAATGGGAAGCGACGGGTACTTCGGATCCACCAGCCACATCACTGTGGCGCGCAACTGGTTCACGGCCACCCACCCGACAGCCACAGACAACCTCATCGCCGTCAACGTCGGGAGATGGAACAACTACTTCTCGTTCGTCGGCAATATTCTCGGGACAAGCGCATTCAGCGCATCGGGAGCGTTCCAGCCGGTGAGCCCGTTCAGCTATGGGACGCAGGTGATCTACAAGCTCGGGTTCCCCAACATGGGAAACAACGGGTTCTCGCTCACGTGGGGACCCACGACGCCGCCAGATTACACCGGCCAGGCTGCCCATCAGCCCGGAGGGGACAGTCACGGGAACGGCGGCAACACCCTCCAGGAGCTCGACCTGAACGTCACATCCACAATGATCAGGCATGGGAATTTCGACTACCTGACAGGCGCAATACGCTGGGACAGCACGATTGCCGGGCGCACGCTTACGACGAGCTACTTCCGCAGCTCGAAGCCGGACTTCTTCGGATCGCTTGCATGGCCCCCCATTGATCCCGCGTCACCCCCGGGTGCCTTCAACGATGCCAATGTGAGCAGAATCCCGGCCGGGTACAGGTACGTCCACGGAACAGAGGTGCCAACGTCGATACGCGGCATCGCGCAGGATGCGCCGTCAGGCACCGTGCTGATCAGGAACTATCCTAATCCGTTCAATCCGTGCACGACAATCAGGTTCCAGCTTCAGACCGAGGGCGACGTCACGCTCAGCGTGTTCGACCTTCTCGGAAGAGAGGTGAGCGTCCTTGCCCGGGGGAGATTTTCCCGGGGATATCACGAGGCAGCCTGGGACGGTGGGCGCCGCGCGAGCGGCATGTATATCTGCCGGCTTGAATTGACCACGGATCACGCAACGCGGGCAGCGGTGTACACACTACCGATGCTTCTCCTCAGATAGTCGCTCACAGGCGCCCGGCCCCCCTTGACATCGTATCTCTATCTCGCTACAATACGCCCACACTCCCCCGCGGGGACAAGCTAGCGCATCAACTCCGCTCCTACCACACTTTCCGCACGTCCCGTTCTTGAAGAGGTAATGGTCCCTGTCTCAGCCGCGGGTCAGGACGCTCCCGGCCGGCGACATTGAGATATCCCTCGCCGGATGAACCGACTTGCTCAGAAGGCGGAGCGAGCCGCATCCACCCGGCCGAAGCCTTGCCCGACAAGGAAGATTGAGGACACAATGCGAAAGACGTCGGATCGATCAGGCACATTCAAAGGAAGCTACCGGACGCTCTTCGAGAGCGCCAACGACGCGATCTTCATCGTCGACCGGGGGCGCTTCATCCGGTGCAACGGCAAAGCGGTGACCATGTTCGGCTGCGCGAAGCGCTCCGATCTTCTCGGCCACACGATAGCGGAATTCAGTCCGCCCGTGCAGGCCGACGGGAGGAACACCACCGCGCGCGTGCGCGAGACTCTCCGGGAAGCCCATGCAGGGCGTCTGGACCGGATCGAATGGACACATCGACGCATGGACGGCTCTCTGTTCGACGTGGAAATCTCGCTCAGCGTTGTGAAATCCGGCCACGCGAAGTTCCTCCAGGCGATTGTCAGGGATATCTCGGAGCGGAAGCGCGCCGAGGAGGCTCTGCGGGAGAAGGAGACGGAGATTGACCGCTATTTCGAGAGCGCGCTCGACCTCCTCTGCATCGCCGACACCGACGGGAAATTCCGGAAGGTGAACAGGCAGTGGGAAACCACGCTCGGCTACACGCAGTCCGAGCTGGAGGGCAGGCAATTCCTGGACATCGTTCACCCCGACGACATGGAGGCGACGCTCCGCGCCGTATCCGCGCTCGATAAACAACAGGAGGTCCTGAATTTCGTCAACCGGTACCGGGCCAAGGACGGCACATACCGCTGGATCGAATGGCGCTCGTTCCCCGCCGGCAAGATGATCTACGCCGCCGCCAGGGACATCACAGAGCGGAAAGCGCTGGAGGGAGAATCACAGAAGCAGGCAAACGAGATACGCTGGCTGATGAAAAGCATGGCCAACGCGTTCGTGGTCTGGGGATGCGTGTTCGATGCGCACGGGTCACTGGTTGATATTCGGTTCGAGTACTTCAATGATGCCTATGAGCGGGTGTCCGGACTCACGCTGGCAGACGCACAGGGAAAGACCGTCAGGGAGTGCTGGCCGGAGACGGAGCAGGGGTGGTTCGACGTCTACGGCGAGGTGGCCCGCACGGGATCCCCCCGTTCGTTCGAGATGTATCACGGCCCGACGCGCCGGCTCTATGCCTGCAATGCCTACCGTCCCTGGAGCACGTCTGACCGCGTCTGCTGCGTGTTTGAAGACGTCACCGAACTGCGGAAGACCACCGAGGCTCTGAAGGTCAACGAGGAGCGGCTTCGACTCGCATTCGAAGGGACCACCGATGCCATCTGGGACTGGGATATCCCCGCGCGGCAGGTGCATTTCAGCCCCCGGTACTACGCCATGCTCGGGTACGAACCCGGCGATTTTGCGGGAACGTACGAGAGCTGGCGGGGTCTTCTGCACCCGGATGATGTGGCCGGCGCCGAACAGACGCTCCGGCACTCACTCATCACGCACGAACCCTTCTCCATGGAATTCCGGTTGCGCTCGAAGTCGGGCTCGTGGCTCTGGATTCTGAGCAGGGGAAAAGTCGTCGACGTCAACGCCGCAGGTGAAGTCGTCCGTGTGGCCGGATCCCACTCCGACATTACAGGGCGAAAGCGCGCGGAGCAGGCACTCGAGATGTTCCGGTATACGGTGGACCAGTCGGGCGATGAGGTGGTCTGGATCAACAAGGACGCACGCTTTGAGTACTTCAACGAGCAGGCATGCCGCATGCTCGGCTACACACCCGACGAGTTCAGGCAGATCTCGCTGTTTGATATCGATCCCTTCTTCCCGAAAGCGCGCTGGGACGATGACTGGAAGAACTTCCAGCCCGGGAGACAGGGCGGCACAGTGACCGTGGAGAGCTTCCAGCGCCGGAAGAGCGGCGAGCTGTTCCCGGTGGAAGTGACCGCACAGCATTTGTGGTTCGGCGACCGCGAGCTGCACGTGGCCGTGGTCCGGGACGTCACCGAACGGAAGAGAATTGAAAAGGCACTCCAGGAAAGCGAGGAACAGTACCGGTCAATCTTCGCGAATACGGGGACGGCAACCGTCCTGATCGAAGCGGACACCACGATCAGCCTCGCCAACCCGCGCTTTGAGGCGCTCGCGCAATACGCGAGGCAGAAGATCGAGGGGAAGATGCGATGGACCGACTTCGTTGTGCCGGAGGATCTCGAGCGCATGCTTGCCCAACATCGCCTGCGGCGGGAACAGCGGGAGGCGGCGCTCCGGGAATACGAATTCCGCTTCGTCGCGCGCGATGGAGGCGTCCACGACATCCTGCTGACGATCGACATCATCCCGGGCAGCACCAGGAGTGTGGCGTCGCTCCTGGACATCACCGACCGGCGGCGCGCCGAGACCGAAATCCGGAAGCTGAACCGGGAACTCGAAGAGCGCGTGCGGGAGCGCACCGCGCAGCTCGAAGCCGCCAACAAGGAGCTTGAGGCCTTTGCGTATTCCGTGTCCCACGATCTCCGGGCCCCCCTGAGGGCCATTGACGGGTACGCCCGAATCCTGGTCGAGGACTACCAGAGCGCACTGGACAGCGAAGGCCGCCGCGTCTGCGGCGTGATCAACGACGAGACACGGCGCATGGGCCACCTCATCGACGAGCTGCTCGCGTTCTCGCGGCTCGGCCGGTCGCACATGAGCTCCACGGAGGTCGACATGCTCGCCATGGTGCAATCGGTCTTTCGCGACATCGCAGGTGCCAACCGACCGGTTACATTCCATGCGGAAGCCCTGCCGCAGGCGCAGGGCGATCCGGGCCTTCTGCGCCAGGTCTGGACCAACCTGCTCTCCAACGCAATCAAGTTCTCCTCCAGGCGGCCGGACCCGGTCATCGAGGTGTCGGGGAGGATCACGGGACATGACGTCGTCTATTCGGTGAAGGACAACGGCGCGGGGTTTGACATGCAGTACGCAGGGAAGCTCTTCGGCGTGTTCCAGCGGCTTCACAGCACGCGTGAATTTGAGGGGACGGGCGTCGGTCTCGCGATCGTCCAGCGCATTGTCCACAGGCACGGCGGGCGCGTGTGGGCCGACGGGGTGCCCGATCACGGGGCGACTTTCTCCTTCTCGCTGCCACTGAAAGGACCGCAACCATGAATCCACCTGACGCCACCGACATCCTTCTGGTCGAAGACAACCCGCGCGATGCGGAACTTACGCTCCGCTCGTTCAAGAAGCATCACATTGCCAACGAGGTGTTTGTCGCGGAGGACGGCGCCCTGGCGCTCGATTTTGTCTTTCACAGGGGGGAATTCGCCGGTCGGGCGGACATGAACCAACCCAAGGTCATACTGCTCGACATTAAGCTCCCCAAGCTGAGCGGGCTGGAAGTGCTCCGCGAGATCAAATCGAAACCGGAGACACGCGGCATCCCGGTGGTTATGGTCACCTCCTCGCGTGAAGACCCGGACATCAAGGCGGCCTACGATCTCGGCGCCAACAGCTATGTGGTCAAGCCCGTGGAGTTCGCCGAGTTTCAGGATGTGGTGCGCACCATCGGGCTCTACTGGCTGCTCGTGAATCAGCCGGCGGGCTGACGCGGCCGGCCCGTTCATTCAACAGGCGTGGAGGACATCATGACCACCCCCATCCGCGTTCTTCTTGTTGAGGACCTCCCGGCTGACGCCGGGCTCGCAGAGCGGGAGATCAGAAAAGCCGTTCCGTCGTCGTCCTTCCAATGCGTTGACACCCGCGAGGCTTTTCTCACGGCCCTGGCCGATTTCCAGCCGGATATCGTGGTAACGGACTACCGCATGCCCCGGTTCGACGGCATGACGGCGATGAAGCTCTCGCAGGAACACTCCCCCCTCACCCCCGTGATCGTCCTGACGAGCGCGATCAACGAGGACACCGCAGTCGAGTGCATGAAGTCCGGCGCCTCGGATTACGTCATCAAGGAGCATATCAAGCGCCTGGGGCAGGCGGTCATCCACGCACTCGAGGAACGGAGATCCCGTGCCGAGAAACTCCGGACCGACGAGGAGCTCCGCATTCGCGACTATGCCATCAAGTCGTCGATAAGCCCGATCGGCATGGCCGATCTCAACGGCACAGTCACATATGTGAACGACGCGTTCTGCCGGCTCTGGAAGTATGCGGGCGACCGGGAAGTTCTCGGACGCCATCTTTCCGAATTTGCGCTCTCCCCGAAGGTCGCGCCCGAAGTGGACGACGCACTGCGCCGGGGCAGGGGATTCGTCGGCGAAGGAAAGGCGTTGTGCGCGGACGGCTCGACGTTCGACGTCCAGGCCTCGGTGAGCATCGTGAACGACAGGGAGGGGAAGCCCCTCCTCATCATGTCTTCATTTATCGACATCTCCGAGCGCAAACGTGCGGAGGAACAGCTCCGTGCCTGGCACGGCCGGTATGAGCTCGTCGCCGCCGCGGGCAAAATGCTGTTCTACGACCGGGGTTCGACGGACAATACCGTCCACTGGAGCGAGAGCATCAGCCAGCTGATCGGCATCCCGCCCACCGACGCTGCGGGAGGGTTCACCCGCTGGCTCGAACTGATCCACCCGGACGACAGGGAGGCGGTGCAGCGGGAACACGCGCTGGCCGAGAGCTCCGGCACGCCGTTCGATGCCACATACCGGTTCCGGACCGCCGCGGGTCAGTACCTCATCGTGCACGACCGGGGCTTCCCCGTCCATGACGCGGAATCCGCCAGGCCACGGTACGTCGGCGTCATGGAAGATGTCACGCGCGCACGGGAGATGGAATCCGCGCTCCATCTCACACAGTTCTGCGTCGACAACGCCTCTATCGGCATCATCCGGACCGCTGCCGACGGCCGCATCCTCTCCGCGAACGATGTGACCTGCCGCTCGCTCGGGTACTCCCGGGAAGAACTCTGCGCACTGAGGGTGTCGGACATCGATCCCGAGTTTCACGTCGAGCGGTTGCAGAAGCACCACGAGGAACGCAGGACCCGAAAGTCGCAGAAGTTCGAATCGGTCCACCGGCGGAAAGACGGCTCGACGTTCCCGGTTGAAGTGGTCACGAACTACGTCGAATTCGGCGGCCGAGGCTTCTTCTTCTCGTTCGTCAGCGACATCACCGAGCGGAGGCGCTCAGAGGAGAGAATCGAGGAACAGGCACGATTGCTGGATGTAGCCCGGGATGCGATCATCGTCAGGGATATCAACGACCGGCTCGTGTATTTCAACCGAGCAGCGCAGGATCTGTACGGATGGACATTCGAGGAGGCCCTGGCAATACCCCGGGAGGAGCTGATCGTGGAGGGCGACAGGGATAAGTTCCTGCAATCTGATCGGATCCTCCTGGACACCGGGGCCTGGGAGGGTGAGCTGCGGCAGAAAACGAAGGACGGAAGGGAACTCACCATTCAGGGCAAGTGGACGCTTGTCCGCGACCGCCAGGGAACACCGTCGGCGAAGCTGATCATCAACCGTGATGTGACCGAGCAACGGCGGCTGGAGCTGCAGTTCCGCAGGGCGCAGCGGCTGGAGAGCCTCGGGACGCTCGCCGGCGGGATTGCGCACGACCTCAACAACGTGCTCGCACCGATCACCATGTCCCTCGATCTCCTGCGAAAGAAGATCACGGATCCCGGCGCGAGGAAAAACATCGACCGGCTCGAGTCGAGCGCCCAGCGCGGGCGGGATATTGTGAAGCAGGTACTCCTCTTCGCGCGGGGCTCAGAACAGGACTTTGCCCCGCAGCAATTGCGCTACATCATCCGGGAGATCACAGGCATTATCCACGAAACGTTTCCCCGGAACATTCACCTGACGACGGCAATCGACAGCGACCTTGCGTACGTGATGGGCGACGCGACGCAGCTGCACCAGGTCCTGATGAATCTCTGCGTGAACGCCAGGGACGCCATGCCCGATGGAGGGGACCTGACAATCGCCGTCTCGAATACCACGCTCAGCGAAGCGGACACGAAGGCCAGGCCGGGCGCATCGGCCGGCGACCACATCGTGCTCAGCATCACGGATACGGGTACCGGGATTCCCAGGGAACTGCAGGAGAGGATTTTCGAGCCGTTCTTCACCACGAAGGACCCCGGGAAGGGGACCGGACTCGGCCTCTCCACCGTCTATGCAATCGTAAAGGATCACAAGGGGTTCATCGATCTCTACAGCGAACCAGGCAGGGGGACAACGTTCAGGATCTACATACCCGCTGTTCAACACGAGGAGGCGGCAGGCCCGGCGGCGGGCGCCGGGACCACGCCTCCCGGCCACGGCGAGCTCATCCTCGTCGTCGACGACGAGCAGGCCGTTCTCGAGATCAGCAGGGAGCTGCTGGAGGTCCACGGGTACAGAGTCCGCACGGCGACGAACGGCGCGGAGGCAATCGCCGTGTTCGCGACAGAGCCGAAGGGGTCCATCCGGCTGGTCCTCACGGACGTGAATATGCCCGTCATGGACGGTCCGGCCACCGTGGAGGCGATCCGGCGGCTTGATCCCGATGTGCGGGTCATTATCGCGAGCGGCCTTGTTGGGGGAATGGACGAGTCCCTTCGCCAGGACCTGCGCGTCGACGGCTACCTGATGAAGCCGTATACCAGCGAGAGGATGCTTGCCGCGATCTATGAGGCGCTGGGTGAGAAACGATCGTGAGCGCCGCGTGCCTCGCACTTCTGACCGGCGTCCGGGGACACACCGTCCGCGGCTTCACCCGAGGGGGACGCAATAGTCGGTCTGCCTGACGATGAGGCCGCCGGCAATCGTCAGGAATGACGCGATGCGGTAGCTCACCGGTTTCCCCGCCGTGAAGGAGCCAACCGTGGCCGCCGGCGTGCCCGTCCAGTCAAGCTCCAGGGCGACGCTTTCCGAAGCCGCGATAAGGTTGCGGATCGTCAGCGTCCTGTCCGGGAAGAGGGCCAGGACACGGCCGGCCGCGAACCGCAGTGCCGCACGATTCCCCTGCTGTCCCGAGGGGGTGGCAGGCAGGGGCAGCTCGCGCCAGTCGACGGATTCCGCGTAGCATGTGCCAATCCAGGCGAGTGTCCGGGTGTTAAACAACGCGATGCACTTGCGCGCAAGCGACGCAGAATCCGCCGTGTCGGTCATTGCGGTCTCCGGGAGATGTGCCCGCAGGTGAGTGGGTGCGTCATCTGAGGACGATCATGCGTTCTGTCTGAACAACAGCCCCTGACTGCAGCCGGCAGAAGTACGTGCCGGCGGCCGTGTTCGAGGCGTCGAACCGGACGTCATAGGCGCCGGGCTGTTTCATCTCATCGACCAGTGTTGCCACGGTTCTCCCCAGGAGATCATATACGCGGATCGTCGTCCAGCCTGCCTTCGCCACGGCAAAACGGATCGTCGTTGCGGGGTTGAAAGGATTCGGGTAGTTCTGGAACAGTCGCGTCGCAGAGGGCACACTTTCCGATTCCTGGCGGACGGAGAGAATCTCCGAGAGCGGCCGCCGCCAGACCCCGCCTGCGTACACACCGGCAAAAAGGTACGTACCGTTGGCAGCGAGGGCCATGGCAGACGGACCCGAAACCCCGGTGTACGCCGCAGACCATTTCCCGCCGCTGTTCGTCGAATAGTAGACTCCGTCCGGGGTACCGCCGAACAGGACAGACCCGCTTGCAGCAAGCACCGTCACGATCTTGATCGGCAGCCCGCCGTCCGCCTCCAACCAGCCCGCGCCGCCGCTGGTGGACCGGAAGATGCCGCCTTCTGTCCCGGCAAAGAAATCCGTCCCGAGGACCGCGGAGCATTGAACGAACGCGTTCGAAAGCCCCGTATTGGAAGCTGTCCACGACGTGCCGCCGTTCGTTGAGATAAACACGCCTCCGGGCGTTCCGGCCAGAACTGTCGATCCGCTGACCGAAACGGTGGTCACGTGGAGATTTGTCAGGCCGGTGTTCGGGGCGTTCCAACTCGTTCCCAGATCGGTGGACACGAAGACCCCGCCGGGGTTACAGCCTGCCAGGACACTGGATCCTGAGAACGCCATTGCGGTGACGTTCACGGGACTGGTGAGGTAATCGACTTCGTTGACCGTGTTCCCGCCGTCCAGCGAGTAGTAAACACCCTGCGAGCTGCCGGCGAAGATCATCGACCCGCTAATGGCAAATGAGGTAATGTCGACTTTCAGCTGATCCGTGGTAGCGTCGGTCCAGGTCCCACCGTTGTCAGTGGAAATTATCGCTCCCCCCCCGTTGTATCCTCCCGCGATGAGTTTCGTCCCGTAGACCGCGAGAGCGCGCACTCCGCGGTAGCAGAGCCCGACATTGGCGCTCGACCATGTCAGGCCGTTGTTTCCCGTGACAAAGAAACCATCTGACATAGTCCCGGCGAACACGTTCGTACCGGCGGCGGCAACTGCGTTGATCATGCAGTCCCCGAGCCCCCGAGCGACCCAGCTGGTACTCCCCCCCGCCAATTCGCAGACGCCCTGCAGCGTGCCGGCGTAAAGGTTCGTTCCCTGGACGGAGAGCGTCGCCACCGAAAGACTCGTGAGCCCGGAGCTGATTGGCGTCCAGCTCGTGCCGTTGTTGGTCGACACGAAGACTCCTCCGCCGGTGTATGCCCCCGCGTACAGGGATGATCCAACAACCGCGAGCGACTGAACGTATGTGCTGGTGAGACCCGAATCCACCGCAGTCCAGCTCGAACCGCTGTTCGTGGACCGGAAGACGCCCCCCTGGGTGCCGGCAAAGAGGTTCGAACCGATCACGGCGAGCGCGTAGACGGAGAGGTTTGACAGGTTGGTGTTGACGGCCGTCCAGCTTGAACCGCTGTTCGTGGAGAGGAAGACCCCTCCGTAGGTGCCAACGAACATGTTCGACCCCGTGAATGCGAAACATTTGACGTACTTGTTCGTCAGATTCGAACTGATGTCGCTCCAGAGCTGGCCGCTGTTTGAGGACACAAACGCGCCGTACGCGCCGGCATACAGGTTTGCGCCGTTTGTCGCAAGCGCGCTTACCGTTCCCCCCGTCATGGACGTGTTGGCCGCCTGCCATGTCGAGCCGGCGTCGGAGGAATGGAATACTCCCTGATCAGTCCCGGCAAACATATGAGTGCCGTTTACCGCCAGGGCGTAGACGGTTCCCCCTCCGTACGGTCCGTTTGTCTGAACCCACTGAGCCGTCGACACAGAACACAGGAAGCTTGCAAGCAGGAACGTGATCGTGCATCGTGGGATCATTGTGATTCCTCCGGGGTATAATACGCGATGTCAGTCGTCAGGATGAGCGCGTCGAGGCGCCGCACGCCGAAACGCCTGCGGGTGTACATTCACAGCAACGGGGAGAAAAAAAGGGACGGGGTGCGCGGGACCATACAGGAGTGAAGCCACGTTAACGTTGGATCGGTGGTGGTACCGGTACTATGGTACTCCCGCATTCAGCGAAAGTCAAGCTGACAGCGGGGCAAATGAGACAGCGACGGTATGTTCAGTCAGGCTTACTTCTTGAACAGCTTCTTCAGAAGGTCGCCGGCTTTTGACTTCGCGGCGTCCTGGAGCTTCTGCTTTACTTTCTCCTCGGCCTTTTTGCGTGCGGCATCGGTGTCGAGCTGGACTTTCGGGCTGTCCATCGTTCCCCCGACGTTGAAATCGAATTTCAACCGCCCGCTCTGATCCTTGAAGAGGCTGACCGCTTCGCCTCCGAGCCCGGGGATATCGAGTTTCGGCGCAGCGCTCTCCGGGAGGTACAGCGTCATGTGATAGTCGAGCGTTCCGTCAAGCCCCTGCGACCCGTTGACGACGTACTGACCCGGCGACGAGGTGATCGTGAGGTCCTTGAGCACCAGACGGCCGTTCTGCACGGTGTAGTCGTTCGTCCAGTCCTTGAACTGAATATTCTCGAGATCGGGGAGCTTGAGCTGGCTGGCAAGGGACTGACTGACCTTGACGCCCTTGAGCGCTCCGTTCCTGACGCCCACCTTTCCGCCTCCCTGGAGAGCGTCCGGGATGAGCCCCAGCGTGTCGTTGAGCGCCCCCTTGAGCGTGGTGCTCGTCGTGAGGGAGCCGCTCAGGCGCTGGCCGAACGACGAGAAGCGAGAGAGAAATGCGTTCGCATCCACGCCGTTCAGGTTGAGCGTAAGATCGAATGTCGGCCTGTCGGGGCGGTTGAGGTCGAGCGAGCCGTTCGACACGACGGTGCCGCCGAAAGCGCCGAGCGAGAGATTCTGCATCGTCACGACCCCGTTCGCTACATGCAGGATTCCCTTGAGATTGGTGAATTCGAATTTCTCCATTGTGAGCGTGCCGATCTCAGCGTTCGCATCGATGACGACCGGCGGCAGCGGGAACGCGCTCTTGCCGGATGCGGCGACTTTTCCCGGGGGAGCGCCCGCGGACTTCCCGGCGGGTCCTCCCGCAGGGGGAACCGCGCCGCCTGACTGTGTTCCCCCGGGAGCCGGCGAAGCCATGATATCGCTTGTGTAGAGATGACTTGAGCGAAGCGCCATTGTCGCAGTGCACTGAGGAGACTTCCTGTCGCCCATGACGAGCGTGAGATAGTTCTTCACCGTGCAGGAGAGGGACATGTCGGACTGGCCGATCACCAGCGAGAGCTGTTTCGCGGAGGCGACGTCATTGTTGAACGTCACCGTCCCGTTTATCTTCCGGACCGGTTTCGGTGACGCGGCGGTGTTCACGGAAACATCCCGGAGCGTCATTGATCCCGACGCGCGCATCGCCATGGGGGCACTCACCTTCCCCGTCACGCGGAACTCGGCGGTCACATCACCCCCGAGTTCTGTCCCCTTTTCCAGGGGATAGAACTCCCGCACGGTGGCAAGATTGAGTGAACCGCCTGCCGAACAATCGATCGACGGATCGTTGAAGTTCGAGAGCGTCAGCGACATGTGCACGGGCGCTCCGCCGAGGCTTGCAGTCAGTTTCCCGATACGGAATTCCTGCCGCTTCGCAGTCCTCGCAAACTCCGAGACGATCGAGATATCCGTCACGGGTTTGGGAAGCTGAGGGTACCGGAGGCTCGCCCCGGCAGCCGTGATGGAGCCGGTGATCTCCGCCGACGTCGAGTCAGTCACAGAGCCCGTCACGGCGATGCGCACGTGCGCGATTCCCTCTCCCCTGAGCCCTTCGGCCTTCTTGAGGTACTCCGCGGGAATGAGCGACAGGAGGTCGGCAATGTTGAGGCTGTCGGCTCTGATCGAAAGGTCGAGTGCCGGGGCGGCACGGACATGATCGACCGTGCCCGACACGCGGAGCGGCATCGACTGGAACACCATGTCCCCCCTCTCGATCGACACCCTGTCGTCCGTGACCGCATACTTCATCCGCGCAACGAGGGCGGCGTGGAGGCCCGAGAACAGCGGAGCGCCGACCGGTCCGTAGCTCAGGCTGTCCGTCGCGGCGTCCCCCGCGAGGATGATGGTGTTTCCCTCGCTGCCAACGTCCATCGTCATTGAGAGATCACGCGCACCGGCCGCGTAGTTCTCCCTGTGGCTGACGTACTCGACCGCACCGTGCCTGACGACAAGGTTCGAGACCAGGAGCGCTGCCGCGCCACCTTCAGCCGGGGCGCCCCCGGAGGCGGGCGGCTGCCGGACGGCTCCCGCAGGGGCCGGGGCCTGAGGTGCATGTCCCTGCTCCGAGGCGCCGCCTGAGAGGTCTTCGTAATTGGTCCGGTTCTTCGCGTTCACCTCGAGGAACAGCACCGGGCGGTCGAACTCGAGCGAGGTAACCTCGATGCTGGAGTGCAGCAGGGGGAGGAGCCTGACGTTGACACGGAGACCGTCAAGCGAGAGGAACGGACGATCGGAGAACCCTTCGCCGCGCCGGTTTGAAACAACGACGCTCTCCATCGTCAGCGCGATGGAGGGAAAGACGCTGAGCGAGATGTCGCCGACGGCGACGGTCCTCCCTGTTGCGGCTTCCACGCGGGGAATGACCATCGCCTTTAGACGCTCCTCGGTGAACATCAGTTTCAGCACGACAAGCGCGGCGACCACAAGGACGACCGGGACAGCGAGAATCGCCATCCATATTTTTGCCCTGCGCGAGATGCTCATGTGCACAGCCTCCATCGTCGACACTGCAAATATAGAGAACATCCGGCGCGCATACAATCTGCGGCGGACAGCCGCAACATCCACGCCGCCCCTTGCGTACCACATGCTACCACATCAGGGGAAACCGGAGATGAAGACCCGCCTCACATTCCAGATCGTGCTTCTGCTCGCAGCGCTCGCGGCCGCTCCCGGTCAGGAGCCTTCTACTGCACTGCAGACGACCGCCGCGGGACGGCGCGTCCAGGAATACCTGAAGGCCTTCAACAGCGGAAGCGATTCGACGATGCGCGGCTTCTTTGCGCGGAACCTCGACGCGGAAGCCGGCCGGCGCATCCCGATCGACCAGCGAATCGAGCGGTACCACCAGATGCGCTCCATGGCGGGTACGTTCACGCTGAAGCGCGTGCTCCGATCGAGCGACGACCGGGCAAGCGTCATTGTCTCGTCGCGTGACGGGTATCTTCTCAAGATGGACTTTCAGTGCGAGACAGCCGCCCCGCACGGGCTCGTCGCGGTCGCGGTCGAGGAGGTCCAGCCGGGTGACGAAGCGGTCACGCCAGCCAAGGATGACGCCGCGCTGGCTGATGCGGCCGGCAGATATGTCCGCTCACAGGCGGATTCGGACAGGTTCTCCGGCGTGGTGCTGATCGCGAAGGGAGGAACGCCGATCTTCCGAGAGGCGTACGGACTGGCCGACAGGGAGAAGAACATACCGAATACGATCGATACGCGGTTCAATCTCGGGTCGATGAACAAGATCTTCACGCACCTCGCGATCGACCAGCTCGCCTCCGCGGGAAAGATCTCCCTCGCCGACACGCTCGGGACAATACTGCCCGGATATCCGAATCACGATGCAGCCCGGAAAATCACCATGCGCCAGCTTCTCGACATGAGCTCGGGCATCGGGGATTTCTTCAACGAGCGGTACGACGCCGCCCCGAAGGAATCGCTCAGAACAATTGGGGCCTACATGACCCTGTTCGCCGACAAGCCGCTGTCGTTCGAGCCGGGGTCGAGGAGAATGTATTCCAACGGGGGATACATCGTGCTCGGGGCGATCGTCGAGAAGGTCTCCGGCCTCGACTACTACACGTATGTCCGGAGGAATATCTTCGTCCCCGCGGGGATGAACGCGACCGATTCGTTCGCAAAAGACTCGCTGCCGGCGGACGCGGCAATCGGCTACACCATGCGCGGCGGCGGGGGAAGCATGAAAGGCTGGCGGCCGAACTACGACCGCCTTCCCGGGCGCGGCAGCTCAGCCGGAGGCGGCTACTCCACCGCCATGGATCTCCTTCGCTATACCATGGCGCTGGCCGGCGCCCCGTTCGTCCCATCCTCGTTCGAGCCGAAAAAAGGGCTGGGTATCGCGGGGGGGATGGAGGGCGTCAACGCGGCGCTGGAGTGGAACCCGGCGACCGGCTACGCGATCATCGTGCTCTGCAACATGGATCCTCCCGCGGCGGAGAAAACCGCGCAACACATACGGGCATTGCTCCCCCGGTAGCCGGAAGGCCGGTGCGGGAGCCCTGCGCCCCCGCACCGGAGCGTTACGGCTCTATCTGCACGTACCCTTTCTGCACAAGCTGCACAATTCTTCCCACGGCGCCTGAATTTACCATGATGCCGGGCAGGAGGTCGTCGTTCCCCCACTCGTGGTTCTTCATTGAGACTGCGCACTCTTCGATGCGGACCCCTGATTCGAGCAGTCCGGCGATCAGGGCTTTGTATGGATTGCCGCTGCTCACCTTCCGGTAGGCGTTGTACGCTCTGTCGTTCAGCGTCATGTACGCAGCATCACCGTGGAAGACGGCGACGATCTCCCCCTTTGTCTTCCAGTCCCGGAACCGCCCCGCCATGAGCCGCATGTAGTTCATCCCCACGGGGAGGTCACCCGTGAAGGCGAGGTGATCCATGTTGAAGACGACATCCGCCTTATCGAGTACGACCGGCACGTCTATCCGAATCGCATGGCTCTCCTTCACGCCGGCACTGTCGCCCGCGAGAAGATACCCGCCCGGGCGAACGACAGGCAGGAGCACCGCACCAAGCGCCACCACGAGCATCACTCGTTTCTTCGTCACATTGCCCTCCTCACTGCTATTGCGGTTGAAACCAATTGACCGTATACTTAACCCCGGTGAGCATGAAATCGTTTCCCGCTCGCACGGTACTCTGCAGCCGGCTCCTTCCATCGATAGAACCCGCCTCATGATAAGGAATGAAGAAATGAGAAACCTTGTTCACGCTTCGCGCAGATTGCTTCGGGGTGGCGCTTTCAGCGCCACCCCTCGCAATGACAGGGGGCATGGGATTGCTTCGCGGCGGATTGCTTCGTGGGGGATTGCTTCGTGGCGCCTGGCGGCGCCACTCGCAATGACATGTCTCATCCTCGCTCCAAGCCTTCATGCAGAGTGGATCGCGCCGAAGGCCGAGTCGCAGTCAATCGGCAGGACGCCGTGCCCGATATTCCGCCACTCGTTCACGCTGGGAGAAGAGCCTGCGGGGGGAACTGTGCGCGTGGTGGGGCTCGGGCATTTTGCGCTCTACCTGAACGGGACCGCGGTGGGAGAGGCGCTCATCGATCAGCCCTGGTCGGAGTACAACCGCACGATCTACAGCCAGGAGTTCGACATCGGCAGGCTCCTTGCGAAGGGGGAGAACGCCCTGGGCGTTGTGCTGGGAAACTCGTTCTGGCGTGTGGAAAAGCCCGTGGACACGATGCGCTACGTGAAGACCGATGCGATGCCGGATTTCTCACAGGGCCACCCCTGGCTCCTCTGGCTCGAAGCGCGCATCACGATGAAAGACGGTTCCGTGAAAGTCATCTCCAGCGACGGTTCGTGGAAGTGGCACGACGGACCCCTGACGTCCTCGAATGTCTACGGCGGCGAAGACTATGACGCCCGTCTGAACCCCGCAGGCTGGATGAAGCCGGGGTTCGACGACGGGAACTGGCCCAGGGCGGCGGTTGTGGCGGCACCGGAAGGAAAGGTCCTCCCCTATGGCGCCCCGCCGATCATGGCTCACGAGGTATTCACCCCGGTGAAGATCGTCTCCCCCCACCAGGGGGAGTACACGTATATCTTCTCACAGAACAGCTCGGCGCTCCTCAGATTTACCGTGGAGGGTCCCGCGGGGAAGACGATCAGGTTCAAGCCGTCCGAGTACGTCGATTCGACCGGCCATGTGAAGTTCACGTACACGTGGGGGACGGGCAAGGACATTTTCCACGACTACACGCTTGCGGGGAACGGTCCGGAGACGCACCAGATTCTCTTCTGCTACGTCGGCTGCCAGTACGTGGGCGTGACGGGGGCCGTGCCCGAAGGGTACAAAAACCCGGGACACCTGCCGGTCATCAGGAGACTGGAGCTGATACACACCAGGGCGGACTGCCCGATCGCGGGGACGTTCACGTGCTCGAGCGATCTGCAGAACAAGGCGCACCGGCTGATCGACTGGTCCATACGGTCGAACATGAGCTATGTCGCCACCGACTGTCCCCACAGGGAGAAAAACGGCTGGCAGGAACAGAACTGGCACATGATCAGGGCGATCAGCTATGGGTACGACGTGCACAGCTGGTACACCAAGATCGCACGGGACATCCGCGACACGCAGCTTCCCGACGGTCACGTTCCGACGAACTGCCCGAACTACCTCGTGGGCATCCCGCCGCACGGGTACTGGAACGAGGCGCCCGAATGGGGCATCTCCTCCGTGTTCGTCCCCTGGCACCTGTACGAGTGGTACGGCGACAGGGCGATTCTCGATTCAAGCTATGAGAGCATGAAGCGCTACGTCGACTACCTCTCGCTCGGAGCGAAGGACGGGATCATCAACAGCAACCTGGGCGACTGGTACGACTACGGCCATGGGAAGGGGGACGGACCGGCGCAGTGGACTCCGACCACGCTCACGGCCACCGCTGTGTGGGCAATGGGTGCGACAACGGTCCTCCGCACCGCGGAGCTGCTGGGGAACGCACCCGATGCGTTCATCTACGACAGGCTCGCCACACGGATCCGGGAGGACTTCCAGAGGAGATTCTACGATCCGGTGCGGAAGTCCGTCCTGAACCACGGCTCGTGCCAGGCCGCGAACGCAGTGGCGCTCTGCGCGGGACTCATCCCGGAGCAGGACAGGAAGGACGTGCTCCAGGCAATCGTCGAGGACCTCGAGCGGAGGAACTACCAGCAGACGGTGGGCGAGGTGATGCAGGTGTTTCTCATCCGTGCGCTCGCCGAGGGGGGCCGGAGCGACGTGCTGTGGAAAATCTACACCCGCGAGAACCAGGGGAGCTACGGATACATGGTGAAGCAGGGACTGACCACACTCCCGGAGAGCTGGGACGCGAAACCGGGCACAGGCAACAGCATGAACCACTTCATGCTGGGCCACCTGAACGAATGGCACTACGCGTATGTTGCGGGGATCCGCCAGCAGCCGGGAAGCATCGGCTGGAAGCACGTGCTGATCGCGCCGGAACCCGGACCGCTCGACAGCGTCAATGCCACCTTCAACAGTCCCGCGGGGCCCATCGCCGTACGCTGGCAGCAGCACGCGAAGGCGTTCACGATGACGGTCTCGATCCCCGGGGGGATGGACGCCGTTGCGGTCCTTCCGAACGGGGAGCGACACACGCTGACCGAAGGCACGACAACGCTTCGCGCCGTGGCGAAGTAATCACGAAGGGCGGGCAGGGAGCCCGCCCTTCGCGTCTATTGCGTAATCGAGACGGAGTTCCGCGGGCAGTTCCATGCGCTCACATCGATCGTCAGAGCGCCGCCGGAGGCGGGTTTCCCCTCGACCGTGACGTCGATGGACTTTGTTTGCCCGGGAAGGAGCGAGATGAAGTTGTCGCTGTACGACGACTGGTAGTGAGCCGACTCCCCCTCCAGGCTCAACCTGACGCAATAGGCGATCTTCCCCGTCGGGTTGGTGACGTCGACGGTGAATTTCCGCACCCCGCCGGCCGTCTCGTGGACAGGTCCCCATTTCTCCTTCAGAGCCGCTTCAGGCAGGGAGCCCACATCGGCCAGAATACCCCTGAAGTCGCCCAGATCCCCGGTCTTGCTGACCGCGATCGGGTAGATCGCGTCTGATATCTCCTTCCCGTCGCTCCCGGTCAGCTCCACGGAGACGAAGAACGACTTCCCCGCCATCGCCTTCGGAAGCACGTATTCAATCCTCCCGATCTTCGCGGAGGCGTCAGCGCCGGCATCCGCCTTGCCTGTTGCGGCGGCGATCACGTTGCTCTCCATGTCAAAGAGCCGCGCGGTGTACGACGCGCCGTCGACCGGGGAAGGCGTGTCGTTCAACAGGTACACGTCCGCCCTGAATTTCTCCCCCGCCTTCCAGATGTACCGCTCGTAGTCCGCAGCGATGTGCACTGGCCTCGCGGCACGCTTCTGGAAATAATACGAGGGCTTGGGGGTGCCGTACCAGTCGACCATTGACCAGGAGATGCAGGGCCAGATATCGTTGTACTGCCAGATCAGGAGCCCGCTGTTCTGGTATTTGTGCGACCTGCAGTACTCGAGGTCGAACGAGTTGCCCAGGGCCTGGTACAGATCGCTCTTCCTGATGACATCGTCGGTCGACGTCGACGGACCGAATTCGTCGGCGTAGCGCATGAGCTTCTTCAGGTGCAGGAAGCGCGTGTTGTATTCCCCGTGGTACTCGGTGAACACAGTGTCGAGCGGCCACTGGTACGCCTTCGGCGTGAAGCGCGCATAGTTTTCCGGCACGGGGTACGCGTTGACGCCCGCTTCGCTCCGGAACGGCCGCACGACGCGGTAGTTCGTGTATGGCTCCTGGTTATGCCACACGCCCCAGGCGTGATCGTCCCCCTTGTACGGCGAGGCGCGGTGAAATTCGCGCGACGGGTCGAGCTTCGCGAGGAGATCCCCCAGCGCATCGATCACGTCCTTGCTCCCGGTGTCGTCGGGGTCGAACTCGTTCCCGCCGCACCAGAACGTCAGGCTCGGATTGTTCCTGAGGCGGTAGACGGCCGAGCCGGCGCCTTCGAGGAAGTTCTCCCTGTCGATCCGGGAGAAGCTCCGGTTGCTCAGGAACTCCTGCCAGCAGAGTATGCCGTACCGGTTGCAGAGATCGTAGAAATCGTCGGTCTCGTAGAGGCCGCCTCCCCAGACGCGGAGGAGGTTGAAATGGGCGTCACGGGCGAGCGACAGGAGACGGTCGTACCGGTCGCGGTCGAGACGGAGAAGCTGATCAACGGGAATCCAGTTTGCCCCGATCGCGTACATCTTCCTCCCGTTCACCTGGAAGGTCCAGGGGTACGAGGCCGCGACTTTCCCGAGGTGGTACTGATTGTCGGTCTCTGTTTTGAACGTCCTGAGATATGCCGCTACGTTTTCGTTCTCGACGAGCTTCAGCTCCCGTATGCCGAACGTCGCGGTAACGGTCTCAGAAAGCTCCTCGCCCGACATGACGGCGGCACGCAGCACGTAAAGGTCCTGGTTCCCCATCCCGTTCGGCCACCAGAGTTTCGGATGGTCCACGCGCACATCATACGATACGCGCCTGATCTCGCGGGAGGCGAGCCGGATCGGCCGCCGGACGTCGCCCGCCGAGTTGCCGGTCGATTCTTCCGTGATCGCGCAGGAGAGCGTCCCCTCGACCGGACGGTCCGTCATGTTCTCCACCTCAACTTCCACAGAGCACACGGCTTCCGCCGGTGAGACGATCCTCGTGCGGACATACGGGTGCTGCACGCGGAGTGAGCCCGACACCCGGAGACAGACCGGTTTCCAGAGACCGATCGGGACGCCGTGCGGCCCCCAGTCCCATCCGTACATGCACTGCGCGATGGAATAGAGCTGATCGCGCGGGGTGTCCCATGTGAGCCCGTGCGCCATCAGGGTAATACGTGCGTCCGGCGTGGCTTCCAGGCGGACGGCAATCTCGTTACGGCCCCCGTAGTTCAGCACGGTGGAAACGTCGAACGCCCGCGGGTTCAGCATCCCTTTCAGGTCACCCACGCGCGAGCCGTTCACGTACGCCTCTCCCTGGAACGACGCCCCCTCGAACGCCAGATCGATGTGCCTGCCGCGCAGCGTCGAGTCAAGGGCAAATGTCCTGAAGAACCACCATTCCTTCGCCTCGACCCAGAGGGATTTCTCGTTGTCATATCCGTAGTAGGGGTCGGGGATCTCACCGGCGTCGAGGAGCGCTTTCCGCACCGTGCCGGGCACCGTGATCGGCAGACAACCCATTGGCCTGTTGCCGGGCACCATGAGCTGTTTCGACACGCCGACCCCCTGTGAATAGTCCTTCATCAGCCAGGGGCCGTCAAGGTCTATCGTGCATGCGGATGCAGCGTGATCACCCGCACCGACCGCACGCCCCGCCCCGCCGGCGCGGGCGGACGGCTGGGGGAGAGCAATGACAATGAGAAGCGCCGCAAGCTGCGCACGGAAGACGGCGCGAGAGAGTATCCGGGTGAGCGGAGTGATCATGATGGTGTCAGGTCCCTGTATGAGAGAATGTAGGTATGGTCCGCGGGCGGCGGTTACGGGTGGACGGCCAGCCGGACGTTGCACCACACGATGAACGGCAGGATCGATCCGGCCGTCTCCGCCGTCGTGCGTGTGTCGCGTGTCTCGATGCCGACGCCGACCAGGTCGCCGGGTGCGGCGTTCAGGGCGTAGGCATCGTGCCCGTGCCCCCTGAGCGGCACGGTCAGGCCGAAGAACAGCGTGTCAGCGCGGATGCCTGCATGCACGTCGAGCCCCGGCACGTCCATCTTCGCGTAGCGGTCATGCTCCCTGAAACCGTCCGTGTACACCTCGAGATCGTCCCCGGCCCTTCCCGCCCCGGGACCTTCCACGCTTCCGGGCTGGCCCGGAACGGCATCGATCCCGGTCGGGTGCCCGCTCCAGGCAACGGGATACCGGATGCCGAACGTCCGTGCCTCCCCCCCGCCCGGATCGAACCACACGAACAACCCCTGGTTGACGAAGCGGTCCCGGAGTCCCGGATCGGTCGTCGTAAATTCGATCGCCAGCCGGTCGTCGCCGTTCCTGACGGCCAGCCAGGCATCTCTCTCGCCGAGCGATACGAACCCGGATGCCCACGGCGGCGCGCCGGGAGATGCGGCCCATTCGCTTTGCAGCACAAGCGACATGCAACCCGCCGCGAGAAGAGCGGAGGCGCACAGCGGAAGAAGGTATGCCCTCACGTGTCAGACCGCCGGTGTCGGCAGGGATGGATACGGAACGGCGAGCGTAGCCGAGAATCCCGCAATCTTCACCCAGTACAGTATCCAGCACACGAGTGCCGCCAGCCCGCATGGAATTCCGAGCAGCGGGATGAAGGCACACAGCAGCAGGATGCACCACGCCAGCCCGATGCTCTTGCCGGGTGCCGGCTCCACAGGGATGTTCCGTCGCTTGAACTCACGCTCCAGGGATGCGGCCATCTGCGTCACAAGGACGAAGCTCCACGCGAGATTGAAGACCGGGACCAGCATCAGCCAGGCTGCCCCCGGCGACATGACCTGGTTTTCCGGAGCACAGCGGCGGAGAGCCTTCTGCATGGTAAGAATGAAAAAGACCTCCGGAATGAGTGCAACGATCACCCCGATGAGTATCAGTATGAACAGACCAGTCAATCCGATGAGTCCCATGGTGAACGCCTCGCTGGATGGGTAGGACAAGGGGGTCCGGACAATCCACGAACCGAGAACACGATGTGCACGGAATCCCACGCACGGTGTGCGCGGGGGGTAAATCGACGCGCGGTAAAACGTACTATTCACGGTAGTGAGAATCAAGCTCCTGCACGGCCGGCGGGGGCTTTGTTTTTGTCGGAGGGAAGACGTATCTAGGGGGGCAATGACAGGGAAAGTGCTCATAGTGGTGGATGACCCGAACTTCGCGCTGGCGCTGGAGCTGCTGTTCGCCCGGCACGGGTGCGAGGTGACGACCGTGCACACGGCGGAAGAGGCGCTGGGGCGCATGGGGGAGATTCGGCCGCGGCTGCTCCTTGTCGATGGACGACTCCCGTTCATGAGCGGCTTCGAGATGTGCCAGGTCGTGCGCGCGCACAGGGAATGGCACCCGCTCGGCGCCATCCTGCTGACCGCCAACGACAGGCAGCCGGAGGCTGCAAAAGCGCTCGCCCTCGGCGCCGACGTGTGCCTGACAAAGCCCTTCTCCACCCGTGCGCTGCTCGACGCGGCCAGGGGCCTGCTCGGAACGACGGCCTGAACACAATCATGAAGCGACACCTCCCGAGATACATCTCGCTTGCCGTCATATTTCTCCTCCTGTGCACCGTGGCCGGTGCGCTCTGGACGGAGCTGACCCCTGAGGAGCGCGCACTCCTTCGGCGGATCCTCGACGAACACCCCGGCCTCATACTCTCGGCGGTATTCCTCTTTCCCCTCGCCGTCATCGTCGCGCTCCAGTGGGTGTTCACACACTACATCGAGCCCCTCGGCAGGCTCGCCGACGAGGTGAGCCTGATGAGCCGCGTGAACCCGGCCCACAGGCTCAACCCCGGAGGCACCCGGCGGATCCGGGAACTCGCCGGTGCGATCAACGCTTCCCTCGGCCGCATCCAGGAGCTGGAGTCGAACGCAGAAGAGGAGCGGCTGGCCTCGCGGCGCCAGGCAGAGGAAGAAAAGCAGATTCTCGAAGCCCTGATACAGGATTTCCCGGACGCCGTGATCGTCTGTAATATGGAGGGGCAGATCCTCCTCTACAACAGGAAGACCCGCGCCGTCCTGGACGCCGATGCCTCCGCGGAATCGGGAGGGCACATCGGGCTCGGGAGGTCGATCTTCGGCCTCATCGACAGGGATCTGATCGTCCACGGGCTCGACACGATCGGCCGGGGGAGCGGCGGTCCTGATCCAAGAGCCCGCTTCGCCTCGCGCGGTCCGCGGGGCGAGCTTCTTCGCGCCGAGATGTCACCCGTGCGCGCCTCGGACGGATCGATGCGCGGGTTCATCCTCTGGATGCGGGATGTGTCGACCCAGCTCGGCCGCGAGCTGCACA